>Ga0065711_1027128_pt1 | contig 53692 bp, 36 predicted proteins | sample Hoacrofraction12_FD_59098 | JGI IMG/M metagenome (GOLD analysis project Ga0065711, IMG submission 59098) | Hoatzin crop microbial communities from Cojedes, Venezuela - Epithelial fraction 12 v2 (version 2) | ecosystem: Host-associated > Birds > Digestive system > Esophagus > Crop | place...
CCCAGCCCAACCCCCCTGCCCAAGCAGGGTCACCCAGAGCAGGCTGCACAGCACCGCGGCCAGGCGGGGCTGGAATATCTCCAGAGAAGGAGACTCCACAGCCTCCCTGGGCAGCCTGGGCCAGGGCTCCTTCACCCTCAGAGGGAAGAAGCTCTTCCTCATGTTCAGACGGCCATCTCGTTACTTCACAGGCAACGTTTACTGCAACGAGATGACCTGTTTGCATTGAACATAAAATGGTTAATTAAATACAAAGAACAATATATTTATCAGCTAAATAATCTTCACTAAGTGTCCTTTCAATCAGTTGCCTAACTAACATGCAATACTGGTTAAACCTGCCTGAACAGGCAAGGAAAATCTGTCCCCACCTATCCTCATGATCTCTATCTCAAAGCTGAACACGACCGAACGGGGAGCCTTGGCAATGCTTGCAGCAGCTCGGTGAAGACAAGGGTTTGCGCACCAAAACTGAGGACTTTTTTTTGCAGAATGCACTGCGACTGCATAAAATTAAAATGCAAAGTGGGCACTCGTGTATTTTAAAAAAAGGGATTAATGCACACTTCCACATTTGTGTGTCTGCTTTTTAGTTAGCTGTATTTGGCATTGCTGTATTTATGCCAGTGTGCATTCACAAGTTAGCGCTGTTTGCCATTTGGAAGGTGTCCTCAGCAGTTCTTGGTCCCACTGGCAGAAAAACCCCAGCAGGGCTGCGGCAGAGCAGTGCTGGTGCCCAGAGCCTTGGCTCCTCGCGGGCTGGTATGTGCCCAGCCAAACGTTTTCCAAATTCTTCGGCTGTGGAACAGGAATTGAGTTTGCAAGGTCAGAATGACTCTCTGTGCAATGAGCTCTCCCTTCTCCTTGGCATAGTCCCAAGCAAGTGCTTATCACCATTAGGATCTGAAAAATTCCTGGGCACGAAGGACAATGAGAACATGCTGGGGCACTGGCAGCTGCAGGGACAGGGACCTGATGAGAGCACCCAGGCTTGCTGGGGACAGCGAATGCATGGGATGGGGGTACAGCCCCTTTATGTTTCCTTCCTTTCAGCTTGATTATTTTCTTCATTTAGACATCAACTTCATTGTGTCCAGTCAGCCCAGAAGGTGCCAGCATCTCACGCCAGCAGGATGTGGGGCTACCACAGGAGCAAAGTCCTTCAGCCCTGCTCAGCCCTCTGCAACCCCCTGGCTTCTCTATTTCCCCATTGCTTGAGGAAAAAATTAGATAAAACCAAAATTCTTATAATAGGAATGTTTTTTCACAAGACTTTCTAGTCTTACAAACTAGACTAGTAGAAAAACTGGTTCCTTTGCTCTTCAGAAAAAACATCTGTATTAAATACAATATTCCAACCCTTTCTAGTTTCAAAGCATAAATTAGCTTTCTGGTTTCCTTTTGTGCAAGTGTTTTGTTCATATAGATTTTATACAATGCAACAGCCAGCCTTGTTAATAGACAGGACACACATCTATACTAGAAGAAAGGGGGAAAAAATGAAGAAATGGCAAGAAAGCCACCAATAAATCATTCCAGTCTCTCTCCCTTCCTCTGCAGTTAGAAAGGACTAGGGATTTTCTGATGAGCTAATCAGAAAATGTGGATCTTAAAAAGCAAATCAGTTTCCAGGAAGGGCTGGGGTGAGTAAGTCCATCTGGAAAAATTTGAAGAAAGGCATTTCTTAATTGTGAATGTTTCATTTCACCATTTTCAAAGAAAAAGTTCTGTTCTGTAGGTCAAAACACCTTTTGCTATCTATCAAAGAATGACAGAACTTCTGTGTATAATTATATATTACATACATCTAAATTGAAGTAAAAAAATTTCTAAAATATTTTTTAAAATTATGATTAACTCATCCATATATTTTCACCTTATTGTTTCCTGGACTGCTTTATGACATTGCCTTTGCCTCTGAGCAATGTGTGGAAGCATTGCCCCTGTGGAAAAAGCTGTAGAGTGTGCTGGGGGATGGGACCAGTCATCCCAGACTGGTCCACAGCATCTTTTCATCACTAGCTGGTGCCTGAATTAATATAACACCCCTGGAGCACTACAGCAAGAGGCTTAGGACCCCCATCCTGGGAAAAAACTAAACAAAACCAAACCACAAAAAAGTAATGTCTTGCCACACCTTCTAAGCCTGTAGAAACTGGTGATGATGTTGGGTTGTCCTTTGTAGCTTGCCTTGGGATCTGTGGAGTGCTACACCAAAGCTCGGTAGGCGTATCAACTGAGCATCACCGTGATCCGTGCAGCAGTCAGACACAAATACCATTTAATTTACCAAGGAGAACGACCATCCCTTTCCTCCCTTACCTCTCCTGGTGCCAGTGGGGAGTTGCCTTCAGGTTCCTCTTGTCCAGAGAGATGCAACGAGGATGCCACCACAGACAGCACGAGAACCGAGGTCTAAGGAAAGGGAAAGTCGTGTTCTGGGCGTTTTAGTGACCTTTCTTTCCTGATTGACCCTGATGATTTTTTTTGCCCTGAAGCTTTAAAACTGAAATTGTGGAACTCCCAGACAGACGTACTCTAGCAAGGAGCTGGGGCTAGGCAGCTCGGATTTTTTACAGAGTCAGTGTTTTACCTCTGGATTCACCAAAGACTCCATCAGCACAGTCTGAGTTCTCTTTTTGTGTTTTGAGACATGCTCGCATAAAAAATATGTAGATTGAGCTATCTCATACTGAAAGTAGAGGATTTTTTTCTATTTTGTAAACAGATGCGATTTCAGGTCTGTTTTCAGTGACTTCTCCGAGTCCCTTTGGAGATCCACATACCTTTCTGCACTGGAGCTTACCCTGACGCTCTGCCATGCTCTGAAAGATGCCCCACGTAGAGTTTCCTTCAGTAGGTGGGGTGAATACCTCTCACGTGTCTCTGCCTTTACTCTTGATCCCACAAACCTCAGAATGAGAAGAAACCAAGGAGAGCAAAGCCATCCAGACCATGAGAAGTGCTACCAAGTTTGCCTTGGAAACGCCACCAGCATCCCCAGACAGTTTTGCAAAGAGCAGCCTCCCCCAGTACGAACTGCGTGGGAAGGGAGAGGAATAGATACCCGTATTGACATTTGCCCCTTTAATTCCACATTAAAATTATAATCACTCGTTCATCTCCATCACATGCTCCCTTTTCATTCCTACCGTCTCGAAGTCTCATGGAAGAAGCACATAAGCCTGGACATTGAAAGATCCTTAACGTTTCTTGTGAGGTTGAATAACCCCAGCACTCGATGTCAGGAGAGAAGAAAAAGCTCAGTTTGTCTCACCGGCTTTTTACGTGTTGCCAGTACTTTCCAGGATAAAGCCATTAAAATCTCCTTAAGCAGTCATGACACAAAATAAACAGAAGCATGATTTTCTGGTCAAAATAAAAATAAAAAAACCACCCACGTGCTGAACACAAATGCTTTGCAGAGTTGCTAGCGCAAGGGAGATTTATAGCCCGAGTTGTAAATGCGGCTGCTGGATCTACGCACCCAGACTTCTCTGAGGCAGTTTTGGGGCTCTCACTTTGCCATTCAGCGACTCCCCATCATTAGCAACTTTTGCCTATTTTAACCTGAACTTTCAAAAGGCTCCTGTAACCTTCCAGAGTGAGCACAGAGCAATAACTCTCTGAACTACTACAGGAATCAGACTGATGCAATTTATTTCCACAGAACCATGCAATATTCGATGATACACTGAATCTGTGTCTTTAACACTTTTTAAAGGACTAAAACCCTGCAAAGAATTAATTAGGCATGCTCTGAAGCCTGCGCATTTAACAGTTTTCCACTCGGTTGTAGAAATTCAAGACCACCAACACCAGATACTGGCAAAGATTATCAAAGGTATTCTGGGCTGGAATACAGACTAGTCGGAGGGCTGGACCACTCAGCAACTGGAAAATACTTCATGAAAGCTTTAGCTGTGCTATCATATTTTGTAAAGAAACTCGAAGAAAAAAATCCACAGTATCTAGAAGGTTAAATTTGGGGCAGAGTGACTCACTGGGAAAGTATGTGCTGCACAGAATATTGTCTTCTCTGCAGATCAAGCAAAATGTTGATACGGCAGGGAGGTATTTACAGTCCCAGCGCTGCAAGGCAGGGTTGAAAGGGATTAGTGGGCTGGAATCTGCGCAGGATCAGGCCATCCATGTGCACAGGGACACAGGGACGGCTGGAGCCACCAGCGAGCCAGGAACCTGCTGCAGCCACCAGCCACCGAGCCGCACATCTGGAGCTGAGCAACCTCTGGAATTGCTAGAAGCTGGGAGATCCTGGTATCAAAATGTCTCATCTTGTGCTGAAGTGAGATGAAAACATACGGTTTCCAAAAAAGCGTAAGCAAAATGTTTCTTTTTTCCCACATCAGATAAAATTTCAGTTTCATTTTCTAGAAGTTGCTGATTTTTCCAACCATTTCTGTTGCCCACTACAGTATTACAAAGAAATCCCCACGTGCTGAAGTAGCCACCGTTTGAGAAGGTCCTCAGTAACCCAGAACAATGAGGAGAACGCCTTTTACATGATGGGAAACTCAAAACAGATCATTATTTAAGTACCCAATGCCAGAAGCGTGACGGATGCTGTACAAGACAAAGATGGTACAAACATCCAGGTATTTCAGACAAAAGTAAGAGAGTTCAGACGGAAAACTTAAAAAAAGGAAAAAAAAAAAGAGAAAGAAAGAATTGGCCAAGGGATTCACAAAGTTTCTATCCTTGACTAAAAAAACTTGATTAAAATCACTTTGACAAGGAACTTGATTTATTTCCCTTTTTGCTCTCCAGCTACAGAATAAAAAGGAACCACCTTAGTAAATCTTCCTATAGCTATTTACTGTGCAGAATTTCAGGAGAAATTTTAAGTACTGTGGACATTAAATTGCAGGCAAACAGTGGACATTTCAGCCCCAGATAGCCAAGAACCTCCAGATTCAGGGTTTTTTTTTCCTCTCACTTGTGTGCAACTGCTGACGCCCATGAACAGACCGTTTTTCTCACTACAATCGCCTGCCTTGCTCGCGATCCTGCGCTCGCTGACCGAGGGTTGCGCGGGGCAGAGCCGAACGCGCCGCTGATCAGAGCGGATCCGCCAGGCTGGCCGTGCTGGACCGACGACACGCGGAGGGATGCCTCTGCGTGTCACCAGCTACCGCTGACGTCATTGGGAGCCCGTTGGGGGTGCAAGGAGGTAATAACTCTTAGATGATCTCATCACGCAGCGTATTTAATTGAGATAGAAACGTAGTACATGTATATCAAAATCTTCAGAGATGGGCAGTTTTATAAACAAAGTGTAGCCAAATCCACACTACTATCATGCATGATGGATTAAACTAAGAAACAAACCAAAATTTTAATAAAGTAACTGAAGATGACAATGAACTTATACTAGTATCAATTAAAATGTACATATATGTATATACACACATGAAACACCTAAGGCTAAAGGTCTAATTTTCATTTGCAATGAGATGAATTTCCAGTGACAGGGCAGTGAAGAGTGGCCTTCAAGTCAAAATGAACCACTTCAGCTTATGTCAGGACACCGTAGAGGAGTTTGTTCAAACGAAAATGGGTGGTGAAACACTGGCCCAGGTTGCCCAGAGAAGCTGTGGCTGCCCCCTCCTTGGCAGTGCTCAAGACCAGGTTGGATGGAGCTCTGAGCACCCGGGGCTGGTGGAAGATGTCCCTGCTTACGGCAGGGGGGTTGGAACCAGATGATCTTTAAGGTCCCTTCCAACCCAAACCCCAAACCATTCTATGATTCTATGATTGTAAAGCAAATACACATCATTTTGCGTCTTTAATTTAAAATGAAAGCCCCAGTGTACCAGGCTGTGGTCTCCTAATGCAGTATTTCTGCACACAGAAGATTGGCTCCAAAGTCCAAAAATATCATGGAGGGGAGTATGCAAGTTCCTACAGTTTCTTTTCCTTTTGTTTCAGAAACAGCCACTTGTTCAGATTAAATACTCTTGGATTCTTCAACGCAGAGGAAGGGAAAGAGTAAAAAGAAAAGGTCGCTGTCTGCAATACTAAAACTTACCCTATCAGGTTCACCTAAGGACAAGAATTCGAAGGCTTGAACACTTACCTGGACCTTCAAAGAAAATTACCCAAATGTGGAGATACCCGTCTTCCTCAGTCCTATCCCGGAGACTACCTGCATCTGCTCCGCAAAGGGGATCCCACCTTTCCTGGCAGAAGAGCTCCACAGCAGCCAGGTTTTGGGTCCCTCTTGCTGCCGCATCTTCTAAGGAGACACATTCCAACCTCCTCTGACCCTGCAGCTCTCAGCTATGGCAGCAGAGATCATCTGAGAGAGTCTCTGCAGGCTTGCTGCAGACAACCAGCCACAGCACAAGGCTTGATCACCTACTGAAGGGGTGGCATGCTCATCTCCTGGTATTGCCACCAGATTTGGAGCTTCCCCATTTTATTTTTTTGCAGTGAAGCATTCCTTCAATAGATTTTTAAAAATCAGTAGAAATATACTTTCCCCTTTTAATGCAGCTGTTATAAGTTTTAATGAAAAGAACTGTGTCTAGGTGTGGGACAGTCCCTCTGGTAAGACACAATGCCTTATTTAACTATACAATTTAACTTGGGACTTCACATGATCGATGTTCATAGTCAGGACCCATCAGTTCCTGAGGGGCAGAAGAGATCTTCTGCTGTTTCTGCTGCCTTTCCTGGTGGCACACTCCGTCTCCTAATAAAACCCTCCTTGAGATGACAAAGTTTCTCCTAATGTATAATCTAAACGCTCCCTGCTGTTCAGTCTATCCCTGCTGACTAACGAGAAGATCTGATATCTCACCTTATTAAAAATCCTTTCTTGCAGCTGTAGACAGTTTCAGCAATTTCCCCAGACTGAGCAGACTAATTTCTCCTAGACATTTCTTAGAAATCCTCTCTCAGACGCTGCCTTGCATTGCTAGCGCTCAGCTGTGCATCTTTTCCCTTGGTGTCCATTAAAAATCCAGCGTTGTGCAACACGAGCACATGTTTCGATGCAAACCACTCGGGGTATTTTGCCCTGTCCACGCCGTCCTTTTCAATATGCATCTTATTTACATTATCTACACGTGTAGCAACCAGCCCTGAAACAGAGTCCGACCCCTCACGGGGAGCCAGCGGCATCACTCGTGCTTCTACATCTCCACAGTCAGCTCTTTCTCCGTTCCTTTCTTCTCCCCCCAGGCGGTACCGCTGGGCTGCGGCGGTGGGATGACGCACACCGACTTCGACCGGTTCCGCTCCACTTCCCGAACCTTTTCCGCGTTCCCCACTGCGGGAAGAGAAAGATACCGACTGGTACGAGAAATATTCTCCTTTGGGGGTCAACGGGAACGACAAAATACCGAGAGCTACTGCGGTGGCCGTTGGCTCACTGGGGAGAAGCTATTTCACTGCAAAGACCACTTCTCAATTATAAACAAAAATCAGTGTTTCAATGGAAGAAAGAGAGAAAAGAGACAATCTAAGCCCTATTTTGTACTTTGAAATATGTTACACATCTGGATCAATATCATCATTCTTTGTCAGTCCTCACCAGCAACATTGCAGAATGAAAACTCCTATCTGTGACTACCTGAAAACCGCTTTTCAAGATGCAGGTGTCCCGCTGGAGCACCTATAATTTCACATTGCCACATCATGTGATGTTTTGGGGGGGATGTACACGCAATCACGATGGAAGGGTTACACACTCCTACAGCCCCGTCGCCAGGGTGTGTCGGCAGCCGCTGTGCTCACATTTTCCCTGGGGCAAAAAAAGAACCAAACCCAAACACCCAGAAACACTGCTTTTTATCACTTTGCTCACACTCACATTTTTCTTCAGGAAGAACACAGTTTAAACATTTATAATAAACTGTGGATTAAAATAGCTACATCCCCAGCAGATTCCCATGTTACGAACTCATGAACGCCACATTTGAGTTCCTTCCATCTACTCTTGCAAACCTGTAGTAAGGAACGTTTGCGCAGAGAAAGTGCCAGCTATTCTACAGCTCTTTCTTTAGCAAGCTTTTCTTTAATTGCTTAGAGAAAATGACAAAAGAAGAAATCATTAGAAATAGGACACAAAAAGATTGAAAGGAAACAATACTTTCTTGCTTCTTAAATATTTTTCCTGTACATATATAATGAAAATATATTCTGTATGTTAACGTTAGACCCAACCCCTTCACCTAACCCAGGCCATACTTAGAGGCAACGCTATTTTCAGGATCAACACACGCTAAATCTTTTCAATCATCGCTTTTACAGATGTGATGGTGCTAAGAGGTGTGTGTAAAAATCCAGCGCTCAGCTTCCCATTGAGCACCTCATTGCAGTTCAGAGGCCAAAAGGACTATGTCCTCTGCGTTTTGAAGGATGCCTTTTACAGTTTTGAGGAGCTGCATGTTGTGTGAGGCTTCACAGATACTGAACTTTTTTTTTAATTGTGAAATTAAATTAATTAAGCTTTCAGTCATCTAAAAACTGAGCTTGGGCTTATGAAAACACATGGTCTTGAGCAACTGATCATTCTGTGACAGATATTCAAAACAGACAGTGCTGCTAATGGGGCGCTCGAAACGTATTTTAATAATACTTCGCCAGAGAAAAAAATAGATCTGAATTTTTGGAAAGCGTTCGGGCACAAGCTTCATGCTTCAAAGTATCATTCATTTTCATAAGGTTTTAGTTTATGCATTAGCGTCCCCACAGGCAGAATGATCTGCAGTTATCACCAAAGAGCTTGGTGGAATACGAGGAACAGTACTAGTGTCAAACGCTTGCCCGGCTGGACACAGCAGACAAGAAAACTCCGTGTAAATTCACGCACCCTTCCGCAGCACGCACGGGAATAAGGAGATCAGGCACCTGGACTGGGACACACTGCTGCAGCTCCCAGCACCGCTGCCTGCCCCGGAGCAGCTTTCCGGAGCCCCTCCACTGCCAGCCGTGCAGCCCAGCATGCCACGAACCCTGTCTCCGGCGGGGCTGGGATGGAGCCCCGATGCCGGGAAGGCTCTTGGCTCTGCTTGCTCGCCCATCTAAGGAGCCCCGCTCCGACCCTGGGGCTGGGGCGATGCCCCTGGCTCCCTGCCTGCAACGCACGGCCCCGGTCATCAGCGGCATGGCAGGGAGGGCAGGAGGCTCTGTCTCCCAAATCCCAGTGTGGCAACAGACACGCCGTGGGCCTCAGAGCATCGTCCCCATCACCCGCTGGGCCATCCCATGGAGAGGCTGGAAATCACCACCAGCACCCAGCAGCTCCCCAACTTACCTGAGCAGGAGCGGCAGAGCTTGGGCTGCGTGGAGCCGTCCTGCGACGAGTAGGGCTCATCCTTCTGTGATTAAGGAAGAAAAGTACTTTAATGCATTTATGAAGATTGCTCGCAAGCCTGTTAATGATGCTCCTGCTTCATAAACGAGCCGTTCGCAATCCCCAAGGACTCCGCTTCCATTTGTTTTACTTTTGCCAGGAAAAAAACAAAAAAGAACTTGCTAAAAATAGACCATATAGATGTCAGGAAACATCTACAGATCCTGACTTGTTTCGGGTGGGTGGAAGAGGTCTGACCTCTCCAGGAGTGACTCGGCAGGTAGGATGGGCAGGAGCAGCCCTGGAGCTGGGAGGACAGGAGGAGAAGCCTGTCCCCAGGACAGGGACACATCTCACCTTGGCTGTAGGCCAAGGAGGCAGGTAACGAGCTTGCACTAACGAGCTCCCTGTCCTTTCACTACAGTGCTAATCTCCACTCCTCAGGGGGAGGAAGAAAAAAACAAATATATATATATAAATCAGGTAGCACAATGCTGCCTGAATTGTTCGGTGCTTCTGTAAACTGGGAATAAGTCTCTCGCGCAGCTGCGATTTGGCACCCCGGTCCAGAAACCCAGGCTGCCAAAATAACTCTGGACAACTCCCAGACTGGTTTTCTGTTTTGTTTCGGTTCTTTCTCCTCCCTCCCCTAATGAGGACCAATGCCCCCCATCCCTTGTTCGCACTTTTATTGACCATTTTAATAACAATGCCTTCTCGGCTCTAGCAGCAGCGCCCGGCTCCCTGGAAAGCCATTCCCAGGGGCGTTTAACGATTCTCAGAGCAGGCTCCATGAAAGGGCTCCGACATAATTACCAAAGGCCGTATGTCATTGACGCACACGGCTCACAGGCAGCTCCAAATAAGCTCCTTCTGGGGGAGCGCACTGGTGTTTTGGCAGCAGAAAAGAGGACCAAGTTGCCTGGCTACAGGTGCAAGGATTTTCTGGGTGCTCAGTGGTAAATAAAAGCTCTCCTGGGTCTCAGAAACCGCCCTGCCGGGGTACGCTGCATTGGATCCTTGCCGAAAATACGGCAAGCCCAAAATCCGGACAGCGTTCAGAGGCAGCGCGATGCACAGCTCCAGGAAGCAGCAGCCTTCGGCAGGAATTCTGTCCTCAGGCGGAGGAAGGCGAGCTTTCTGCTGGAAATAGATAGTCTTGGAGTTAATCCTCTGGGCTACAATTCAGATCTGAAGTCACCTCGTAAGTCTTGCCAACGTTTTTCTGCCTGGTGTAAATCATTTAACCTGCGCCGCTGGCTTGGGAGGGATGAGGATTGCTCTTTTCTTACTTCTTGTCTCTGCCATCCCTATTCACTCCCCAACCTTTCCTCAGAAGGGCCTTCTAACCCAGCCTAAGAGTCACCCCTCACTACTGCAAAAGCAAAGGTAGACCACCTAAGGCACCTAAAGCCACCCAGGTTAGAGAGAAGAGGTGTTTTGTCCTGCCTGAAGACTGGTGTTGGCCATGGACCAGTGCCTGTCCTGGCCAGGGCACTGGTTTCTCCGCACCAACTGTGGAAGGAGACAGGTTGTCCATCAGGTGAGAACAACTTCACTCTTGGCTTCCTCCCCAGCCTGGTAGAGACACAGACCTACAGAAAAACGCTCTTCCATACATACCTTCTTTTTGTGGTGACTGATACAGGGGGAAAAGACCAACCAGCACCTGATGAATCACAAGATTAATCTAACTGAGCTACATCAGCTTCATATTTTAATGACAAAGGACTAAGCAACTTCACTAAAAAAGAAAAATACCTACGCAGACAGTCAGCGAGCAGAAAAACATTGTTTCTACTGAACCAAAGGGATATTTTTAATTATTCCCCCAGCTCATAACACCTAACCGATTGAATGTGTCGCCAAAACTTTCCCAACAGACCAGCAACGGAAGACGGCGCAGGCGTTTCCCCAGCACCGGAGGGTTTCCAGCAGCCCTTTGCTTGAAGTTTGTGCCACAGTGCCTTGATTTCCAGCTGGCTTTGCAAACACAGTTGTAATGCTTCCATCTCGTGGTGAAACGCAGAACAGAAGTGTGTCTCGTTTTTTCTTGCTGACTCAAAACCTGTAAGGCCAAACCCTCCCCTTTTGGACTACGAAAGATGGAGTATGTGACAATTAGAAACTCTCAGACACTACCTAGCTATATTTTTCATTCATCTCTTTTTTGAACAGGAAAGTGCCTTTTGCTTGTCAATGTGGCATGAAACTAAACCTAAGTGGCTTAATTTTTTTTTCCCAAAAATTTAAAATACTGAGCTGTTTTTAAGGGGCTGAAATCTACTTTTTAGCAGAGCGTTCCTTCCTTCTGCTGACAAACTCTGCAATCTGTCCTCCTACAGCATGAAGTAACAGCGTTCACCCACCCTCTCACCTCATGTTAATATTCCAGGGCTCCAGCAGAACATTATCCCATCACTTTCAAGTATTGCCTTACTTCATTTCGCAGTAAAATGAGGCAGCTATCTAAAACATTAGCAGGTAAGATGCTGATCACAGAAAGAATGCCTGATTTCTCCTTGTGGGTGTGGAGGGAGGCTTCTTGGGCTTAGAACCATCCTTACAGACGTCACTGGAATTAGTTCTCCATGTTTAGACCTGCTTCATTTGGACTAGCACAAAGCAAAGGTAGCTGTTGCAAAGAGGTGCAATGAGCACCAACAAATGATTCCTACGAGACAGCAGCGCTCAGCATCAAATTGGCATTTTGCATAATCCAGAGGAGCATTCCCCCCCCATAGGGCATCAGCCACCATCCACAAGTCAGTATAGAGACAGTGAATCCTACTGCTTTTGCAGTTGCCCCCCAGATGCTCTGTCCTCTGAAAGGCCAGCTGTAAGCATTCAAAGAAACAGGAGAAAGGTGTTAAATTTCCTACCAAACGCACCACAACACCCCATGGGAGCAGCAGTGAAGGGGAAAGCAGGAGCACAAGGGTTAACAATCAAATGTCCTCAAAGTAAGTGACGCCGTGCTCAAAATCAGCCCTAGTTTGATGTTGTTCTTTTGAAGTCTAATTATACCAAATGTTCTACGGGAACATGCCATGTTCTTGCCTATCTATTTTGAATTGTAAGTACCAATCAGCATGTAAATGATCAAATTAAATCTTTTAAGTTGTTTGCAAGAGCCGGAACACCTTTCTGTGAATGAAGGGCTGAGAAGCTGCAGCATTTGGTGCGTTACTGCTGTTCTCGGTGGGCTCTTTACTGACTGGCATTTGAACAAAGAAATCAGAGTGGAAGCAAGCCTGCAGCAGTCCCGAGTTCTCGTGCTGTCATGGAAAATTATGATCTAAATAAAGAAAAAATAAATTATTTCTTTTTAAAAGGTCATTCTGTTCTCCTTCGCGATGGAGTCTTGCTGCCCAGACTAGCGACCCCAGTCTGCACTGCGGACAGTGCTCCAGCTCAAGCCATCGAAACCTAAGATGCAGAGAAGTGCATCAAATTTAGAGATGGCCCAGCAACTACTGCTGCTGACCTGCGGGCGTGGGAGCAAGATACGAGGGGGCTTAGCTGCTTTTTCTCTAGCATAAGAGTTACAGAGGGTGGGAGGAACTGAAAAGACCAAGCCTGCTCCTTGTGCACCATGCCTGGACCATTGCATCTTTCCACAGGGAAACGTTTGCCCAGCTTCTCTTACTGATTTCCAAACAAGCCAGCAAAAGCCGTCACCAGCCACAGACATTGTATTTACCTTGTTTCTCCTCTAATTCAGAATATGAACCGATGTGGAGCTGCACCAGCAGCGAATTCAGACACAAAGTGGTTCTCCCAGGAATCCAGTATGCCAACACTTCCCTCTATTTTACATTCTTCAAGTTTGCCCAGAACCGTAGCTGCTTTTAAAAACAAAACACTCACCTCCAGAATAAATAAGAAAGCTCACAATAATGCTTCTGTCCTTTCAAAAGAGTTGGGGGGAAAAAAACACCAAACAGTTTCAAATATTTACCGTCCATCTGGACGGCTGACAATAGGTGAACCAAATTCCTGCCTTCGATGAATCTCTCTGAAAACATGGGAAAAACAGACCTCTGAATCTGCAGACTGAAGCCCAATTAATAACATTTGCTCAGTAAATAGCTTTCCTCGCACGGATGGAAGCCTGTGCTCACAAAGCACTGAATGGCGCTGCACCCACGATGGCTCGTTTGTTTGCCAGGAGTTGGGTTGGAGGTCCCCCCCCGCCCCCTCCTCTGGATTTCCTACTCACTGGAATGCAATTTAGGATCAAGACGCCTTTTTTTTAATGTGAGGCAACAAACTTTGTCTTTAAAAGGAAATACCACCAACAATAAACAGCACTATTCCTAGCACTTGCTCTACCTGCATGGGAAAAGCAGCCTGTGCTTGGTCTCCTCAGGTCCAAGCCTTCCCTGCTCCCTCTTACCTCCTTCCTGGAGCTGGCCGTGTCGCTTCCGCTCACTTCCACCCACAGGCCCTTGTGCCGGAGGATCAGGAACTCCTTGGCGTGCTCCACAGGCTCGGTCTCTCCGGGAAGGGTGTGCCTGTTGTACGCCGGCCCCTGCACGTTGCACCAGAGAGATTGCCGTTGGAGGTGGGACCATCCCCACCTCCACAGCAGCACCCCTTCACTAGTGTCTGCGCCTTCCAGGGTCCTTCACCCCCTGTAACCATCCTGCCTAGTTATGGGGGTAAACTGGTCCACCCAAGTATGAGAGGTGGGGATGGAGGGAAAGAGCCAGAGAAGGAAGATGGGACTCCAAATTCTGCTTCTTTGTGCAAAATTACCCAAGCGATCACTGAATGACAAGACTGAGGTGGTTCTCTATGAGTCCAGGTGACACAGCAACCTAGTGCAACCACTACATTCGAGGTGTCTTCATCCTCAGCGCCTCTGCCCAGTGCTCCAATATCAGCCCCACCTTCACACGTAAATCACGCAATCAACTGGAACTATAAATCCTGCTTCAAAGCTGTAAACCAAAGTTAAATCTCCCACTAACACCAGTGGGAGTTGGGATAACTCTGTCACTACAGGGGGTGAGGCTGGGCTTAGGCAGGAGTAAATGCAAACAGGAGGTACGCCTTCTTCATCCCATTCACCACTTGTACAGGTTTCCTCCCAGCCTCATCTACTTGCTTCTCTCGGCTCAGCAAGGGGACGGGAGGGGGTGGTTGAACCCTCTCTGTGCTGAGCTGCCCACACCAGCCGCATCCCCAAGGACTCTGGTTCGTGCATAATCCATAAAACAAAGGCTTAGGTGGATTTTGAGGATAAGGCTCCACGTATCACCATGTGAACAGCAAATACAACGCACAGTCCAAGGTGCTGGGTAAAACCTCAGACTGATTATTCATGAGTTATTCGGTAAACAGCAAGTGGTTTCTGTGCTATTTACCAGTTGTACCAGTTTCACGGCAAAACCACCGAGCGGCTTTAAAACCCCTGCAGATTAATTCCCACTTGCAGCTCACTGACTGCGCTCTCTTCTACGGGAAAGAAATGCAACGTGAGCACAACCCCAGGAGCTGTTGCAACTGCTGGATCTGCTAACGTGATGCCTCAAGATCCACGTGCTCCTCCTTTCTCCTTTCTGGTTCTGGGTACTAACGCCTAAAATACCTCACGAAATTATAGGCTGACTGGGTGAACCTTTCAAAAGCTGTCACGCTGCAAACAGAAAAGTGCCACCGACTTGGAAACTGGATCTGGCTTCACACAGCCAACTATTCTCTGCTCACAAAGAGGCATCGTTAGTAATTCTGTAAATATTCACAACATCTGCTCAGGCTGTTAGGATAACTGAGACAACTTTTGTTATTGGACACCTAAAATACAAATTGAGGGCAGTTATACCGTTCTCCTTATTTGGTACAGGTTCCTTGCCAATATTTCCTGTATATTTTCCAGGACATTCAGATTCAGAGTATCCTCCAGTTTTTTGTCCGCTGTGACAGTCCTGTCGTTGTTGCTGCAAAGAAAACCGGAACCCCTTATTTCAGAAGATGCACAGCACAACTACCAGTGCATCCCCAGAGCCCAGCATTCACAGCAGCCCTTTCAGATCCCACCACCGGTGGACACGACCAAGAGCTAACCCTTGCAGATGGAGCTCACTGCAGAAGGAGTGCTTGGTGTTTGCCTCAGAGCTGTGCCATCCATGTGCTCCCCGGCAGATAAAAGAGCTGTGGTGGAGCAGAAACACGTGGGAAAGATGAGATGGCCATTCTGACACGCAAATATTTGACCCTGTTCTCCCTGCCGATGCTTATTCTTGCTGTTGGTCCCTCCAGTAGGCGTAATGGTGTAAAATCATCAAGAAATGGTGCAAGTGCCTCTTCCCCAGAGCACCGTTTCCATGTAACTCTGGGAGGGATACAGGTGAGCCTCCATGTGCAAGAACAGAAACTGCGCTCATCAATGCCAACAGATTGCTCATCTACCTGATCACTTTTAATACCCACCTACTAATCTTTAAATAGCTTTTACTTTGCCTTTGTCTAAGCTATGCTCCTTCTTCCCACGGGACAGCCCAGCAGGGAAGAGCAAAGAAGTTTACAAAAGCTTTTCATAACTGTTCCCCTCCGGTGGGAGGGTTGGGAGGAGCGACGGGAAAGGAGAGCACTTACAGCAAGGACGGGTGAGACTGGGCATGACCCAGCTGCCCCGCTTCTGCCAGCTCGATGGCGTGCTTCCGCTCCAGCTTCTCGTAGAGAAGCACGATACTTGATTTTGGCTGGTCGTGTTCTCGAAGTAGGATCTTCTGCAGGTATTTGCTGTTGAAATACTCTAATCTGTTTGAGAACAAAAAAAGATGTGCTCAGCCTCCTCCCACGACTCCCCAGGACCTACACAGACCTGAGCAAGCCAGCAGGTTCATAGTCCACGACTGCCCCATATCCCATTACCTTCTTTCCAAAAACCAATGGCCCCAGAGGTCAGTCCCTAATTATTTCTGCGCTACATTACATGAGCCAAGATATTAAAACTTTGCCAAATACAGCAAAACCTCCCCAAACTGCCAGATTTCTCATGAATTCTACTCTAAGTGCTACAAGTACATGCAGTAGCCTCAGGGGATGCAATCGATTTAAACACTTCCAGATTCTCTCTTGAGCCATCTCCTCTCGCTTTCGGCTCAAACGCGGCACAACATTTGGGAAAGGTCCAGCTGGTATCAAATACCGAGGCTCAAGTTTGGCTGCTGTTGGCTGTTCCCAAGCTTGCTCGCAAGCAGCCAGGATGCTCCTCGGCAGCAGCGATTCCCATACCCTCTAGTGGCACTTCCAAGCACTGGCATTCCTAAGGAAACCCCTGCCAACTGCATCTGTGTCTGCACAGCCAAGGATTTAAACCTGGAAGATTGTCTTAGTATATTTTATGATATTTGTATTTATAAAAAAATAAATTCTCCTCTGTGTACAATCTACCAGTACTTAACGAAAACTGAGCACTTTGCTACAGAAATCTGTAGAGACCGTCTGTAATTTGTCAAGTCCACAATGAGCAGTTGTCCCTCCAATTGCTGCAAGCACATATTTGTAATGTTAATTGTGCACACACGGGGTTGGGGTCCTCAGCTCCCACATGGCCGGAGGGCATGGCCCTTTCATTTCCAGCAGATTTCTTTGGACAAGAAGGGGCAAACACAATAGGAGAGAAGAAAGGAGTCTTTTTAGGGTGAAGCACAATGCGTGACCTGCAAGTGTGGGGAAGCGCCCCAAGAAACTGGTCTCACCTTGCACAAGGAAAAGCTACCCCTTTGTCACCTGGGTTGTGCCAGAAGGACAAACAAGGCTCAGCTGCCCACAGTGGAAACTCAGGGAATAGAAACCAGCCTGATTTTTTTTTTTTCTACACATGTACACAGTTGTATTTTGGCAAATCCTTACTTGTCTTTCCAGTAATACTGTCCCCAGTGTCCAGATATATCTTCAATGCCAGCCAGCAAATGATCCAAGAACTAAACAGAGGAGAGGATTTTGTTATACACCGGTCGCATGTATTGCATACGTGATGAACTCAGTCAGCAAACCTCAAAAGCCAGCAGACAGAACAGGGGATGCTGTCAGGGTGGTACATAACGCCGGTAAACAAGGAGAGGGGATGTTGGCCTAATTCCCCATCCAGTCATCCACTCGTATCCCTCGGTTCTGGAGCACAGTGAGTGGTTTGGCTGCTTGCTTTCAGGTCTGTGCGAGCGAAGAATAACGACTGCGGGACGTGGATCTGCTCTTTGTGATATGTATAGGACGGCTGATGCATGTCCAATATGCAGGATATGCATGTCCTGCATATCGGGCCTTGATAAGCAGGAAACGCTCATATTGGGGTTTTTGAGGACGATTTGTCTCAGGAGATCAGCATCTTCAGGATACAGATCCAGATAACATAAATGATGCTTCAGCTTGAATAATAAATACCGCTTCCCCCCAGACACTTCCCAGGGAATGAAATCGTTGGCCAGATCTCGCCTTATACAAAAACATTACTATTGTTTAAAATCATATTAAAAATCCCAGACAGGTTGATTTTTCCACCTGGAAGTTATATCTCTAATTTCCCAAATTGTTTCCCCTCCTGCTGGCATCTCTGATCTGGGAGAGGTCTCCGCTGTACCGCGGGTCAATAGCCCTCCACACTCAGGTACCAATGTCCCTGGAGCTTCCTCCTCCAGCTCGAATTTTTTAAAAAAATATTTTCCGGGGGTTCAGAGACAGAAAAATTTCAGCACTGTTCACTCAGCTCTGCAGCCCGGTACAAGTTTCGAGTCCTCACACTTGCTACGAGCAGCTGTGTGGTCTGAGGACCAACAAGCGACCCTCTACTGATCATCACTCTTGCAAGCAAGGGTCTCCCAACTACCCAGTCGGAGAAATAGACTTGAGGAAGAAAGCTGCTTCTGGCTTCTGCGTGCCTGGCTTCCAAACTATCTGCATTGTTACCTTCTCCACTTAATTGGTACCTCGCCATTTTCAGCTCACATCTCCTAATAAACACATTTCCAGAGACGACTCACTATTCATACACTAACAAAAGAAGAAAGTCTTCTCTGTTCCTGATAGGAAAAGCCTCTTCAGCCTGTTGAACTGTTCTGTTCACCTCAGACAAAGCTCTGTAATACAACCTAATTGTGAGGATGCCAAACAGTTTTTATAAATGTCCTCAGAACTAATGTCTTCATTCCTAGCTACCCAAAAAGAAAACAAAAATATTCCTGCAGGAGCCGTACCTACTGAAATGTGACTAGGCACAAGCAATTAGATTCAGAAAAATTATTTTACACTGGATGCCGGGCATCACCTCATTAAAAACCCCAGGCCACAGCTCCCTATCAGGTTGCATGTCCCAGGCTGAAGGAGACCTGGCGCAAAGCCTTTCTGATGTGTTCCTCAGCGCACTGACAGCATTGCGGTGGGTTCCAGCCAAGCTTCCCTCCAGCAATGCAAAGCCTCACCTAGGTGTGCAGAGTAACTTGCTTTCTCATGGAGTTGACCCATTCTCTGGAGAAGTCTTCTCGTAACTAAAAAGGCCAAAGTTTGGATGTCCAGAGCAAGGCGAACTAAATTCCACCTTTACGTCACGGTGACTTTGGCAATTCCTTCCAATACAGCATTTTCCTTACCCTCCCTTTTCTAAACTCTTTTGCAAAAATATCCAAACTGACGATGGTGAAGTGACTGGTGAACACATGGAATATTCCAACCCTGAAAGCAATCAAGTCTCATTTGCTTTCTTTCACTCTTTTCAGAGAAGTTAAAAAGTTGGCATTGGGTTCAAGTATAAACTTTCAGGTGCATGATTATCTTTTCCTGTCGTGTTTGTGCACCACCTAATGCAACACCAGCCTGACTGAGATGGTGGCTGCTATTCCAATGCAAATAATAACCCATGGTTAGGAAGGTGTTTAGGACTGCAAACCTGGAAAGGGACTGACCTGCAGAGGATTCATGTAAAACTGCAGATCTGCAGAGTCCCTGGAGGCACACCACATTTCAGAAGGACCATACTGCTGTCAACAAAGCATATTGGAAAGCTTTGGCCATGTGTTGATGGATGCGTCACTTACCCGAATATGGATCTGCTCTCCCACTGTAGGAGCACTCTCTCTTTTCCTCTTGACAGCCAACAAGTCAACGAGAGGACGGATGGTCATTCCCTGCAGCATAATCACAAACACAAAAATCAGCCTTTCTTCACATCAAGCATTTTTAGTGTCAACAACAGTTCACATACGGGCTTCGGAAAGGGGGTAGTGAAGGTTGTGGAGTCTCCTTCTCTGGAGATATTCAAGACCCGCCTGGACAAGGTCCTGTGCAGCCTGCTGTAGGTGACCCTGCTTCAGCAGGAGGGTTGGACTACATGACCCACAGTGGTCCCTTCCAACCCCTACTATTCTGTGATTCTGTAGGCAGAGAGGAGAAATACTCCACTCTCCTCATCTGGCATCTCAAAGACCACAAAAAGACAACCAACAACTCCAAGGTCAAGCCTATGGTTTGCTATTGCTTGTAGCCTACCAGATGGAAAGGGGCTCGAAACATTCAAAGTTCTAACGTCTAAAACGATGATAGCCCTTGATACTTCACAGCGTGCAGCCTCCTCCAGCATTTGTCTGCTAACTTTTTGAGTATTATGTGTCACAGATCATTACTCCAACAATCTTTGATGGCTAGCCAGTGGCTAAGTTTACTAATCAAAGTATCCACCTGGTGTGAAGGGTCAAAGGAAGAGTTCTAATGTCCTTTAAGCCTCGTGAGAGAACTTCTAAAATGCTGCTGTGGTGCATTTCTTAGTCTGACTTCAGTATGAAATGACTTTTCTAGGACATGTTTACAGCAAAAGTGATGGAGTGGTTGATGTTTATGACTTCTGAATGTCACAAATGCTGGCACGGAGGAGAGTTGAACACATTTTTAATTGCAGAAACAATTAATGTGTCATTTTAATAGCTAATAGCAATAAAAAAATGCATCGCTATTCCAAGTAAACAACATAAAACTCACAAATTCAGAAATAACAGATACTACAAAAATTAAGTAGAGACTATGCAGTTTGGTTTCTTGCCTTCACTGGATAATCAGCTGCATTTGTTTTCATTTTAAAGTCGCATTTTGGACTTTTGTGACAAGGAATCCCAAATTTAGAGGCACCTACATTCCTTTGGCCCTTCCTGACCTTGGGAACATCATGGGAATCCCATGTGTCATTCTCAGGCCACACGTCAATTCACAACATGCCTGTAGGTCCCCTGTGATGCTCCTCCACCCACCAAGGATAACTCACCCAAAGTGCATCACCTGATGCTGACGGCTCTATCATGGCTCACACAAAGTTTTTCTACTGCCAGCGATCCAGCAGCTAACAGGTCAGTGTTACAAACAAAACCTCTTCACAATTATTATATTTGCTAACACTTTCACAGAAGACAGAGGCCAACAGGCTGAGAGAGTGAACTTCAGATGGAGAATGTGGTATTTCATTTTTAAACCACACCAAAAAGCGGAACAATGAGGGCTTTTTGTGACATTCCAGGGAATCCCACAGCTCCTTGGAGGACTTTCTGGTCTACATGGTGCATACCCAGGCCTGCTTGGAATCGCTGAGGACTTGACAATTGTTCAGTCAACCTTCTCAAAATCATTAACTGGGCTTCTTGTAGGAAGAGCCTTATGCAACTGAGTCAGAAAGACCAAAACAGACGAGTTCCCTGGGCTGTATAATGCACTGATAGACCCACGTATGGAGGAGCCAAAATGCTCATATGTTGGTGGCTAGTCTGTGTAGCACAAGGCTTTTCAAACAGCATGGTCACGATTTCCAAGAAAATTAAGTGGGTTTGTGCTCCAACAAGACTCATTGTTGGCCTTCACCAGCTTAAAAAGGCCCAGATCACCTCTCCCCTACTTTCTGTTCTACCTTACCAGAGACCCACACCCCCAAGTCTGTATTAAGATCACTGTGAATACAAAGAAAACTTCTTGCACAAAACAACAACAAAAAGTCTACCATCCATAGACGTTGTAGCCAATATTTCACTTGTCCTTTCCACCCAACATGACATGCACCATGAAGGATGCTGGGATATCAAAGGTATTCACTGCTCAATCCTGCATCCGTCGGTGTGGCTGACTAGAGAAGCTGTAGGTCACATTTGCAAACCCAGGGTTCTGAACGTTCACCTTTATACCTGCTTCTGTTATTTTTACCGATGTTTTCTGTGCTGAGCTACAGCAATATCCTTCTGGTTCAGCTTTTAAGCAAGTTTACTTTTCCTCCACCTCGTGGTGGCCTCAGCTACACAATACTGCAGGTATCTGGAGCCCAGGCAAAGTCTGTCTTTATAGACGCTATGTTCCTGCTGAATGGCTGAAGGTCAGGGGGTCGCCCCGCCGACACATACCCACGGGGGACCCTGTTTAACTCTCACCCTTTAGCATGGAGATGACATCACCAGCTGAGCTTTGAGGTTAAACAAAAGCCCTTTTTCCCAGTCCTGGGAAGGATTTTCCGAAGCCTCTGCAGAATGGAGCTGCTGCCTTAGAACAACCTTTGTCTGAGACTCAAGAGCGTCTCTGCATGAGCGGACGTGCCTAGTGACCGTGTCTTTTCAATTTCTGACCCACATTTGAATGTTAAAACTTGTCAACCTCCACCTAACTACACTCCCCCCACCCCTGGCCCCTGCTCTCTCCTTTCAGTCCGAAACCTGCGTCTGGCCCAGCTGCCCTGCGGGACTCAGCTCCAAGTCCATCAGCACATCACACTTCTTGACTGTTTCATCAGCTTGTGGTGTGGATTAGGTGGATGTGGGGAAGCAGAGAGTCAACCCCAACCCTCTGCATTGCCCAAGTGCCCTACACCTGATGGGTTCAGATAGGAAGGAATTTGCTCTCTTGGGGTGATGCTCAGCCATGGGGCAGCTGTCACCGTGACCCTCCACCTCCCAAAGCCCCCGCAGCTGCTCTGCTCCCTCCATCCGATGGCAGGAAGAGGGCAGCCCTGGGTCAGCAGCTCTGCATGGACCTCATGCCCTTGAAAGGAGCTCCCGGGGAGCTTTTCTGCATGGCTTCTTTCCCATCCCACTTGCTTCAGCCCTGTGGAGACCCACTCTTCACTTTTTGGGACAAAGCACACCAGATAGACATCAGCCTCGCTCACTTTGGGACCAGACAACCCCTAATTTTTCCACCACATCCTCCTTCAAACATGACAGCGTTTGCCAGGTGAACTAAAGGGTGCATTTCAGAGAAGACCCAAGGGGACCCTCACCCATACAGAGGTGCTGCTGGGCAGGGGAGAGAAGGGAGAACACCCCCAAGCCCCGCACTCGGCTGCAGCAGTGTGGTTACCACCAGATGTCACAGCCATGCTGAAAGCCTCTGCCTGCTCCTCCCCAGCAGGGTTTCACCGAGCTCCGGAGCACCTCACAGCCTCCGCCTAAGCCTCAGGGAGGGGAAACCCTTTTCCATCACACCCCTGGAGGGGTGCTAGTGAAGGGTCCATGAAAAATAAAAACATCGTATTAAGGAGAGCAGCATCAAGTTCTGCCCCTGCCCGTTGTGCAACTGCAGGCAGGGGTGGGATGGGGCACCTCCCGCCTGACCCCCTCAGCACCTCAAGCTGCAGGTGCTCCGGCAGCTTTTCTATGGGATTGGGCTTTGCAAAAACACCCACAGCAGAAATCAGTCTTTAAAAAGAAAAATGATGTAGTATATTTGTGCATTAAGCAGTAAACCCAACATGTCAGAGCAACCAGAGCTGCAAGGGCCCACCTCCCTCTCCTACCCTGGCAGCGGGGAGTTAACACGTCCACAGCCACCCCGTGACACGGGCAGGTTGCACTCACTTGCAGCAGTTTTCCCGCCGGCTAGGAAACAACCCCAAAATCACTGGGGCAGAAAGGGAAGGCAGGAAGCAACAGGGCTGAGGGATCAGTTACAAAAGAAAAATTAGAGGCAAATAAACCAAACGTGCTATGACTTTTCTATTTGTTTCTGATTTTTCTTGCTTTTATAACAAGCAACACACCCAGATTTTTCCAGGTGGAAGAGTTAAAGCAATCCTCTTCCCGCTGCATCATCGTAAAATAACTGCAGCTGCTTTGCTGCATGAATGTGAAAATATCTCAGATATATATACAAAATATTTTGATAAACAGCTAGTGACTGTTGCTGCTTCGGCTGTTGGATGCCCCAATAAAATACATCTCGCTCTCAGAAAATGGTAAGAAGCCACTTCCTCAAAATTACGCCCCTTTAAATTGTCCCACTTACGAACTATCAAAACTGAGACGACCAAACCATAAAACTCTTAAAATTCCTGCTGCCCACGCTCAGAGGGCTTGGAGTACCTCCAGTGCCTTCCATCTTTTCACCTTTGGGACCAGGAAAATGGACCTTCGTTACTGCATGCCTCAGGCAGCATTTCATTTCATGACAAGGCCCACAAGAACAAGTGGTTCCTACCTTCCTCAAACAGCAAACTAGTTGTAGAGGTTGATTTGTCTTGGCTTCGCTCTCACATAAAACATGTAAAAGCTCTGCTTCAGAGAGGAAACCTATGCCAGCACCATACTTCCCACTTTTCACCACTGCTGCCCCAATACAGATGGACCAGATCGAAGATGGGACGAGTTATCATGGAAAATGCTATAGCACAGGTTGTAAGTCAACAACTGCTAGACCACCTCATGAATGTGTGACACATTCTCACAACTTTACCTCTCTCAGTAATCATTTTAAGTTTTTATATGCCTAGCCACTCAAAAAGCTGAAAACCCAGGGAAAGTTTTTATGACTGGTAAATCCTTGTACCCATCTAAAGCTTTAGCACCGGTTATTTGTCTGGGAAAAAAATCCTGCCCCTTCTTTACATCTGCTGGTGACACCAAGATTGTTTTTACCTGCACAAACACAGTGAAGAGGATGACAACAGTCGTTGCTGCAATGAAGAGCTTCTTTCTGTGGAAGTTGGGAAGCAAGAAAACCAGAGAGAAACAAATGGCTCCTCGGAGACCCCCGTACGCTATAATGAACTGGTCTTTGCTGGTGATGGTGTTCACGTGAAATCTGTTCACAAAGAAAGTCAGCACAAGAACCCCTGAAAAGCAGCAGAGAGGAGCACATCAAACAAAAAGAGCAGTTAGATAAAACTCATGATCCTATGATATATTTTTACAGTAAAACATCACTGAACTGATAAACCCCAATCAGAGGAACTGGGCAGAACCCGAGGTGGTATATTCCCAACATGCCATGGGAGAAGGGCTTTTCTTCCAGCCTGGTCCAACAGGTTTGCATTCAGTTTGTCCAGACAAAAATTAATCCCTAATGAATTTCTGATTTGGAGGATTACAAACATCCTTGACTGGCAACACTCCTGGGAGTTTGTACAACGACACAGTTTTAGGTAGCTCATCTTGTAGTAAATTCTCTTGTTTTTAACTCAGCGTTGTGCTTATCACAGCCCAGCTGGGAAACCAGAGTTTCCTTCAGCAGGACTCTGAACTCCATGGGGAGTTTTAGTGTCATCCTGCTCCTGTGGCAGCGGGTCCCCAGGATGTAGGTTTACCTGGTGGCTCGGTGTTATGCATCAGCTAAGGACTGAACAGACAATAACCATCGGCAGCATGGGATGTATTGGCACGTTTATTTTGACAGTAGTTAATTAAAGTTTCTAAGGCAATTCTATGGTCATGTGTCAGCCAAAACTTTACTTGTATAATGATACAGATCCAGATTCTGAGAACGAAATTGATATTTTAAATGATTTATTCTAACTGGTGATAACAAATTATTGAATTGCTTGGATTATAAACGCTCTCGATGCAAATCATCAGCAACAACTTAGCTACAAGTTACCCTCCAATTTCCTAAAGTTCCCAAGCAGTAGCTTGGAGAAGTAGCTATATTCTGCCTGCGTTAATGTTGTTTCTTCACAAATCTTTCGCTCAAAGATTTATACTGCCTGAATCTAAGGCTATGTAAGGTGACACAGCAATGGATGTAATTTACAGTCAGTTGCAAATAGATAAACAGACACAGAAAGGTACAAAAAGTTGGGCCTTAAATCAGTAAGCTGTGATCTTAATACCAATGTATGTAATAAACATCATCTTTCCTGAAGATTAATGGCCATTTTGAGAACTGATGACACAGACTGTCATTGACCTTTGCAGGAATTACCTGGATCCACATCACTATTACTTTTCTAAAGGGTGTTTGTAATAGAAATAAACTTCAGAAATAGTGCACTTGTACACACCAAACATCTTCCCACACATGTACAACTAAAAATATCTGAACTTTGATTGTACATCAGACCAGTTTGAAGAAAACAAAAAGCTGGGGATCTTCAGGAATAGGGAACTCAATTAACTGAACCTTGCAACACCTTCCCCAGTTCTGGAGCTCTGTGGAGCTGGTGCCCAGACCAGCAGATGTGGAGTACTTTGGTTTCAAGGCTCTCTAACTTTAAAAAAAAAAAGCATACCTCAGGTCACATCTGCAGCTGCCACAAAGCTCAGGCAGTGCTGATGATCAAAGGAACAAAATTTACTTGAGCGCATATCCTGGTTTTTGTCTTAATTTAATCCTTCCTCAAACTGGAGACCTTAGAGCAGCCTTCCAGTACCTGAAGGGGCCTACAAGAGAGCTGGAGAGGGGCTTTTTACAAGGGCACGGAGTGACAGGACAAGGGATAATGGCTTTGAACAGAGAGGGCAGATTTAGATTAGATGTAAGGAAAAAAATTCTTCACCATGAGGGTGGTGAGGCCCTGGCACAGTTTGCCCAGAGAAGCTGTGGGTGTCTCCTCCCTGTCCCTTGGATAACAGCAGAATACTGGTGCTGACAGGCACTTAAGGCATTTTGCTTTTCAGGTGACCTCTCCTGATCGGATGTGCAAGATGATTTTCAGCCCTAGTTTGTGTGTTCTTCTTTAATTCAAGGGGGATTTTGAAGGGAAAGAGGGTTTTCTTTCCTGGCTGCAGCACTGAGCCCTTCTCTGATAATGCGCGGCATCATTTGAGAATCCAATAGCAGAGCTGCATTTAGAGAGCCTGAGCATTTTTCAGCATGCTTTTGTAATGTTACTATGTTCCCTATGTCTTGAAATGAAGAATTTTTGAACTAAAAAGAGTCTAACTCACTCAGAAATTCTTTTCATCTGAGCAAATAGCTTAAGAGAAAACCACTTAATTGTAATAAAACATTTGAATGCATGCACAACTCATTAATAAGCATGTTTCCAAGTGCATTTATGGTGCACAGTTATGAAAACAAACCTTGGCATGTATTAACAGCTAATAAAACCCATCCTGCTACGTCGTGCTAATCATGGCCTATCCTATTTAAGCAATTTCTTGAAGTGTCTATCAAATTTGAGTGCGCTCTGTTCGACTCCGCGGTTTGTAAACATAAATCCTGTTGAATGCTTTTTAGCTCTCAAATTCTTTGCCAAAATGCGTGCTCTGTCCTATTTGCAGACATAGTTCATATCTAAAAACTCCCACAAATGAGAAGGCAGGCATTCCACACTCGGGTGACAGCAACTGCATGCTACAACGAAGCAATGGAGAATCAGCCTCGCTGATCACCAGCTCAGGCAGGATACAACTGGGGACAGCGGTACAACAGTCCATCCATTTTCCTGGTCATTTACAACACGTGAAAATGGGATCCCAGAGTATTCTGGGACCAGGACTTGGGTTTTCATCGGAACCAATCTCCAGAAGTGTATCTTTAGCCACAGTTATCAGGAGAGTGTTTTCATGCATAGCTCTCTTCCTCTTGCTAGCACTAAGTCTTGGTCACTTTTTGACGGTAAGGTTGCTCAAACACTGCAATAGGTTCCCATGGAGGCTGTAGAGTCTCTGTTCATAGAGATAATCAAAAGCCATCTGGACACAGCCCTGCCGAGCCAACCCTGCTTAAGCAGGGGGTTGGACCAGATGATCTCAGGAAGTCCCTGCTAATGTCAGTAATTCTCTGATGCTGTGCAATTTTGTCATTCTCTGTCCTTATCTGCAGTTCTTGAGTAGGAGCAGAAGCATCCTCACATTTTATGTCCCAGTTCTCACCTACCCAGCAGTAAGCTGGGTAGATGCTCTTCTGCAAAGCAGAGCAGCATCTTCAGGGACAGCCGATGGAAGGTTCCTCCAGTTTCCCATTTAAGGATGCTGCTGTACACACTTCTTATGACTTAAATCCCTTCAATCTCTGCAATTCAGAACATGCAGTCAGAGGCCCCACAGCTGTACACAGTGCTCTGATCCCATGCCATGTTCTTACAATCTCCTTTCTATTGTGGAGATACCAAGGGACTAAGATACACTGAAATGGAAGAGGAGATCATAGCAATCAAAGAAGGGTGTAAGACAGAGGTATCGATAAAGTAGATGTCATGAGAATTTCTGTTTAGCACCAGTGCTGTCTACAACCAGAGCACAGAGTAGGAAATTGCAGTAAAATGCAAGACTTGCCATTGAGCAAGTGATGGATGAGCAGGGAAGCATCGGCTGGCATGTCCCACCTCAGTCCTCGCATTCACATCTGGGATAACCACACACACAGAGCCAGCAGGAAAGGATGACAGTGGGGGCAGGAGCATTCTCTCATTTAAAGAAATCACAGTTTTCACTCCCATAAATAATAATACATATAAAATAATAAAATCTGTAATTTCACCGTACCTAGTGCTCTCCAAATGAGGCAGAAAATGACAGTGAAGCAAATGTACGGCCAGTTCCACTCGTGATTTTCTCCAATGGTGGAAACTCCAAGAAAGATGAAGATGAGGGTATCGCTAACGCTGCTCCACATCTTCATGAAGTATTTGACTGTGGTGTGAGACTTCAGCGAGATGTTGGCCTCCACGTAACGTTTCATGCCCATGGCACAAGCAATGATGCTGAGAAAATGAAACAAGAAATTTTTCCACTTCAGCACACAAAATTGACACATTGTCATTTACAAAAAGATAGGCTTCATCAAGTCTTAGATGTTCGCAGACATCTCACTGGGTAGCGATTCGCTTCCCACGTCAGTCCGATAATACCAGGAGGACCACCAGGACAATAAGACAATACACAGGTTTGACCAGGCAGTCAGAATCTGTTTTTCAACAGATAAATGTTGACTGTGGGTTATTTATCACAGCCACACAGCAATACCTACATTTAACCACGCCAAACTCTTCCCATCACAACATACTGTTTTCAGCTCTTTAACTTTGCCAGACTCTCACCACCTGGACTGCAGTTTCATGCTTAGGAGCCCACATTACCTATTTTGCACAGATGGGAAAGACATTTGAGAGAATGGGAGGTTTGTTTCTCAGCATGAGGAATGTGGAAATAGGACTCCTGTAAGTTTGGTTGATATCTGGTCCCTGCAGCAGATTCTTGTAGGACTCTGAAGCAGTGCAGTTTGAGAGCAGCCTGAATACTGTAATTCTTCACTCAAGGGACCAAAGCTAACCTAAAGTTGGAGAAACTCAAGCATATGACATACCTGACACCGTGTATTTCTAAGTCTGTCCGGACTTGCACTGTGTATTATTTGGACGCAGATAGGAAGCCATTGACTCCATGCAACCAAGAGACAATAAAATGCTCGAGCACACTCATAAGGCTGCGCAACGAGCCAAGAAATGCTGTCACTCCAGTCGGAACATCTGATCTCCTCAGGTATCTCCTATCTGAGGTCACTTCAGAAGTGTGCGGCACCAATTAGAACTTCTGCCTTGCAGTTGTTCACAGATAATTGGTTCTCCACGTTACGTGTGGTTAGCCTAATTCATCAGCTTTTCAAATCAATACATTTTCAGGCCAGCAATCTTAGAAGGTCAAAACAACTGAGTGCTTAAAGTCAAAGCTACATTTTTTATATTTTAACCTGGACAGAAACACTTTGTTCTAAATATTGTACCAGCGATAGCAAAAGGGCTTTACATTTCCAAGATCTGCATTTCCACCGGTATTTGGTGAGGCCACCCACCTGGATCTTTATTGCACTAAAAATTCCTTTCACAGGGGACATGACGGTCACTCTCTTTACATTACACACGCAGACAAGCCCACAGAGCAGCAGATCCTCGGCTTGCAGAAGCACACCTAGGTCTGGCAGACTGACTTTAATCACCAGCTGGGACCAGGGCAGGTAACCGACCCACGTCGATACAAACAGGCGTTATGGTAGGTGGAGGCTGTCGCAAGCCGTTATGCGTAATATATCAGCCAGAAACTATTCATAAACTAGCTGTGCGACTACTGCTTTGCAGTGAAAATACCACGTTTAACCCCAGAATTTCACAAGAGACAATCTTTGCATTATTTGGGCTTTGATGGAAAAAAAACAAAAAACCAAACCAGGATTGTCCGCTTGCCCCAGCGAAGGGGACAGGTTGCAAATGGGCAGAGCTGACTCTGCTGTGCTTGGGGCTTTACAACCTGTTTGAAGCCAAAGAACCCGATTTCCTCTGCCTCAGCTATTCATTTATTTCAGGAAGACAGTCGGCCACCACGTTGCTGCTCCTCATCTGCACCGCTGCTAACGAAGTAGAGTAAGGGCCACTTTCCTCCTGGGTCATCAGCGAATCGCTGACACAACCCAGCATCTGCTGTTGGACCAAGATGAAGGAATGAACTACAGCTACGTTCATTTCTGCTCTACTTAAAGCACTAAGAAAACCAGCAACACTATGGGAAAACACTCACCAGACATTCAGCCAGAACAACAAATAAGGAGTTACAAGGAAAAACAAAAAACCTCCCCACTTTTTCAGATGAAGATGCACTTCCACCCACTGTGAGTTACTGATTACCAGGCTTTGCATTCAAACAAAAGAACCCCAAACAGGCACATTTCACTTTCTTTCATTTAAAAATAATTGTTATTTGTTTTTCCTCACTGCCATGCAAAACCCACACATTTTTTTGAAGAAGAAACAAACATTTGGGTTTGTCTGAAATTCAGACCTCAGGGAGAGGACTTGCAGTAAAGGCACAGGATGCAGCAGGTCACTCCGAAAAGCCACGATACTCTTACTGGGGAAAGAGCTCCCGTTTTACCCAGCAGCGTGAGACCAAGACTCCAATCCCTTTTTCATCTAAAGTTGTTTGAGTTCACATCTTTCACCTCTTCAGAAAATGTACCAATACTTAAAAATATTCTGAAATCAGCCTTTTTTGATTTATCCTTTTTAGACTGACCCTCTTTGTATAAAGCACTGAGCCAGGAAGAGTAAGAGGGATTGAACCACAGGCTAAAAAGAAAATAATAAATTCTTCTGTTTCTGTATCTGCCTCAATAAACAGGGGGTAAAATAGTTCCAGCTAGGAACTACGAAATCCAACAAATATTTACGAGCAAGTTACTTCCAGAGCCGTGGTTTGGGAACACTTCTTAGGAAAAGGATATGGGTTCACAGACAAGGAATAAACTTGACTCGTTCCATCACGGCTTAAGCAATAGACACTACCCCTGGGCAAGAGGAAAAAAAAAAATAAAAAAAAAACAAAACTAAAAAACATTTGCAGAACCGTTTAGCAGATTGGGTTGCATTCACAGATTTTTTTTGGACTATGCAGAATTGATTTTCTTGGCAATCAAATTATTTTTCAAAGCAACAAACTGCCAAGATCTGCTTCTTATAACGCAGTATTCCCTGGTCACAAACGAATGAATTGTTTGAAATCAAGATATCTAAAAGAGGCATTTATAATTTGGCAATTATGAGACCAGCAGTGCAGGAATCAGCTGCCTCTGCAATTGTTTTGCTTTAGAAGCGATGCATTATTCAAAAGAATAGAAAATGGGTTCCATAATGCGTACAGGAGATTGTGATTGATAGAAGGAGACACCATTAGGACTGAATGTTTTCTGCTCCGTGATGATTATGCAGCATATTTATTTCACTCTTCTGTCTTACGCTCCTATAAATAGGCTTCCTCTTACCTATTCCCAGAGCTAGAATTGTTTGCAGTAATGCCAGAATATTGCTCCTATTAGCCATTACGAGAAAACAAAATCGGCAAGATATAGGAATGGTTTACATTCAAAAGAGTATCACTAATTTTAAAATAGATCTCCCAGATACTCCTGTGTCTAGCTGGCACCTGACTTAATGAAGATAAAAAGAAAAAAAAATTATTACCGGATTACGGTTGTTTACACTGTAGCTATCAATGCAGTCTCAGTGCACTTTACAGTCTGCTGGGACATATTACATAGTCAGTTTTGATCCTCAGCACCAGCTGACTTAGTTTAGGTAGGAGAACCAAACGCAACAGATATCAGCCCACAGAAACCAGTAGGGCTGAATCACTCAATTTTTCAGCTGTCTCTGCTTTCCAAGGCGAGCTTTCTTTCACCATTAGGATTATCAGATCTATTTTTTTCTCAGCAGCTGTTCCGCAAGTGAAATGCACAACGAGGTAAGCCCAAAGCTCAGGTAGCTCTCTAAGCTGAAGGATCTGGCCCCAAATTATTCATTTCACTGAAAGACCTACCCAGTAAAAAGAAAAATTAATTAACTGTACTATCTATAAATTACAATTTGTGACAGACAATTTACAGAAACCACCAGCTTCTCTTTGCTGATCCGATAGGTTGCATGGGAATACAGGAGACGGTAACGGGTACGGCGCGGGACTCGGCTGCGGGGCACAGGCAGCCCTCGGCTGCCCCGTGTTGCCATGCCCTCGCTGCACAAAAGCTGCACGGAGAAAGCCCTTCAGTGCCCTAAAGTGGTTTTTAGGCTGAAGACTGTATAGAACTGACTGTGCTGGAGCAAATCACAAGCAGTTTGGGTTTAGTACCTTTGACACCTCGATCTCCGACAACTGTGGTCGAAATTGGTCAGCAGATTTCCAGTGTTACTGGAGACAGAGAGACAATGGATGAGACCCTCACTCAGGAGACCTGACAAACTCATGAGTTGTGTCTGAGCTTCTTCTGGTGTTAAGTCTGCATCTCCAAAGCAGAGGTTTCCATCAGAGCCCTCCGCTCCCAAACTGCAGGAATATTTCCAGGCTTCTCCTCCGTAGGGGATACACAACTCCCACCCCATCACTCTACTCTGTCAGCGTAAGGTCTGCCTCAGCCCACCTTTGGGTTCATCACCCAAAGCTAGCTGGTAGTAGGGCACGCAGAACAGGAGGGTATTAGAACAGACGTGCTGTAAACCGAGACCAAATTTTCCGAGGAGTTAATTAAATCCTCCTTGCAGCTTTTCAAATGTTAGTTTTGACTGGGCCACACATGGAATATTACAAAATATGCCAAGAAAGCTTTTTCTGGCTCTGCCAAACCCACTAGACATCTCACTGCTTGAATGTTCAGGGTTTCCAAATGAAAAACATGGAGCTCAAACATTCCTCAGTAACCTACACAAACCGACCAGCTGTCCAAAGCCTGCCCAGCAGCGGTCATCTGGATCGCCTGCGACTTGCAGCTGTTACCATTGATGTGTAATTGCCTAACACACAAAACGGGGTTACACCTCTCAGCTCTTCCACAGGCATTCGTACTCGCTGGTCGCTGCCGAGTCCCAACTAAGCAAACTTACGTTAAAATATGTTCTGACACTTTTCAGTAAATACAGCCAAAAAGCTTTCCCGGACAGATGAGACGCTGGGCCACACTTACGCCACGATCCCCGAAAGGTGAAACATTTCGGCGGTGAGGTAGGAAAGGTAGCTGTAGAGGAAGACAAAGAGCGGTTCGATGACACGGATATCCTTGGTGAATCGCGTCGTAAAGGCGGCGGTCATCCCAAAAATGAGACCTACTAAAACTCCTCCCAGCCAAACAACAAAGAATTGTCCAACTCCTGCAAAAACATCCACACTTTTGATGGCTGGCATTTCACAGAAAGATCGAAATAGCTTGTAGAGCACCTGGGTGAAAAATGGAAGAGAAAAACAGTCGTTAACAAGATATTCACCAGACACAGCCTTGACGTGGCCATGACATTAAAATATCCTGCTGAGATTTCTGCCAGTGTAGGGTCAGCATCCTGCTCTGGAGGGCAGGCGCCCAACGGGGGAGTGTTGTGCCTCTCGCATCCATTTCTGTCTCCAGACGTACAGTCGAAGAGCTGTTCACCTGAAAGCTTCTCAGGACCTTAGGCCAGAGAAGTGGACCAGGAGTCCTCTGCTAGAAGCAGCTGGTGATACCTTTTCCCTCTACAGAGCTCACATCCCACCTCTCAGCACCAGCCCATCCTTCCTCTGAACATTAAATACTCTGAATAAACGTTAGTCCTTACCACCGTCACCGCGTCGTTCAGGAGAGACTCGCCGAAGACCAAAATGTGCAGCTTCTCGTTGACGTGTATCTCTTCAAAGACCGCTAACACCGCCACGGGATCCACGGCGGCGATCAGGCTGCCAAACAGGAGGTTGTGGAGCAACGACACATCCTGCAGCCGAAAGGCTTTCACCTGGCAGATCCCGTAGAGGGAAAAACCGATCCCAAACACGTTCCATATCGTGCCCACAACCGCGTAGAGGAGGATAGTGCCGATGTTCTCAAAAAAGGGACGGCTGGGCATGAAGTACCCGGCATCAAGGACGATGGGTGGCAGCAGGTAGAGGAAAAAGATGTCGCTGTCCATAACAGGGGGTGACTTGTCGTTTAAGCCGTAGATGATTCCCCCCATGATGAGTCCTACGAATATCAGCAAACAGCTTTCAGGAACGACAGCAGGCAGCTTGTTATATAGATGAAACCCTGGAAGGGGATGAATAGGAAAAAAAAAAAAAAAGTATTATCTCATCAGCCCAGACTGGCTGAAGAGCACCAGAGCCCAACCCTCGTTGGGGTCGGGAAGCTCCCCGTGCTCCCACCTTCGGCAGTCAACGCTTTGGAGGAGCAGTAACAACTGCACACAATTACAGTGAAGTCGCTCAATCAGAAACTGCCGAGAAAATCTGAAAGGTTACTGACAATACCAAGATTTCTGAAATTACTGTTGGTTCTGACTGCATTTCATCACAGCATAAGGTTAAAGATATATTTTTAGGAAATACACAAATAGGAAAAACCTAAATAAGCTGCATAAATAAAAAGGTATTTGGAATTATTTATGATATAATCTAGTTAGCACCCTGTCTTCAGCACTAATGTAAATGGCCACTGCTAATTTTAAACAGAATGAAGATTCTATACATTTAGAAAAAAAGCACAAAAAGCATTCTTACTAATCATGAATGGTGCCACTTTTAATATTATTTAATCATTAACATTTAAAGCTAAAGGCAACATTGAAAATCATGTAATCAAGCCAGCCTTGTGCAACACTCAATGTTAGAGAGAAATGCTGACAGCCACTGCAAGTACTTGAGGTGAGTTATTAAAAGAAAAATATTTGAAACAAACCTAACTGGAATAGGAATAATAATTTTAAAACCCCTGTGACCATTATTATTTCTTCACACATGCAAATAAAGTAGCAATCTCATCATATAATATGCAAAATAGCAAAACAAAAAGACCATTTCCATCTGCAAGAAATCCTGATCTAGAAGAATCTGAGACTTCTCCCTTCTGAGGAAAAAAATAAAATAAAAAGTGCTATAAAATAACTTTTATAGCAGTGATTTAACAGAATTGATCAGATTTCCCAGTGGGAAAAAAAATGCCCAGTTTTGCAGGGGAGAAAAAAAAAGATCGGTCCAAGTCATACAAGATATAATTTCTAGGTGTCGTTATACAGACAATCTCCTTGATGCAGGGAGGTTTTGGTTTAGGATGTTTAACACCCTGCACACAGACCGAGTTATTCCTCGTGGCTGGCCAGATGCAGCACCCTTTTTTCAGGCCAAGGATTCATCTGAAGATGCAGATGTCACTGGACAACCAGCACGTAGCGTAGCTGGCAAGCTAACAGCGACGAACGCACACCTCGGTGCGTGCTACAGTTAAATAAAATTCCTGGAAACCCTGACAGTTTTCCCACTAATAGCAACACCATGCACTGGTGTGACTTTCTAGGTGGAAAACCATTATTTCCAACCTAAAATGAGACCTGGTAGTGATTTTCCGTGCATGCAGTATGTCTGGCACACAAGATGTGCATCCTTCGGACTTGGCATGTTATCTCAGGCTCCAAGATTGGAGAAGACGTGAAGGAAAGGCCACCTCTGCCCACAGCATCCCCACGGGGAACCCCATCCTTCTTCGCCCTCTCAAAATGCCTTACCTATCTTGGCCAAGGATGCAAGCATGATCCAGAGTGTGATCTCAAAGGGGACTTGAACATGCTGATAATCCAGCGAGAAAAACGCGTGCTCTGAGGATTCGTTGCCCTGGGCCTCCTCGGCAGCCCAGCTGATGTTCTCCGAGACCAAGTCCTGCAGCAGCGGCATCGGTCGGGAGCCCTGCAGGGCTCTGACCCCGGTGGCTTGGAGGACGGAGGAGAGCAAGGACCCAGCTAGGACAGCAGCTGCAGCTTTGCCCACTGGCCTCTGCCCCTCCATTTGCCTGGGAAGCTGCCTGCCTTGGGGATTTGGCCGCTGGCTGCTCCTGGCCAGTAGCTCCAGGCAAGTGATTGGGAGCGCTGCTGGAGACACCGGAGCTCGGCTCGCCCTCGTTGTGTGGGTTGCTGCAAAGAGAGAAGTGACTGCCCTGCCTCACCCTGACTCTCCTCCCCAATCCATCAGCTTCCAGCCGGGAGATGCTGCGGGAGAATCGCACCCGTTGGCACCACGTGCCCGAACAGGCAGAGGCTCCTCCTGCAGATGCTTCCGTGAAGAAACGCCTCCTGCACCCTTCGACCAACCGCACATCTGTGCGCACCCGAGGAAGAGACGAGCTGCATTCTAGTCCTAAATCATGACATATTTTGGCTTCTTGGAGGAGAAAAACCAAAATCACAGCCAGGCTTTGATGGAGCAGATCCCACTCAGAACAGCCCCATCCAGAAATGGACCCATCTTCCAGCAGGCTTCACGGGATTTCTCATCCATAGCCCGGTGCGTGCAGAGAGAACGCACAGCAGTAACGTTATTGATCACGCAGCTTCCACTTGGTAAATCGAGCAGAGCAACCAGCTTTCCTCTGCCAAGTACAGAGCTGCAGCCGTGAGCTGGGTGGGTCACCTGCGCCAGGAGAACGAGCTTCTTGCTTCAAAGCTTCTCCCTCTGATAAGCACTAACAGGAAAAGTTCTCTTCATCTCTTCACTACTTGAAAACAGCACTGAAAAGTGAGTGAGCTTGCTTGGAAAAGTTGGAGAGACAAAAATTTATTTGTAACAGTGTTAGACATAATACAGAGGAAAAAACCATATTGGGCCACATCTCTCCACTGTGGAGTTTCATTGATGTTTCAACAGGGATGAATTTGGTCCAGAGAACACAAGTCATTAAAATACAGAGGCCTCGGGCTGTCGCTCGACTGGTCGATGGCCTGTTAGTTTCTCTCCAGCTGCCCCAATGACGCCAAACCCAGGCTGCCAACAGCAAGCTGGTGACCCTCTGCTCTGCTGCACAGTCAGCACCCAGCACCACGCAGACACAGACCTGGGGTGCCTCAGTGCCACGCGAGCTCCCCGTTTCTGAGCTGATCTGTACAGAAGGAGGAGGACAAACTCTGGGTGACAGGAGAGACGCAGGGATATCCTCCGAGTGACTTCCTTCTACTTTACCATGGTTAATTTGAATTTATAGTATGACTCTACCACGCTTGCTGGCTTTAAAGCAAAACAACGCTCCTGCCATTAGAGCTGTCTTCTACCGAATTAAGTTTTTTAAACCTGGTGCCACTTCTCCATTTGTATATTCTTAAAAAATAAACAAAACCGCAGGGCGGACACTGGGAGGACAGAAATCCCACAAGATTTTCCTCTGTCTGTTTTCCATTGTTCACTTCCAGAGGATCTGGGGTAGGGAGGAGAGGAGCAGGCGAGGAGATGGACTCCCTTGTTACTCTGAAGGACAGAGAACACAGTGCTCTTAACAGCAATTAAGAAGTAATTAAGAAATTACTTAGCCAGAGCTAAGAGCAGTGGAAGCAGTTCTGAGCCTGGGCTCGCAAGCCAAGCCATTCTATTTCTTCTTCTTGCTGATATATTTGGTGCTGAAGTTGGGAGTTTGAAGACTCGTTCCGTTTGGTGCCATGGAAAAGCAGGTTTGCCAGCCTCCCAGTCATTGCCCTCCACCCCCAGACCATCCAGTCTGATTTTTGCTATTTTTGGGAAAACGGCTGTTAGCATTGGCTTATATTTAGCCAAAAACGAAATGTTTGCATCTTGGAGGGAAAAAGACCTGCAGCGTGGAGCTCGACAGTGCTGTCTGGAAGTGTTTTTGTGCATAGAATCAATATCTATTTGATAATGGAACCAGAAAAAAACAGAGCTGGGACAGCATCTGAGGAAGGTCAGCGGAGAGCAGAACATTAAAATATGCTCCAGTTTTCAAATAAAGCTAACGCATAACCAGGACCTTAAGGACAAAAAGGTAACACCGGCATCTTCGCCTTAACTTCTCACTAAGCATCTCTGAACAGAGCAAAACACCCCGCGGTGTGAAGAAAAAGATACAAAACGTTAACAGAGGGGAAAAGGGCCGGAGCCGGGACCCCGCGCAGACTTCGTAACGGCACCGTCTCGCTGGATTCCGCTCTGCTCCTTCTGCCACGATGACACAGCACGCAGGTGGGTCTGGGCGAGCCGGCCTGCGTCCCGCCAAGCTTCGGGCACCTCCTCGGAAGCTCCACTGCCCTTCTCCGCTCACTTACTGGCTCGCTGTACCCAGGCCTCTGCAAGGATAAGGGAAGATTCTTTGCAAATATTTCGGATATCATATTTCATTAGTGAGAGCCTTCGAGTTTGCTTTCAGGATTTTGAAACTCCTCATTTTTCTGTTTGGCACTGTTTTACCCTGAAGTTCTATATAAATCAGCCCGTTCCTTCCCTTAAATTCGTATATCATTATGTACTAAATAAATGAAAAGACAAAGACGAAATGTTTTTCCAAAGTTCTATGATAACTGAATACGCGTTGTTCCTCTGGTAATGGCTATTGATGTTATCGATCCACTTCTTGATGCCAGTCCCATTTGATCCTATGTGTATTGACGTGCTTTCACCTTTTTCTAACATCATGTGCTTTCCCACATTTTTAGGTTTCAGGGCTAGATTCTGATCCCCATAGCTGCATTGATGGGCAGCTTGCTCCTGCTGGAATGAAGAAGACTACAAGAAGAACACAGTATTGTGCAATATGGTAACAGTGACAAGAATTCAAGCCCCTGCAATGAAAATGTGATGTTAAATTAACTGTGTTAACTCATTATATTCTTTAATCAATGGCAACAAATTATTTTTCTTACTTTCAGAGCGAAAGGAAGGACATGAAATCTTTTCTCTTACCTTCCTGATGTGTAATTACTTCTAAATATACTCTAACTTTCACCTCCTTTTTTTTGCTATGAAAGCCTGTATCATTTAATGAAAAAATAACAGATACAGCTCTCCAACAAAAGCCGTGGGGGACACGCAGAAAAGCTCCAGTAAAGTCACCCGGCCACTCCATCCAATCAGCTTGTTGTGAAAAGCTGAAATAATCGTTAATGATGTCTATACTTGGCATGCAAACATGATTTTTCCCACTAATATCAGAGCAGCCATTTGTTTACATGCATCGTCTAAAATTTGAAGGAGAAAGCCACTCTCACCTACGAATGTGCAAAATCTGGGTTTCCCCCATCAGAATGGAAATTGCTCATATTTTCCATGTATAATCACCTTATTGTTCAGCTTCTCCTCATTGTCTGCATTTTCCATTACATTTTAATAGGCGCAGTGAAGACTGTGCATAAAATACCGCTGCTCTTTCTGAAGAAGCCGTGACAGAAGAGTACATATTCCCAGCCATACGCAAGCCTGCGGGCAAACACAGACAACATGTCAAGCAGACGGGCAGTTTAGCAAGAAGCTTTCATCGGAATGGAAATTAAGACCAAGCCCCTCCTCACGCTTCCCTTGCCGGGAAGGTTCGCACTTGCAGCTCAGCTGGACAGCAGGAATGGAAAACCCCTTAAATGTCAAAGCCGTAGCGGGGTTTTCTCAAGATATCGCAGGCCGCGGACGTCTTGCGAAACCACCTCTGCGTTGCAGAGAGCTGGGTGAACCGATGAGCTGCTCAGTTCCTGGGCACCCCACGGAGCCCGGGCAAGAGCGTAGATTTGATTTAACATCAGGAACTTCATTCAAAAATCTGGTTTTAACAAGAATTTGAACAAAATTACTCTGAGCGTATTTCAGTATTAGTAAGAAATGAGTAAAGAAGAATAAATCTAAGGAAGGTGGCATCCTCTTCGCCCGCGCTCTCCCTCTTCGTCAGGAAGCCGCTGACGATGCGTACAACGCTCGATGGAAAATTTGCGGTTCATTGCTTAACATTTCGCCAACTTGAAAATGGCAGATTTATCACCGACACCTCGCCTAAATGAAAAGAGTTCAAATAATCCCTCTCGCGTCGATATTGGGAAGATCCAGAAGATCCATACTCTCCTCGCCTTGCCCCTACTCGTTCTCCATTCAGGTTCCCCACGGTTTCCATCCCGCTCTCATCGCAAGCCCAGCAACCCGGTCCCGCTCCCGGCCACGCTGCGTTCAGGCAGCAGACGTGCCAGCTGACCGCACCACGGCTTTGCATTTCACACCTGCCTAATTAACACAGGCTTAACAAACTCCCATAGGGCAATTCCAGGCCGAGTACCACCTTCATCATTCCTGCACTGACTTCTGTTTGGATTCTGCTTTTGTCAATCATAGCTTCAGCATTTTGAGCAATTGCTTAAATCATTTGTAAACTAAATGACCTTTAATATTTTTCTTCATCATTATAACCAGAGAAGCCTGTAACTGGGGCCTTAACAAAACAACTGATACTTGTCCTTTTTGGTAATCTAAACACTATTTTTCTGATTTAAGCTCCAAACTTAATTCCAAGAGACACACCCAGAACTCCCACAATTGCAAATCAAATTCGTATTCGAGTGGTGATATGAGATTTCTTCCATTAAATAATATTTTTAATACTCATTACTTTCTATGTGATCAAAGCCCTTAAATCTGCACAAAAACATCTCCAGGTCGCGGTGCTGTCTGGTGGGTCAGTCGGAGAGACCCAGAGGCTGAGCCCAACCAGAGGAGTCAGCCGTGCCATGGAAGCTGTTCCTCATAAGCAGGCCCCCAGACCAACAGGACTTCCAAGGAGCCTTCAAGCCCCGAGAACACAGCTGCAGGGTTTTCCTGCTCTGGCCCTGAGCCTTACACATAACCAGACTGGCAGGCATTTCACAGCACGAGGAACAACCACCCGCAGGAACCTGCCCAGGTAGGACAAGCATGGGTCATGGCCCTGGGTCACGGCAATGTTCGCGCAAAGGCTCTACCCTTTCTCCAGCTGTGGTCTGGCTGCTGGGAAGGGCGAGGGATATCAGCTGCCTCCCCTCCATTGCTGCTTTCCCTCACGCTCACACCAAGCCTCAGCTACAGGGGAGGGTGGAAGAAATTCTTCTGCTTCACCATTTTCTGCCAGTTTACCCAACTCTTCCTGCCCCCTGACCAAACTGCTAACCACCCACCGGGAAAACACACGAGCCTGGGCAGACCAAACGCTGAACATGACTGTTGTCATGGTGCACTGTCACGATAGTTACAGAATCACAGAATGGTAGGGGTTGGAAGGGACCTCTGTGGACCATTCAGTCCAACCCCCCTGCCCAAGCAGGGTCACCCAGAGCAGGCTGCACAGCACCCCGTCCAGACAGTTCTTGAATATCTCCAGAGAAGGAGACTCCACAACCTCCCTGGGCAGCCTGGGCCAGGGCTCCGTCACCCTCAGAGGGAAGAAGCTCTTCCTCCTGTTCAGATGGAACTTCCCAGGCTTCAGTTTGTGCCCATTGCCCCTTGTCCTGTCGCTGGGCACCACTGGAAAGAGTCTGGCCCCATCCTCCTGACACTGACCCTTAAATTAGGTAATTAAGTTCCCTGAAGTTCACCGTTAAGTTCTGTAATCCCAAAACAAAGCAAGAGCCAGAGAGGAAAACGTGCCCTGGGAATCAGCACGAGGACAGCAAGCAAAGGGCAGTGCCACCTGCACTAAGCCTTATGACCGTAAATATCTTGTAATAAAGCTGTAGTAGATCCAACATACACGAACACAGTAATTCTTCACCTCAGACAGGGGTGTGAGCAGGTGCTGCCTCCTGAAGTCTGTATAATTACTAGTAATATCATGGATATTTTAATTCAGGGATTTCAACTCAGTGTGGAGCTCAGTGCCCACGTATTGGCTCGCTGAGCGCCTCGCTGCTCTCTGGACACCCCACGCTGGTCCCACGCACTGCGGCGTACCCCGAGGCAGGCTGGAGATGCGCTGCCGGGAGATGTCTGCTCGCTCCAACGTCCTCTACCCGCTGAGCGCAGCCTTCGGTTTCTTTCTGCGGAATAAATACACACAGGTGGCTACGCCCTAGGCTGTATCTGTTACACAAAAACATTCAATAAATCTGTCCAACTGCCATTTTACCGCGATGGCGTCGCCTGCGATCGGCCTGGGCTTTATGTTCAACAGCCGGGCGCGAGCGGTGCGTGGTTAGCAAGGGGAAAGGGAGTTGTGCCAGCTTCCCTTCCGAGCACGTGAACACCACGGCTGGAAATATCCACATATATTCTCCTACAGCCCAACTTGCACAATTTTTGTGTATGCAACATTAAAGTTTTCACTTTCTATTCCAGGAAAGGCTTTTTGTAATTCAGCCTACAGGAAAGAGGAAGAAGCACGAACAGAATCTGTTAATTTAAAACCTTAAGCCAAGATTTTTTTTCAAAATTAGTTTGCAGATATGTTCCCTCTTCAAGCCAAGATTTTTTTCAAAATTAGTTTGCAGATATGTTCCCTCTTCAAGCCAAGATTTTTTTCAAAATTAGTTTGCAGATATGTTCCCTCTTCCATCAAGTTCATGAACGTTATTAATTTGAAACAAAGTGATACAGTTTATGTACACAAAAAGAGTGAGAGTGGGTGCAAGTGGGTTTTCTCAGACTCTTCTGCCTTAACTTCTGTTACATCTCAGAGTAGCAACTCGTTTTTGAAACGCCAGCTTTCTATGGGTGAGCAACGGACAGGGCAGGTAAACGAGCGGTCAGCGCGTCTTACAAATCTGGTGTGGGAAAGCAGAAGTGCGTAGTCACTACAAACAGGGAATAAGAACAAAAAGTAGCAACACAGCAGATTAAGAAATTGCATTATTGCACAAAACAAGAAACTTTGAGCATTGAGGACCTCTAAACAGTAAGTCAGAGCTTACCTGTCACGTCAGCAGCGTTCTGTGGGTGCATTGCTGCGACAGGGGACTCCAAGCACACGCTGCGCCCTAGGAAATGGGGCTTCCTACAGCTGGGCACGGCAGGACCGAAGGGTTCGCAGAAAAGCCTAATATAAAAGCACAAGACGTGAATTAAAGCCAGACCGTGTGCCTTAATGCACAGCAAAGAACTTCAGCTTCGATGAACAAAACCCCACGTTCACAGCAAAGCTGGGGTTCCCACCCCACGTAACCAGCAGAGGGGAATCAAAGCCAGCAGCCCTCTTCGGGGTTAGTTCAGCGGCAGTGACGCTACCAAAATCAACTTCCCAGCGCTGCTGACGGACGGAGCAAGCAGAGTTTCAGAGCTCAGAGCCACGTATTTCAATTTTACATAACTGGAGCCATATTTCAGGATGATGCTCTTTCTACTTACCCCCACGGAGAAGCAGCATTAACGAGACATGGAAACCGCCTGTGAGTCTTGGGGCCTCTTCTGCAGCTGGTTTTGAAGACACAGCTCTCCTGGCCTCCTGCAGTTGTCATTCACCAGGTGAAGGTCCTCAGCCCCTTGCTCACCCATCTTTCCACACTTAAACATCACCAGATAAAGGCCCAGGATAAGTGGCAAGACACCAGCTTGTTTCCAAGAAACAACAGCTTCACAGGGTCCTAACAGCAGTGCTGTATTTTTCTCCCTGAAAAAGAGCCCCAAACCAGCATCCCAAGCAAAATAATGTCCCGAGAGCGCTGCTCCACACGAGAGCCCCAGCACGATCTGTGCAGATTTCAGTAACTCGGCTCCAGCCAGCCCTGCTGCCGACTGACACCCAGATTTCCCCCAGCTTGCTCCACCGCCTCGGGTATTCCTCCAGCTTTTCTGCCTCCCCCAGAGCACAGCCCTCAAGCGAAGGGGGGAGACCTGCAACCCCTACGTGGGACAGGATGGGAGGAGGAGGAAGGTCTTCAGCCTCTTGGGATTCACAGGTCAATACCAAACGCTGTTATTCCCACCTCGAAGCCTGCAGGCAGCCAGGAGGTAGCACGTGGCAGTGGCAGAGTTCATTAGCAGCCGGGCGCTCATTTACCAAGCAGCTGCTGAACCACACGGTTGATTTATGTTCTCAGGAGACTGATGTGGTTACCACATATAAATTAAGTCAAAGGAGATGAAGGCAGGAATTAAGTGGTGAGGCTGTTCTGGTTAAAAAAAAAAAAAGAAAGTTAGGTTAATTAAAATAAAACAGCTAAATTTTGGAAACCTGTATGTAAAACAGGAGCAAAACAGAAAAAATAAATCAGAATTGAAGTTTCATGTATCAGTAGTGGAGAGAAAGCTGGATTACCATAATCCTAGATTGTAACCTGCAGAATATAAGAACACCAACTGATGGAAGCTGTTACTTTGCACACCTGGGCATCTTTTTTTACAGGAAATAATCCTCCTTCCACTGAGAGGTGCACTTAGATTTATTTGCAAAACGGCTGTAAACCTCTGGAAATCCTGAACTACAAGGTACTAAAGGAAACCACTACAAGATATCATCATCTGACCATTCAATAAATATCAGAAGAGGTTGTTAGTGTTGATCTGGCATGTCCAAACCCCTCTTACACACCCAGGTAGGTTAGGTCACCATCTACAGGGGCTGATTTCCCACCACTGGCAACAGGTGACAGCCTGGGGAACAACAGCTCAACTACAGGTCTCGGTTAGTTGGGCAGACTTAACTGCAGAGCCCAGCTTACTCCAGGGCCCCGGTCCCAGTCCCTGACGAACGTTTCTCTGTGGGAACACGGAATTAGAACTGGAAATGAAAGCAAAAAATCCCTGCCAGTTATTTCTCCTCCAATTTCAGATTTTCTGGCACATGGATAAGCATCACTGCCAGCCAGAATTTGGCCTTATGTGTCTGACCTGTAAAATACAGCACTGCTTTCGTTTGTAATAAAATACATCTGCTGGCCTTCAGCAGCCTGGAGAAGCACACCTTTTAAGCCATTTTCCCCCCGTAATTTGAGTTCACTGAGCCATTTTTCCTGCTAGTGAAAATGGGCATAGCTCCAGGGCAGCTGATGAGTTTTACTCACTTATATTCAGAATGGGACTCGGTATCTTTCAAACATAAATAAATCCAAAGCATGTCATGGATTGAAACACGTCAATTAAAATAAAATTAAACTAAAATATAGTTTCTAAGTGAACAATAAACCTATTTGTCTCATCTTTCCAGAAATGATCAGATTTTCCTCCTAAAATGTATTCTGCAGCAACACTGCAGATATCTTTCTTCTTACAAAGAGAAGTGAATTTTGACAAGTTATTTAAATTTTGGATTAAACCACAGTAGCAAATACCAGGTGGAAAAAGTACAGAGATGATACCTTACCATGGGCAGAACTGCACAGCATCAATAACCAAATATACTCTGCAGTGCTTGACATTAACAACGCGCGTTTATCTCCACCTTCACTTGCACTGCTAAAACATGCATGACTGGGCTAAGTAGCTGCATAAATTAGATGAAAATTCATTTCTCTTTCCCTCCTCTAAACTGTGCATTCATTTAAATTCTAAAAGGTAAGTCAACTTACCTTTTTTTAATGTGCTTCTTGCATTTTGTTTTCATCCTAGCTATCGTCGTCTGCATGTATGATAAAACTCAAAAACAGGCTCTGAACCCAGGCCTGAAAAGGTGTGGGATGGACACAGCTTCACAGCAACCTCGGACTCTGCCAGATACAGAATATTCATTTCCACGTTGTCTTCTGCCACTCCTTTTCCTTAAAGCCGATGGGAGAAGCAGGTCCATCAGGGTTTCTCCCACCGTAGCAGCTGATGGTGCCCAACAGCTTCTGTTCACAGCAACACCGAAACCACAGTTAACACCTAGGGCTCAGGGTCCGAGGTTAGCAGGAGAACAGGGCTCCTCCAGCACATTCCCCAGGGCTGGGAAGGACAGAAAAACGAACAGAGTCTGGCCCTCAGCTTTAAACTCTGACTTTCATGCTTCCTGAGGAAGAACCTTATGCAATTAACTTCTTTCAAGACTTTGATTTGAACTATAAATACATCCCAGGGGAAATCAAAGGCTAGACTGAGGCAGGACAAATGCCATGGAGCACTTTTTTCCTACAATTAATTGCAAACCCTTTGGTACCTGATGTGCTTTGGAATGTATTTCCTCTCACCCTCAGTTAACTTATTCTCTGCACCTCTGCCGAGGAAGATTTCACAGTGCTGTCCGCTCTGCACTCCTCCAGGATTTAATGAAGTCACTTGGCCTCTTCCAAACGACTCCTGACTTGATTTTTGAATGTTGAGAAGGGGATTAACGAGACACACGTGGAATTAGGGCACTGCATAGTAAAAGCAAAGCTTCCTTTCCTATCACCCTCTCTGAAAACAGGGACCAGCGTCAGTATCGCTTGTACTCCTTGCACCACTGAGGTCAATGGCATTTCTGATCAGGCAAGGAACGTTCACTGAGGCCTTGGACATGCGCGAGTCCAACTGTATGTATTTATTTGCTACATACTCGGCAGGAATTATCTTTGCCTGTCATTTTAATCAGGAGGGAGACGTTCTTGCTTTGGCCACCCAGATCACTTCTCCTGTAAGAGCAGACTATTCTCAGCTCTGCCAGTCACCAAACTACAGCAATCTCTCTTCTCTTTCATCCATCTGAAAACACCCATCCTACCACAACGCTGTCACAGAAACATCTATACCCAAGACAGAATACTGCCTGCAAAAATAACAGAAAAGATTGAGATTTGGGCACTCAGGATGAGGAACAACGAGCAGGAATGGGATTTTCAAAGGCAGCTAAGGGAAATGACAAGCCAGCTTTCCAGGCAATTCAGGAGGAGCAGAGTGCCCATCTTCCTACAGCTCCAAGACCAAAGCGTATAAAAAGGCTGGGAAACACCTCCAAACCAGGGGTATTCACTCTGCTCAGATGCTTACATAGGCTCACTCCATCTATCAGACTGAGTAGCCTTGTCAGCCCACTATTTGTTTTGAGTTTATTTCAGATCTTTGAGGTTTGATCTCAAATTTCAGTATACACACCGCATTAAACCCACATGCTGGCATGTGTATGCGTGCTAGACATTACGCACAAGATCCACTGAGCCGGGCACTTTTAAGTTCCACCAATCCTAAACGACACCGCAAGGCATCAGCAAAGGTTCGAAATCTTCAGACACATGAAAGTCTTGCAGTTCCCTTTCCATTATGCACGCTGCTATATTTAGCAGACTTTGACACCACATCCTCCTCCTCCAAAAGGAGCCCCATACCACGAAGGTGCAGTCTTTACATATGTACAGCTTCTTAAGGGTCCACTGCACTTCCTTCCTGAAAATTTCCTTCTCTGTATAGGCCATACCAGGTACAATTTTAATTCTAAGCCCCTTCTTACAGTTTCTACCACAGTAAATGCAGCTAATTAACAAGCTAGATTACTTGCATTCAGAGCTTCAAGATGAACCCCCTCAGTTCAGATCGTCTCAGTGTTCTGAGGCACTCTTTCAAGCCTAACGCTATTTTCATTACAAATGCCAGCTCAGGGACGATTTTAAAAGCAGCCCAACAACTAAAGATACTGATTTAGAAAAAAAAAAAACACACACACATACAAGCAAAAAAAAAAACCCCAACAAAACCCAACAAACAACTTTGATCCCTTCAAAGGACTGATCAGATGTCAAGGTCCTTGATTTACAAACACAAGTATGATTGCTTTGATGTATTATTACCTATAGATCACAAGATCCCTCATTCTCTTACAGGGTTGACAAAGATTTAAAAAATGCACATTATGCATCAAAGTTTGAGAGATGCACCTCAGACACAGAAGGTTTTGGCTTATAGTAGTTGTTTCATGGCAAGTTTCCCTGAGAAGCTCTGCTTTATAACTTCCTACGCACTGGGTGGCATCAGAACTAGATAAAAGTGATTTTACTAGCACGCTAGTGCGCATTTTGGAAGCTTACAATTGTATAAGTACAGTTTGTTGCTAGATTTTGGAGTTGGGTTTCATGATTGCAAACCCAGAACTGCAGGTGTGTCAAGCCATACTCCATCACATCACTAGTAAAGATGTTCCCCTACTAGAAGCAAACCTCTGCAGACCAGGCCACAGCCTCATCCATTTGCCGTTTCACAAGGCTGACACAGTGGTTAATTTCCAGTGGAAACAGTTCTTGACAAGAAGTAACAGCAAAGGAAGCAAACAGCTTTGAAAGCTAAATAAAAACATTCCCATATCAAAACCTGCATTTAAATTTCCAAACCAAGCTGAAGAAAGCTTGCACTAACTTTTCAGGAATGCTGCAGTCAGAGCTTGCTGGGCTTGCAGGTGCTTCGCTCCCAAGCAAATAAAAGCAGAGTCTGTTTACTAAACATACAAACAGAACAAAAAATAATAATATACTGACAGAAGGCTGTGTGGATTTCATCGAAGAGAAAAGGATTTATTTAAAAGAACACTTTTTTTAACAGAAAAGTAAATACTTCCATAATCTCAATCAACTATTTCCTATTCCAACCATATTTTCATTGAAACATCCTCCACCCACGCAGTACAAACGTATATATGCGATAAGATCAGTGCCTTGATTCATGCTTCATGTTGATGCATTTCCTATTTATGATAATATATGTAACATAATCCAGAGTCCTCAACATCTCTACCTGCTGACAGGCCTTTCAAAGCAAAGCTGGTTTTTTCAGCCACTGATCAAGCTTTACAGGAGCAGAATTTGAACCTGAATGTCCAAAACTTGGGCTTCAACTATACAGCCTAATCCACAGACATCTTGACCCTTTTACTTACTGGCTGGATCAGTCTTGTAGATCAAAGTTCTACCAGCAGACAGCTTCACTGATTTTTCTTGCAGGAGTAAGTCCAATGGTACATGTGTACAATTACTCATACAGCCAGAGTCTTAGGAAGAGGACACAGACATTATAAAAATATGGCTGACTAGCATTTAAGAGAAATTAATTTCAAATTCTGCATTATAAGAAAGAAAACAGTGACCTTTACTTCCTCTGCTAACAAAGTATGCTTTAAGTGTCAAAATATTTATTTGACAAAGTCTTTGTTGTGTAAATATTTTCATTTCCCAACCTTACCCTTAGAGTGAAATATTTGTAGCTGAAGAGGTGAATACGATTTGGACAAGTAGATCAGTCAGGATGTAAACTGCACCCTGCAGCTCTTTTTCCTGCATGCTGGGTTCGAGATATGTAAGTTTGGAGTACTAAATTCAGAGCTATTTCTGTTGGTAGTGTTGTGCAAACTAAGCCAGGCTAAAGAGTGCAAGAGCACTTCTCTGGCTTTTGCTGTTTCTATATTCTGCTCCTGGGATATCTGGAAGCTTAACTGATCCAGGTTGTTCCTTATGAAACTGCAAGTGAGGAGGTTTGTTACAGAACCACATCTGGTCAAGTTTTCCTCCAAAACCTGTTTATAGAGCTCTGTCAGTTTTGTTTCCATGTACTTGTTGAGCATGGAGTTGGAGAGAGGCTCCTCACAGAGCATGATGCTCCGTTCTCCAGCTTCATCCCTGGACAGGGACGTTGCACTCGGCTTTTCGGGCTGCTCGCACAGAGGGGACTGACCTAGGGGAATATCAGTGGACAGGAGAACAGGGCCATCAGGAAGTTCATCACACATGTGGTCCAAAACGCAGCCGGAATCACAGGTATGGTCCCCCACACGGTCTCCCCCAATCTGCAAGTCGGGGTAGTTTTGGTAAATGCTGTTGCAGGACCAGGATGTGTACAAATCCATCTGCTCGGTGTTCTGTTCTCTTCTGGGGATGTACAAAGCGGGTGAGACAGTTCCTTTAACAAGCACTTTCTCATCTTTTGCAGGTACCTCTTTTACGGATCTCCGTTGAGGACAACTCCTGTGTTCCATTTTGCTGCTTTCAGCAGAGATCTCACTTTGTTTCCCATGTCCATCAGCAAAGCCTTGAATTTTTGGGTTGTCTACAAGTTTCTGTCTCCAGATTCCCTCTTTATCCTTTTTGGATGCATGAGATTTGCGAGGCTTATCTTGATGATAGCTTGCTTTATATACGAGGCTAGTCAGGATGCCTTCTGCCAACATGACGACAAGCGTGAGCAACAGCCTAATCACCAGGGTTCCATGCAGCCCTGCGAGTGAAAACAAGACAGGTAGAGTACCTCAAACTTCTCTGGACAAAGAGGAATAATAATAAAAAATGAACAACGCACTTTTTACGTAAAGACTGATTTTTTTTTCCTCTAGAATATTTATTGTTAGTAAAGAGTAAACCGCATGCTTTTCTACAATTTTAACCTCTATCATGCAAACAAAATTCATTCAGAAGATACAGGAAGGGCATTAACCGGGTTTATCTGTAGTGTCACTTCTCTTCTGCGGTGTGGCTAGTTGAGATAGATCATACTTACGAGCTGCAAAAAATCAGCAAAACCATTTTACTTACCTATATCACTACCATCAGTTGCAAATCAACTTTCTTCCATTGAAAAACAACAATTTCTAAGAACTAGAAATTCTAAGAACTAAAGATGTGACATAGGAAGGAAATCAAGATCAAGTTTAGACTTAGAGGTTGATTCCAAACTGGCCTGAGCCCTTCCATGAGATGCCCAGGAGCTTCAAAAGATGCTGATAGTTCAAGTATAAAACTGCATCCAAAATGCAGGTCACATACACAACTGTCTTTCAGAGTTCCTCCTAATGATGATTTTAAAGGATATAATTAGTTAATTTGTCTTCCCCAATAGTGAAGTGATGAGTAATATGTTTGTGTATCTATAGGCTCTACAGCTTTACTCAATACACACAAATAATTAAAATCTAGCCAATATGCCTCAGAATAATCTACCACATCTAATGAGTATCGTTCCTTTTCAACTCAGCTACTGCTAAAATCAATGGGAATCTTTCCATTTAGAGCCAAGTCTGACCTAAACTCACTAAGGAAAAGATCACTACTGCTCCTCTTAAGGAGGAATGGGAAAGATGAACCCAAGAAAATCCCTCTGTTCTTCAAATGTCTTTTTAATCTCCACATATTTCAAGCGCCTTCACACATCTCTACTGTGCTCGTGGTTTGCAATAGGGAGGAGAGGCAAGGGATGAGGCAGTTTTGTTGAAGATTACGTAGTAAGTCCCCAAAGAACATGACATACTGGCATGCTGTTTCAAATACACCAAAAACTCTATGCATATCACAGATGATTAAAGCTCAAGGCTTTTCACAGAGCTGGCAGTTTGCATCAGTAGCAAGTCACCAGATAGCTCTCCACACAAACGAAACCGCTGCAGATTTAAAATGATGTCTGATGTATTAACCCAAAGATCCTCCTCACTCTACTCATTCACTTCCAGCAGCGACCAAACCATTACTCTGGCTTATCTGTTCTTCAATGAAACTTGATGCACTGGGTCACTTCTTTTTAATCCCAGGCCTCATTCCAGAAAGCTACTCCATAACTCAAATTACTTGAGAGATGTGTAAATTTCAGAGGGAAGTCAGAAATTTTCATTGCCACAGTACAATCATTTGCTTTTTTCAGCTTGAATGGCACTGTTCCCCCCTCCCCCCAAAGCTGCAGGTACCACTGGAACTGAGACACACCCGCACGTGAGAACCAAGCAGACACAAAAGGCAGCACACCATGCCTCCTCCTGGTTACATTAGCATTACTATTTACTCTTACCACATACCTATTTACTAAGTGCCATTTTTGAAAGCCACAAGAGCACTTGGCAGCCTAAATCTTGCCGAATGTCAATGGAGTTTGGAATGCTGCGTGCCTCATTTGCTTCTGAAAAACAGGACACAGCTACCCAGATCCTTACACGCTTAAGAATTTTGATGTATTGCTTTGAAAACGCTCATAGTGCTAGTGTGGAGCTAAAATACTGTGATCTTAGCAAAACTGCTCTCCTTCACATAAAGTAAATGGTGCCTGCATTCTGAAACAAAGCATAAGGGGAAAAAAAAGGGCACAAAAAGCCCGCACTTACCAGTCCAAGCTGGGTAAGAGAGGTGGATAATCACATCGCCCAGAACTCTCCCAGTACAGCTGCTGCAAGAGAACAGATTCTTACATGCTCTTTCTTCACTGCTGTCTGCGTGGAAAAAAACCTGACGCACACATGACTTAGTTCCCCTTTTTTTCTTTTTAATACAGAAGTCTAAAAGAGGATGTTAAAAAAGTGAATTGAGATGTTTGACTGCAGTGCAATGCTGATGAGTTGCTAACTGCCATAATACATCATTTAAAAACAAAGACTACTAAAGGATCAGGGTGCCTGTACTTCACCAGGCTGTTCGAAACCGAATTCCACCAAACACTTCCATCTACAGAATTTCAGTTTTGTTCTGCCATCCACCTGACTTAGAGGCGATGCTATTTACACCATTTCCCCCTCTGAAACAAACAACTAAATTTATAGTCTCGTGACCTTCTTCTGGTGGCAAAGGCATTCACAACTTCATTTCATCAAGATTTTGACGAAATATCACTTACCTACAAAAGGCAAATATAAGAATCTGCAGTCTGAAAGCAGTAGCCATCAGATGGCTGCAAACAGTCTTGCTGCTCACTGACCAAAGCCACTTTCTCTGGACTTAAAAATGACCCCTGCCTCAGCGGCATGGCAGAGGGGCCCCTGACAGTGTTTTCAGTGTGTGCTTCTCAGAGGCTGAAACCGAGCTCATCCACTGAGCCACTCCACTCCCCATAGACAGTCTGAAGATTTTTCTGTTGCTGCCTTTTCTAAATCTCCTTTTGCTCAGAAGGTTAAACAGCAAACAAATCAGAAGCTGAATCTCATCCAAGTACTAGACAATAGCTCTTAAATACATTGTTCAGTGTAAGGATAGGAGCAAGACACAGATGTAAAATACAACTAGAGTGTAAAGCTGACATTACAGCAACGTCTTGATTGCAACCCATCATTCAACGTATTTTGGCAGCAATGATGCACCTTAGAGATGAATTCACATAAGGTTTGAACAACCTACAACCATATAGGTCCAATGAAGGCTCTTTAAAATTGTTCCTCTTCCCTCCCTACCACCTGTATTTCACAAAACACTTCAGGTTTTATGGAGACAGAATGAAAGTTATTTTCATTCCCACTGAATTTACACAAAACTCATTGCTTATTGAAAGGCTGTTTAAAATGACTTTATTTTTAAGCATCTTGCATAACTATTTCCTGCCATGGTAGATGCGGTTCTGACTCCAGAGCTTACTCCTGCCCCCAGTCTCGGGGGGGACCCAACCTCAGAGGAAATTGGGCAGTTCCAACTCCAAGTAGGTAAAACCTGGCCTCCTTCACTGGGCTTGCAATTCGTGCCAGCTGCAGCTGCACTTTTTGCACAGCAGTTTCAGCACAACACAAAAGTAACAGAGACGGAGAGGAAGAAATAGAGTCAGGTAATTAGTCTTGAGTGACTAAAAACAAATCACCTTTCATTTCAGTTGTACTGAGGTACCAAAAGCATCAATATCCAAGGGAGTTAGTAGATTTGTATCAATAAGATCTCACCTTCTATATTTACAAAAATAAAGCAAGACAGAACCAAAGCTATTTCAGAAGCTGAAAACAGACTGCAGTCAGGAGAAACGGTCAGCAAGACATCTGAATCCTAAGGCTAACCTTCAAGCGGAATTCATAAAGAAAGAAAAATAAATGTGACTGCATCATTCATCTACAGAAGAAAATGAGTAACGCAGCATTGCACATCACCATACACAGTTATCATATGGCATTAACTACAGCAGCATGCAGAAAAAAGTCCGTTATTTCAGCCCAAACTATGCATTTTATGCGCATATGCAGGCGACATAGAAGCTGACTGTATTAGCTGGGGTTTTTTTCCCCAAGCACAGCTGCAGCAAGGCTCCCTCTTCCCGCCTCAGCAGCATTTTCACGCCCTCGACCCCCCGGGGCCCGCCAGCTCCCCCTCGCTCGGCAGCCCCGGCCCGCCCCGGCCCACCTCCCCCCCGCGGCCATGCCCCGCGGCCCAGGGGTTCCTCGGCGGGG
>Ga0065711_1000857_pt1 | contig 53674 bp, 25 predicted proteins | sample Hoacrofraction12_FD_59098 | JGI IMG/M metagenome (GOLD analysis project Ga0065711, IMG submission 59098) | Hoatzin crop microbial communities from Cojedes, Venezuela - Epithelial fraction 12 v2 (version 2) | ecosystem: Host-associated > Birds > Digestive system > Esophagus > Crop | place...
TTCTTCCCTCTGAGGGTGACGGAGCACTGGAACAGGCTGCCCAGGGAGGTGGTGGAGTCTCCCTCTCTGGAGATATTCAAGACCCGCCTGGACAAGGTCCTGTGCAGCCTGCTGTAGGTGACCCTGCTTCGGCAGGGGTGTTGGACTAGATGACGCACAGAGGTCCCTCCCAATCCCTAGCATTCTGTGATTCTGTGAAACTCTTTCTGCAAACATGAAGGCAGTAAATACAACATTCTCAAAGGAAAACAAGAAAAAAAACAGAATATTAAAAAGCTTATGTAAGGTGGAAGTGGGGACAGGCTACTTAAGAGGAATGCAGAAACATCACTCACATGAGCACAAATGGAAGTAGGAGCTGGAGTTGGAAGGGAACAGAAGAGCTTCTGTAAATATGTTAGCACCAAAAATCGACCAAGGCAGGGTCCCTGGTGAATAAGATGAGAACAAGCAACAAATGACATGGAAAAGGTATGACCAAGGACATAGAAAGGCTGAAATATTATTCAATGCCTTCTTTGCCTTGCTCTTTATTGTCTAGTTATTGAAAAGTTAGTTATTATTAGTTACAGAAAAGACAGACACCAACACGCACAGCCAAAGACTCAGAAGCAAAAGGCACAAGTGAAATTCTAATAAAACAGAAGGAAATAATCTTCACAAGGAGAGTGGTCAAACTGCAGAATAGGTTGGTCAGCGGGGCTGGGAAATAACTGACCTTGAAGACATACAAAACTTGGCAGGGCAAGGCCCCAAGCAACCTGATCGGACTTCACCAGGGGATTAGAGCATATGACCTCAAAAGCGCCTGTCCAACCTGAGTCATTCTATCACTCTAGAATACACAAGGGAACTCCATCTTGTATGATACTAGCTTTAGTCTATTAGACAGGTCCAGCTGTTCCAGTAAAAGAGGTTGTTGCTTCTCTTTAAACACCAGTGAGGTTGCTTCTACAACTGATCCACGGACTCAGATTCCCTGAGTCTGTTTTAGCCACAATCAGCCTGGATGGCTTAAATTGTAGGTCTTTGCTAGCCCTTTTATTTTTACTAGAATAAAGAAGAGTTTGCACAAGCTGTTCTGCAAGCAGACCTAAACAAGTGATGACTTTTGGCAAGAGGGCAAGACAGGCAGCTGATGGCAGGACAGTAAGTAGTAATCTCTTCCCTCAGCACAGCTGCTTGTAATTTGCTGACACCCTTCCAAGTGAGTATTTAAATTGTTTAACCAACCACATCAGGAAAAAGTGCATCATGGCTAGGTCATCAGAACTTGCATTCAACAAAGAACTATTATTTGTCAAGTAACACAGAGATTCACATTAGCTAGTGTGAGTGAGGTAAGGAGCAAGGACTGAGGAACTGGAAAAATCAAGGAAATGCATGAGTTCTGTCAGTACTTCCACCTCCCTTATTGCTCAGTGAATCCTCTGTTGCAGACACTGGTAACGATGTAATGTTAAAAAAAATGATGCTTAAATCATGTGAACATCACTTAACTATCAGGTCATTGCTACACCAGATTTGACAGATCCCCCTCTGCAAAAATCAACTCAGTGGTAAGAGTACTGAACAAAGCTTGTAAGAAAGCAGGGACTTAAGGGGAGGAAAGATCAGACAAACTGATGGAACGAAAATCCACTGAGTGTTATCAAAAATATAAAGACTACATCCAGCTCAGACAATGCCTCATCAAAAAAACAGAGACTGGGAAAGCAATAAAGTGAGGTACCATTTATGTACATTTGCCCTGTGGGAGACAAGACACAGGACTAGACAGACCTTTGGGGTAAGCAACACAAGCTCTTTGGTTCTAATGCCTCACTTGCTCATACTAGGCTCACCTGTATCCTTTGTGTCATCAGCAAACTTGCTGAGGGTACACTCTGTCCCTTCATCCAGGTCATTGATGAATAACTTGTCTGTGGTCTCATTAACTGCTGAGGATTTTTAGACTGTGTGAACATCAGATTCAGTAACTGTGTGTTTTTGTTTGCTGTAAAATTTTCTTCCCGTTTCAATATGTAGAAAACACGACCAACCTATAAAATTTGGAACCTAAGACTGCGTCAGGAACAAAAGGGTTCTATTAACACCTTCATCTGCAGCTTAAGGGAATCATTGAGGGGTCAGAGAGAAAAACAAGGAGGCCGTGAAATGGTTTGTACAGTCATCTCAACCAGTGGAAACTATACACGAGAGATCCACAATTCAAGCTGCATCTACTCAATCAAGTGTACTCTTATTTCCTCTATGAGCTTCCTACAATTCCTTTGCCAATTCAAAATCTGGTTTATTTCCATAGCGCATCCCCACTCAGCTTCATTTGCAGCATCAATCAACTGCTCCTCAAATCAAATAATGTTTGTCATAAAGATCAGAAGCAAAGTGTTACAAGTATTGAAGAAATGTTATTTTTTCTCCACCTAGAATATGCCAGGAATGCCAATGTCAGTCTTTGCTAGTCTTGCTGAAAGATATAACAATCACTTTGCTCCTGTTTGCACCTTGCCTTAAATATCAGGCTTCTTGTCCATAACCAGAGTACTTATGTGCTACAACGGTACAAATGAATGACAAATATTTTTTAAAGGACCTTTTTGTTATTACAGATACCAGTAAATCCTCTCAATTACTTAGCTTTATCCTTAGTGGTTTAGCTTTGCAATTATCAGAAGAAAGCCTGTCTTTTTTTTAAATGTAAAAACAATTGGAAACTTCCTTTAAATCACTTCTTTAAATATCACACAGATATAGTAGAACATATTGTTTGGGGTGGTGGGTTTTTTTTGAAAAATCACATTCAAAATTGGAATCAGTTAATGGACTTTAAAGCAAATGGCAAATTAACAGACTGCCTTCCATTACATTATTGCAGACCAATTGTCCAGGTACAAATACGTAGTTTTTTTCCAACATGTAACGTAACAGCCTAATCCTATTGCACCAGCTTCATAGCACGAATAATATAATACCCAAACTCTGATTCACACAACTATAAAACAGAGGCTGACAGGGGCCACAGTTCAATCAGTTTTTATTCCACTGAGACAATGTGATTCACATAATAGACACTTTCCAAATGTCTGAGGAACTAATCCACATGAACTCCTCCACAAAAGAAGGATTAAAGTACAGTACAAACCCTTAACTCCGCAGAAGACTTGACATACAGAGCCACCTTAGGGTCAAAAAAGACATGCTCTAACAAAAAAGATATTCAGTAGAAATCTAAAAAGTCCTGAAATTACCAACTTACTTGTACACTTAGGTGCTGAAGTAGTTTCCTAAAACCAATTTATTTTTGATAAAATATATTGGTATGATACATTATCATTTTGCAGTTTATTTATTAGTTTGGCTATTTTCCAGCCACAATGCATTTTGCTTTTGTATTTCTGTTTAAATTCTACATTTCATGGCACAAAAAAAACCCTAATTTGGCTATTTCTACCCTACTCCAGCTTTCATAGAAAGCTTCTAGTCATACTAAACAGTGTCAGATGTTCAAAATTAACAGGTCATCCCATTAAAACCTAAAAATTGCTCTCTGCTTTGTGTAAGCCCCACAGTGGATGGAAGGTTGCTGGAATGGCTGGATGCTGCACAGAGACACCAAACTCAACAGAAGAGAGTTTCCTTTCACATTCATCTCTTCATATTTATGTGCACATGGCTTTTGATAATATAATCTGACCTTTTCTGCAGACAAAACTCACACTACAGTTGAGTAATGTTATAAGTTAATGCAAAACTAACTGCAACATTTAAAATCTTTTAATATATATACTTTCTCTCCATTTTATACTAATCCTTTATTATTTATATTATAATAACAGCTAATCCTCAGTTTTCTAATGCATGACAATTGCAAATAAGCCAACACACTCCACGTCCATGGTGGGTTTTTTCCTGATCTTTCCTACGGCTCTTTTATTTCCGGGTTAATAAGCCTATAGAAGCAAAATTAAATGTACCTGGAAGGATATCCCAGCATTGTAATTAATCACATCTTCATACTGCTTAGCACATATAATCCTGAAGACCGTCTCACTATCATACGAGAAGTTTCTCCTACCAACTAAAGTCTGTGTTTTCATTTCTCATTGTGCCACAATCACTAAAAGACCTTTGCCTTTTTTTGAATGTGAAGATAAAAAGAAACTGGGCTTGACGTAAGAGCTATTCAGGTTACACAATCCCATTGGCTATGTTCCACTGATGACCACAACACTGACAATGTGTCATTTTTCAGAAGCTTTACAGTTATTTTTCAGCTCCTCCATTTCAGTATACAAGGTTTCACTTGTTACATCTTCTGGAATGTGAGAAAATACTTTCTGTTGTTTCTGAGATGACTATAGATCCCTTTGAGCTTCTTCACTAATGGTATTCAAGAATTCATTTTTTATAATTACAGTGTGATAAATGTTATGAGCTAACTGTGGTGCTATTTTTTGAGACCAGTGAACTCTTTCTCCCTTTCTCCCTCAAACATTGAATAAAGCTTCTCAGTCCTGAAGTTAGCGTGAAACAGTAGCATCACTGGCTTTGAGTAGTGATTAGCAGTGTGAACATTCGTTACAGCTCAGATGAAAACTAGCAACCCGCATGCCATACTAATGGGAAATACCACTACTAACATCTTGCATTCAATGAGAGTAAATACTTTTACTCGGATTGGCAGTCCTGAAAAAAGGAAAAGGAAAAAAGATACAGGATGTTTAACAAACATCAGTAACGCTTTTGCATCTATTTTTGTTTTGAAATATTAACAGGTAAACATATAAAGAAATACACATATCACTCAGTGATAAGTCAAAACACAGAAACTTTGCTAATCTTTTAACACTGTTTAATTGTCAAGAATGGAAAAAAAAAATCACTATTTCAACTTCACCATTGTCAACTAAAAGCTGGTTCTGGTGGCTGCAGGTCTTTGTTCACTACCAGATACTTCATTCATACTTTGTTCAGTTACCAGATACTTCCTGTAACTTATTGTTTTCCAAAACACTTAATAAGAACTTTGACATCATCGTCTTTAAGATTTTTCAAAACACAATATCACAGACTGTTTCTAAAATAAAAAATTCAAGTTGGAATAATGTTAAATTCATCCAGAAAAATACAATTTAAAAAATAAAATAGAAAAACAAAATTGCTCTTAAAGTACCCACTGAAATACCATTCACCTAAAAACATGACTGTATGCATGCATGCACAAGTATACAACACTCTGCACAAGCTGAAAATAAAAGTTATTGTAAGGTCTTCATTCTTACATTCACAATTAACAAAAATGTTTTGGGTATAGTACCAAACCCTTCAAGCGTATCCTTTTTTCATGCTTAGGATATTAGATAAACTGTTGCAGAATGCTAAGTCCAAGGGAGTAGCAAGACCTAATTTCATCCAGAGGCACTATAAATTTAAACTTTTACATATTGAAGAAAAACATCTAACATTTTACAACTTACTCCAGCTATCTGTCCTTCAAAGTGAGTGTTAACTCTACTTAAATCACAATATATTACGTTTTATTTTCTGCACAAAACACCTTTATACAGTTCAAGTAATCCTCTCTCTCCTGTGCTTTCACTAAGCATTCACTGAACTCCTGTTCATAGTCTCGAAGTAATTCAAAAGAGCAAGTACAGTAAGCAACAGTCTGTAGAAAGAGCCATGCATCTTAGGACACGACCCTAAGTTCCAAGTTACAGTAGACATAAGTATTAAACGGTTAAAATTATCTAGATTCACCACAATATTATGTGTCTTCTTTATAAGTTATCTCATAAGTCAAAATTTGGTTGTATTCATGAAAATATTCACAACAACTACGGTATCAGCTTCTACAAATTTAGCCTAGGCTACAGAGTTCACTAAAATCTCAGTTCCAGGTAGATGGTAGAGTCCTTAGCTGTGTGCAGTTCCATTCTAACTATTTGGAATCATTCATATTTGCCTACCATCACAGGGCAATTCTAAGCAATCAAAATTTCAGTGATAACAAGTACAGATAAACAATATGGACTTTACATTAGGGATATTTATCCTTTATTATCTTATCTGCATAGTTCTACTGACAAATTATGATGAAACCCAAGACATCTGCTTTCTAAGATGACTGAAAGTAGACTAAAAGTACACTTCTGTTCAACTTACTTAAATAGAGAGGTTTGTATCTTTTTCAAATTATTCTGAGTCTTTAATATAATAAACCAGTCATTTAAAACAAAAATCTTCCTAACACCTTAAGAAAATTATTTTGTAGACGTGATTACCCTGCTTAATTCTGATTTGTGTTTAAAGCAGTAAAATTTAAGGTTTTGCTTTTTGACTTAGCTCTATTAAATCAGTCACATACTTGATTGGGAGGCAAAGAAATTTGCAAAGCAGCCCTTTTTGTCATTAGAAGACCTTAGTAAATCACAGTGAAAGATGACACAGAGATAATTGCCAGATTGACCAAGAAAATAACTGACAAACAAGTGCTGAAAATATTTGACTAATCATAGGACATAATGAAAAGCAGAATAAGGCATATTATTTTTAATTTTATGTGTACAGAAATAAAACTTGGCAGGACAATGTTCAAAAGACAGAACCACAAGCAACTTCTGACATAGAATGTCATTGATTACTAAAAAGGAAAATATCAGTCATATGGAGGTGTGTTCTATTTAGATGAAATGATATTCAAATGTAGTTAGTTCTTGGAAAACATTTTCCTCCTACACACATTCTTAAAGCTGACTTTTTCATTATGGAAATGATTACTACTATTACACCACTTCCATATTTCTACATTGCCACCCCAGTGATTGATGTAATTTACATTAATCTGACACTCAAAAATCAGTGAGCTACACTAAGGACAGTTTATGTCCCGATATCCTACTTCTGCAGCAGTACAGATTAGTCTGGAATTATTTTATATTTGCAAAATAAGCAAAAATATCCCTACTCATGCTACACTTCATGCATATCTGTAGACTGAAATTAAATCGATAACACCTTCTATGCAAATCAAATTTTCAAATTCTTTAACAGTACAAATCACTTTTCATAACCTATAATTATTTCAAAAAATAACTACGTCACTATACTTTGCTAAACCTGACTTCTGTTGGCTGAAGTCCCTCAAAAAGATTATGTTCATCTACTTAAAACTCTAAATATCAGGAAATTACCAGAAAGAAAAATCAACATCATCTCAACTTTTCCCCAGAAATCACTTCAACTTTCATGGGCATCACTATTTTGCAGATGAAAAGGACAGTGAAGACCATATATGCAGCACAGGAAACTGTCAGACCTCTCTTTCAATAACAGTCAAAAGTCACCTTTGGTCACGTATAGTCAGACGACGAAACTCTATACTTGGTCTGTACTTGATGATTCTATTATCTAATACACTAAAAATATATCATTAGTGTCAAACTTTACAATCTATTGAGATGCACACTAAAGATTGCCCATAAAATATTATTTACCCTTTCAGAAACCTGTAATCTGATAAAGATGCCATAGGAATACCAGAAATGCTTATTATAATAATAGGCATTCATTTCTCCTTGTGAGAAAACCACCCATAACCAAACAGAAATTACGGAACTATGATTTCTCCAGTGCACTCCCCCTAAGCTATGTGTTTATTGATGTGTTTATGTAAATCTCTAATAGTAACACTGTCCTTGATAGAACTAGATTATCTGCATATAAATAAGAAAACACAATTCCTTTCGGCAAAGAAATTTGACACTTGTATTTTTTTTTCATATCTCTTTACTCAGGCATTTTGGATGGACCTCAGTTATAATTGTCCAGCCAATGCAGAACCTTACCTCTGTCAACAGCTGCTTCAGAGAATGATAAAAACTCTGCAACAGGTAACCTATACCCTCTACAAGAATAAACAAATACAACCAAAAACACAAAAAAGCCTCCAAATTTTTTCCTGAATCTCCAAATTAAGCAATTCTCTCAATATTATTTTCATAAGATAACCTTTTAGTCAAGATCATTCCATATATTCTTTGCATCTGTAGAGACACTTTTTTAAGGAACAAAACCTAGAACAAACAACCCAACGTGACCCAGCAAAGCCCAGAACAAACACCTCAATTCAACCCAGTCACTGACATCAGATATGCTAAAGCACACTAATTCTCAGATCAGATAAATTCAGCCACATACAAAAGTTACGACTCTAGAAACACACCACCAATCTCAGAATGCTTCTTAGCATTACCTAAGTCTCTCTACAGTTTGATGATACACTTTAAAACTAACTACTGGAACAACTTGATCCTTAAATGTATATCCTCACACACTTCTAAATCAGAAGTGGTTATGCTACTAGGGCATCTCCTTGTCCCTTTTATATCTTCTGTCCTGCCACTCTCTGGGCCAAGAATCACTGTATGTTGTGAATCTTCTCCTCCTTAAATGTGACCGCTCACAATAATCCCATCTTCAAAAAAAACCAGCCACTTTTAGGATAATCTCAGAACACATTTTGCTTTTAGAGCATGGAAAAAAATCTGCAACTGAACAGGCAAATTAATTTCAACCTTAACCACAGCAGTACTAAAATTTCACTATTATTCTACACTTATTTGTAAGGATAATGCCACTTTCTGTTAGTCAAGTTGGCTTCCTGATGTGACAGCCTAAGGCAAACTCCTTTTGGCACCAACCCAGTAACTGCACACTTATCTTATATACCTTACACTTAGTTAAGCAGGACTACGACTGAAGTTCTGGACCAAGCCTATTACCGTCAATAAAAGAATATGAAAATGAGTTTACTATCCATGCTACACAAAGTAAGAAGAAAGAAGCTAGAAATCATAAAACAACCTTGTTTAGAAGACTAAAACACCTTTCTTTAAAAGACTGAACTACAACTCATGCATGTGACAAAAATTGTGAAGTAGAAGTTTTGACAGGTGATAATCTGAAGTCCTATAACATCAGGAAACAAAAGAATGAAAAAGATAACAAATTTTAAATATAGCATGAGACTGCAATAATATTTTGTTCTACTGTGTTTTCAGGAAAGTCAACGATTTTTCCATTGACCCATCATACTTCACCAGCTGTCATTTTGTTGGTGTACTTTGAAAGAACTACTTCCTTCTTTTATGCTGGGGGCAGGGGGGAAGGAAAAAAAAACCAACCACATTTAGACTCACATACATATTTAACATGTTTCTTTATGTTGTGCTAGTACTTGTGCTTACAGCATGCAACCTTACTTTACCTTGATTCTGAGAAGCAGGGGGGAAGGGAACCAAAAAACAAACACCACATGGTTTTCACTGTGTTTTGATACTTGATCCAACTGCCAAAATCACAGAATCACTGAATGATTGCAGTTGGGACTTTTGGAGATCATCTTGTCCAATATCCCTGCTTCAGAAGGGTCACCTAGAAAGGGTTGTCTAGCACCATGTCCAGATCAAGGAAATGTGAAGACCAGATTTTTCTTATGCAGTAGCTGGCTCCTGGATGAGCAAATGGAGATCTACACAAATCTCCTAAAACGTATGTCACCTGACAAACCTGAAACAGATAAAAGTCTAACAATTACTGTATTTTGTCCATCAGAATGAGAAATGTCTCTTCAACTGCAAAACACAGCTTTCATTGATTTTTCTTTCTTCTTGTCTTTAAACAAATACTTATTTTCCTGGTGGTTTTTTTCGGGGGATGGGAGGCTGTTGGGGTGGGTATTTTTAAAAGGAAACAACAGAGAATTTCTGTGACTATCATTGGTTCTATTATCTGCAATCATCTCCTCTCTAGGAGCAGAAAAGCATATAAAGTGTTGTCTATGCAGACACTGAAGCATACCAAACTAAATTTAGGATTCCAGTAAGACAGGTATTGTAAAGATTAACTTACAGTAAAGGCCAAAGTAAGGAGTAGAGTCATCTCATCAGGACAAAGGAAAACAGCCTTGCCTAGAGACATTACATATGTATTTGCAGGGAATTCAAGAGAATCAGAAAATCTGTAGTTACAATATGTTACACTCCATACTCTAATTTAGCAAACACCTTTATCAGAATGTGAAAAGAATTCACTTGGGTTTTAACTAATTTTAAGATGGAGAAGTGTGATGAGTTCAGAACAGACGATCTATCAGCCTCTTCCACTATTTGGATCTTCTACGCTTCTAAGATTACAGTAAGTGCTTCTTAATTCACAGGAGGTTATTTTTTTTCCATATGAACAATGAGCAAGGACAGCAATAGTTGCTTCCCACGCTGCATGTAGTATTACTTTTGTATTCCCGGTGTTACTTTCTTCCTCTCTATTTCTCACTTCAAGATTGAAGAGAGTAAAGTTTTACATGATCACGGTGCTATGCTCTGGGTGACCTTCTATTCTGTTGAAGCAATGATATTCAGAAAGATAGCTGGCACTTCTAGATGTTCAGCATGAAGATTTTTGATCACCTGCAGTAGTTAAAAAGCTGGCTAGGCATAACATCCTGATGGACAACAAAAATATCAAATTTCCATTACTCCATTTGTACCTCTAATAGCCAATCTCGAAAAAGTAGTGAGAGATCTCTCACTACTACGGGTCCAGTCCTGTAAGGACTGACAGACAATACACCTGGGTTAAAACTGTCTATTAATTCCCTCAGTTGAAAGAAATTTTAACGTACAAGCTACATATTGTCTTGCTCACTGTCAGCCTCATGGCAACTAGTACATGAATCCAGTGTCAAACCTCAGGAATTTCAACAGACGATCAGTATCTACCAGCTACTTTTCAGGCAGAATTATTACAGCAAAGAGCATGTGGTCTTCAAATTATCACATTTCTCTTCCATACTGACAGCAGTCAATTCTATATTAACTCATTTCTTCTGCCTTTTTTTTTTTAATTTTGTGTAAAATGAAGACTGAACTGGGAAGCAAAGTTTATACTCAAAAAGTAAGAATAAAAATACAAACATTCTGATGACTTCTGAGTTATAAAAGAGTTGCTCTGATCTTGCATGTGAGCTTTCGTATATCAAAATTCAAGTGAAATTACTGGCTAAGCCCATACAACTTACACTTACTAAATTTTATTTCTGAAGTGCACTTTTTTTCTCTCAGATTTTCTTTGCCATATTTATGATGGCTACGTACACAGCTATGTTGTACCTCTATACATTTCAGTCACATTACAGTGTTTCACAATGTTAGGACAGTTTGCAAGTTTTTGTATTGCATATACAAATGGCCACATAATCATTTGCTATATTTGTTCAAGTTGTTACATCTGCATGAGTTTGTCACCAGCACAATTTACATGTGTATAATTATAGATCGCCTGTCCCTTCTAAGTAAAAAAGTTCTGGTTCAAAACCAAAAAAAAACCCAAACAAACAAAAAAGCTGACAGATCCATCTGAAATAATGTAAAAAAAGCAACTTGTACTATGCTCTCGTTTTCTGTACCTTACAAAAAATTGCCTTTAAAACCTTCTGTGCTTGAAGCCTCATAACACTCATATGATGCATGGGATTCAACTTACTACACCTAGGTATCAAAAGCATTTTGGACATCACAGTGTATCACAACTCCTGCACTGGGAGCAAGAACACCGAAGTAACCAGAACCCCAGCCAGACACTCCAGGGGCACAGGACACCATGTTTAGGGAATTGAATCCCACATGCTTGCCAGAAGCCTTCTAGGAACTGTCTGAAGAGAAGGGTTGGCTCCTGCTTCAAGATATGACAACTCCGAAACATCTGTGCCCTTGTGCTACTGTGTCCCTCTGATTTGATGATTAAGATGAATACCTGGTGCCTGGATGTTTGAATTCAGAATTTTCCTACCAGTTCACAGGGTACACAGAGAAGCTGGAATTTAAGCTCGCTTATGTGTGAATACAAGTGTGGTAGCACTCTGAGACTCTTCCAGAAAGAAAGTGACAGAAAATGTACAGAAAATACCAGATTTCTAATGAAAGTAGCTATCCTTCTCTGATCTTTCCTAAGAGGACAACTTTTCCCATATTTATTGCTACACTGAGGCTTCCACTACAAGAAAAATGGTGGGAAAGTCTGTACTCGAAGATGAATTTACCACAAAAAATTTTTGTCTGACTTAACTAATATCCACCTAGCACCTCACTCAATCATATACTCTAGAAGTGACTTGACAAAAGTTTTAATTCTTCCTTATATTTAGCAGACACATAAATTCACTGAAATTTTAGCTGTATATGAGATTACGGCACCTGAGAATGGCTCAATAATTTTGGAGGCAAGACTTGTAAAAATAAAGTCCTAACGTGTACAGTGAAAATTCCACAAACAAAATGTTCAAAGCTATGAACACTTTAAAGATTTTTAATTGGTTATCATTCATCTACTTTCTATAAGACCTACTTTTATTCCGGCTCTGCTGGGAGAAATATCACCTGCTTAACCTTTAGAAGATAACAGAGAGCCAAGAGAGACATTTTTCAAAGAACTTCCACAGTAAAAACAGAGGAAAGTAGTGACTTAATGACAGACGAGGAAAACTGCATTTAGCATATGTTCTTGGTAAGCACAAACCTTTGGTCAAAGTGTCATAAAAATTCATTTGAAACAATCAATAAAGCAGATGTTAAGCTCAGCAAAATAAAAAAAAACTGCCACAGTAATGACAAAAAACAATGAACCCATAGAACACTGAAATTTTCAAAAACAACATTCACATGGATGTTTAGATGATTAAACTGCTCTGTTTTATGCTTCCTACAATACAGGTGAACTAGTGATTCAGGATGAGGGATTTTCCAAACATGTCAGCTTCAATGTCCCAAAACAACTATGAGTTTAGAAAGCCACCAAACATTAACAGATTTCTTTATTGCACACTGAAACATAAAAATAGGACCAAAGAAAAACCCCCAAAACAACCACAGGAATCATGATCACACTATGTAGCAATAACAGAATAGCCTAGGAACACTATAAAATATCAATGGGATTTCCTTGTAAGTAATTTAGAAATGAATACAATTAAAAAGGCTTCAATAGTATGTTTTAAAGACAAACACTCAGGTCTGAAACACTGGAAGACATATCCAAATAATTTTCACTGGTTTGCCTGGCATGAAAAACCAAGTATGTCTGCTTCTATGTAATTTACTAGATCAGAATGCTGTTCTACGTTGTTCATCCCCAGTTTTGGTTTTCTGTTTTATCACATATTAGAAAATGACTCACCACAACATTTACTTTGGTTTTATTCTCTTTTTTACTACAAAGACTTTGGGGGACAGTCAGCAGATGTAGTGAACAGAGAACAGCTTAATTTACTGTGTCACTTGAAAGAATCTGAAAATAAAGGAGACATCAAAAGATGCAATGGGCTAAGTCATCAGAATTTGTTGGCATTCCATACACTGAAAGACTGGATATTACACAAAGCAGCCAGACCTTTTCTTGTTCCATACCAGAGAATCATACAGCTAGCAGTCTGATAAGATAAATATCACTAAATGGAGGAATATGCCATAGGTACTGCCCTTTATACAAGTCACCATTAGAAAATACTGATTTTAGCCAGAGTCAATAAGAAAGTTGTTATTTTCTGTCCTGTTTTGTCTTTTTTGATTCAATAAATGCACTTTCCTATTATATCTCAAACCAAGAAAACAACAAGCCATAGAACTGAATTTCGTACATTTTCTTCTAGCAGTAAAGAGGTGTGGGATGATACTTCTAGGGACATCCCAACTTCAGCTCACACTAGTGTCTGGTCCCTCTGAACAGTTCAGATACACTGTATAAAGCTGGAATTTTCTAAAATATTCCACTTCAACCTACAAGTTGCTGCTAAAGTTATTTCTAGTATTTTTCCGCCGTCAAATACTGGAAAACATTTAAGCAAGACTCCCAGAAAATTAGATTAGAAATAAATGTAGCCATTCACTTACACTGACTTTCCAAACCATTATGAAGAAGGGACATATTTTTAACCACAACTGCTCAGCCATGAAAGTCTAGGCCACAAGTTGTCTTCTGAAACTAAAGCTTCAAGAAAAACACTACTGACCATTAAACATGAGACCAAAAAAGTGGCAATTCTTTCCATGATTGCAATGGTAGTGATAGTAGATCAGCACTGAGTTCTGCTGAAAGGTCCATCAGAAATCTTAATATCTCTAATATCAGGTGAAGTAGCCTAACTCAGAAGCTTCTGAACTGTATTAAATTAGACCCCCCAAAAAACAAAAACCTCCAAACCAAAAAACACCCACCCTTTCTCAATATCATGCTTTAATCTGTGCCCAGAGATCAGTTTTGTACAAGCCTAGAAAAGTCTTTTCCTATCTATACCCACAAGAAGGGTTTACTACACGCAGTGATGATGCCTGATACTTTAATCAGAGGTAGCTTTCTGCAACAGACGAAATTTAGTTCTTCTAGACAGTGGATTAAGGGCCAGGATGCTGTGCAGCTTGTACCATGGGGAATGGTAAATGAGGAAAACAAAAAACACCCAGATCTAAAGTAAGGTAAAAGGCTCAGAGTTAGGATGCAGAACATAGGAAGCATCCCTTTAGAGCGAGCTTTGCTGCTTCTCTACAGAAGAAACAGAAACATTGAAAACAGCAGCAGCATTGCTAGGAACAGCCAGCTGTGACACTGCACAGTAAGAACTGTTTTCTGACCCCTGAACCCTTCTCCCTCAACGGCAGCAGCAAGCTCTGGCACATGCAAAGAAGGAAAGGGCTAACAGCTATTTTGCTATCCAGAGCAATCTACTGCCCCGAGCAACTGCCTGTCGTGCCTCCGGCAACAGACAGTCCCGATTTTAACAAAACACTGGGGGGATGGGGGGCGGCAAATAAACCCATAATGTCAGTAAATTCAAATTACTAGTTTTCCTTCTGTTTCACAAGTACATCAGTAATACCATAATGTGTTTTTTCAAACAATTATATACCATCTACAAATGCTGAATTCCTATACTTTTTCAAAGGTAACCAGAATGTTTCTCAGATATATTGCAGTATAACATGGTATAAAACAACCACTTCAAAGCAGTTATCTCTCTCTAATATTTATTAATTACAAGTATTTTCCTTTTGATTAAGCTGCTGGTTTGTTTTCCTTAACAGGCTGACTCTTCTACGTGATCAAAACCAAAAAATGTTACATTGAACAGAAATCCTGTAACTAATCACCTGGTAGGGTGACCATGACTATTTCCAGACACTTCCTCTCCCTCTGTAAGCCAGTAACAGATTGCAGTTATTAACAGGTCAGTGAATAAATTAATTCCAGGGCACTGGAAATTATGTTCACGAAATGAAAAGTGGCCTTGCTGACATTGCATCACTATTTCTAGACAGTGCTTGAACACCAAATAAATCTCACAACTTGGATGAGCGCCAAAAACTAGTGACCTAGTTTCATTAGGGTGGGAAAAGACTAGCAATTGGTCCTATGAGAGCAGATTATGAAAATAACTTCACACAAAAACATTCCATAGAGAATTTTCTTTAAATCAGACATTTTCCAATCTTAACAGGTCACTGAAAACCCTCTCTCCCCCAAAAATGCCACAGTCTGAAATCCATTAAAGTTTAAAGCTAAAATGCACTTGCATTACTCACAATCACATTCCTATAGATCACTCCAATTAAACAGAATAAATATTATCATCTTTCCATCTTATTATCTATTTCCAGCTCATTCATAACAACTTAGTACTGTTTTAAATCAAAACAGCTTTTTCAGTGAAAGATGTAACACTTCAGGCTTAAACAAAGAGTTTCTACTAATAAAAGCAAGTCTATTTTTAAATATTCAGCACACAGTAATCTGCTCAGTAATCTTCCTTGATTAAAAATTCCTTGGCTTCTCTTCAAAAAGCACACTGAGCGTGGATGAGCTCAACAGCTGTTGACATAATTTTTAGGAACTTACCAAGTATTGTTGCCTCTATGCTAGCCCCCATTTATACACTCCAGCTGGTACACCAGAGCCCCACTCCCAATTCTTCACCTCCAGTAACATCTATATTGAGATGGAGACATGTTGAAGAGGAGAATCTTCATAATGATACACTGCAGAAGATATTTTGTCGTCTTCTTTTCATCTTTCCAAAGCCTGTTGCTTCCTATTTACTAACCAAGTGAAGTGCAGAAAGTAAACTGAAATACTGTAAGAAAACTAATCTTACACTTCTAAAAATCCCACAACATTCTTCTATAAACCAGACTTGAACATAAGTAATGCAACACATTACTTTTACCCACCTATCCCTGCTTACACAAGTCCTTACTAACACATGCCAATGACTAAACTGCAACTCTTGTCTGTGTGCTATGCACAGTTAAGGGTCACTTGTGCAATGACTTACACAAAAGGTCTAGAATTTAAACAACAGGAACACACTGCTCATTTAATCTCCTCAAAATTTTGGTTGTTTTTTTTTCCTCTGGATTCCCTCTGGGTTTGTTACTACTGAAACAAATCCTAAAAAATGATCATAATTTTTGTAGTCTTCACTGTGGCAAACACTGATGTCCATGGAAATTTTGACCAAATAATGACATAAAGATTTGTAAGTAAGTTTTGGAAGGACATACCCATAATTTAACATTCAAAAATGCTGTGGAAGTATCTGGGGGAAAAAAAATAGAACAAAAAACTAGACATCGGGATATGTTTCTTAAAACCATACTGATTATTTCCTTCTTAATAAACCATTTCTTGAAGAGAATCAATAGGGAAGTTTTAGCATCTTATTTGTTTCTCTTCATTTATTTAAAACTTCTAAAGTCCTCAGGTTTGTACCTTCAGCCTGCCTTGTTTCTCTGTCAGTAATCTCCTGATCAGCGTGCATATCTTTTCTCCTCTTTCTCTCTTGTACCTTCTGTCTCTGCTTTTTTGCACAATCTGTGTGTACAGATCTGAATTTCTTGCAGACTCCATCCCAAATATACATACAGACTGTGGCAGTATCATAGCTAGGTTCTGTCAAACTGTAGACTTAAAAAAATAAAGGGCGGGGGCATGGAGGGGGGATATGCCACAGAAGCTGAGTCACTCAAAACCACTTAAAAGAGTGGCTTATGAGCTGTTTGATTCCTGCATGGGAATGTTACTTTTCTTACCTGTGAGAATCATGCTGGTCTTCTACACATACTTTTTATCTCAGCTTCTGCAATTTGGTCATCACTTCTACAGAACTCCTGAAAACTACCAAGTGATACATAGTATGATCAGCTACATACATTAGCGTCCAAGGTCTCAGCTTCATCACATTGTATTAATTTGTGTCTATCACTATGCAGATTAACAAGTTTCTTAACGCTACAAGGAATACTTTAGTTACCCTTTCTAACATCTTATTTATGGAATGGACAAACCAAGAACTAAAATAAGGAGTTTATGATTCCTGTGCTGTCAATGCAGAGAAACAGGAGTGATGCACGGCAACTAAGACTTCCAAAATTGCCTATATGGTATGAATAATCTTCTTCACTCCTTTTATTTTGCTGTTTTCTACCACCCTGCTACGTTTTTCATACACACATACTTATAGTTGGTAATGATACATTCCTGCTTGATTCTGTCATCAAAAGATAAAATTTGATTTTTCCATCAAAACCTCAATAAGTTAGAAAAAAATTTCTCAATGCAGACTGACTGGCTCATGCATTTTCATCTTCACTTATCACTGATTCTTTAAGGTTAATAATTTTCTGTACTAGACTCTGACTTTCACCTGCCTATTTTCTCTGCCTTTCCTAACACTCCTGAAGGAGTTCTTTCTCCTCACCACTTGTGTTACCATAGAGACAGGAAGACTAGAGAAAAAGTCGTATTACTTTGCCTAATAGAGATCATAAGCAAAGCTACAGGAAGAAAGGGCACTATTGAGACAATACTTGATCTTTGAGAATGAGCTGAAGTAGCAAAGAGTCTCTTCAGCAGAGGAATGTGGAAAGGTAATCAGACAAGAAGGTGGAGAACCTTAAAATTCAGAGATGCTGACTGTTGAAGAAGCTGAGCCTAGAACTTTGAAGATCAGGATTTTTGTTTTAGATCCTAGTGCACCAGAAGAGGTAAGACAAGTCAGCAGACACTGAGTTTAATCTGTCTGTTACTTATGCCCAAAATGCAATTATCTTTAATTAAAAAAAACTTCAGTAAGCCAATTTTTAAAAGAAAATTTTATGCAACTATTTTCCATATCCAGCAAATTTTTATTTTCCTCATGCCCCACCTTTCCCCAGAAACGTCAGTTATTATTACTTAGTCTTCCTTTTGTTTTCACATAAGCTTAAAAATGAGTTGAAAGAAAATAACACAAAAACTTTACACCAAACTGTGCAACTGGAAGTTTTTATCAGGATTTTGAGCGGACAAGAGAGCTTGAGATAGACACTAGGTGCTGGTTTCAGGACTTGTTTGGGGGTGAAAAGGGTGGTCTCTGAAAGTAAAAAAACGAGGTCTTGTGCAAAGTACATCAGGCTTCATACAACTTTTAAAATTAATTTCACACTTTGTGCCAGTGTATTTCACTAAAGGCATTCATGAACTTTGACGGAACCTTACAAGAGAATACAAAATTTATTTACCCAATTAGTTGCAAGTGTGTATACAGATAATTTTAACTGGCTTTAGAGAAACAAAGGGTTTCTTCACCTAGCAGCATTTTAGATAATTCTTTTCTCCATATACTTTATTCTCCCCACGTCCTTTTTACTTGAGTACCTCAAGTGAATATATCCTACTATGCACCCACGCTACGAAACCTACTGTGAATTCCATTCATGTTGTTACAGTCTGCTTAAACTGTAGTTTCTCTTCAGTGTCATACTATTCCATATATGGCGAGAAAATCAAATTGCAGAAGCAAAGTTCATGTTTGCTTTCTTTTCAGAACTTCATTCCTTAGTTACCAATAGAACAGAAACGGTCTGGAAAAGATACAAATGTGATAGTACAACCCACACTCACTGAAACAGTACCTGAACAGGGCTTAAATCTACATAATTTAACAAGCATGGAAGAAACCAAACCGTTTGGCTGTCATTCAAAATTGAGCAATCCATCAATCTCACAAAACAATTCACAAACTGATGAAAGCAGATGCACTTATACACCTATGAGAATGAGAAATACAACTGATAACATTTCTCAGGTTGTAAGAATTAATTTCAATAAAAACAGTACTCCAAAATTCTATCTTTCTATATAATAAACATTTTATAACCCGAAGATATGACAAAGGTCTAAAGAACATTCAATTACTGTTTATTACAAAGGTTTGATTCCTCTATAGGTATATTATACTAATCTCAGACCTTCCATGCTTTGCTTTCCAACACCAAGAAAATTCCCCTTCTTTCCTTTTACACTTCATCTAATGCTCAACATGGCTTCTAGGGCTTTCTTTTGTCCCTGTTTCATTTCCTCTTTCCTCTGCGGCATCAAAGGACTGACTTCGAGTAGACACAGTATGCCGTGCTGCTCCTTATGATACTGAAATTTCTCAATATTTGATTGATAATACTGATTTGTAAATACGACATCTCCAAATTTAGGTCAGGAAGAAATGCTCTGCCATCTCTGCCAGCAGAAACAACAAAATGTCGAAGTGGTCAATTACTTACTCTGAACTTGACATTTCAAACAACATTCTATACAACTGCAGTCACTTTGGACACTGACGATAGCCTTGGATACCTCCTTTTTCCATAAGAAGTACTAGTTGTGTTTTTAATACGGTTTTGGAAAGCATCCTATGGCTAGCATGCAAAGGGAAAAGCACAGATTGTTCTGTGGATCACTCTGCAAATGTTAAGTACTGTATGCTTCATGTAGATATACGGGATAGTTCTGATTACATGGAGTTCTCCTATCATCTTCTCTTCTGCTGTACACTGTCAATACTTGCAAAGTATTCTGTTTATATAGAGAGATTGTAAACAAAATTTGCAAAACATTAAAGTATGGAGCTTTCGCAGTGTTAGTATTGCATGACATTTTGAAGTTTTGCCTCCACATCATCACCGTTACAACTGATCATAAAGCCAAGGAGAAAATGAGCCATTTGATGAAAACCATCTTATTTTTATTTAATGAAAGGAAAACGCAAGAACCGCAATTCTCCATAACTTACAGAAGCAGAACCAATTTACCTCCCTCTGATAACATTCTATTGTGTTTAATTACTTTGAGAAAAGAGTGGATGTTCAAACATCTGTTTTCTACACTATTAGTAATTTTTTACTTCAGACCATTTATTTAACCCAACACATAAAATAAACATTACAAAATATTAAAATGCAAATAAAGCTATCTAGACAGCAGATGATTGAAGAAAAAGTAGATAAATGTTCTTACAGTAACTAATTTAGGGTTTTTACTGTATTAAATCACAGTATGATTGTATATGCTCAGCAGTCACTGTTAGACCTCAGTAAAAAAAAAAAATTAGTGTTTCTCATAATTGTAAGGGAAGAATAAGAAAGTGCATCTCCTGGGTTATTCCACAGTAAATAATTTTTAAGAACTATATTGATGAAATGCTGAAGTTATTGATTTAGGAACTTAAACAAAACTGCCTTCTACTGGTATTTACCTTGGGAACTTCACAATATTAAAAATCTGACACAAGACTGGGATAAGGAAACAGGAGAAGTAAGAAAAGTCACAAGAGTGTTTATGGAATAACCAAAAAAAAAAAGAGAAACAAACTCAAAGCTAATTGATTCACTTCAGGTTTTTTTCCCAATCAGTCAGTCAGTTGTCACAGGACTAAGAGTTCAACTTTAAAAATGTAAGAGGACTCAACTGGTGTCCTTTATGTAATAAGAAAAAACTGTGTACGTAAGAACTAGGGAAACCTTGTGGAAAAAGGAGAAGACAAGAGTAGGCTAGTGAGGGCGGGAATAAAGATGGAATGGAGAGATACAGGATTACTCAGGTAAGATGTATAAAGTTATACATACAAAATATGCAGATTTTTCTGTCTAAATATCTCTGTAAGGATGTACTATCAAGTGGCACCTACATGCAGAAAAATGCACAGAAGCCTTTAAGTCCCACCCCAGACACTACCACAAATGGCGAGACTTTAATTTTTTCAGTATTTGTTGTATGCAATTATTTCTACTACTGTTGAAACTAAAGTACAGAAATATAAAGAATATGCTAACAATACATTGTAAGGTGCGTCAGACTTCAACTTGAAATGTCTGAAATTTTATTTAACCTTTATACTTGGCTGAATTGTACAACTACTGCTGTGAGCAAGCTCACATTCTATATGAGTTTTTCACATCTGGAAATTCCCTTGACATCTTTCTCATCCAAAATAGAATATTTTTTTCAGCTTTAAAATAAGTCCTGTAACAGAGACCTTCACATTGTTTTGAAAAGAGAATGATGAATACTTTAAGAGATAAGGAAGACACACAATGATCATCTAAACCCAGTTTCCATTCTCACACTCCTTTTCTTCCTATGCAAAGAAAACTAATTTTTTAGTGTGTTCCTCTGTCATCTTTTATCAGCTTATAATCTACAAGTACCCTAATTTACCCAAACACATTTGAAAGTTTAGAAAAACAGTCAAAACAGTGTTACCAAAGTCGAAAGAGAAGAACACAGAAATGCTGCCATTAAATATCTCCCTTGCTATATGTTTTAAACACAAAAAAAAGTCCAGCCCACTATGTAACAAAGCTTCAGTTTCACCTTTGGAAAAAAGCATTCAAAGTAACTTTAAGATGTAGAAAGAAGAAATAGCTTATTTACAAACACTTTTTTAAAGATGTAATGGAGTGGGTTTTTTTCTTTCTTTACTTCTTTTGTTTCTAAAGCCTTCTTGGTAAAATATGTTTTGTTTTTAAACTGAATACTGTCCAGGAAAGCATGATCCCAGGGATTATGTGGTGGGTTTTTATTTTACCTTTAAACAGAGGAAGACAGCTCTGTAATGAAGTAGTGCGGTCTGGGGGAGGAGCAAGGAAGAACAAAGGCAAAATTCATTTTGATGAGTTGAATGAAGCCTTGTTAAATAAAATGTCTTCGTAAACAAAATAAACAAAAAAAAGGAGTGACAGCTGTAAGCATGCAGGCCAGTAGCTACAGTTTTAATCTAGACAAGTCAAATTATGGGCTGACACAACTGTATTAATTTCAATTAAGTTCCATTATTTTATTTTGTCTTTTTTGTGGAAACATAATTTTTGATGTATAACAATACCTCAGCTTTACACAGAAAACTTTCACGGAAAAAAACTGCATAAAGAAAACCCAAATTATTTTTTATATATATACACCTGTGTTTCCTAAGTGTTACTATCACAGAATATTTTCCTTTGTCCAACCAATTATATCTCATTCTATTAACACACTAAGAAAGTTTATGTATGTTGTTTACAAGCATATTTATCTTCTAGTAACAGATCTATTACTGAGTGGTATACAAATAAGATACTAACATATAAGAACAGATCTGCCAGCAAGGAATCATTTATCAATTGCAGGCCCAGTGTGACATCCGTTGTGAAAGTCTAAGGGTAAACAACAGAAGTAAATCATGGATGGAGATAGCTCTAAAAAGCTACAAAGGAGAAGAACAGAGGACTTTAGGTACAAATGCTCCAAAAGACAATTTTCAACTAAAGAGAAACTTGTCACTGTGAAACACTTCCTCTGCAAGTTAAGAGACACCAGAGACTAGATTCAATTAACGAAAGAGGTTTGCTTTCTTCTTACTTCAGTTTGGGAAACAACAACAAAGACAAGGAACATGATCTTTGTGTAAAAAAGACTCTTCCTACATTATACTGAGTTCTGTACAGACTAAAGCAGGACACAGAAAATATGTCGTTTAAACAGCTTTTTGACGAAGAGATCCAAAAAATCAACTCCTTTTAGCAATGAACAGCTTTGAGAAAAGCCACTCTGACTGATAACGAGCATCTCCTTAAACCCCAGAGCTAATAATGTCTGTTTTCCCATGAAATCCTGTCCTCCTATGAACTCACTGCTGACCAGTGAAAGGAGTATTCTGACCAAAACATTTTCCACAGCTAGGACATCCACGACACTTCCCTCCTGTTCCCATTGCTCCATGCCCAAGAACAGGTTACTTCTTGCTGAAACCTTTCAGCTGAGGACAATAAAACTTCCCCTTCATCTGGCCACCTACTTTTATTAAAAGTCTCAGGGCTTTCTTTTTTGCAACCACTGCCCTGTACTCAAATTAGACCACAACTAGCAAACAGACCCCAAGTTCATAGCGAAGAAAAGTGAGGAAGAGAGGGCATAAACAAACAAATAGAAACTCTAGTATATATGCTTGTTGTGGTGGCATAAGACCACTAGTGCAGTGAATAGTGACTGACTGGCAGACTTTCTTTAGAAAACAGCCATCGTCAATATTGATTCTCAGGTAACGTCCCCAGCACCGAGTTACCAAACCATCTTTTATCTTCTAGGGGGACAAACAACTCTGTGACTAGACAGCTCTGGTGTGTCTAGTCTCTACACAGTTCCTCTGTTTCTCTGAATCTTGACTTCCTTACTAGACAGTGGGACGTACTGAAGAGCAAAAATGGAAACATTTTCTACTTTCCCTAACTCAGTCTGGCAGCTAAGGCTTTTTGTCGTAGTGGAGAGAACTGGATTTAAATTTCCAAAGGCAGAAGAATCAATCCTTCTCACTCATAACCTGAGCAGCTGGGCTGTGCACAAAGCTACTGTGTAAAAGGAGGTACTGCTGTCACCCCACTTGGTCTTGCTCTGCTGCCTGCCACGGATAAATTTTCTGAGGAAACTCAACCTGCTACCACAGATAAGGCATGCTCTACAAATGCCTACTTGGTTGAGACCCTCCATAGACTTGGCAGGAACAATTCATTTTGGTGTATTAACCACCATTCAACTAACTGCTGCTCAACCTCCTTCCACCTGGGAAGATTACGTTAAAACTCACTGGTCACTAGACAGCAAATGACGAGGCCTTTTGATGGCCACATTTCAAAATAGGATGGATGTACTGGGTTCACATGCCAAGGTGTTGGTAGCAGGGGGGCTACAGGGGTGGCTTCTGTGAGAAGCTGCCAGAAGCTTTCCCTGAGTCCACTAGAGCCAACGCCAGCTGGCTCCAAGACAGACCCACCACTGGCCAAAGCCAAGCCCACCAGCAACAGCGGCAGCACCTCTGTGATAAAGTATTTAAAAGGTAAAAAAAATCTGAGTAAGGGCATTTGCAGCTGGATAGAGGATTGACAATATGTGAGAGAAGCAACTCTCCAGATGCCAAGGTCAGTGAAGAAGGAGGGGAGGAGCTGCTCCAGGCACCAGAGCAGAGATTCCCCTGCAGCCCACTGACAAGTCCACGGTGAGGCAGGCTGTGCCTCTGAAGCCCATCAAGGTACAGGGTAAAGCAGACATCCCCCTGGAGGACCCCACACCAGTGCAGGTGGATGTGCCCAAAGGAGGCTGTGATCACACTGGAGCAGGTTTGCTGGCAGGACCTGTAACCCCGCGGGGGACCCACGCTGGAGCAGCCTGTTCCTGAAGGACTGCACCCCATGGGGAGGACCCACATTGGGCAGTTTGTGAAGAACTGTAGCCCGTGGGAAGGACTCATGTTGGAGAAGGTCGTGGAGGACTGGCTCCCGTGGGAAGGACCCCCACACTGGAGCAGGGGAAGAGCATGAGGAGGAAGGAGCGGCAGAGACAGGGTGTGATGAACTGACCACAACCCCCATTCCCTGTCCCTCTGCGTCACTTGAAGGGAGGAGGGAGGGGTGGGGAGAAGACGTTTTTAAGATTTATTTTTTATTTCTCATTCCCCTGCTCTGAATTGATTGGTAATAAACTAAATCAATTTCCCCAAATCGAGTCTGGTTTGCCCATGATGGTAATTGGTGAGTGATCTCTCCCTGTGCCTGTCTCAACCCATGAGCCCTTCGTCATTATTTTCTCTCCCCTGTTCAGCTGAGGAGAGGGAGTGACAGAGCGGCTTTGGTGGGCACCTGGTGTAGAGTCAGGCTAAACCACGACAATGGAATACAACATAACATACAATTAAGTCCAAAATGTCATAGCTGATCAGCCTGGAATCTATATTTTAATACTAACAAATTCTAGCAACATTCTTCTAACATAGCTTTCTGAGTGTAACTTCCTGGGGTTGTAAAAAAAGCAAAGAGAATATAAAGAAGTTTTTCATACAGCCTCAAACACCCACATTAATTATGACCCAAGTTAAAATCTTTACATCTACCGCACACACTTGGCAGCTGATGGAGCAGAATAAAAACAGTAGTAGCTTGCCATGCTGCAGGGACGTACTTCGAAGAAGCAACACATTTTGTCAGCATATTTCAGATGTACCAGGTGGCAGCAGAAACCTACTGAGGCTTCTTAATGGCTACGGCTCTCTTCTCAGCTCCACTGCCCAGTCCTCCTTTGCCTCAGAGCAGCTCGAAGTAAGCACTATAAGAAAATATTCCATTCACCCATGAAGTCTATGGTTCAAGTGGGCATCTCTGGTTTCTCTACACAAATGGCAAATGCAATTCCTTCACTCATTCTTCACTTGCTGATGACACAAAGTATGATCACTTACTATTTGGATGACAGGATTCCAAAATAGCTGAAATATTGTCATTGCTCAACAGGACTGGTGCAAGTACAGGCTGATCAGGAAAAAGTTGTGATAAGCTCAAATACACTCAGCAAACATAGTCCTCAGAAAGGCAGACAGGAATAGTGAAAAAATTCCTCACTGAATAGATCCCAAAACATTTTACATTTAAAAGGCATTGTAAGGTGGTGAAATCTGTCATAGTTTTCGAGGAGCTGAAGACATCTGCCCAAATCATTATTTCAGGATGAGAAAAAAAAAGATTTTTCAAACCTTAGTCTTTGAATAGCAATAATATATTCTGAATGAAACTCCTAATGAGTCAGTCACCTAGCATTTTAAGGTGGAAGTGTTAGAAGTCTGAAACCTCTATAATTAACTAAAGACAAGGAAACATGAGATAATCTAAGTAAGCTGAATACCAAGAACATATGGAGAACACAAACTTCTTGCACTGGAGAGTATGTCTCCACTACTGTCCCGCAGCATTCCTTAGGAGAGGGTGGAGTGGGAGGACAAAGGGGAAAAAATGTCAAAGAAACAACATGATTTTCTGTCTTTTTCTTCACTAGGACTTCATCCACCCTGAATCCAGGAAAAGCCAGTCAACAACAGAATTTGAATCCTAAAGTACCAGATGTTATGTTATGTACCGTTATTCAAATTACCATTTTTGTACAGTGATAATTAACTCTATCTTTTTTCCATCTCATCCTTAGCAAAATTATTCAGCCTTCAGGTCAAGACACCAAATGCCATTTACCGCATCACTCAACACTGACTTAGTTAACGAAGACTTTGATTAAGAACATAATATACTAGTGCTACTCCCTAAAAATGAGACATACATTTTTAGTATTTTTAGTATTTTTTGTAAGTAACATGAGCAATAAGCTTTAAATCATGCCATAATCCTTAATAGAAATATAAAAATAAGCAGAAATTCATAAATAACAATCCAAAATCAAACATCAAGACCACTTGTTATTTAGGTATCCATGGTAACAAAAGCAAAACATTCATACCTGCACCTGGAATGATTGCCAACTTTGTTTCAACTAGGCCCATTTTAGCAGAAGAGGCTAAAAAATAGAATGTAAATAAGTTCTTTCTATAATCTATAAGAAAGAAACTTTGAAAAACATGTAATAATGAATAAATCACTTTAAAAACATTTGTTTACAGAAGTCCTTAAATAGATTCAACTGATCTGCCTTTAGTAAAAGAATCAACTACTCCCATCAAGGCAGCTCTGCACCAAAGCAATTACAGTGAGTAACAGAGACTTTTTTGCAAAATTTCAAATACTAAAAGACTGTTATTCTTTAACATCTTAAAATGGGGAAGAATTCTGTATCTGATCATTACGAATTGTTTAGTTGGCAGAATATTCTCTAAGGGTCAAACAGCTTTATATACCATAAGTTACTGGCAACTGATCAAGACCAAGTTTCCATTCACTTTCCAACAAATGGCTTTACACTTCTGACAGCTGGATAGGTCAAGGTTCCTCTTTTCACGCGTTGTTGTCACTTTTCTTGTGTAACAGCTTGATTGCTTGTGTAATAATACTCTCACCAACAACTTTCGTTTTTTCCCTGCAACCTGTTTAGGTAAATCAAATCTCCATCTAGAACACCTCAAATACAGAAGAGAATACTTTAATAACTAAATGAAATATCAAAAGTAATTACATAACCTTTCTGACAATACTGATAAAATGAAGGTCATAAGAACAAAATAAAATATGTAACAACAACAATCCAGCTGTCAGTGGTCAGTTGTCCTAGACAAGTTTCTGCTAAATCCCTTTAAAATAATGGGTTATAAACAACATCAAATACAAAATGTTTGGTAAGATTGTTGCCCAAACAAGGATTAGGCAAGCCATCTGCAACATTAACAATTCTGCCTTCTGTGAACAGGATTCAGACCTACCTGCTACTCTTATATCACAGGCTAACGCAAGTTCTAGGCCACCACCTAATGCAGTTCCATCTATTGCAGCAATAGTAGGTACAGGCAGATTAGCTGAAAAAGAAAGCACCAATTAACATCAGCCTCACAAAGAACATCTCTGAAACACCATTTCATTACTTTTTATTCAAAGTACTGCCATGCTATGGGAAAAAAATTTCCATACAACAAAGCAGGACTAAAAATTGATTGCTCAGCAATACTTTACCAAAAAAATCGATCGTCCCTCTAATCATTCTGTGGCTGAATAGGTTTGCAAGCCTTTTTCTCTAGCTTCTGCTCACTTTTGACAAAAATCTGAATAGTAAGCTCCAAAAACATACGTAGCAGAGCTAGGCAAACAACAAAACAGGAATACTTAAAACAGGCACATACACAAACAGTCCCAGCTGAAAGACAGATGCCTCAGCATAACCATCTGTGACGCCAGCATAGCTGGAAGATCTCTGTGTCTTAATATTCGCAGACGTAGTGTGGCCACCACTACTGCCCCTTTTCTCCTGTAAAGCCGTAGCCAACAGCTCAATGGAACGTGGGAAAGTTTTCAGTCGGAGAAAGAGATGCACATGCAGCCAGTACACACGACAGGTAGCAGGGCTCCAGAGGCCTGTGCAACCACAGAACGGTTTGCATTTAATTTATCATCAGTGTTCTGTCATTTCAACATTCAGCTTAAGGCACTGCTCTTCAGCTTCAACAAGTTTAAGTTTTCTTCCCTCCTCACCACAAACTCAAAGAAGTCTGAGGAAAAATGTATTTTTTACTCACAAAATCAACTTGTATATTATAGCTTTCATTATATTTAACATAACATTTACCGCAAGCTATCAATAATTTTAAACTATACTCAATCAATATTTCAGTAGTACGTTATTATACTGAAGTTTCAAAGCTAGTCAAAAGCAATTCAGTAGTTGAACACTTGGGTGTACAGCCTGTTGAAATGTTAAACCAAGTCTTGACAGCAAAAGCTTTTTCTGCAGATGTTAAACCAATATTTTCTTTCTTTTAATGTTTCAGCTACTTGAATTCAATGACCAGGTCATTCAGTTTTAGTTGGAAATTGGAAAAAAAAGCCTGCTGCCAAAATATAAATTAAAATGAGGTGTGAGAGTATGCTCTCTCCTTTTAAAATCTAGGAGGATAATGTGGCCAAGAATGACTAATTTAATGTACTAATTACAAATAATACTTCCTTTCTTTAGTGAACTAGTTAGTTCTAAATTTAGAAGTTGTGCTACGTAGCTTAATTTTTCCCTTTGACAGATACAAATCAGATAATTTCATTAAAAAAAAAAATCAATTAAGTGTTAATGTATATCAGCATGAACAAATCTGTATACAAACTGGTACTCTCTCACTGGGTAATAAAACAAATTATTCAATTAAAGGAAAGGCTTTTTTTAGCTTCAAATCGACATCCTTTTATGATTAACAACTAATGACAATGCAACTGTCTTTAAAAAAAGAACAAAAATTTACCAATGCTTTTCTAGATTATAACGGATGCTTTAAATCAAAGTCCCTTGGTTGCTGGTTTAGATCATATTAAAAGTGATTATCTGAATCAATTCTGATATCAAAAGAGACTACTGATTATGGTCTGGAACATCAACACTTGCAGTCACTTAAAAGAGCCAAAGGTATCCATTAGATTTGCCATCTACAACAAAAGGCACAGGAAACTCAGGAATAGGAGTAACATCTGCTCTTCCTCTATTTACTTCTTTAGTTACAAGGGAAGGCAAGAAGAGAAGGCAACTCTCCTTTCCAGCAGGGGCAGGTTGCTGACCAAAACTCATAATCCCGTCACCATAACCAATCTGCCAAACAGTTCCGCAATCCAAGTTCAAGGCTGATACAGTTAGCATTTATCTTAAAGGAATCTGCCTTTACCATAGGTAAATGAAAAATAATTCACCTGAACATGAAGGTATGGTCATTATTAACTGTACTTTTCAGCAGTTACTGCCTGTATGTATGTTCCATTTCTCAGAGACTAGCAAACAGTATCTGGAGCACTATTTACACACCTTTTGCAGTGGTCCAAGGCAGACTACTTTCTCTATGATAAGCAAGTTCCAGAACTAGCTATGGTACAATTCAAGTAGACTCTTACACTTGGACAGGAAAGTTATAGAAAGAGTATTATAAAACCGCTTGCTTTCAAGAATTACAGGCAACATTCCTATCCAGAAATACTAAAATTCATAATTCAAAGGCAGAAAAAGCAGTTTGATACCATATCTAAGAATCATCACTTCCCAATGATATTAATTTTAAAGGACCGCCTGACGTGGAAGTTGACAATGAATGAATGGCAAAATACAAATTCTTTCAATAGCTCTATGCATACCTATCAAAAGAGTTGAAAAAATTAATCCTTTTAACATGATCTTGTGAAGCATCAGAAGTAGCAATACAGATATAAATTAGCAACTGCTCTGGATTGTAAACTGAGTTTCTAAGTCACCAGAACTTCTTACCAAGGGTAAAGCCTCTTGGAATATTCACATTTTGTAGCACAAGAGGCACTCGTTCATGTTTATCTGCATGATTTTAATACACAGCTGCCAAAACTGTTCAGCTCAAAACCAAAGCAGAGATGATATTTGACAAATTATGCCCCGCAGACTTCACTGAGTTGCATGCACTCAAAGTTTAAGAACAACAAATTATGTATTATGTAAATAGACAGGTCAACCTCCACAATGATTCTACATAGCAAGGCTCATTTGCTATGAGTGCTAGAGAAAAACTATATAAAGCTTTGCCAAGAAGCCCAGTGATTTTATTCTCTAACATTCCACATTTTTGTCACACTGTAAATAACAGATATAAATTTCAGGCAATTGCTGTACTCCTAATCATTAGTGCTAGATTCTAGATCTGACATGGGTTTATCCATATGCAGTCATAAACTGCATAGTAAAGTCCACAAAAGGGATTAGAAATATTTATAAAAGAAACAAAATAATTAAACTAAATTAGAGTGCATAACACACAGACAAGAGCAGACCATGTGTATACACAGATTAACGCTGGTAGAAGTAGTTAAAAACAGACTGAGTAACAAGCCACATAAACTAGTCAGAGAATTGCACTGAACTACTGTAGTAAAAAGTGTGGAATATGAAGAACACTAAATAATAAGTCAGTTCATACAATGAATGAAAGATTACTTCACACATCTATTGTGGTGTAAAACAGGCTACATTTTCTGTAGATACACTTCCATTCTGCATATAAAACAAGTGTCCCAAGCAAAAGCCGATACTCATGTCCTGATATAATAACAATGTTTAAAGATATTACAGAAAAGGAAGATTCTGACTACAGTAGAGAAAAATAAGGGCCCATCTCAGCATATGTTAGTCCTAAGTCAGCAACAGAGCCAGATACAAGACAAAAATGCACTTCTGTATTTGAGTTTAGACTAGCTGAAGAGGAGACAAACAGGGACAAGTAGATCAAAATAATTTTTATGTATTAAGTTATTTGAGGAATAATCTGTTAGGACAGAAAGAGATAGAACCTGTATGAAAGAATGTTAATTGGCCATTCAAGACATGATACAGGTGGAGTGACTAGCAGGTAAACTGAAAAACTAAGAAATTAATGGCATGCAAAAAACTTCAATACGAGAAACTAAACATAATAACATGATACAGCTCATTAAGTCAAATAAACCCACACAAAGCGCAAACAGACATTAGAAAATATTATATACAGCAATATAAAGAAATGGGCCTGTTCCGCACTCTGTAGTAACTGTGGATCTTCAGCTCAACTTCAGGAATGCATTTCTGGGAAATATATATTACATGTCATTTCAGAATAGGCTGAGCAGCAGCATCTTGTAGTCTTGGGATGTCTCCTTCTTTCCTGTGACTCTCCACTACTGAAAGATATAAAGAGTAAAGCAAGCTAAACTCTCCCACAACTTTGTTACTAGTACATAATGTCACAAGAGAAGGACTTTGCATCTAAGCACATAAAAACACATGTAATGTGTGGGAAGCAATCTCAAAGAATCATAACTGTTTTGAAGCAGGTAATTGTTATTTTATCTCTAAGTGACTTTCCACATGATGTCCACAGCTGGTGACTAACAAGGGATTTCCCTTCTGCTTAGAGATTATTGTATGATGAATGAAAGATCAGCATATGAACATAGGCACTGGGTCTGGAGGATTCAACCAAGAAATAGTTTCTCAGATGTGTGTCATAAAGCCCACGCAGCTGATTCATATATTGCGGACACTGATATTCCTCAGATGGAAAGCAGAAGTTGCCTGAATTCTATTGACCTGAATTTATTTGGCTATTTAGTCCTCTGACTAATTCACGAAAAAATCTGCTATAAAAGTGCACATATGTAAGATAATATCTGAGAGGAAACTGAATTACACTTAATACTTTCTTAGTAACTTTCAAACAGCCTTCTTCTATTCTTGCACAACATCACTATTGGCAGACAATGAAATGGTCTGATCAACCAGGAAAAAATCTACTTTCTGCAGATATTGATGAAGAATGCTTTCCAAGCATTTGATATGAAACACTAAAATGAAAGACAGTCACCCTCAATCCCCCTCACTATTCCTCTATTGTCCTCCTATTACCTGGACAATGTTGAAAAAAAGTCCTTATTATTCATCTCTGTTCTTACTCCAGTGACCTCTGGCAATCAAACTTCATAAAGAACAGTTATTCAGATGTAAATCAGAAGCTAGTCACTACCTCTAGCACCTACTGAACCAGATTCATAAAGGTTACTGGTGACTTGTCTTTATCAACAGACAGCCAATGGTCTAAGAATAATTCTGGTCTCCCAGTACTGCCTGAAAACAAATTAGTGAGAGTAATCTACTTGTGTCAAAAATTGTGAGTCTCCCACTAAGACAGAAGTAGCAAGAGAATTCAAATTTACATGACAGCACAACTGAGTTCCCACAGAATGGAGAAACAGATTGTCCAGGCTATTTATTTCACAAGTGCGTTTCTGATTATTTGACAAATAACACTGACTAGTGCAAAGCTTACTAGGACAAGCAATGTCAGGGGGCATTTCTAGCAGCTCATTTTCCCTTCTGAATAATGGATTTCATAAAACATTAAGCAAGAAGAATGAATTGTCTAAAAACACCCTGCACACTGTGTTACATGGCCTACTGGAGGAAAGTATGCTACAAATTGAGGGATATATGAAAAGTTCCACAATTCATTATCTAACTCCAGCAGATTAGTAAAGTGTGGCAAGTATCTGCCTACATATTTCTGCAGCACATGAGAAACCTTTAAATCATAGAATGGTTGAAGTTGGAAGAGACCTCTGGAGGTCATCTTGTCCAGCTCCTCTGTTCTAGTAGCACCCCCTGGAACAAGCTGCTCAAGCTCACGTCCAGATGGCTTTTGAGTATCTCCAAGGAGGGAGACAGCCTCCTTGGGTAACCTGTGCCAGTGCTCAGTCACTCTCATAGTAAGGGTTTCCTGATGTTCAGGAGGAACCTCCCGTGTTCCAGTTTGTGCCCATTGCCTCTGGTCCTGTCACTGTACACCACTGAAGACAGCCCAGCTTCATCTTCTTAACACCCTCCTCTCTTGGCATTTATACACATTGATGATGAGATCACCTCCTGAGCCTTCTCTTCTCCAAGCTGAACAGTCTCTGGTTGCTCAACCTCTCCTCACAGGAGAAATGCTCCTGTCCATTCATCATCTTCATGGCCCTTCACTGGACACTTTCCAGTAGCTCCATCTCTCTCTTGTACTGGGGAGCCCAGAACCGGGTACACTACTGAGAAAAGCATAAGAATCACCTCCCTCTACCTGCTGGCAGCATTCCGCCTTATGCAGACCAGGATACCATTTGTCCTCTTTGCCACAAGCGCACAGTGCTGTCTCGTGTTCAACTTGGTGTCTACCAGGACCTGCAGGGCGTTTTCTGCGAAGCTGCTTTCCAGATCGCTAGCCCCAGCATGTACTGGTGCATGGCGTTCTTTCTCCCCACGTCCAGGACGTGGCACTCTGCTGAACTTAATGAGGTTGCTGTCAGCCTACTTCTCCACCTTGCTGAGGTACCTCTGAATGATGGCACAACTCTCTGGTGCATCAGTCACTCCTTCCGCTTTTATATCATCAGCAAACTTGCTGAGGGTACACTCTACCCCATCATCCAGATCATTAATGATGTTGAACAGGACTGAACTCAGTATTGGCCCCAGCAGTACACACTGCTGGCTACAGGCCTCCACACAGACTTCATGCTGCTGATGACCAGCCCCTGGACCCATTCGTTCCGCCAATTTTCAATCCAATTCACTGCCTGCTCGTCCAGACCATACTCATCAGTTACTCTATGAGAATCTCATACAAGTACATGTCAAAAGCCTTACTGAAGTCAACGTAGACAATATCCACTGCTCTTCCCTCATCTACCAAACTAGTCATTTCATCATAGGTTATAAGGCTGGTCAAGCGAGATTTCCCTTTTGCGAATCCATTCCGACTACACCTGATGACTTTGTTGTCCTTCACATGCCCAGAAGTAGTTTCCAGGATTAATTGTTCCAGCACATTCCCAAGCACAAATTTTAATTTAGATAAGAAAGCTCCCTCTCTGTTTCTTAGTATATGTATTTAAAAGTAGTAATAATCATGGAGCCTTCAAATTCATAGAAAGAATCGTCACATGCCCCCAAAATGTCTAAACACAACTAAACACATATTTGTAGATTCCGTAATTGATGGGTCAGCCATTAGGAAAGCAAGAAAAAAGAAACAGAAGTCACATCATCGAATGAAAGTGTCAAATAAATAATTATAAATTTGGGGGTTATTATTACAAAACAATGTACTTCTTTACATTCTATTTATATTCAGTGAATATTTCAACTAACAACAGCATAAAATCACATAATACTGGAAGCCTATGGCCCAAATCCTACACCAATGATGTTGAAAGAAAGGTTCAAGATCTGTTACTTTACGGAGTTTTTTTAGTAACTCAAAATCTGGTTTTCTGGTTACAAGTTAGAAAAGGTTTTCAAAAGGCCACAAATGTAAACAGCAATTCTGAATAAGCATTAGCGATTATGTAAAACTACATGCTAGCTTGCTATAATAACTTGGAAGGGAATTTTAATTTGGTCTTAAAATAATTAAGTTTATAGCTAAATATTCTTGTAACTCAGAATAGTCTTCTCTTCCACCTGCTCACTACCCAAATTTTTGATCTCTCTTGATGATGTTGCTCTTAAGTGTAAAACAGTGATTTTTTCCCTTCAAAAATTAAAATGGCATAAGCTATGCACCTTGAGTGGCAAGTAGAGGCAGTCCTTGGGAAACTATGATAACTGAAATATTTATATAATAATTGCAACAGACACTAGATCTTGATTTCATCTTTTGGGATCCCTCCCTGAAGAACAACAACATTAAGACAGCACGCAAGCTTTGCACTTACAGAGCAATATCAGTTGTGTTTCAGGCATTCACCTTGCCTTGTAAAATCTGTTACCAAGTTTGTGCCTACAAGTTTGCTTGCATTTTCAATTGCAAGCACCGCCATCAAAAAAGGCCCTTCTCTGGGGAAAAAAGCTAACAGAAACCAAATACTTCAACAAGCACTTTCATCCATTCCATGACACTATGAAAACCAACAAATGTATGTAGAAAGTGGTTAAGAGAGACTGCCAAATGTTCAATATGAATTTGAAGGCAAAAAAGATTGGTCAAACCATTTTTGTGCAAGTCATTAAATGCTACAAAGCTTTACCCGTCATAATTGCAAAAAGAATGAAAAAGTGGTTACTCAAAGTAACTTACATATTTACATATGTTTTAAAAGTACCTCAATCTGCAAAAAAGTGACCACACTTATAAGCCTGAATGATCTACATGTGCATCTGGATACACAATTCTTTTCCACACATTTGCTAGTTACAACTGTGAAAGGGTTTTAGCTATCCTCTAATTCCTGTGCTTCGGATAAGCAGCTTAATAGGCTGCTAGCATTGATAATTTTACTTGAACATTATTATCTATGCTTTAATACCTTCAAAGTTCAGGCAGACAAAGAAAGAGCTACATAAAAATAATTTCTTTTAGTACTTGTAGCCATTTTCGTTAAAAAGGAAAATTTCTTTACTGCACATTGCTTACAGTTGATTATTAAGCAAAAGACATTAGTAAAGTTTATCGTCCTTTTATTATGACAGTAGCTAAAGGGTTTTCTTAAGGCACCTTCCTCAATCCCATCAATTTTCCTGTTTCTTCTGGTAATCACTCACTCTCATAAATGACCCAGAAAAAAATTTTTGAATTGACAAAAAATAGTTAATATAGGAGTATTATGTTCTTAATTTTAAAATTTTCTATTTGATACTTCATTATTGACAGGTAAGGGACAGTGTGTTTTGTACTCTTGATAATAGGAGCAAAAGCTGGGAAACTACTGGGAATGAAAGAGGTGCTTTAATCAAACTCTTTAGCTACAGTCTTCTGCAGCCAAGTCTCCCATGATTCTCTTTTCATACTATATAGAAGAGTTTGGATATTTCATTCATCTTCATTGATACACTTCAGCTTGATAAACAGTTTCCTCAGTTTCTTCATACTGAATAATGTTTCTTCCTGTAGTCTTCTTCTGTATTCAGCAAAACAATAATGAAGTAAACCCTAGATGACAGAACCTACTTTCTGTGCAAACAAAGAAAAGCTTTGGACAGAAGAAAAATTTAAATTATTTCTTATATTTCTTCTCCTTACTAAGTACATTTAAGAACTTGTTACTCTCACAAATAGCATAGCACATATTCAAGCAATGAATTCACAAAACAAAAGGACTATGCCAAGGATAAATTATTTCAGTTACATTTTTGCATTCTACTTCTATGCTAGTTTTTTTTCTTTCTTACAGAGCACACAAAATAAACTTCAAACAACAGCACATTTGTAATCTCTGTTCGCTGAGAGAATCCAATGGGACAAGTTTCTCATTTTTTTCTTGTCTACTTGTTTGCTTTACAGTGTGAAGATAACATATAGTCTAGTACCAGCAGCATTCTTGTTTGACACAATACAAAGAAAATCCCAACATGAATAATATAAAATATATTATATATAAAATATATATAAAAATATATTATAAAATAATATAAAATGACCATTTTAGCGGAACATTTCTCTCTTGTACCTGTTTTCAGCAGTACTCCACACACCTACATTCCCCAGTCTAATGCTAAAATATCTTTAGTTCTAAATTAGCTTAATATATTAAGTAATAGTTTCAGTCAGCTCATTCACTGAAGACAACAGAGAAAACACGCCCTAATGTTTCACAGTAAGCATAAATTTTTTTTATAAACTAGCTTGGTAATACCTTCAAAGCAGTGAACACCTAGGCAAAAGCCCTGCTCAATACAAGACCTGAGCATGCTATTCTGAGGTCAAAGCCTAACACCTGGCCCAGGCAATAAGCGGAGGATGTCTTCGACAGAAGAGCAGCATAATACTTCTGGTACCACTCCAGGAGTCGGTGCCCTTTGAATATCAACTGGTTCTAGGAACAGAGCCAGAAGACAGGCAAAGCAAAAGAGCTAACAAACTATTCCTTCTCACTCAGGGATTGGAACACGCAATTTCAAACCCGAACAGGGTGAGGAAAGGGTAGAGTTTCCCAACACATCAAACATACACAATGTCGCTCGGTAGAGGGGGAACAGAAGCCTTCAACAGCAAGTCATACCAGAGGCCTTTTTAACAGTCAATGTGCAAACCAGCCATGTAGATCTCAATAAACCATCTGAGCAATTAGCACCCTTCTTTTGGTTCAGTTACTTCTTGTGGGAGGAAAATTCAAGAGCGATGTCCAGAGCACAGTCTCTTTTCCTCACAGAACAGCATCTGGAATTACTACCAGAAGGAAAACTAAACTAGAGCTGAGGCTATGTTAATTTTTGTCAAGACTGTACAGCAGTGTCAGGGATAAAAGCAATGAATCAGCAATTCACAGCCACCTCCTTCCCTAATCTTCAGATCTGTAAGGAAGGACAATCAGCTCATCCTAATACTCAGGTCCTCTGTTTCTGCATCTTTTTTAATAACAGTTTATAGAAGGTTATTTTTATGGGGGAAGAAGTATATTAGCAATTGTGGAAGCAATGCTGTTATATAAATAGCTAATAAATGTCTTGGTAGAGAAGCTTAATGTTGCATTTATTGCCTCTATAATGGTACAGAGTTTAGCAGTGTGTTTTCTAATTAAAAACAATCCAGTGTAATTTGACAAAGCCCGTAATTTCAGCTCTGTAAGGACAGTACTGTCTATTTAGGAAACAGACAATACTTAGTCAAAGGGTATCTTAAATTCATTCAATGTTAAGAGAAGCAGTAAATCTACTGCTGGAAAACAACCAAGAGCTCAGCAACGCATTCAGAATGCTAGCAATCTTGGACTGTATTAGCTATGCTCTATGCTTAACTGAACAGGCAACAAACACAACAAGAGAAGCACTGTGCCAAAATCTCTCTTTCACAGTGTCAGCAACACTGGGAGACCATGACGCCTAAGGATGGCTGCTAAGCACGGCACTGCTAAGCACGGCACTGATTGCTGTGAATTTGTGCTTTTTCAAATTTGACAGCTACCTGCGATATTCTATTCAGCTTCCCAGTCAATGTTTTTTCAACTTACAGCCTTCTGCTGTACCTGTATCTGCTCTTCCCTAAGAGACAAAGCCACAATTCTTCTTACTGGACCTCCAAACTAGAGCACTCCTACGTTGCTGCCCAGATTTACCTCCAGCAAACACTGATGGATTTGCTCAATAAGCAGTCCTTTCTCAGAGTAGTAATCAGGTCTGGAGTGTTCATCACTGAAGCAGGATTTTTAGTGTTAATGAAATCTCCACAGAAGCCCCAGAAACCCAAATAGCAACATAAGGCACTGCACTGACCTCATCAATGATCATTCCTGCCTATTTTTGAGGCTTTACAATGGGAAGGTGGGGTGGCAGTTAGCAGACCAGAAATCAAGTGAAACTCATCTAATCCTGATCCCACTCGTGGGACCTCTGAGATGAAGTTTTGACAGTGTGCATCCAAAACTGTAGCATATAATGTGGCACAACCTAAATATTTCCCAGGATGCATGATCTTCAGTACTCAAAAAATGAACTTCTCAGAGAAGAGACTGCTCTCCTGAAGGACGAACGAGAGCACTCTTTCAGGTAAATGACAACTTCATGATGACTGAGAGAAGCCAGAATGACAGAAAATTGCTAAAGAGGAAAAAACCTAAAATCTGTAAATACAGAGTTGTATCTGCTTTGAATAAAATAAAAAGCATACAGTAAAAAAATAAATGCAAGTAACTGACCGCGAGGTGTTTTCATTCAGGATGATCTCATTCAAACTGGACTATGTCAAAACAAATCACATCTGTGAAAACTGTGTCTAAACAAAAGTTACTAAGTATCACTACTTATTAAAATTATATCACGACTTATGCATCAAAACTAAGTTTTAAACAAAGCACTGTAAGGTTTGTTAGAATGGAACATCTCCAATAGAAAACAAGGAAAAACAGTATTTTATTAAAAACTTCTTCCTTAGCTTAGTTCAGATCTAGGTTCCATCAGGCCACAAGTCAGGTGTTTTGCCTCCACACGTGACATAAAAATCAAGTCTGACCACCCTTTGTTACTTTAAAAAGTAACAAAGAAAGTCAGTGTCTAATTTTTTTTCCCCCATTTGTAGGATTTAGGTACTTGTGCCTATGTTCTCTGGAAAAGTTTTGCTAACCAAATGCGTTGCTCAGTTATACGTCACTCTGAGTAATTGCAAGTATTTGCCGCATTCAGATTCCTTCTGCAGCTTCACTTTTTCCTTCTGTTAAACAAGGTGTTTATCTGGAGGAGAGTGGTTATTGCATTCAGTTCCGTACGTAGCCTCAGTTTGCTTTGCAACTGAAATCCCAACAAATAACATATATATAATGGCAATACCACAGCCTGGACCCCACAGGCAGTAAAAAGAACAACATGGACTTAATGGGCTCATACCATAAAAAACATGCTGATGATCTGACTCACAATCATGGCGGGTTGTTTTCCCCAAAGCATCAAAAAACAAGGTTTCTAGGAGTCAGTAACATTTGATTTCATTTAGTCAGGCCTGTTCTGTTGTGCATGGTTGCAAGAGTTCTATTAATGTTTTTCTCTCCTACTTTTTTGAGGGTAAAGCCAGCCTTGCATCAGTAATGAAAAGCCTCAAGGCAGAATATACTAATGGACAAGCAGTCTTACCATTCCTACTATTTAAAAAAAACCAACAAAAAAACCCAAACAAACCCCCACAATTCTGGTATAATTTTAGCAAAAGCAACCACTGCTAAAAATAGAGGCTGTTTTGATTCCCCCCCCTCAACTTAAAGCTCTAAACACTGCAACTAACAGCTCAGTACATTTTTTTCAGCTTTAAGTGCTTATTTTTATACCAAGTGATATTTACTGCATTCTTAATACTTCATCCAAATTTAGCAAGAAGTTATAAATTAATCTCATAAAAACAAATACAGTATGCTTTTAATTTCCAGAAAAATCTCTTCTGTAGCTGTATTCCAAAACGATGCTACAGCTTTTTACAAAACCACTAGCGTAAGGAGCTTAAATGTAATGAAATTGACAAGAACTAAAAAAAGCCAAAGCATGTCAATTCTAAAAAGCTAAGTTTATCTAGTTGTCCAAGATAAAATACACACAAGGATAATTACATCTGCAAACATAAATTAATGGTCTTCTTTCCAAAAAAATATTGTTAAAAAGAAGCATCTCCTTACTAGGTCACACATCTGAACACAAAGGCAATTATCAAAACATGACCTATTTCTGCAAAGCAAAAAGTAGAACACATTTTAAATGAGATTACAGCATTAAACTAGGATAGAAAAAGTACAAAGTGGGAGAGAGGAAATACTGTTCCCTGCCTATACAGCATTCTGCAGTGGCAAATAACAATTTGAAAATTGTTTCCCCTCTTTAACCATCTTACAACATTCTGGTTGTTGCTGTGCAGGAAAAATATTGTGATTGTTTTCAATATATAGATTCATTGCAGTAATCAAATGCAAATACAATGTTCCATTAGTTCTATAAAAAATACATTCTGTTATACCAGATCACTTCTTCAGAAGAAAAAAAGAACTGAGAACCTCCGACTTGCTACAAAATTAATGTTCACTTCTATTCATAAGGGCATCACACAACATGACACCTCGTGCACCCATCTAATCTAATCTCTTTTACAAAATCCACTTTTTTCATATTCTCTACCAGTTCCTGATATAGGGAACCACATCCTAAATTGCTCTGCAAAGACTCTTCAGAAAAATGCTAGCTCCATCCTATAAATTCATCTACTGTTGGCATAACGTGTTCAAAAACAACAATGCCTCTAACATGTACACAGTGGGAATACGTCCTGTGACTGAAAATAAAAGCTACTTGTACTGTATGCATGTCCAAACATACACAATGTGAAAACTGACCAGTAACATTAAAAGTGATATATCTCAATACTCATCTGTAATCCTGTAAAAAAGCCTTTAAAAAAATGAACTGGGAGACGGCCAAATACCACGTAACCATTAAAGAACCTTCTAGTGACTGTTTTGTTTAGTGTTTTAAAGCAGAAATGGCAAAATGGCAGGAGGGAGGGAGGAAGGAGGGAGGGAAGGAGGGAGGGAGCAAGAGGGGAGAAAGACACTCACCCAACCCAAGCAAAAGTCTTGTTACAATATTGGGCCAGGGCTATGTTCAAATTCTTTCTCTTTTCCAACCTGCAGCATGTCTAATTGCTATTACTACATTCCCTCAAAAACCCTCCTATCTAGGTACTTCAGTGACCTAAATTCTCAAATATTAATTCCACTTGCTCACAATTTCATGCTTGTTTTTTGAGAAAGAGACTAGAAATCAATGAATGAAAGCACTCATACTGGTTTCCTAAACTTCAAGTAATTCACTGTTAGGATAATGATTCACTGTAAACCTTTTAGGTAACACTGAAAATTTGCTTACATATTCTCTCTCACAGGAACCTTAATGAAGTTGAAGACAATCAAACATTTGTCTTAAAAGTCTTTTCAATTCTGAAGCAAAACAAAGCATCAAATCACTGTATATGTTTTCCAGTCATTCACTGCAGAATGCCAAATCCAAATGCTTCTTTAGATTTTAGGAATTTTCTCAAAAAATTAAAAATAATCCAATTTAAAAAAACTATTTTTTGATCATAGGAAAATCTTAAAATCAGTTGCCTCCATTTAACCATCAATAGCAGGTCAGAAAGCATTTCCAGCAACTTCGGCCCAAGCAAGTTTGAAAAATCATTACTTAGTGCCAAGGAAGCCTCCCAAAAAAACTTACAAAGTAGCTAAACGGAACAACTTGTTGCCTCTTGCTCAGCATTCCAATAAAAGGACAAACGCCAACATGAAATACAGTATGAGCTTCAGGAAATTAATGATCTATTCACTTCCACATATTTTATTGCTTTTATTCATTTAAAGAGCCTTGAGGCAAAAACAAGACATTAATTCAAAGACACAAGTATCTCCATGAAACACCGCATGAAAGACTTATTCTTCAGTAGTCTGTCACTTACCTGCAAAAACATACTGGTTTCTATTCATAACATTCTGCCAAACCAAGATCTGACCCAATGTTGTTAAGGAAATGCATCTAAAAACATTCTCTGGGAAATGATTTACTCTTCAGAGTTATGTGCCAAAATTTCAAGTGACCAAATATGTTGTATCTGCAAACCAAATGTATAAAATTCTCTCTTTCACAAAACATATTGGCACTGCCCTGTTGAAAAACAACTATATTAAAGCTGATCCACAGAGATGTAGAAACATAATGATTTGATGGTGAATTTATAATGTAAAATTTACAGAGAATCACTATCCTTAAAAACTGCTACAAGTCAATTAAAATCCTGGACTATTAACAGGTTTTACTACAGCAGAACAAGTGTATTTTAGAAGGCCTTACTAGCTAACTTTCTATCAACAGCTGACATTTAATTGGTTTCTAAAGTGTATTAAATACTGTATTAACTATACTGACCACAAGAATGCAGAGGTGAAAATTAAATTCTAAAGTACTTGGATGTCACAGAACATCCATCCTTTATGAAAACAGCAGAGCAAATCACCCCTGTTTCAGCTGAGATTTAGCTTTTTCTAGCATTCTAAAAAAAAAGGTCTAACTCGATTAGGAACATTTTAGAAGAAGTAATGCACCATGATTTGTATTTATGAATATAAATAGTTGTGGACACCCTGCTATCTGCCAAGAATTAACCATGCACACTTACGCCATTCCTCTGAACTAACCCTTCTCAGGTTACAGTTAAAATAACACCGTTCAAGTGAGAGGTTACATACCCATTTCATTAATAGTGGCTCTTGCTTTGGAGACAAAAGAACTAACTTCACTTGAGTGCATTTTTGCTCTTTCTTTAAGGTCAGCACCTGCAAGTGACATTTCACATACATGTTAGCAAGCTGTATACAGTACTGTAAATACGTTTTCAAAAGTAAAATATTCCTGTATTCCAAAAAAAATTAAATCTACTTCGAGACTAGGACAGTTCAAATTGGTCACATTCATTTTCCACAGATTTCAAGGAAAACATGGACTGTTTACCAAGGAAAAACAAAACCCAAAAAACCCAAAGCAAAACAAAACAAAAATTAAATTACCCACCACCAGATTTGCACTAAGTATATTCTTCTCAGTGACATTTCTTATTTATATTAAAATAGTTTATGAACATTTATGCTAATATTTCATCTGACATGTATTTTTATTTTCCTGTGTCACAAAGTCTGTTAAATATGTGTTTTTCATACTGTGCCCTTGTTATTCTTTTATTGGTAGATCATACAATACTTAGGGTGCGTGTTTTTACATTAGCAGACTATACTTATCTAAATAAGAAATTCTACAGTGGACCTAGTACCATTTTTCAACTCACTTTACTGAAATGTATTTTTGAGTAGTTACATGCCGTATTTTTTGTTCTTCCAAAAAATGCTAAAACTTGAAATTTTTAGTCTATTTCTTCATGAATATATAAATATAATTCTGTTTCAAAAGCACACTGTAACCAGAGATGCTTACAAAAATGTTTTTAAAAATTCACTGATTTGCAAAACTGACAATTTTTTTCATTAATGTGTAAAGCAAAAGAAACAGACAGTAATAATAATAATAGCTAAACATAGGGTGAGGAAGGAAGTCCATTCTTCTTACAGAGCCAGAACACATTAAAAAGACAGAATCTGCACAGACACATTTATTCTCCAAAGAAATGTAACGTTCCCACTGCAGCTTAGTGCGTATTTTTTCCATTTGCTAAACCTGAACCTATTAAGTGAGTCTCTTGGCCTATGTCTGAAAAGGCAGAACAAGCTATATAACCAATCCAAAAACCACTTTTATGTTTCCCTGCCCTGAGAATCAAAATGCTATCCACTCAGGAACACGCATCGGACTCAGATTAAGATAAAATTGCAACTCTGAATTATAAATTTAGCAGTCATAGGCTCCCCTTTTTACCTTTCTGGACATAACTCATGCTAGACCCTCTTCACTCTCTTCATCAAACACAGCTTTATACTTTTGTGGACAGCATTAGTTGAAATTCATCACTCTAGTCTAGCTCTGTGGAAATCAGTATCTTAATCTAACATTATCTGATAGACATCCAGCTGCTGTTTTAAGGTAACATGCTCAGTAAAGAAGCTCTATATCTCTCCTTCTACTTCCTCCATAGCAAAGCTCCTCATTTCACTAAGACTTTTGTCCTCCTTCTATGCACGTCAATATAAAAACAATGAAGCATCAGTCCTGACTGCATTTGCATGTTTCCAGCTAAATGACATCAAGTTTAGTTTACACTACCAGACACCTTGCAAAAGCTTCCAAACAACCTTCTAAGATACGCCCCAACCGAAGACAGTATGACAGGCCAGTTGAGCAGGCAGTACAAAACAGGAATTACTGTGGTCAAGTCTACATTTCAGCAATATTGCAATTGCTACCTTAGTAATTCACAACTAATGCACACAGAAATCTTGCCAGGAACCCGAAAAGCAAACAAAATTTCCATCCATAAACCTGGATAGAATTCTAAATCATATGAAAGTGTAAGCAACTTTCACAAATGCGTTTTTATAGGGGGTTCTGTAGCTAAAAAGAGCTTCATAAAACTTCATGACAATACCTACTTTAAAAGTTATAGCATCAAGTCTGCAAATGAAAAAAAATATCACTTCTCTGGTATCAGTTAATGTCTGGCTCTGGCTTCTACAACGCTGTCCAAATCATTGCCTACACAAGAACAAGAAGAAACTGTGCCCTTTCTTTATGAACAACAAAACTGTATGGCTGGGCAATCTGACTTTAAACTACCACACACTGAAATTCTGCTCGCTGGGCATACCCTTGAAAAGTATGTAAATAAAACTTCAAAAGAGAGTCACTGAACTCAAAAAATACTTCTACTATTACTGTTAAGAAAATCTACTGTCAACATAGAACTAAGGCAATTATTAGGTTTTGATTTTCTTCAGACTCATTAAAACAAATGGACTTAACCCCAAAAAACCCAGCCCTTATAAAACAAAAAAAAGAAACTCTAGATTTCCGCCTTTATTTAGAATATACATTTCCTTAAAGATATTTACAGAAATCTGTTAAACTTTCAACAAAAACTTTTTTAAGAATGGATTAAAAGGTAGCTGCCAATTTAAAATTAATGGGTTTGAGTACCATAAAAAAATTCTACTACAATGGCTGGTCTTAGAGCCTTAATCACCTTCTGTAATCTTACTTTTCCCTTTTTAAGTGTTTCTCCCTCATAACGGTTAAGGAAATGGAAAAAGTTCTTTTCCTACCCCTTTCCAATTTTAGCCCTCCAAAGCATAATAATAGCATAATAATAGTAACTGAAGCTTTTTCAGAGAGGAGACTTTCCGAGAGAAGACCATTCACTGCACTCCAACAGAACACGCGTCTTGGCATCCTCTAGTTCACAGGAGATGGAACTGCACCAATTTAATTCTTTTGTTCCTTTTACAAGATTCAACCACTGATCAAAGTATTTTTGAAGAATTCCTTGACCCATATAGCAGAGAACTATTACCGTGTTCCTCCAAAATCTGTTCTCAAGTCAGAAGCAGGAAAGATTAAGTTTCTGAAGACAGCCATGAAGAAGAGTGCAGGTTCAACCAGGGACTTCTGCGGTGTCAGCTACTGAAATTAAAGACACCTCCTCCCACCCCAAATCTCCTACTTCGAAGTATCTGAAACCAGTATTAGCTCAATTGCTGAGAGCAACACAGTATCTGAGCTTTTCAAACCACAAAAACTCTCACAGAACGAACCTCTGCAGCTTTCCCACGGGCTGCAGCTGAAATCTGTGGACACGTTAGGCTTATCCACTTCTCCACATCCACTCCCAACAGACTCCGGGGCTGTACTGTAGGACCATGATTCTACACCACGCTGAACACAGGCTGTCTAAGCCCTTCTACCCAAAGGTGTAAGAAAAGGGGGACCTCAGCCACCAGTGAGCTGAGGCAAACTGTTGCAGATTTGATTGCACACTGTAATTATGTCCCCACATCCATCCAGCTGGTACTGAAGCATGAATCATTGTTTTCTCCATATTGCGCTTTCTGGCATCTCAGTGCTTTGTCCCACTGATTGATTCTCATCTGCTCAGAAATGTAGCAAAAGTTAGTCAAAACTAACTGTGCTTCTAGGGGTCATGCTCCCCAATTCTCACCTCTCTGTTCCCAGTACTTTAAGAGCTCCTTTTTAAAAATGATGGAGCGTCATTTTCAAATTACTAGCTGTCAGTGTAGGACAGAAGTGAAGTGCAACATTGAAGGACTACATTGACAGTGCAATCAGCCAACTCCTCCTACAGCTACATTAGGATTAAGACAGGTACTCCCCACTTCTGAAGAAACTCATCTTGAATCAGCTTCATTCACAGAAGCATCGTTCCCAAATTTATGAAGCAGACTAGTAGGAGAACTTCCCTGCAGACTTCCAATGAACTGTCCCGTGTGCAAAACACCAGTACAAACAGCAGGCTTTCAGAGGTCTGCTGAGCAGCAAGTACGTAAACTGGCATTCACATAACAGCCCTAGAAACTACTGCGAGGAAGATGCATACTGTTTCAAATACTGCCTACACTTCTACTGAGGTTTGTCAATCCAAAAGGAAATCTCTGTTTAATTTTGATTCACCACTTTCTTATTTCCCCCTCTCCAATGCTGGAAGAACATAGAAAGGTTAGGGGTTTTTTGCCTTACTTCTTGTAAGCACGAACCCCCTGATTTAATCAACTAACTCTTTTTGCAAGTTTTCAAACATTTGGCTGCTCAGTGGTTGGCTTTTGTACACTGTCAGTACAGAGAGTTTTTGCAGCATGTGCCTGGCTTGCATTTCACAATGATGCCAGAAAAAATGTTTATTTGAGAAAGCCAAGGGCAGTCCAGCAAGGTAGGCATATTGCTGTTATTCACCAGATTTTTCCACCTATACATCTATAAGACAAGGATGGCTACTTAGAGAACACACCAAAAGAAACCAAGTTTTACAGTGATTACTCTGACCCCATGCCTCTTGCCTTCTTTGGATATTTTCACACACTTTCTAAACAGAACTTATATACTGTTCAAAAGCTAAGTGCTGTGTTTGAAAAATCTGTTCCAACATCTTTGTATAATCCTCAATTTCCAAATACCATAAATGACTAGAAATTCTATTGCATAGTACTGTTCTGTACTATGCTTTAACACGTACCTCCAAAACACACAAAAACTGTAAACTAAAAAAACATAAAATTAAATGGTTTATATATCATATTTAAAATTTTACCTTCACTCAATAAACATTTTTATTTTAAAAAAAGTCTTTTAGAAGTCTGGCACACCAAAATTAAACAGTGGAGCTATTCTACGAAGTATTGGAAGGTGTCCAAAGTGCCTCTTCTCTGAGAAGAGGAAAGGAAGCGGCACGTGCACAGGCATCTGAGGTAAATAAAGTATTACATTCTTACCGTAGCAATGTTATTTTGAGCCTGCCCTTTGATCTTGCTAAACACGGATCAACCAATTCTGTCAGCACACCAGAATTTTAATAAGGAAGTGACATCCCAGAGTATCAGAAGATACACTTCAGCATACTCTCTCCCAATCTCTCTGTATCTTGTTGGCAAGAATTAGGAACACTGAAAATTGCAAAGCACATTGACACTGCCTAGAATATTTTCAGTAATCCAACAAAACAGGTTAAGGAATTAATGAAGGAACCTTACAATGCTTTCAACTAGAAGTACAAAACATGCACTACTCCACCAGTTTAAACATTAAGAACTGCTGTGTACCCACAGCTTATTTCCACTCAAAGTAATTAAACAGACTGTGAATCAATACCCCTTCTTCTCCACACAGAAAAATAGACACTTCACTGAGCTAAAATACTGAGGCAAATGGCTGACTTCGGCATACATTATAGATTTATAACTTCTACCAAAAAGCACCCATTAGGGTACATGTAAATATCTTTCCTCAAAGGCAGATGTGTGCATCTCCTAGAGGAGGCACTGCAAGAACTCCGAGTTTAGCTGAAATCATTAGCAAACTCCCATCAACTTTTATGGGATAGGAATACCCCAAAAGGGAGTGATATATACATATTTGAGGACAACACTACAATTAAATTAAGTTCAAACTCAGAAAGATTTATCAACAATTTCTTTCCCAAATTTTCAATAATTTCAGAAATTAAGCTTTAACATGCTGAAATCTATTCAAGACAACTTAATTCCCAATTTTGAACAGAAACTGCAATACCTCATGAAACAAATATATTTATTTATAGATAGTGTCAAGTCTTCAGGTGAGCAAAAACTTTGTTTAAACAGAACTAGTGTTTGTTAAATGTATACATCACAGTAATAAGTTATGAATATTATTCTGCCAACAGATATATATAGGTTAATCCTTAAAACTCCTCAAAAAAAAAAAGCATAATTTAAATTCGATGATAATAGTGTCACCATGTAGATTAATGATTTTTATTTTGCTTTCAACTACCATTTCTCTGTGTGTAAAGCTATACGCTTGACAAATCACAGTACAAAACAAAGTTAACCACTACTGAAATCTTTTGCCTGTGCGAAAGAAAAAACTTTTTATGCTTTGCAGTCAAAATACACATGCACTCCAGTAGGAATTCCATTGCACCTCTCAGTCCAGCCAGGCCCAGGACATTCAGATCATCAGTCTCTACCCATTAGAGCTACTACTCATTGTATTCCTGAATAAAAACGAGTCCAGTGTGATGAATTAAGAACAGATAGAATGCTTCATAAATACTAACTATCCTGGACCATCTTTCACAAATTAACAAAAAAGCTTATCACTTACTTGGTAGAATAACAGACAAGTCTAGACTGGAAGAAACCTCTGGAGATGACCCGGTCCAACATTCTGTCTAATGCACAGCCCTAGATCAGGCTACCCAGGGTCCTTTCAAGTCTTTAACACTGCTGGCAAGGGAGATTCCACCACTTCTCTGGGAAAACCATTCCTATGTTTAATTCTTATTTAATTTTCTCACAATGAAGAATTTATTTATCTTAACCGGATGGAATTCTCCTACAGCAATTTGTGCCCACTGCCTCTTCTTCTGTTACTGGATACATCCTTATAAATAGAGTACTTTTCTCACTATCTACTGGGCACAAGAAGATGAGTTATCGCTCCTCCCTTAGCAATCTCCAGCCCTCTAATCACCTTCTGCTGGCCTACTAAGTGCTAAGTAGAATAAGCACATGCCTTGATCTGCTGATGGTTCTCTGCAGTCCAGAAGACTGTTTGCCACCCTTCCGGCCAGAGGACACTGCTAGCTCATGTTAAGCTTGCTGTCCTGCAGCACCACTGGGTCCTTTGCAGCAGAGCTATACTCCAGCCAGTCAGTCCCCAGCCTGTTCTGCCACTTAAGATTATTCCATTCCAGGTGCAGGACTTCTTATTTATCTTTGTTAAATCTCATGCAACTCTTGTTGGCCCAATTTTCCAGCCTGTCAAGGTCTCTCTGAATAGTGGCTCTTGCTTCCCACATACACACCTCTACTTCCACTTTGAAGTCATCTGCAAACCCAGTAAAGGTGCAATCCTATAATCAGAGTATTTACAAAAATATTCAATAGTACTATCAGACCTAGCACCAACTCTCAAGTAACTCTACCTGTGACCAGCCGACACTTTGGCTTTAAGTCATTAACGTTACATCATCCTTTGATCTTGGCAGGTGAGCCACTTTTCATGGTCTGTCTGTCCAGATTGTACCTTATTAACTTGTCTACAGGGATGCTTGGGAAGAACACGTCAAATGCCTTGATAAAGTCAAGGTAGACAGCATCCATAACTCTTCTCTCATCCTCTGAGCAACTGGTTTCATCATAGCAGGCAGTCAGGTTGGTCAAGCACAACTTACCCTTGGTAAATCTGCGCTGGATTTTCCCAGCCACCTTCTTATCTTCCTAGAAACAACTTCCACAAACATCTGTTCCATAATTTCCCCGGAGACTGAAGTGAGACTGACTGGTCTGTAGTTTCCCAAATTTTCCTTTTTGTAGATGGGTGTAGTATTTGCCCCTTTCCAGTCACTTAGCTCTTCAATGACTTTTCAAATATGATAGATGGCAGCTCTCCAGTGCACCAGCCCCAAGGCACCCCATCAGATCCTGTTCGTGTGTATGTGTCCAGCTGGTACAGATGGACCTTAACTCCGTCCTTCTCTGCTGTCAGTGGTTTGCTGTTTAATTTATTGTTGCTTCTTGGCACAGAGGCTTGGGAGCTGACCTTGCCCATGCAGACCAAGGCAAAGAGAATATAATAGAGTACTTCTGCCTTTTTCTGTGTCATTCATAACTGAGCTGCCAGTACTACGCAACAGTGGGCCTATATTTTTCTTCAACTTCTGCTTGGTACTAACATACCTACAGGAGTTATTCTTGTTATTCTTGACACCTTTTCCCAGTTCAAGCTCCACCTCTGAGCTTCTTCCATCCTAAATCTATGTCTTCACACCTGAGCGATATTTCTGTATTACTGTTTTGGAGTCTGTCCCATTTTCCAAGGGTAACGTGAATAAACAACTCCTCCAAAAAATATAGTGGATATTTGAGAAATTAAAGGACAGGAAGAAAGTTTTTTAAATTTTTTTAAGAATAAAAAGGAATATTCAAGTCTAAATCTTTAAAATCTACAGAACACACAAAATAAACCTATAATGTACTAAATCTGCTCCAGTATATTCCCAAATATTTTCAAGATTTTATATTCAAATTGACTCTATCAATACTTGTAACTCCGTTACTAATTCAGAACACAAAGAAATGAAACATCATTTCATCAAGAATTACGGTTTTCAGTTGTGAAGTATGACAGATCTGAAAGTTAAGGATAAACAGAAAGGGAAAAAAATTACTAAAATACCTACTAAACAAAGAACTGCTAGAAATTTGCTTCTCAGCTTCTTTTATGCGTACTATTGAAAAGAAAGATCTTACTCACAAAGCAGTACAACTCTTTGCATTTTCTGCTGAGATTTCATATTTCAAACTTTAAATCAAACATGTGCATGTAACAGGTAAAATATAAATTTAAAGATCATTTCCTCAATAATTAATGTCTAAGAGAATAGTGTACTGCTGGCAAAAAATGGCTTTGCAGAAACCTTTGTTGTTGCTGTTTTCTTACTCCTGAAGGACAGACAAAAATCTAAGACTCACATTAACTTTGCTGTACTGCAGAGTACCTCAAAACTTTTCAATGAGGAATGAATCCCATGACATTTAGTCTCAGTCCCCACACACTTTTATCCAAACCCTCGAATCTTCTCACACATAATTTTTTTCCTTGATATTTATTTTTTAATTTGAAATTAAACAGACACAATCACCACTTCTATATGGCCAGTATGACTTCAATCTCTACATTTCAGTGCATTTCTAACTGAGATTTAAAAAAAATGTATCTAACTAGCGATTTTAACAAATTAGGTAGGAAACAAAAAACACAACGGTAAAGAAGTCAGTAACATATCACAGAATTTTAAGCATTTGACACTGTCCTGCGTGACATCCTTGTCTCTAAATTGGAGACACACGGATTTGATGGATAGACCACTCAGTGGAACTGGCTGGATGATCACACTGAAAGACTTGTGATTAATGGCGCAGTGTCCAACAGGAGACAAGTGGCATTCCTCATGGATGAGTATCGAGAAAGGCACTGTTTAACATCTTTGTTGACGACATGGACATTGGGGTTGAGTTCACCCTCACCAAGTTTGCCGATGACACCAAGCTGTGTGGTGTGGTCGAGATATGCTGGAGGGAAGGGATGCCATTACAGGCACCTTGACAGGCTTGAGAGGTGGGCCCATGTGAACCCATGAAGTTCAACAAGGCCATGCGCAAGGTTCTGCACAAGCGTGGGGGCAATCCCAAACACAAATACAGGCTGGACAGAGAATGGATTGAGAGCAGCCCTGAGGAGAAGGAATTGGGAGTGCTGGCTGACGAGAAGCTCAACATGACCCGGCAACATATGCTCACAACCCAGAAGGCCAGCCGTATCCTAGGCTGCACCAAGAAGAGAAGCGTGGCCAGCAGTCAAGGGAGGTGATTCTGCCCTCTGCTCTTGTGAGACCCCACCTGGAGTCCTGTGTCCACCTCTGGAGCCCTCAGCACAGGAAAGACATGGACCTGTTGGAGTGGTGCCAGAGAAGAGCCACAAAAATGATGAGAGGGCTGGAGCACCTCTCCTGTGCAGAAAGGCTGAGGGAGTTGGGGCTGTTCAGTCTGGAGAAGAGAAAGAAGGCTGCGAGGAGACCTTATAGCAGCCTTCCACTACCTGAAGGAAGCCTTCAAGAAAGCTGGAGAGGGACTTTTTACAAGGGCATGTAGTGACAGGACAAGAGGTAATGGTTTTAAAACAAAAGAGGGTAGATTCAGATTAGTTGTAAGGAAGAAATTCTTCACTGTGAGGGTGGTGAGGCATTGGAACAGGTTGCCCAGAGAAGTTGTGGATGGTCCCTCCCTGGAAGTTTTCAACGCCAGGCTGCACGGGGCTTTGAGCAACCTGGTCTAGTGGAAGGTGTCCCTGCCCATGGCAGGGAGGTTGGAACTAGATGATCTTTAAGCTCCCTTCCAACCCAAACCACTCTATGATTCTACGATCTGTAAGTATTCAGAACTCAGTTTTTCACATGCACATAATTCTTAGAAAGTCAGTACACTATAAAGATCCAGAACGATTTGAAATTTATTGTAAGTAAGGGTACATAGGCTCACGATCATTAGGAAGAAATCTTAATACGCAAAGTAAAGGAATCAAAAAAGTAAAACCAGCACATCACCATGCTCCCCTGCCTTAGGAGTGATTAAATACACTTAGAAGCTGGCTCTGAAGCCCCAAAGAGCTATAAACAAACAGTCATTGGCTAAAAACACAGACCTTGGCCCTATGCCTATCTAACTGGGCTGTCCCTCAGTCGTTGGTCCTGTTAACGCAAACACATTACAGGATCACAGAACCACAGAATGGTAGGGGTTGGAAGGGACCTCTGTGGGTCATCTAGTCCAACCCTCCTGCCGAAGCAGGGTCACCTACAGCAAGCTGCACAGGACCTTGTCCAGGTGGGTCTTGAATAACTCCAGAGAACGAAACTCCACCACCTCCCTGGGCAGCCTGTTCCAGTGCTCCGTCACCCTCAGAGGAAAGAAGTTCTTCCTCATGTTCAGACGGAAATTCCTGTGCTTCAGTTTGTGCCCATTGCCCCTTGTCCTGTCACTGGGCACCACTGAAAAGAGTTTGGCCCCATCCTCCTGACACCCACCCTTCAGATATTTGTAAGCATTTATTAGGTCCCCTCGCAGCC
>Ga0065711_1027129_pt1 | contig 53671 bp, 29 predicted proteins | sample Hoacrofraction12_FD_59098 | JGI IMG/M metagenome (GOLD analysis project Ga0065711, IMG submission 59098) | Hoatzin crop microbial communities from Cojedes, Venezuela - Epithelial fraction 12 v2 (version 2) | ecosystem: Host-associated > Birds > Digestive system > Esophagus > Crop | place...
GGGGGGGTTGTATGTGGATATTTTTGATTGTTTATCTCTTACACCTTTGATGTTCAGATTAAACTTCCCTTCAATTTCTTTGATTTCCTTTAAATTAAAAGAGTGGATAGATGAGGACAAAGGTAGGCTTTGGTCAACATAAAGTACAGTTTATCCATTGTTTTGATTTATCCTTTTGAACTTTTTTTTGCTTTACTACATGAGATAAATTTTGTTAGTCACAGGGCAGTCTTCCTTTAGATATTCTTTTAGAATACTTCTTTTAATATCCTGTGTAATCTGGGATAGCTTCTCTTTTGGATGTAACATTTTTCCACAAATGGAACTTCCATTCTGTTAAAAATCTTGCCGCTTTCTCTGTTACCTAATATATGCTGACACAATGTTCATAATGTATCACATAATTAAAAATTCTCAGTGGATATTTTTCTTCTGTCTTTAGTTAATTTTCTGACCTGTCATCTTGGTTTTTTCAGCATAAAAATTGAGTACCTCTGAACTGTACATGGATGTAGCTCGCATGAGATGATTTCCTGTCTCTCTTATCTCTCCCCTCAATGAGAGGGAGTAGAAGAAAAACCTCAAAGGCTGCTTTCATTTTTAGCTAAGCGTAATAATTTTGCAAGTGTATTCAATGGGTTAAGCACCAGCTCACTGAGCTAGAGATAAGTAAAGCCCCTGGCAACAAGGCTACTGTTTCACTTTTCAACAAGCATAATGTAAAGAAGTGCTTAGGATAAGGAATATCTGAGTTAAGGAAGCAGGAGAAGAAATAATTTTTGTAGGGAATTTAATATTTGCGTATAGAAGAATAGAAGAACAGTATTTATAATAAAGTTAAAGGAATCTTTTTTGCATCTGAATAAATGACGTATCTAGATGGAATGAATATATTGCATTTGACCATTGAGATTAGTAACTCTCATTATCAAACTATTCTAGTCTCATTACCAACTATTCTAGTTTCTTCCACTAGTAAACAGCCAATAAACAATGACTTGTGAATGCTTTCACACTGTCTCTGCAGCTCAGGGTTCTTTTGTTTTCTGTGATTTATGTGACTTCTTTCCTTCTTCGGAGAGAATATTTCTTTTCATTCTGAAATCTTCATTCAAAGAAGCAATTTTTTGGTTAACAGTTATTTGTAGAAATTTCAGGATAAATAGGAGTTTCTACAGGATTTGCTTTGGGAGTGGATAATCAGATCTGCCTGTTAGACTGTATAGGCCTTATTGTCCTTTCATTTCTACTTGTGTAAGTCAGAAGTAGATCCACTAAAATCCCTAGAGCTACATAAATGCGAAGCTGACTCAAAAGAAGGCTGATAGGTGCCAGTGACCTGAATTTCACAGAATTTGTGCTTTATAGTGTGTGACAGCATGACAAGACTTGTGCCTCCTGAGCCTCCCACATGTCTACTAGTCATGAAAGCGGCCTTTTAGGAGGATGAAGTAAAATTTTAGTTTGGGAACTAGGATAAGGCAATTTTTATTCCAAATATCGGGAACATAACACTGTTGAGCAGCAACTGCTCCAAAAAATGATATATAAGGCTGCTGGAATTGCAGATCAGATGCTAGCTCACATAAGTCATTATCATCAGTATTGTACCTGTGCATGTAATTACAGTTAGACAAGGAAATTAATCATAACTATATGTACACATGTATAGAAATGCCAGTGTGTGATTTTTTACATATATACTGTTAGAAATCCTTTTATAAGGCTGATATTTCAAGCTAGCAACTAGATGGTACTCCAGTGATAGCATCTTTGGGGATAAAAATTCAGTCAAATAAGAGGTCATACATCATAGAATCATGGAATACCTGGTTGGAAAGGACCTCAAGGATCATCTGGTCCAACCTTTCTTGGCAAAAGCACAGCTAAGACAAGATGGCCCAGCACCCTATCCAGCTGAATCTGAAAAGTGTCCAATGCTGAGGAATCCACCTCTTTGCTGGGGAGATGATTCCAATGGCTGATCATTCTCACTCTGAAAAATTTTCCTCTTGTATCCAGTCGGAATCTCCCTAGAAGTAACTTGTACCCATTACTGCTCATCTTTTCCATGTGAGTCCTTGGTAAAACGGGAGTTTCCATCTTCTTTGTAGCCACCCTTTAAATACTGGAACGTGGTGGTAAGGTCTCCCCTAAGCCGCCTTTTCTCAAGGCTGAACAAAGCCAGTTCTCTCAGCCTTTCCTCATATGGCAGGCTTCCCTGTCCTCTGATCATCTTTGTGGCCCTTCTCTGGACTCTCTCCAGCCCATCCACATCTATTTTTATATTTTTATATATATATATATATTTATATATATATAAAAGATACACGTGTATGTACATAAATCTGTAGTAAACTCTAGTGTCCATACTTAAATACTGGTAATAATATGAATGTCATTAACAAGTTGGTCAGGAGCAGAGATTTTTTTCTAATAAATTAAGTATTGTTAAAAACTTTTAAGGTCATAGATATGTGTTTGATCACTAGCATTGTAATTATATTTAAAACAAATACCTGTCAAGTACTCATATCAACTATTTTATCCCTCTCTGTGTTTATACAGATATTTTCTTCCTCTTCTAAATTGCAGTGAACTAATAATTAGTTACAACTCACGTAATCTGAGTAGTTAATGGTTAACTCATATTTTTTTTCCCCACTATTACAGAGCCGTTGTAAATTTCCCTACTACAGACTATTCTTTAGTTAATTAGATTAAATTATTCAATATCTATGAAAATTAGTGCTCATTGATGCAAAAAAATTAGTGGTGTTGAAAGAAAGACCTCGAGGAAAAGAGGTTGCATTAACGGAAGTGCTTTTCATTCTAGTATGTCTTCTTCATTCTCATATGCGCGAGTTCACAATGTCCAAACAATTGTTTACAGTTGTACTAATGGAATATATCTGATCACAAGGAAACCCCGGGACCACAGTCCAAGGTGATCACCCCTGCTGTAGGTTTTCTTTGTGCATTTTTTTGGAAGGAAATAAGTAACTGGGCTAGTTTGGTAGGGGTAGTGAAAATTTGTAATGCAGGTGATGAAAACAAGATGGCCAGCATAGTGTGAGGGAGGAGGATTACTTCAGCTTTGTCAGGGAAGGGGGTGTGGGATGAGTGCCATTTGGGAGAGCAAGTGAATAAACACTGACTTGGAAAGCACTTTGCTTTTAGTTTGGGAGCAGCTTTAGAAAAGAAAGGCCTCTATTAATTAAGAAATAGAATGGGATACACTTAAACTGACCATTTTTGCCACCTTTAGTAGCTAAAATTAAGAACACTAGAAAGCAGAAGGATATGAGAAAATCTGTGAGCCTTCTAGTATGGATATCTATTTTTTTTTAACAGTATCATGAGTAGTGTGTCTGTCAAAGTTCTTTTACTCTGTTAGCCACACAAGATTTTACTAGGCTGTCCATAGCATTTTCCGGGATGATCAGATTGGTTCATTCATATTTAATAATGCATTAGCAGCACCAGGTATCTGATGTTTATTATGCAGGATTTTACTGAAGCTGTTCAAACAGATGTTTTGCTGTAGATGTATGCCGTTAGCTCTTACAGTCTGCTGCAAGAAAATATGAATGTTTCTAGATGGTACGTTTTCACTTTTGTAGGTTCTTTAGACTAGATTTCAGTGCACTCTGAGGAGGATCAAGTTGTTTATAGCACTCAGGAAAGCCTGTTATAATTTGTGTGCTCCATTACTCATTGGGGAGCTCCTACCTTTGCCTGGTTTCAGCAAGGTATGTAGCACTTCCCACTTTAAGTGTAAGGGAACCATTTCATTACTTCTTGTCAGCTAAGATAATCTTGTTTGAGTGGTAAGCACCTCTGATACTCACATTTCCTAGGATATTTTAGTTGAATCAACTACCAGAACAAGTAAAAGGCAATTTTTTTAGTACTGAGTAGGATTTAATGCAGCAACAAGAGCTACTCGTAAAGTATGTAACGTCCTAATTATTGTGGAAGGTAAGAGACAGGAAAGGCTACATAAGTGAAAACTTTAAAGTGCGTATCATTTGTGTTATATTGTAGACAGTTTTGCTATGACATGTTCTCTGGCTTGAGTGGGGGTTAACTGCAGCAAACTTTTATTCAAAACATGAGCAAGTCACAGAATGTACCAGCTGCAAAATCAGGAAGAGTGCTCAGCATCCTTTAATTTTCAGCCCTATGATCATTACAGTGATGATTATGAAACTTCATATACTGATTTAGTGACTTTATGTAGGCTGTCAGTACCCTCATATTCTTGATAGTTTGGAAATAAACCTTTGCCATTAATAACCTACCGTATGTTCACCATATTCCTGCAGCAGGCTGATTCTCCTCTGGACAGGAGGAATGCTTTGGATAACAGGAATGCTTAGGAGAAAAGAAGAAAAAGTAGTTGTGTAGATCTACATGGTCCCGCTCAGGGGAAAATGTCTTTCTGATCTTAGGTTAGATAACTAGTCTAATCTTACTAGATGCAAGCAAGTGATGAACAAGACTCCTTGGATGTTTTAATATTACTGTGCTATCATCAATCCCCTCCAAACTTCCTAGTTATTACCAGGGTAACTTGATCCCTTAAGGGTTTTTGCCTGCTTCAGGTGGCAAATCATTTATTATCTGTAGTCGAAATGGCATGGTAAAAGCTGGTAAGTGATTCTGTATATGGATACACCAGGGGGAGATGTGAAGGACGAGGTGGCAAAATGCATGCTTGTCCCCTGAACGTTGTAAGGTTGTCTCCGCAGCGCGTGCTGTTGGAACAGAGCTGTGTCACAGCCCATGTGGTTAAACAGGCCCTGCAGCCTTCCTGTCTTCTACATCTGCAACGTGTGTGTCCGTTTTGTAACAGTGCTCTGAAGTTATCTGTGATCGAATATCTTGCAGTAGACATAAAGTAGCGATATCAAAACACAAACATTATACTTAAAAAAAAAAAAAAAATCTGTTTCCCATTTGGCTATTCAGAAAACATTTAGAGTAAAAGATTTTTTTTCAAGCATGAATTTCTACATTCATAAACAAACATACATTAATTTTAAAACATACATTTTTGTAATTTCAAGATGAGAAACTGTTTATTAGCTGTGGGAAAACTTCTCCATGATAAAGCTTGGTTTAAATTACAAAAACAACCTGAAGATTTTATTTTTAATCCTAAATCACTCACAACTAAAAGACACGTTCATTTCCAAACCTCAGGCAAATAACCAGTGTAGTAAATGAAGTTATGTAAAGGTCTGTAAGAATGACATTAAAGAAAGTTTTGATGACAGGCTCATCACTGTTCTTTAAATCCTCTACAGTTCATTCTTTTGAAATTCTGTACTCTAGATTGTAATATTTGTCCTTTACACTTAAACTCCCTTTCAAATATTAACAGTTTTTACAAACATTGACATTCTAATACATTTTTAGCTCCCTTCTTTTGAGGAGCTTTGATCACTATCATACAGCATCTGAAAACATATTATAAGGTGCCAGTTGCTTTAAACATGATCTTCATTGTGAGATAACATTTAGTAAGAAATTGAAACAAATTTTCCATTTCCTTTTCCTTAGAGTTACAGAATGACTACTGTGGTTTGCTTCTGTGACACCTCTCGCTGCAGATACTGCTATATTGAGTGCACCAAGGAAGTCTAGTCTTTAGTCGTGCTTAATACGATTTGTTTTTCTTCTACAGAGAGCAGGGGACACAGTCAGCGGAGATACTGAAAGGTAATTACTTCTGTTATTCTGTATTTAAACATATACATCACTTATCTATGAATTATATTTACTTGTTTACTTTTAGAAATTTAGTTGCAACGTTTGAGGAATAGGTTTTCAGGGTTTAGTGAGAAAAGCATTAGTATCATCATTTAGTAAATGTCACAACTTTCATTTGCTAACTATATCAAATATAAATATTACAAAGGTTGAAAAAATGCTTCAGATGTAATTTTATTAAAGATTACTAGGGGAAAATTTATGCTACTACAACATAGCAGATTTTCCCCCATCCTTTTTTTTTTACTGTTGAAATTTAGTATTTCAGAATCACTCTGAGGATGAAAAACATAATGCAAGTCTAGCATGACTTTTGCAAATAACAAGCAGAATTTTTTAATTAACATCTAAATGCTAATTCAGTCTGTACAAAAGTTATTGTTTGTATTTGTGGCTCATATTTGATAAGTACTAACAAAGAAGACTTCAGTTTGTCCCTTACAGTTTAATTTAATCAACTAATTCTAATGAATGAGATAGTGATTTAGTGATTTTGTCTTTGTTTCCTTTGCGGTTTATCTGATGAAGTATGTTCATATTTTAGTTGCATCCAATAAGTCACATTAAAAGAATAAGTTTGAAATAACAGATACTTGGGTATCATAGAATTCCATAATTAACCTTAACAGGAATCTGTTAATACAGCTAATTTATTTTTTTTTTTTACATCTTTTCATACTGTATATGACCTAAGCCTATTTAAAAAGCTAAACTATGTGCTGAATATAAAATAATGAGTAATAGGGTGCCTTCACCAACCTAAAGGATTTACAATTGATGATGATTTTCTTCAGTGATATAAATACTACTACATTACAGCTAGAAGTCTTAGGTGCAACGACATTAGTTGTTGATCACTGAATACAAGTCCCCTCATGTCTGATTTTTCAGGACTGTCAGCATTTTTACCTCTTACATCTCTGGTCACTTCAAAGGCAGTTGTAACAGTAAGAATTCACTGGTGTTTCCCCAGTTGCAGGGTGCTGTGCACGTTTCAAATGGTGCTCAACTACAGTGAGTAGCACTGCTCTCACAGATGAGAGTGAGGTCAAGATGGAGTTTGACAGACTTTTTCTAGGGTGAAATTCTACTTGATCTTATAAAAGACAGTCTTGTGTTTCCATTGCCGCCATTGTAGTCGTCCATTACCTCATCATTCATTACATCAGCTAAATATAGATTCTTATTTCTGCAATAACTAAATGTAGTCCCACTTGGCATTTAGTCCCATTTCAGAGCCAAAGCAGCATCCATCCGGTATGAGGCAGGGATTACGTGGGGGGAAGAAGTGTGTCATTCGCAGTTTCTTTGTAAGTAACAACTGGATTTCACCTTTGGCTCTTAACTCGTACACTGGAGTTTTCAGAATTAACTGTTTTCTGTAAATCTTATGTGCTTGCTGCTCTCGGTTAGTGTCCCAACTCTGTCATGCCAGGTGCTGCTGTCCCGTTCTTCCCTCACACTTGTTTCGCTTTACCTTTTGTCACTCCCTTTTCTGACCCTCCTTCATTCCAGTACGGCTGCTCCCTACCTCAGGTCTTTCCTACTTGACTTTCTGCAACAGAAAGAAATCACAGGAAAAAAAAAAGTCATAATTCTCATCCCTTTTTTGTCTTCCTTCTCCACACCCATAGCTTGGTGCAGTCGCAAGGAAGACTTGCAAAGGAATTTTGTTCTTCCTACAGCTGAATTATTCTGACTGGATTGTCCATGCTCCGTTTGGCAGGGACATTTCCATCCAGATGGAATGTCCTTGGTGGACAGGACACAAGTCTACAGGGCATCTGCCAAGAGATATTTTCCAGGGACATATGACTTGATGAAATTTTGGCAAACTTTCGTAGCAAAAGGCTATTCTTTCATATTCTTTTACAGAATGACTCTCCCTTTCCTAATCCTTCTCCCACACATTTTAAATTTCAGGTCCAAACATGACCATCTTATATCTTTTCAATATGTTAAAAAATGTTTTAAAAGAGGCAGATTTATACGTTTTTGTTCCTAATAACCTTCTTTTAAGTGATTTAAACAGCTTAAAACAAAAGTATTTCAGCTTAAAATTAGCTGAGATGGACTCTGTAGAAGATTTTCATCACATATAGTTAGGTTTTGGGGAGCTGGAGACAAACTATGTGGATAGATTCACATATTTGGGTGAAATAGCATTATCCTCATAAACTGCATAGAGAACTATACAGTTAATGTGATATGATTGCATCTTTTTTTAAAAAAAAAAAAGAAAAAGAGCCATAAAACAGAAGAAAGATGCTTTTTGCACATAGTGGGATGTACCACAGGCTGCAGGGAATTTATACCCCAAACACTAGCAGCTACGTGACAAATTTTGAGACTACAGAATGTTACTATGAGTATCTGGCTTTTAAACTTGTCAGATGAGTAGAACGTAAAGCAAGTCTAGCAGCTTTTTCTTTTTAGCCTTGAGCAGAATAAAAGCTAGGTATTTCTGCTTTACAACTCTGATTTCTTCCAAACTCTTTTGGCACATCTGCATCACATCTTTGGCCCAGCCCTACGCAGAGGGCTAGCTGTTCCCCATCCAGGCAGAGCACCCACACCCTTCGTTAGAAGATACTGCCACTCACACATTAAACTGTGCCCCTCTCCGACCACTGCAGAAGATACAAGCTCTACTTTTAAGCAGTCTCGTGGCTAGAAAAGTAGGGCAGCCGCAGGCAAGTTGTGACGCTCTCCTTCTGAGCAGGTGTCATGATTTAGGAAATTACACTCTGCAATTGGAGGTGAAATCACTAAACCTGCGAGTGTTCTGAGGTTTTAGGAAGGCAAGCTACATTAAATGCTTCCTGAAGAGGCAGCTATTTGTTTTCCTGTCTACTGGAAGCGATTTACCCTGTTTGTTATCATTTCACGAATGAGAAATTGGTAATGGGTATCTAACGTAATCCCTGCTGCAGCTTTTTTGTGAACAAACATCTGACTATCGGCTTAGCAGTGCTCACTGTGCTCTTTGATCTTCATTTCACTTTTGGAGAGATTTTTTTCTAGTGATAGGAAACCTTGACATCTGTGGATTCAAGATATGCATGCGTAATTTAACCGTGACATCATTATGGAGACCTTGGGTTGGAAGATCTTACTCTGATTACTAACTGCGCAGGCCTGCAAGGGAAAGACAAGCCAGAAAAGAATTGCATTGTTCACGCATTGCACAACTGCTCATTGAAGAAACAGTTTTTATGACTATTTGCACTTAGTTTCCACGTGAAAATGCTGCTCAGGTTCTTTTTCACAACATGTTTCATCTTCTTAAATATTAATGCTTAAAGATGTTTTAATCATGCCTGCAGTGGCATGCTTTGGAATTTTTTTTTCATTGTGCTTAATGCTGCAGAGGTAAGAAGAGATAAATATTTTGAAAATAACTTTTAGTCTTGACATTGTTTTGTCAAGTTTGCATGCCCAGCTACAGCTGTCTTGCAGTGGCTGCAGAACAGTACGGATGCATCCGAACTGAGCGGCTGATACTGAAGTATCAGGTAACAGCCTGTAGCGTAGTGCTGAGCCAGCATGGAGCTGAGAAGGGATTTCAAATCTCACTACCAAATACTCAATAATTAATTTGCAGTAAGAATTTACTTGCTGTGACAGGAATACGTTACATAAGCTATGGAGGTTCTAATAAACTAAATCATTAATCCAGGCATGGTGGTTGTAAATGCATTCCTGTGACCAGAAGATGAATCCAAATTGCTACGTAGGTGTTCTTGTGAACAGCCATGAAGAGATTTCACATTGTACCTACAATACTTTTCTGCACAAATATATTTTCTAATATGCTAATTTATTTTTTTTTGCTCAATTATGGTGGCCTTGACTCTGAGCCGCAACCAGATTGCACTTGAAGTAATTCAGAATTTGAGACATGAAAGCTGAAGAGAGCTTTGCATGCCCCTTGTATCTAGAAATGTACGTCCCGAGTATTTGCCAAGAGAAAGAGAGCAGGATGATAGGTGCCATTTTCTAGTTGTTCACCGCTGTTGTGGACCAATAGAGTTGTTTCTCAAGCTCTCTGTGTTTCGAATCACCGTATGCTTTTAAGTATCCAATGGCAGCAGGGACAAGCAGTATATTTTTCAAGGCATTGCATCAATCTGGACACTCCACATAGGTCCCAGTCAGAATGCTCAGAGCATGTTGTACCGTGACAGAACACGAACTACACCACCCAGCAATCTATACCCAGTTATCGCTGTTCCATCAGTAAATTCTGGCAGTCTTCTTTTTTTCACCTACTGGAAACCTTTATAAATTAAATTTAAAAATTATTGCAAATTGGAATAGTCAAAATACGTTTGGATTTCTGTTTTGTCAAATAAATACAAATCAAATAAATTATAAGTATCTAAAATTATCATTTAATCAATGGTAAATATATATTATCAGTTTGTTATAACTAGAATCATTTTATGGTACTTCTAGTTTATCATCCTATCCATTACTGCCAGAGTAGGACCTTAAAAAAAGTCAACAATATAGACTGTAACTATTACAGATAACAAAGAGGAGGTGAAAGCTAAGTAACACTCAAAGTAATTATTCTTGTTTCTAGACTGTATTCACTCACTGGGATTTATTATCTGTATCCTGTCACCAGTGGAGAAGCCAAAATGATAGCAATCTAATAAGATACATGAGTTTGTTCTGATACAGTTATAACTCGCATTTAGTGATGGATTTAATGACTCTGAAGGTAATAGAGAATTGGGATGTTATAATTAAGAGCACTGATAATGTGTAAGAGTAATTTTATTTGATCTTCTTTCTGAGCATTGCTTACGTGATCAAGGGATGCTTAATTTCTATGCAGCTGGTTTAAGTCAGTCCTTGTTTTCAGTAGATATTCTATAAATTTTACAAGATAAAACACTATTTCTCACTAAAGTTTATGGGGCAATTAAAGATGTGTTGTTATTTTATTATGGCAGAAAATGAAAACACGTTCCTCAAAAGGAAAAGAGGGATGAGTGTCAACGTGGAGGTGGTATTCACGGCTGCACTTGTTTAGTGATACTTGTTTAGCAAAGAAAGAGCAAGTCACTTCTGTTGCCTATAAGAAGAATTTTTGTATGAACAGAAAATTCAGGATACTCAGAATAACAGTGGTGCTCTTAAATGGATATAATACTCTGATAGCAAAAGGGCAGAGGTGTATGCAGCTACACTGCTGATTTCAGATATTCAGTATTTGCTAGGTGACGATTCTCAGCATTCATTAAACATCTTTTACCAGATATGTCTTCACATTATGATTCTTCCAGCTTTTATCAAACACATGAAACTGGAACATATTAGTTATGCTGTCCCTCATACTCGTAGGTTATTCTGTTCCAATTTGTTTTCTAGAGATTCATTATCACTGTTTTCTAATCATATAGCACCGTTCCTTATTTGAAATCCTGATTACAAGTCTTGCCACTAGCCTCGCACTTCATTTGCATGTCCTCTAAGCAGTGCGTTGGAAGTTACCACACCTACTCAAGTCCTGTAAATTCTCAGTGTTTTGCTTCCACCTAGGTCAAAGTCGTTTCCATCTTTTTTTAGCTCATTCGTGTTAACCTTTAACATTCGCTCTACGCTCAGCATCAGCACTCTGATTGAATACGGAGTCAGTAAGCATCCAGCACTGAGATCAGAGACAGACTGTATTTAACCTTAATCTGTGCTTGCTTCTTAGTGCCTGTATTTCTTTACTACTTCTTCTCTTTTTATATTTGTTTCAGTTTGCTTAGAACATCTAATTTAGTCAAAGTTCTGAAGAATGGATGAGGAGGGAAACAACCTTTTTATCCATAGATCTTCCAGTATATGACACACAGCTAGGCAGTGCATATCGAAACTCAGAATAGACATTGCTGAAGTCCTTTATGTTTCTGTCAAATAGGAATACCTCAGAAATCCATTTGAAGAAAATTGTATCAGAGAATGAGTATTCTAGGATGGGCTTTATTACACATTTCATTTAAACTTTTGCAGTTATTTGCTTAGTATTTTGCCCTTTTCTGTGTCAGATTATGCAATGAATGTTTCTGCAAACATCCTGAAATAATTGTTTGACTGCTTATTGGTTTTTGAATTGGTATAAGTTACTCATAAGTGATTGGTCCTCCTTTTTCTAGACTCTGCAGTTTGTTTCAGAAACTGTGTTATACATGAACAAGCAAGTGAGCGCTCAGTAGAAGATCAACTGTTTAATTGAATTGAGAAATATCAGTCCAGGCCACTATAACTGTATCGCTGCACATGCCTTCCCTCTTCCCCCCTTCATTCTTTTCCCTTTCACTTCCGTAACAGCTGTTTTCCTAAACAGAAAGGCGAGGAATAACTCAACCAAATATGACACAGGGTGTTTCAGCCAGAAGAGACAACACACTAGCGTTTCTCTATGTCTAAATCAATTGGTTCTGGTACTTTTGCACAGATCGTTTACTTGTTGAAAGAGAAAAAAAAGATCAATATTTCTTCTGTGATCTGTAGATCTGAATATTTGAGGAGTAGTTAGATTTGGGGAGGGGTATTTGATAGACATAAAATCTTTTTTAAAAACCCAGCAAACTCCTACAGACTGTTGAAAACTGTTCCCAAATAAAAAATTCAGTTCATTGTACATTAGAATACCCACTCCTGACTTTCCATAAGATGCCAACTTTTGAAGAGCTTTCAAAAGCGTGATTGCAGACTGCTTCTATAACTTTGCAATATCTTTGCTGGTAAGAGTCTGTGATTACTGTAAGGAGATGCATTATTGTGTTTGCATGGAAGCAAATAAAACTTGACTAAGGACTTTTCCGATAAAAACACAGATGTATTATTCGTATCGTATATTGGCTGAGAGGCAGAATGGAAGCATCGAAACTGACACTTTCCAGATGGGTCAAAGCCGGGATTAACGAAACAGACCAGAAATTGAGGCGGGGGGAATGCCCAGCAGGATCAAAGTGCGTTTCTGGCATTCTCATGGGCAGACAGAAACGGAGCGTTAATGACAGAATCCGCCTTGCAGCGCTTTGGGCGTCTGTCCATTCCTTTGCCAAATGTTGTAAGTTGAACTTTTTTGGTTTTCAGTTGTTTCTTTCAATCCTCGTAATCTACAGACAGCTCACGACTTCTAAGTCTTGCCTATTAACTTTTATGATTTTAATTTTAATGTTACGCATCCCATCTTTTCACTGCAGTCTCGAATTTTCCTTTGACTCAGGACTGATGGATGCTGTTAACTGACAGCACAGTAGTTGTTTCTACTGGTAAATTTGATTTCTCATAACAGTGGAAATCCTCAAGTGAGAAAATGCCACTTCCTGTCTTGCTGACTTGACAGATTTATTATTATTATTATTATGACCAACAGAATTTGTGAATATGTTAAAAATGTCCATAATCCTTTTATTCCTTTTTAATTTTTCCACTCAATTCCTTCCCCATTCTTGCACTCCTTTTCTATTTATGCAAAAACATTCACATTTTTAAGGTTTCTCCACTTTTCATTTTTCTTACTTTTGAAAACACGAGGGGAAATTGTGTGTCTAAGGAGTTCTGTGCTAGATCAGACAAAGCTGACCCTGATGCAGTATCCTGTTTCCATCAATGGCCAATACTGTTTGTAGTTGTACAAGGAAAGGCTTCGGGTTATGCTTCCCTGCTTTGTTCTCTGGCCTTTAGAGAACTCCAGGAGAAAGCTCAGATATACCATAGACAGTATTTTTGCACTTTAAAGTCTGTGTAAATTTTTGGTATCCACGGCATCCTGTAGCAAAATGTTATGGAACGCTTTGCTGCAGGTAGTTGTGAATACCAAGAATTTTAATTGAGTGTAATGAATGAAGGTTCAAAAAAAAAGAAGCTAGCTGCTAATTTTATATAACTTCTATAGCCATTTTATTCAAGGAGACATTGAGTATTTATTCCCTATTTAGTCTCTTCAGAACACTCCTGAGTTCATAAACCTCCACAACATTGCCCGCAGTTGCCCTGAGAGCCAGGTAGATGAGTTTCTTTTCAGCTTCCCTCTGTCCTCTTCAGTCCTAAGGAATCGGAGCCGTACGCTATTAAAGATTTTGGAGGACCACTGCTATGTCTGTACCTACCTCACAGCCTTCACTACTGTAGTGTTTCAAAAGGATTTAGAAATACAACTGCTACTAACTACGTAGAGACAAATTATTGTACGCATTGTATTTATATGAGAAAGCTATGCTGAAAATACCCCCTTGATAGGTGAAAAATTCCCAGACGGGCCTACAGAACAGGGACTCTCTCAGGCTTTTCCCTTCCTAACCTAGAATGTTTTGCAGTACTGCTGTGTCAGGACACTAATCACACATCTCCAGAAAGGTGAAACTTTGCCTGGACCTTTTCCAGGGATTTACAACTTCAAACTGTGCTCTGCAACAGCCTTTCTGCGACTGGATGCGAGTCTTTGTAATACAGAGATATTGATGTTAAAAAGCATAACGACTGAAGTGTAGCAGCAGTCGGAGCCTACATTGAAGTTAGTTTGAGAAAGCTTACTTGGTGTTCATTTTGCTGCTACGAGTTTCTGTTCTTTACGTTAGGGTTGTTTCTGGGCCCATGGAAAATGGTCACCGTGCTTCCTATAGCAAATATACCTGCTGCATCCCTTGTTTGCCAGCCACGAAGATGCTGCTAGGATATCAGTACTGCAAAAATATTACGGTTTTTCTGATCTAAATTTTCTGGTTAGCTGCTGAACAGCTGTGGTCTTTCTGAATTTCCTGTTTTTGAATGCTTCCAGAATATGAAAGAGGAGGTGGTGGGGAAAGAACAGGACGAAAGAAGACATTCAACTTTCTCTGTACCTGGCAAACAGATCTGCCAGTCATGTCAAATTTGGCCTGCTAGTTACATACTTAGTAATGTCTGGGTGTTTATGCGTGTGCTTACATATTGCTAAAGTTAAGACACCCAAAAAGTAACTCGAAGAAAGACACATACTAAGCAATTTGCATTATCCTTCCTTTGATTCTGTAATGACATGGGAAGGAACCAACTCTGTGCAACACGGAACACCTATGAGCCTTTCCTAAAGGTCAAAATGTCAGTTCCAATACGTATCTGTAAGCTGTAACATTCTGAAATGCACATTACTGTTAAAATAAAACTGCTAATTTACTTCTTTGTATTTTTGCCTTTCTCCTGTTTAAAAATACTTATTCTTTCCCATTTTATTCTGGACACTATGAATCCACTATACCTGTGTTAAATGTTGTCGATGCAGAATGAATTGCACCAATACAAGTTAGCCCTGCCACAAAGAACCTACGATTTACATGTCCTAAGGCTCCAGCCCCTAGGAGGGGGGAATGGTGCTGGTTGCTTTGGAATCCTAGCTGGTCGGGGTTGAGTATTCTTAGGCCAGTGATGGAACCAGAACCAGACATTCTCAGATGATTTGTGTGTTCTTAAGTCAGAACATTAAGAATGCCTTTGTGTTTCTTAATAATATTAGCACTGTTCATTGAAAATAATGGTTAAATTTCCAAAGGGCCTCCCGTTTTGAGTGCTACATTTTAAATAACTTTGAAATGTGATGACACCAGTAAGTATACATTTGGAAATCCGTAGAGGGTGTGTGTATATGCACTACTTACTCAGATTTTTTTTTTTTTTCTTCTCCATACTTCTGTGACATCTTTCTTTCTCTCTGTCCTAGATATGCAAGTTCTGCCATTGACCGTCAAGGAAGCACATCCATGAGGAAGGTAATGATTTATAAATGGACTTCAAAAAACCCCAACAGTTCAGTTCATTGCCATGTTTTTAAAAGATACTTAAGATCCCCAGACCTTGAGATTTGCCTATATTATGAAACATCTGAAAATAAAAAGCTAGGAATAATTTGCATATTCAGGAAAGTAGCTACTGCAACCACCGCGGATCAGTGTGTATGCAGTGCTTTTGGTTAAATTTAGTAGGAGCCTTAGTATGTGTTCTAAAGAATGTACACATTTGAGGAGGAGAATGATAGGAAATGTCTAGGTTGGAAGGGACCTCTGGAGGGAAGGTTACCCCAGAGGAAAAGAAAATTTTAAAAACCTCTTAAGCTATTTAAAAACTATGATAGAGAGATGTGGGATTAAGATCTTCAAAGATTTTTGTGGTACCGATTTTGAAGGTTTTCAGTGAAAATTCTTTTTTGTTTTTTAGTATTTTGACAAATATTTCATACCAAGGACAAACAACAGAACCTTCATTTATAGAATGCCTATTTCTTCACTCCGACCTAGCACTTTTTTCACTAAGTAGGTGCTAGATAGCTTTTGAAAGTTGCCAGATGTCATTCTACCTCCCAAATACTCACAAAGTGAAGCTGAAGACCAGTGGTAACAGCAGAAGATGTATGACTACATTTTCTGCAGCGTTTATGCTGCATCTGTCTGCCAACCCCTACCTTGCCTTCTGCCTCCACTGGAAAACCCGTGGAGCTGTGCCTGTTCCCAGGGGTGCTGGTGCTGCAAATAACCTACTACGTATAATGTGAGGAAATCGGCACCGTGGCCCTGTGACTTGTGTGCTTTGGTGAATGCACCGATGGCTGCGTTTGGAACTTGTTAATGGCTTTCCTCAAAAACTCCTAAAGCTCAGAACAGCAGAGATACACACAGCCAAGTTTGCATTGACAGGCTTGGTTCCCTTCATCCTGACAGGTAACGGAATCTCTGGTCTCCAGGGCATTTTTTAAACACAGCACAACTTTTCACTTGATGCTTCTGTGACAGCACTCCTACTACTACACTGCAATTATGGCGCATTAATTTAGCTTCATGTAGCACAGATTCAATTCTATCACTTTTTTTTTCCCCTTGATGTGCTTCTTGCTAGGTTGGGGCGGGAGGATGTGTGTTTTGTTTAACACTCGACTTTGTGTTGTGGTTTCGAGATGAGAACTTCAATGCTGACAGCCCCAGTACGTTCTCACATCATCTGTCTGTTTCCCATAGCAACTCTGAGTCATTTTGAAGTTGCGAGTTCTGACTGTCTTCGGAGTGTTTACCACAAAGTTAATTATATACTAGTTCCTTTATCGCTCCTTTATCTCTCAGAGTATGAAGCTTCAATCTTGTAAGTTAGCAGTGCTAATTAAGTACTGATTCCCAAGGTATTGCAAACCTTTCACTTTCTCTAGTTTTCTTGAACACATTGTATGTGTGCATAAACAAAACATAGGAAGACTAGCTCACTTCTCTTCTTAGAAGAGCTGGTATTTTGAGCTCTCCTTGATTTGTTGTGCTGGTATTTAAAGCATTCATATTGAATGATACATACCAGTTTCCAGCTTCCAGCGAGTATCCTAATGCATATATCCTCCAGTTGTTCCATTTTTCTTGCAGTTCTTTAATCACATATGAAAACTGTAATTTATTTATAGGGTTTTATTTCATCACTATCTTTTTTTATCCTAAATTGTGGATAAATTTGGTGATCTCTGTTTCAGAAACAGACACCTGCTCTGTCCCAATGCCTTTCTATGTAGAAAGAGCAACACTGAACAGATCATTTCAGTCACAGTCACCACAGAACTCCAGTTGGCACAATACGACCGACCAGTACAGCTGCTGTGGCTTGCGACACATCAATAAAAAACCCAATGTTGCTGTGGATCGTTGATACTTTCTCACAGGCCTACTTTTGCGTTTTCATTTTCTGACTGTTTTTTACTGCATTTCCTATAGCACAGCAGCAAGCATTAATCTTTGTCTTCCCTAGTGCTCAAAACAGATAAATTTGCAGCTATCAAGTTAAGTGGAGAATATGTACCGTCTTACAGCGATACAATGCATGCACGCTTACAGAGCTTGTCACCTGTCAGAATTACAATATTCTTGTGAAACATTCGTACAGTGACTGACTGGGGGAAGTGCCCGAGATAAATGGAGCACAGAGAGCTGGTGTTCCCTGAGCCAGCTCTCTCAGGAGTCAGGAATTGCTGATTTCTGCATGTCACTAGCAAACGTCCATGCTGTTCGATGCTGTAAATGGGCTAAACTGCAGCAGGGGTACAAATAGGTCTGTGCACGTGCAAAACAACTCCCCCCTCCTCCACTTTTATTTCAAATGAAACTATTCCTCTTCAGTAGTTGGAGTCCTGTTTTCACCTGTTGCTTTTCTATAGAGCTTAAGCTGTAATCCTTCGTTATCCTAAATATTAATTTAAATATTTTTTTTTTCATTATAATCCTCAGTTGTTTTAAATTTTAATGCTGTGACACTTAAATACTTATGTAATATTTTGTACCATAGTGGTTACTAAGGACTTCTGTAGCACGTGATTGCTTTTTGACTGCAGGGTGAGGAGCTGCAGTAAGGTAGGGTGAGCAGGCAGGTGATCGTTGGGAGAAGGCAGTGGTCTGTAGTCCTGCCACTAGTTAAGGTCGCACGCAGATATCCCCGTCAGTGACTGAGGCACCTTTCTAGGCCCTCTGCTGAGTGGAGTGTTATCTGTCACAAAGGAAAAGTCAAGAAAATGAAAAAGATGGCCCTTTCTATGCTAGCCTTTGCCTGGGTCTGCTGCTTTATCATGCTGTGCAGGTCTGCTGGTTTTTCTACTGGTAATGGGCAGTATCATCAGTTACCAATCAGGCAGCTACCTCGATGTGTTGACATCTAATTTTTCCCCCAGCCATTACATGTTTGAGGGAAATCCTTACTATCTTTAAGTAGTATCCCTGATTTTAAAATAATGAGATGCTTTTTACGTTTTTCTTAAGAATCTGTAACGATTTTATCATGCAGCCACAAAAGAAAGAATTTATTTTTTTCCTCCTCAGAGTTATTCTGTCAACCTACCAACCAGCCAGACTTAATTGTTTCATATGGTTGGAAACAGTTCAAGAACATGACTTCAAGATGTCGTTGAACACATGACTTTACACATAAACTCTGTAAAGTTTGTAGTGCATATACCTTTTTGAATGAATATTTGTGTAACTATTTCATATATACTTACAACAAGCTTCAAATATTGTTTGATTAGGTCATTCATATGAGTTTATATCCTTAGTTTTCAAACTACTGCATGACCATTCTTGCAAAGAATCCTTATTGATTTGATTGCAATTGTAATTAATAACTGAGAAAAAAAAGGGATTTTAATTTGTCTTCTTTATGATGTTTATAATGGTAATAAGAGAAAAAAGACAAATATGAGATTTTATGATAACCGATCCTATGATAACTAACCCTAAGATAACCATGGAGATGGTAGTGAATGCCAGCTGTTTCATGTTACTACTATTACCTGCATTGGTTTTTCATGGTTTTTTTTTTTTTCTTACAGTCATTCCATTACGCTTCCCTCAGGGTAAAAAGCAGAAAATGGTCAAAAGGTAACTTACTTGAGTTAACATACTGAAACTAGAAAATGAGACTTCTCTGACAATAAGTGATCTGGATCAAATGCCCAAGTTGAACTTAATTCAAATATTTCTAAATTTCATAGTAAACACCAAAGTAAAATACCAAATTAAAATGGCAAATAAATGTGTTGCAAGGTACAATATTGCTAGACTCGATGGTAAAATTTCCTGTGACTTATGTAGAAGAAAGATAGTATCTGCATATTTCCTTCTGCTTCGTTTCTTTATCTATTCAGGGCCTATTTGAGACTGTTAAAATAATGAACATATGAAAGATAGTTACAGCATAATAAATTCATATGAAAGTATATGGCCAGTGAGCTCTTTTTATTCTGTTTGTTGGTTTAGTCTCCTTTCTATGAAAATTTTCCTTTTATTGTGATATAAGTTTTTTATTCTACTAAACCTGACCAAGACACAATACAGTATCTTATTCCAAAAAAAGCAAAATGTTAAGAACTTGGTTGTGGAATGTTGCAGAATAAAGGATAGCATTTTGATGTTATTGAAATTTCTTCACTGTTTCACAGCTGTGGGACAAATACAATTCTTGTAGCAATATAAACTTGATTTTTCACAGTAAAATGTCTAATGTTTTAAGGAAATTTCCTACGGAGTCTTTTTTAGGAAAAATGATATCATAATTAAGAAGTAACCTGTTCTTATTGATATTTACATGGCATGCTAAAATTTTAAGCTTTTCAATTAGGATGTATTGAAATAACAATGGTAAAAAAATTTTCCTGGTGCCGTGCCTTTAAACAGGATGCAGTAAAGTTAAAATATTGTTGTTCAGTTAAATCTAGGATAGAAGAAATGTAAGCATGTGCATTTTTATGGAAGTGGATGATCTTTCTTTTTTATTGACTATAAATATTGACTATAAAAATTGAGTTAAATTCCCAGAATTTAATAGACCTTCTATTGCTAAAAGTAGTAACAGAAGATATACGGAGGAAGTAGTGTTTACAACTGTATAAAAATTATGTCGTACTCTGAGTTTCAGATTGGGGACTGAACGAATACAGCTTTACTCTGGAATGGTGATGCCCACCTTAATCAGATAAAAATGCAGCCCTAAGAGGAGCTGAACCCTCTAGAGATTAAATAAACCATTACATAAACCAGGCCCTTTTTCTTTTGTATTCATGCTGAAACCAAAATTGCAGAGAATTGTTGAATTTGGAAATTGTTCATTCAATCTCCTCTCCCTGAAACTGGAAACGGTTTGGCTTGAAGGATTTTGAATTGAATCATCATTAAAAATTAGTTGTGTGTTTATACAGGGGGGAAAAAATCGTTCTTTCACTCTTCCATTTGGTGAGATGTCTCACACCACTGTCGCATTCTCAGGGAGCTCTCTAACGAGTGGGAGCAGAAGACGGATTTCCTGCAAAGACTTGGGGCACGGAGATTGTGAAGGCTGGCTATGGAAGAAAAAGGATGCCAAAGGTTATTTCACACAGAAATGGAAAAAGTACTGGTTTATTCTGAAGGATTCATCCTTGTACTGGTATACAAACCAGAATGTAAGTAAACTTTCTGTCTGGAGAATTGAAATTAATACTTAAGCTTTATAATTCTTTTGAATAAAGTCTGGTTTTACTACATGGTAGGAGATGTTAGTGAACTGCCACTTTAATTGCCAGGTCTGGGTCGCTCTAGCTGGAAATATTTCAATTGCAATTATTTTTTAAAGTTTCCAAAGTCTGTCTACAAGCTTAATAAAAGAGCAGATGTTCATGGCACTCTTAAAGAAATGAATACGTCAGCAGTGAATACTTTTCCACAGATAGTATTTATTTGGACTAACACAGTGTTCACACTCAGCTCTCCTCAGTTTCAGTTGGGGGGGTAAGTACAGTGTCACCATTCATGCTAGTTAAGCACTATGTGAAGCAGATGTGAAAATCTGAATTTGTAGATCTCTATCTGAAAGTTATTCTTATAGAGATATTCCTCTTGCTTTTTGCTGAATTAGTCTGGAGTTGGCAGTTTCTCATGTGTAAAACGCTGTTCTTGGCAAAATGTTATTGAAAACCACTGGGCCTACGCTTGTGCAATTTGCATATATGTAGGGAAAAATAATGGAGGGGAGAAGCCAAAAATCGTTAGACTGCTCTTCTTCCATTTGTGTGCATTGAGCCTCGGTGCCTGATCTAAACTCTCTGCGTACAGCCTGCTTCGATTACTCATAATTCAGGCCATATTTTCCATTTTCTTCAAGAGGACAGTCTAACATAATTATCCTCAGTTTCAGTATTTTCTAGTCAGCCCAAGCCAGTATTGTTTGAGGCTGTGGACGATAAAGGCCTTCAGGTGTTGTGTTGTACGTTTTGTTTGTTTGACATTGTCACATGCAAGGTGGCAGTCATTGTGCGTCCCACTGATTTTCAGTCTGTTGTTTACAGCCAAGCCATAATTCATAGTGCACTTGCTAACACTTTTCAAAAATCTGGCTGGTGTTAATATGTCTCCTTGCTTTTCCTGGTAAATTACTTCAAAAGAAGCAAAAAGCAACAAGAGGTACTTCCTAGTTATTACTTTCCATTTAATCACCAGTGAGCTCGCGGTAGGAACCTCCTTAATCGTTATCAGCAGGGCAGATGGCCTGCACGATCGTGACTTTAAAGGAGGCAGCCACAAAGCAGTTTTGCAATGAAGACGATACGATGAAGAAACTGAGAATTCTTCTCTGAGGCTGTTCACGTCTTGAATGCTACTTTAGGTGCTGTATTTGGTGCCGAAAGGCTTTCCGAGATCTTCAGCAAAGGGGAATTAGGACGACTGCAGCTCCTTTAAGGAACTGTCAGTTTAGTTACTTCACAAAAGTTATTGACATGATATGATGAATTAAATACTTATTTTCAAGTAAAAACATATGGGGAAAATATGGTTGTTCTTCGTATAAGACCCAAATGGCTACTGCTCATTTCTCTCAAGTCTTATGTTTTTCTTCACCATCACTTTTGCTTCTCTTTTGACAGGATGAAAAAGCAGAAGGATTCATTAGTTTACCTGAGTTCAGGATAGACAGAGCAATTGAATGCAGACGAAAACAGTAAGTAATGTGTCAGTTATGTTTATAAATAACACAGTCGCTCTTGGAAGTCTACCATATATCGTACTGAAATTTTGCCTAGTCCAGAGAAGGAAGTTACACAGAAAAACTGGAAATAATACATAATAGATCCACTTAAGCTTTAGTGTTTCTCTTTATTGTAAAAGACACAACTTAATGTAAATTGGATAAACTGTCTTACAAAGAATTGGATAACTCTTTGGTCAGCTTTCCAAATAGTCCAGTTACAACTTCAGTTAAATAAGTAAAGCAAAAAATAATGAATACATTAGCCAAGAGATAAATCTTTCTCAGGTTCGGTATGGTCATCTTGATAAGACTTCTGTATGCTAGGAAAAATTACCATAGGAAATACCATTAAAAATGTCATAGCAAGCGATGGTGAATATAGTCTACGCTTTCTCCTTTATGGAGGAAGCTTACGCACCCAGTATTGTGTTATTCTCAACTGCTAAAATATTTAGGTTCCATATGCAAAATGAACATTGCGTTATTGCTTGTGTGCATATTGCTACCGCTGCGTTATGCTCCCAGTAAAAAGCATATGCTAAGCTTTGCCACCATTAAGGCACATTTAATAAGAGACACTCACTGGAAATTGTTTGCAAGCGGTGCTGGGATTGGAGCGCACGGCTGTCAAACAGCAGGTTTAACAGAACAATTCTAATGCTTTCAGACTAGCACTTTGCCAGTATCCCCTGAATTATTTGCATGTGTCTTCAGTTGGCTGCCTCTGGATTTTTAAAACTTGCTGCCATGAGGAGCTACATAGAATAGCGTTAAAGATACTCTCTTATTACTGCTTTCCTAGTTATAACTAAGCATCCTGAATTTTTGTTGTGCTTTTCCAATGACTAATGCAGTTTTGGTCTGAGGAAACAAGTCCTACAACTATGGACAACATGGCCAATAAAAATACTGAAAATATGAATTACAATAAAGACTGCTCATCAGGAAAAGCAAACCTCTTCAATTGCTTGCTCTTGTCTGAAGGTATTATTACTGTCTGAGAATTAGAAGACAGTGTGTTTATACTTCTATTACTCCTTTCAGCTGAGGGCATCACTATAGAAATTAAACATGAACTGAGCACTATAAATTCCTGTGGGGAATGAGTAGATATTAATAATGATATTGAAAAAAAATACAGGAAAAATAATACCCTTTTGTTAGAATACAAAGCACTTCACAAATTTCCCTGAATTAGCCAAGATCAAACAGAAGGCCATCGTGCACAGCCAGAAATAGCTTCCAGGGCTTTGCTCTAAGCATTGGAACACACTTCCTGAGAACACTTCTTAGAGAACCATTTCTGTAGGGTATATGCGCAGGAAAAAGTCGGATTAACTAAAACTTTGCACACTACTGAAAACTGAGTACCTTGAGGCTTTGAATTCTTTCAAAAAGAGGTAGGTCCAGGGGTAAAAGTGTGGCGAAGGCATTAATAGTATTCCCTTTGTTTGGGGTTCTGTGGTCAGCTGCTTCTGCATTCCTTTTACAAATAAAATTAAGGTGAAGGTGACCCATTTTGACACAGCCTATTCTGGAAAAGTTCTAACTCGCACTTCTTTATTCTCTCTGCTAGAGTAGAGGGAAACACTTCAGTTGGGATTTTCTTGCCTCCTTTTCAGAGGGCTAGGGAAAGGCAGATTTTACGGGATCCCTTCTCGCTTCTTTCCACTTTCGGGTATCTTTTTTTACAGTAGGTGCTGGAAAGAATATATATATGAAAAAATAAATCTGGTTGTGTTCTCGCTCACTCCTGTATGATTGAGTCCATTTTAACATTAATGGAAGAGCTAGTAAAGCAGTTACCTTGACACTTAATAAGGACAGAGGAAAAACCTAGTTCTTTCCTTTTTTTTCTTTTTCATAGGTTCATTAGTTTTTAAATTAAAATCGCCTGAAAAATATGCTTAGTATTTTAGTGCATGAAGAAGTCCAGCTAAATTCAGTGTTAGTTTTCTTTCAGCTCTCTCAAAAGCAAAACCAAGAACATTTTGGTACTCAGCTTGGATTTCTCCTCAAATTTCTATTATTTTCAGAGCCATCAGTGTGAAATGCTCAAACCTTCTTGAACAAGAGAATTCAAAGTCTTACTAGAATAATGAGTAGATTTGTCTTTCCCCGTGTTCTGTCAGATGCAGAATGCTGTTTTATAGAATGACCGTTACTGATGTCCATAGCATACATAGAATGAAATAGTCTTAAGAAAGCTTTCACAAGAACATATATTAATTGAATGCATTATTCTGTACGGTTTGATGATTTGCCTCACTAATGCATTTAATGAAGGTACTCTGATTATTATACAAATCATGGCATTATATCAGACTGGTTTAGCTCTCCAGGCTGTATTTGGATGTAGAGCGACCTTGTCCCTGCGAGATGAGGTTTCTTGCATTGACACTGAAAAACTTGTCATTGCTTTTAGGCAGCACCTGCATCTTCATGATTGAAAACGATCATACTGTATTAGAATTCTTAGTTATTTAAGTTTTTGTGTGCTGTGGCATGACATGAATATCATGTTATTTTCAGGGATACTGATAATTATAATGCCCCATGATGAAGCTGATCCACAAGACTAAAGATTAATGGAACTACGTATATAATTAATCACTGCTAACTACTGCTTTGCATGAATTTTCTCCACCTAGTGAAAATTTTCACTGCATACTTAGTGCAAATTTAGGTCTTAAATTTATGAGCGCCTATGCCATACTGTTGGCACTTCATATTGAAACTGTGCAGTCAAAATTCTGTGTAAAATGTCATTGATGTACTATAGGTAGACATGGAGTTAGATCTTAAAAGTTGCTACCGTTTCAGTAATTTTTATCCCTTCTTCTGAAATGGACTTGATGGCGTTGGTAGGCAGCAAACCAAACTTGAGCCACGAGCGGGCCCCCACAGCAAAGGCGACTGACAGCTTCTGGGGCTGCGTTCACTGGAGGGCGGCCAAGAGATGACGGAAGGGATTATTCCCTTGTACCCGGTGCTCATTACACGACATCTAGATTACTGCATCCGGTTGTCAGCCCGCCAAAACAAGCCAAATATAGGTACCATTCTCCTGCATTATTCAGGTTTCTCTATACATCTAGAATTATTTCGCTGGAGACTTCTCTGCAGTTCTTAATGCCAGTGTATCTAAATGCTTCTCTAATAATAATCTGTGTGATGCTTCTGGGAGATGAAGATGGATTTATTGTCACATTTTACAGCCCAGAAACAGAACTGCAAAACATTTAAATGAAAAGCTTCCACAGAATTGGGTTCTCCATTTCTTGACAATACAGAGCTGTTTTCTTCAGAGTATGTAAATATAAAACAGTACAATATGTTATTGCAGCTGTCAGTACTCGCCATTTCAGTACATTATCAGAATATCAGGCAAAAAGATATTAAAGAACATTCATGTAGTAACCAGTTATTAAGTCTCTTTGCTGTGACATGAGAACTCCTTTGCATAAGCAGGAAGATCTGCAGCATTTAGCTGATTTACCCTTGAAAAAAACCTTGCTCTTTCTGCATTGTATGACACATTCACAATTTCCGTAACAACTGAGAGAGGATTCCTGCAGAAAGTAGCCTTATCTGTTGCGTAATCCTGATTCACTTCTCCAGCAAGTCCACTCTGTAACCTAATTGAGATATGGTTCCTATGAGAATGTAATATTCAAATGCATAATCGCAGATTATATCACATTACAAGAGCACAGCGGAGCCAAATTTAACTTCTGTTTTTCACGCTAACTCTGACCTTTTCTAACTTGTAAAAGGTTGACTTTGAAACCCCAATACTGGCATTCTAACGATTTTATGTATGTAAATTTCCTGTCTAGGAAAATAATCCTATTTACAAGCAGAAACTCCATCATATGATATTCTAACAGGATTAATCAAGAGGATTAGAATCTTTAGATCCACCACATAATCCTCTCTGACTGGCGCCAATACTTAAATCTCAGGACTGGAGGGTGGTTGAGCAAATGGAATACTAGAAGGTAGAGATGTTGCACAGAGTTCAGACCAACTGAAAACAGAGCGTTGCAGCAAAAAATGCATCCATGAAACTAGCACATCATGCTTAAATAGCGTAACAATGCAGGAGTATTTGTTTAGTAATGACTTACTACTTTGAGTATTAAAAATTAAGTTCTGTAAGGCGCCTCTGTAAGGAGGTACCGTATTTGTTAATTACGGTGTAGTTAACAATGTGTAATGCACCACTTTAATATATGTGTGCATAAGACGTATACAAAGCTATTTCACACTCCTTATTGACAGACAGATGTCATCTGTTTTGCTGGAGCAGTTGGAGCTGCTGGCAGTCAGCTGGCGTAAGGGGGGTAAAAGGTTCCGCATAAAGAAGCAGGAGACTAAGAATGATAAGAATATTTATCACTAAAACCCTATTATACTAATCGGGTAAAAGAAAAAATAAATTTGATCAGATTATACTTAAAACTGTATTTGTATAATGATCAAAAGCTCTGGCATTAAAATCTTACCATTTGTCCGTGCGTATGATTGACAAGCGCATGCCATCTAGTGGGCTCCAGAAAAGCCTCCTCCCTGCTGGGGATTTCCGAGGTAGCTAGGGAGATGAGGAGCTGCAGTTCAAATTATCAATGTCCAGATGCCAAAACAATACTTAAACACCCCTCAAGTCGTCTTTTCAGGAATGAAGATGGTTTATGATGACCCTCTGCAAAGGCGAGCTCACCCATAGCACAGCTCTAACCACAGGGAACAGCACACAAATGCAGCTCTGTGGTTATCTCACGCTTCTGCAGAACTTGTGTTAGGAGAGCCTGTTACTGTGCGCTTTTGTATTAATAATATGGATAAGAAAATCAGTGTGCCCGAGTGAAGCTTCTTCAGCTTTCATTTTTGTCTCTGAAAATTGCCATAAATCACAGTGATTAAGAAAACACTCACTTGCATTTAAGATATTAATAGTAGAAACATTGCATCACAGGTTTTTCATAATGCCATGTGTAATGATTCCTAATCTAATTCTTACATCTGGTAATTACCATATAAATGTCAGTATTTTAACATAAATGTTATGAATGATAGTATGGAGGCTTTTAACATTTGCCAACTAATCAAAATAACAGTCTTTAATGATCGGAGTTTGTGGTTTCCTTGATAGTGGTGGCACTTTTAATTATATTCACACAAAAATTTGGTAAGAAATATGATTATTATTTTTAGCAGTTTTCAAGTAACTGCTCAACTGAAGGAGAGCTTAGGGATTATACCATTAAAAAGCATCAATAAAAAGCATTTTTACGTGAACTATAATCTTCCCTGCTGTAAGATTTTGAGCTTGATTATTACCTCCTGCCTGTAGTCTGCGCAGACTCCAGTGCACTGCAGCGACGTCTGCACACAGCCAGCCCAAAGCCAGAGTCAGGCCTTGTCCGGTGAAATCAGTCACGCAGAACGGAGCCGCGCTGGCCGAGTCGCTGGCGAAGGAACTGACGTCTGCGGCAGGAGAAGGCGCATCGGCAGCGCCCAGGGCAGCATTAGCCTTACAGCCACCTGCTGCCCTGCTGCTACTCGGTGCCTCAGGCCAGTGTGGCCAGCAGCGCAGTGTGCTACACTACTAATCTGGTACCAGTTACACAAGTGAAACAGTACGGACTTTTAAAATTCAGTTAAATCTGTTGGGGCATGCTTTTGGAACCATTGCAGTGATTTCTAATGGAACTTGCACTTTTCAAAGAACTCCATTCTATAAATTAAGCTTACCATAAATTTAAAATCACCTGGGGGGAGGGGGGGGTAGGAACCCCAAACAACAAGGACTTGAATCAAAAGCTATCTGTGCAAAAGCTATCTGTGAGAACACACTGCAATAAAGAAATAGTGACCATATAAAAAAATAGAATTGACCATGAATTATAATGTAACAATACACATAAGGTTTAAATTTAAATATTGACAACTCTGTTATTTGCTAGGTGGAAGATGAAGAAGCATAAACTATTAATGGTTCATGTTGATTGCAGGGAAAATACAGCAAAGATTAGTAGATTAAGATGAAAAGTACCTGGGATATGGTTGGTTTTAGAGTAACTTGACAAAGCAATTGCTGAATTAGAAGTGACTACTTAAATGTTAAGGCTATCCAAGGAACTTCTTTATTATTACCTACTTCCAAACAAAGCAAACCTGCCACTTATGTTCCCCAGAACTTTACAGATTTTTTCTATTAAACTCAAATTGAATGAAGATTATAATCAGGGATTTAACATATATTGTATCAAATTCAGGAGACATTCCTTTATTTAAGCTTATTCTAGAGATCTTACAGTCTTATGGCTAAGTGAAGAGAATTTGAGAGTGCTGTGTTTTAGATGTCATCTCCAGTTGAATGCAATTACTGGCTGGTTATTCATCTTCGTATTCCTTCTCTTCCTCATTTATTAACACCAAATACAATTTGGATAAATTCATGTATATCTTCAGAATCAAAGTTACAATAGATATGAGACAGTTATAACACATAAGTTGGCAGCTCTCTGTGTTTCTTTGAGTGGGACACAAACCACAGTGATCTAAATATATGAGAAGAGGTAGAGGGATCAAACTCTTATTCCTTTAGAGATCTTTAGAATACAACTAATACATACTTAAATGTACTCAATAAGATTTTCAAACTCGCCCAAGAAGTTTTTAGATGTATAACATCACTGGTTATTGAAAGGATTTACATTTCTAAGTCATTCGAAGACTTTTGAAATTTTTACAAAGTATGAGTTAGGCTCGCAAATGTAGATGCAATCAGATCAGTAGGAATCCATCTATAAGTTTATCCAGCAAAACATTCAGACCCAAGATTCAGAATGCCTGGGAAACCTGTAGCATGCTGAACAATTGTAGAGTAGGTCAGTCTTGTGTGTTTGTAGACAAACAGTTTGAAAGATAAGGGGTTTTTTTTAATTGTTTGTTTGTTCTTCTTTTATAGTGCCTTCAAAGCATGCCACCCCAAAATAAAGAGCTTCTACTTTGCAACAGACTGCCTTGAAGAAATGAATAGGTAAGTTATGTATTCTTTATCATGGTACTCCAATAATTGAAAATAATACTACGTCTCACATAGAAATATACTCTTGGAGCATGATGTGATGCCAATCGATAGTGTTCTCAGTGCACTCCACTTAGTTCCCCCTTGATTTTAGTATGAACAGCATTGCATTGTGTGGCTCATCTTACGTTTGCTGAAATTATCTGTCATGCCACCTGGCACCATTCTGCAAAGGTGTTTTAGGGAAATGTTGGTTGTGTTGGTCTCGCCTGCGTTCATTAGAATTTTTGTTTGTCACCGGGCATAAAGTTTATCACACTTCTAATTTTTTGTTGATCTAGGCTAGAAAGATTAATGTGGGACAGAAGTTTCTGATATATAAAAGCAATGCATACCTACCAAAGCTCATACTTAAGAGTCTACCACAGGATGGGCTAAGTTAGCTCTACTGATAATTCACAACTCTAAATCTAGAGAAAAGCAATTTGAAGCAATTTTTTTTAATAGGAGTGGGATTGAACTAATGAGATGCATTTATTTTTCAGGACAGAATTATTAAAAACTCAAAAAAAAAACCACCACAAAAAAAACCCCAAAGAACATAACCCACAACAACAACAACAAAAAAGTAATAATCCCTTTATTCACTGCACTGCTGTCCTAACAAGGACCAGAGACCAGCAAAGTGCAGTTGCTGGCATTGCTGTGTGTTTTCAAATGCCCTTGGACATGCTAGGAGGGCATTCAGAACGTGACTGGACATGGCCCTGAACAGCCTGACCCGACAGTAAAGTTGGCTCTGCTGCGGGGGAGGTGTGGGAGCAGACCACCTCCTGAGATCTCCTCTAACCAAAATTACTCTGTGCTTCTGTTTTGTGAGTCAGAGATGAAGGCAGAGGTTAGAGAAAGGTGGGGAGGTACCTTTGATCCTCCAAGGCAGTGTCAAATGTTCTACCTCCTCCTGTTCCTTCAGTAATTTGTTTATTCCCAGCTGAGGTAAAAAGCAAGGACACATGGGTCGATGTTACCGTACTCTGAAGCCTTAAATCTTTCCTGGCATCGACTGCTAAAACTTTGAGGTTTAGTTCTTTCTGTTCACAGACTTAGAAAGACACAGCTACCTCAGGATACAGCCAGACTTTTTTCTTTGGAATACCAACATCTAAAAATTATTTTTAAATTGAACATTTATGTTCCGTGGCTTACATAGCCCATCAAGAAATAGCATATTGATGTATGAGACTGGCTGTATTTGAAACATTTCAGGCCAGTTCATCATCCACCGATGATGATGATGAAGTTCAGTTCTCAGGAGCATCTCACTGTAGCTAGCCGTCATTTTTAGGATATAAATTTGCTGAAAAATGTTTTTTCCAATGTTAATGATGTTCCATTGTTCAGTCATGTAATGTGGCTGCGATTTGTTTGGTCCAAAACTGACATGAAGATCTTTTAGTATTTTTAACTATGCACGGTTTCTCCCTTGGTTTTAGCTCCTTCAATAGCTATGAGTTGTTGAAGTGCCATTGAACATATCTTTCTATTATATCATAAAATGTTCTGACTCGAGGAAAGGCAGGAAGCCTTGACATACATTCAATAAGCTGCTCTTACAATATTCATTGATTTTTCTGCACTGGGGAGCCAACGAAGCTGTCTGTATGACAGTTTACAGCCTGCGTGGAGAGTAACAGTTGGAAAGGTGCCAGGATGTATTTTCGTATCGTACTGCCATGTTAGTTTGGAATTTGAGAGCCTTTTTCCTGGCTTTTTGGGTCTGCTTCCCACAAGAAAAGACAAAAGGGTGAACTTCCTCTTGAAGTATTTTTTGCAGTATTTTTCCTTCCGAAATGCTGTTCCCGTAGAGTAGCTGTAATTCACTCCCCAGCCCAAATGACAGATTGCTATGCTGCCTCTGTAAAATCCCTGGGCAAGCCCTGCAGCCTTTACATCCTTCCTGGAATTCCTTCTCCCAGATATCCTGGGTGAAATTTGAAAAGAGCAAGCAAGACTCATAGATGAAAAATGTACTTAAAATACTAATTTCACAAATCTCTGTCTTCCTAGCAATTTGCCAACCATATAATCTGAGGAAATAGGGCAAATACTCTCCATGGTATCTAACGCTCCAGCTGCCACCACAAAATTTAACTGGATTTTCTATGCTGACAGGAGGGTAGATCTTTTATGCTGAAAAGTGAAGGAGTTCGAATATGGAGAGGAACATAGCATTTCTTTATCCACTATATGGGGAATGTATACCCTTTCTTCAATTGCATTTACCACCAGCTTTTGTTTTAACAGCTGTTTTTACAGCTTCTTACTTCAGATTCACTGTTTAATATTTTTTTTCCACTCCAGAATATTTTATTCTGCCTTTAATACTGCATTGCTGTTGAAAGAATTGTATACCTACGGGTAGTAATTGATTTCTATGTAGCAGATAAGTTACTCTGCTGTAGCTGAGTTTTGCCTGCTGTGTTCCATGGTGCAGACAGACTTTGGTTTGCAAAATTAATGCTCATGCTGTTTTGCCAGGTCTTAGATGAGCATAGTTGTGTTCTTAGAAATGAATTAATCATTAAATTGGTGAGCTCATCTTTCGTTTGCCACGGTCACGGGGTACTCCAAGCTTGTTAAAGGCCTGATTTCCCAGAAGTGCTTCATCTGTTACCACACCATGCATAACCTGTTTATGGCTGTAATACTCCTAAGGAAATTAGCACTGAATTTAATTTTCGGTTGTTTTACAATATCTACTTTATTTAAAACTTTCATGTGATTGACGTATGCGGTGCAGTCCATTTACAATCTCCTTATGGACTGCAAATATTAAATTAAAAAAAAGTTCCTATTTTAGGCTGAATTATATGATCACATTTGATTTGAATAACTGGGTTAACTTTGCAATTTTAATAACTCCCATAAATCTTTTGCATTCTTTCAAAAAATATAACAAAAATATAACAAATATAACAAAATATACAAATAAGCTGACACCTAGGAAAAGATCTTGGCAACTAAAAATTTCAGACATACGCCCCTATTAGACGTTGTCCCTATTAAAATAGAAATAGAATTGATTTTGTAGGGGTCACTTCCAATACTATCCAAGTAAAGACCTGAAAGATTCTAACACAGTATTTCTCTTAAAAAGGAACTGTTTGACAACTGAAGTATTCTGAATTAAATCTCTATTGATTATACGCAAGTTTCAGGGTGCATATCCTCTGTATTTTTATGTATGGAATATAACCAAGCGGGTTACTCCAGGTTTTCCTTAAAGCATCCTGTTTATTGCTGAAGCTTGTTCAGCTGTATTCCTTAGATTTAGGGCATGTTAGCCTCCTTGACAGATCTTGGCCAACTCAGATGACAGGGCAGTATTAATGTGTCTTTTACAGCTTTGATTTTCTTTCAAACTTCATTTACAAATAAGCTGACACCTAGGAAAAGATCTTGGCAACTAAAAATTTCAGACATACGCCCCTATTAGACGTTGTCCCTATTAAACAAGAGTTCCTGGAGGAGTGAGCGGGAGAGCAATGCTGTCAGATCTGTCTGTCCTAATTTAACAGTTCTTTAAGAAATAGAGTCAAGTAAGTTATTAAAGAGCTCCTACTCCCCAGTCCCTTACCCGCTGAAAAGCAAGGAGATGATTCTGCAGAATATGAAAGGTGCTTTTCAAATAGAAATCCCTGAAATGGAGCTTCCCAATGGTGGTGTAAGTAACCAAACAGCAGGCTTTTCCCTTCTTCCTTTATGTTCCCATAAACTTGTTTCAAATCCAGGAAACATAGTCTGTGCCCGAGGCCACTTCAAGTCCTCTGATTTATTGTTCTCGCATAAAAGCTCGTAAGCTGCAGCACAAGTTAAACAGTTTTCTGATCAGAATTAGCTGCAGGCCCCAGAGGCTGGATGAAACCATGGTGTATGTGGGAGCGAACAGTGCAGTGGCAGAGCTACAGTGCTTTGTCCGGGGAAAACACTTCCTACAAAAAAAAAATACTTCCTACACCAGGAAGTATTAGTACAGAGCCGGAAGGCTTCCACATCTCCTTTTTTTTGCTAGCCACCTAACTCCTCCTTTCTACAATTTAGGGACTACCTGCCGTAGACTTGTGAACTCCCATTTCCCCCCCAACACAGCTTGGGAACCCCTGGCTTGTAGCATTACACTAGAGGAGTTCACCAGAGTTTGCAATACACAATTCCAATTATCCAGTACACAGTCCAGATTAGCATTCAGGTGTGAATTTATCCCTAACGCACAGGAGTTAGGATTTGCCTTGGCTTTCTGTACAAGTTTAAATTACAAAATTAACTCAATCAAATTCTGCTGTAAATAATACCATTGTGAATTGTTATAGTTCTTCTGGGAGTCAAACAGTTCATCCGCATTTAATATAGCAGATTTTGTGATTACAGTGCTGTACCTCCCCGTGATGAATGAATGTGCATTACAGTCACACATTGTGATGTTATACTGGAGATACTAAGTTTACACTGCAAAATCTGAAGTTTTTAGTAATAGGAATAAGTAATACACATCATAAATAAGTCAGGGATTTAATAGTATTGTTTGGCCTATTTGATCTGTTTTTTTTTAAGAGTATGTGGAAACAGAATTACATAATCTCACAGTAAATCATCTCATCTCTTAAAAAAAAAAAAAATCCCCTCTAAAACCTGAGAAACCCCACCCATACCTTTTCAGGCCATACTAAACTCTGTTCTCTTGCTCAGAAAGAATGTTTCATTTGTCCAGCGCTTTCTCTTGGGCCAATCATTGGGTGAAAGCTAGGGTAAAAGTTTGAATAACTGGGTAAAATTATAGCATGCATTAAATGTTAAGAAATCCTGGCTTGGATTCACTTTCATAGCTTTTCATCCTTTACCTGTTCTTTCGTAAGAACGGTAGAAAGCCTACCTGGAGAATACTGCGCGGTTGCACATGCTGCAGCACACGTAACGCCGCGGTCAGGACAGGAACCGGTGGATGCATGCAGCAGCCAGTACGTGCCTGCAAGTGGATGCCCAGAAAGTCTGGTGGATTTTCCCGAGCAGCAGGGTAAATCCGATACAACAAGGTTACAGTAGGGTGAAATCCAGTAGCCGCTTTTGGCTGATGAAGAAAATATCTTACTGTCATCTTAATAGATTCCTTTTAGTATCAGCTTGAAAGTCCAAGCTTGGCATACCAATGGCTCTTACTTTTTGATTTGCCTAAGCGGTGTGAGTGCTGCCGTAAACGTGTTTGAAAATTGGCAAGAGAAGTTCCAGTTGGGGGAGTTTTTGTGACTGTTTTGGCAGTTCTCCTTAGGGTTTATTATTGGTTTTATTTGAAATTATAGTCTCTCATAAAGTTATTGTGTGTATATTCTCCGTAATACACAATTATAGAATAAGATGCTATGTTTCACTTATTACCAGAATGGTAATTTATTTGCTACAGAAGTAGTGCACATCTTTGTCTGCCATACACTAAGGGGAAAAAAACCCCACAAAAACTGCCAAAACAGACTTCTGACTACAAAGCCATAGTTGTGCATTTGGTTGACATGGTGAAGTTAAAAAAAAAAATATAAAAAAAATATTCCCATTAAGTGCGTGAAGTAGATGCACACGCAAAGAGAGCATAAATTGCCGTGGTTCACTTGTCAACTCTTAAGCTGTCTGGGGCTTTTTCCATATTTTCCCAGCCTGACATATCTGAGAAGACAATGCATGAAACAAGATCAACAGAGTCATGTCAAATTATCAAATCGGAGAGTACTTATGGTTTATCCCATGAATGATTTTACTTAACAAATTCCAGCAACTGTGACAAATAAAATAGAAATACAGGCTGCTGAGAGCTGATATATTGGGAGAGATGAGCTCATTGAGAAGACTCTGCTCAGTGTTATACTTCCATGTGAGACATCAGTTATGTTTTTGGGCTTCTTTTGTGTTGAGAAAAATAAAGGCATCATTTTAGCCATACCTATTACAGGAACCTTTATTCTGTTAAATGAATATATCATCTGTACAGCCTTGGAAAACAGTGAAAATCATGTACCTTAGGAACTAAAATGGGAAACATATTGATTTTTTTATGTGTCCGTTAAGAAAGACTGGTCAGAAAGAAGCCAGCATAACAAGTACAAAATCAATTTTAAAATCTAATTCTGTATTGCAAAGAATTTTACAATGAATCCTGGAATCCAATTAACCCACTGATGTAAAAAAAAAAATAATACAAAGGTTTTAATCAGAAATTAAATATCAATTTCACTGAATAAATTCTGTGTATGAAATAGATGCTTCGAGGGGATCTGTATTTTAATAGACTTAAAGATAACTTGATTAAGTGAAATGTAACTTCCACTTCCATCCTGGTTTTTCCTTTTAACCAAATAATCTCAAGTGTAAATGCAATCTCAAAAGTGAAGATATGTTTCTGCTCTGAAACATTTAGAGTAGAAAGCTGTGATGACATACAAGTGCAAGTATTAATTGAAGAAAAGATGCAAGAAAGATGGGAAATATGTAACTATTTATTTATTCCATCCTTCAATGCCTTGGTATTTCATTGGTTTTATTTTTAAGGGAACATTTAACAAAGAAATAATGAAAGTAGATAGACTCTTTCTTCAAGTTATGTCTTTTCAGGATATATCCATTATTTACCTTTTCACCTGAATTATAATAGCTGCTTCTCTATACCAGCCATCTTGTACGTGCAAAAAGTGTGGCCAGCATTGAGGATATTAGCAAATAAAACTTACCTGAACTGCGGAAAATCGCTACTTCCTGACCTGGTCTCCATGGGTTTATGGAATGGGTATAACTCTAACCCGAAAGATAACAGCCTTGCACCTATTTTTCAAAAAAAAAAAGTGGTTACCCTCTTGTCTTTGGTTTTTATTCTCCTACACCAAATGTAATAGTTCTCTCAAATTTATTATAACTGCGATTGTCCAAGTCGTCTTGGCTTTTTCACATGTGCTATTTTGCTCTGGACTGTAGAAAGGAATAGCCACGAGGGTGAAGTGTGATGCTACTCTGAAAACTATTGTTGCCTTCAGTCCCAGAACCTCCCTCTGACCTTGGACTGGCTCATCACCATCCCCGGCAGGAGTGAATCATAGCAGTCAGTAAACAAAGACTTACTGCATTCGTACAATGAGTGATGGCATATCCTCCTTTTTGATAGAGTGTGTTAGGACAGTGAAGCTATAGGAAATTGTTTCCCCAGTTGCTTGGTCCATTTTAACATTTCTCCAGTGTTTTTGTTAAATGATCAGTAAGAGAATGTGCTCCTGACTCCTGACAACTCGGGGCATTTCAAGCATGACTCACTCTTCAGTATCAAGTTTTGATCATTGTCACAGCTACTTAGTTCATCACTGCCCTCAGTGCCTTTGTAATCATCACTTTCCAGGCCTGGGGGCAGAATCAGACTGGCAGAAGAGGCTCTGGGCTGTAATCCCCTGGTACTAACCAGAATTATCTCAGTAAATTTAACTTAACTTCCTACCATGCAGCTCTATTTTATCCCGAAGCAATGACAACAGTGCCTGTTTGTAATCAACAGAATTAATTATAGCCAAGTCAGATTTCTTTAGAATTTAAACCATTGAGACAAAGTACAAAACTTACTTATGTATTTAGATAACTTTACTTGAGGCTTACCTTTCCCTGCATTTGGTTCACTAAGGTACAGGCAATAAAAAATAATTAATATACTTCTTGGTCCCTTGTAAGTTGTTATAATGCACCTCAGTGAGATAGGTATTGTATCTTATGGAGATGTTGCACAATATTGAAGGTAAAATGTTTTACCAGAGTATCCTTGGGATATTTAGCACAGCTCCACATTCATCACAGCTAATTTCTATCTAGAATGCAAACCCTGTGGTTCCTTGAGTGGCCTAGACTCAAACTTGGTGAAACGTGCTGTTTAACTTGTTTAATTACCAAAAGAAAAGAGTTGTTGAAATTATCAAAGAAAAAAGGTAGGGTTTGGGGGGAAGAGGACTCCAACCTTCTGCCTCAGGGGGCCAAGAGATATAGAGCTGAACACGTAGGATTGCTATACCTCTACCTGCCAGAACACCTCACGGCTTTCTGTGATCACATGAAATTCAAGGAGCTATTTGGGGAACAGCTACATAAACCAAATCAGACAAACGATCTCCTGGGATTTTCCACTGTAGCTGCTTCCCAGGTGTAGCATATAGTCTTGGTTTGCGTGACCTTCGATTAAACACGCAGTCATCCATCCCATGGTGAGTCCCGTTCTGACACACGCTCCCATGGCCTTCCTGAAACCTGATGTTTGCCTACCAGGCACTCAATGCAGAGTCCAGAACCAAAGGGCTGGGTTTGCAAGCTTTCCACAGGGAGCTTTTTATAACATTGACTGCCTGTTTTCTTAAAAATGAAAGTGGTTTGCTCATCAAGTAAATTCATCAAGTTTACACAGTGTTCCTTTTGAACTGAGTTTGCGTTTCCTTGGGGAAAAAAAAATGTTAACTGTAAGAAAATGCTCTGTAATCTCAGCACTTCTATAACTCCTGATTAACCTCAAAAACATTCACCTGTGCTTTTTTTAAAAACACAAAACCTACGATTGAGATTCTTTTTCTTTTGTCAGAAGAGATTTTATCATTATACGCCTCTGAATGTCACCAGATAAGCCTTTTTGTTGTCTTAACAAAGAGCTAACTCTAAATTGTGGCAAATGAGGTAAGAAAGTACATGTAACTAGAGCTGGGGAGCTTCTCGCCCTTTGGAAGAGCAAAATCTGAGCAGTCTTAGAGCAGGAAGATTGCCTTCTGCCAATTCCAGATTTGGACATCAAGGCCGTATGAGTAAAGCTGATACTCTGCATATGCTAAGAATATCCATGTTCTCTTGAAGGTTGATATTAACACTTTGACTGTTACCTAGATTTGAAACCCTCAAATTCACATTGAGCAACCAGATGAATTAGGCAATAAATTTAAGACAATATAAATTTCCATGCACTAACCACGAAAACGGCTGAGTCTGTTTTAACTTTGAAAATGGTAATGAGTCCTAATTTATCACTGGTGCTTAAGCAGAACCTTAGTTGAAGTTGCTGAGGCTTTCTGCTTAATTGCCAAAGGCATATGGTAAAGTATGACTAAAACTATTTTGCTCCGATGATAATGGATTTAGAAATTCAGGAACAACTATTGAAAAAGCAGTGAATACAAATGCTTAATAACGAGCAAAGGTATGATGTCATTGCAGTTGCTGCAGTAAAGAATGTGCCTTTCGGGAGAAGCAAATGTCAAGTGATCAGCATGCCATTTGTTGAATGAAATTCTGCTGCTGAGCACTGCAGAAAATGAGCTTTTCAGTGACCCTGTTAAGCCATTTGAAATTTACTTCCGTCGTGACAAAGATGAGTTATTGACACGCTGATGCAAACAATGTCTCTGGAAGCAGCCCGAACCCTGGAGCTGGTATTTGTGAAAACTAATCACCATTTCCATTTTTATTTCTAATTTGCTTACTTCTGTTTTACTACTGATAGGCAAAGGAATATTATTGTATGATTCTTTATGTTTTCATCATTTTGCAAGTAAATTAAACCCTATACCAATTCCCTGTAAGAAGTAAATGTTGTTGTCCCCTCTGGATACTTATGAAAGCCATAAGACACGTCGAGCGATTTGCTGAAGGCCATGCGGCGAGTCAGTGCTGTACCCGACGTTCCAGACGAAGATCATTGCTCTGAGCAACTGCAGAGCGTCGCTTCGGCCAGGAGATCAATACGCGCTGCACCGTGGGCTGTTTTTAGTGGAGAGTTCACTGCTCCTTCCCTTTCTGCCTCCTTGCTCTGTATACCATCCTCCGTGTACTATGCTGTGAGAGCAGTAACACCTTCACCTATGTCCTTAGAAGCTTTCTTCCTGTTCTGCTACTAGTGGGAAAGAATTACACTGAACAATTTTCTTGTTTTAATCCGCAAAAAACTTGCCCTTATGATACAGTAGGTATTGTTTACTAATGTCTTTCCTGAAGTCTTGGAAGGATGTTTCTGTCATGGCATGATTCATTAACCAAGAACATAACGATTACCAAATCTCATGTTGCAACGTTAAAAAGAGCTGCTTCTAGAAAACACTTACATGCAATACACAAAGGGAAATTAATGACATAGTAAATAATTTAGTCACTGAGTAAGGGAATACTTAAGAATGCATCCCAATCGTTACAGATCTCTCTTAATAGGGCTTTTTTCTTTGGTTATATTTCCTTGTTGATGAAAATAAGCTGATTCTTGATTTTAAATTTGCTGAACATTAGGAAGCGACTTTCTTTCTTTCCTCTGTGTTAATTTCCTTTTTTCCCATCTTTCAACTACATATTGTATAAACATCCAATAATCTTATATAAAGAGAACTCTAAAGGTATTTTCCCAAAGTTAAACTATAATATTTTCCTAATCAAGCAAAGAATCTTATTTTTGATCAAACATCCTAATTGTGGGACAAAGAAAGAAACGAGAACACCCAATGTGAAATGCAAATATTGAAGTACTTTCAATTTAGGTTTTAGAAACCTAAGATTCTGTATTAAAAAAAGTCAAAGGAAAACAATGTTGATATCGCAGTTCAACAAGCCTAAACATTTATATCACCGGTATCATGAACCTAGCAGACGAGCAAATAAGCAGTGGGATACTCTTGCAGTCTGGTTTAGCTTTTTGAGTATACAAATGTAATACAACTTATTTCCTAATACAGGTTTTCATACAACTGTTATCAGAATTCCATTTTATTTTATAGTATTTCGGCAATTCAGGCAAGTTCTTGAAATTAATAGATGTAGTAATCAGAATAAACGCAATATGCTCCCTCACACAATGTCTCGGGAAACCATTCCACACAAATAGTTGGCAGATGCAGCCTGGAGAGGATTTCGTTCTGCTCAGGGTGGAGACAGAGCTGAACGTTCTCTGTTCCACTCAGACTAAAAATTTCATCTGGTCATTGCTGAAGTGAGCATATTAGTATGTATGCTTCACGTTTTCGTGGTGACATGAGGAAGACTGAGGTCATGATTCTTCAGTTTTCTAGGCAGCAGAATAAAACACGTTCCAGCAGATGTGAATAGCAGTCCAGAGCACCTCTGGACACAAACTGGAACCTCCTTTCCTTAAAATTATCAACCCCGACCACATCTGAATTGCGACTTTAACAGCCTGAAGAGTGTTCAATTTTTGGACGAAGCATTGTCTCTGATTTTCCAAATGCGAAGTATGTGTATGCCCTCAGAGTTACACTAGATGTTCCTTTTAAGTATCTCTCTTCTTTGTTTTTTATTTTTCTGTTAGATGGATGAATCGTTTGGGTCTCGCCGCCATTGGTTACACACCTGATGACAAGGATGTTCATCCAGACGAAGGTAATGCTTCAGAGATTGTCATTAGGGGGAGAGAGCAGGGAGCGCATATCTGTTCATTATCTGAACAAATTTGGAGACGTCATAAATGACTTCTTTATTAACATACATGCCTTTTACATCCATCTACAAATATGCTATATCATTTAAAATACCAATTTTGATAAGAATCCATACCCTTGAAGAACTGTGTTTATTAGTGCCACCACCAAAGAAAATAAAATCCCAAGTAATTATTTTAAGAAATATCTAAAACAAGTGATAAAGAGAATGCAAGGTTCAGGGTGAGGTGTGATCTCCTGGATCACAGCCATCGTGTGTCCTTGTCGCCCCAGAGCGAGCGAAGACGTCACAAACACAGGTCAGCATGTGCTTTAGAACCATTCCTGCATCTCCCGAGCTCTGGTGCCAGCCCTGCCTTTTTCACGGTCGCTCATGGTGGAAGCAGTTATCCCAACAGCATGACGGGTTGAGGCTCAGCTCTCCTCTGGCATCTGGAGTGAAGTTTCTGTTTGAAAGTCCATGACCAGAAGCTGTTTTCCCTGTACAGTGGGGGTTAGGTGCCCAGCCTGCTTTCTGTAACGCTATCCTAAACGTTTGCAGGTCCTTCTACGTATCCGTGTCTCTCAGGTGCCAGACATTTTCACGACTCTGTTCCTTAGTGACCGCCAAGCCACCTCGGTGACAGTGAAATGTTTCCCTTTGCATGCTAATGATATTTTTAATATGTGGGACCTGCTTTCTTGTGGCAAAGCACACAAGTGAAACCCGGACTGCTTTGTTAGCAGATTACTGGAGTGAAAGCGACCAGGATGACATCGATGGCTCTTTAACCCTGAAGCAGGAAGGCTCGTCAACACTGTGTGACACCTATCATCGAACACCCTCGGTGAGTTATAAACATTGCATTTGACAGTAGGTCACCAAAAAAATACCTGTGCGCCTTGATTTGCATTCTCCTTGGTTTGGAATGTTTAATTACCATAAAGGCAGAACAAAGACAGATCTCATTGTAAGGGTGAAGTTCCTGCTGTTCCTCATGAGCTAAGACCTGAATGTTTCCTAGGAAGGAGAGGGAAATGTCTCCCAACACAGATATGTCACCAGGCTGGAAATAAGACGTTTTCTGTAGGATTTGGGAGACTACACCTAATCATACAAACAGAATATTCAAATGTTGACTTTACTGCAGAATATGAAAAGAATGCGGTGGATGGGATAGTTTGTATTAACCGAGACTGTTTTTCAAGTGTGAATATTGGATACTGGAAGCTCGAGATTCAGATAAGATCATGTTCACGCAGTAGTCATGTTCTAGTACAGGCACTTTTTCTAAGAACCTATCTATACAAGCAAGGGGTTTTTTTACAATATGAAGCATTGTGTATAACACCATAGTAGTGACAGTATTGTCTGTTATGCCATAAGATGTTAAGGAGGTGATAAAAGTACTTCTACCTTATTGTGTACAGACAGGTTTTGATAACTGAGGAAAAAAACCCACATTTTGTATACAAAGAGGCTTTAGTAGCAAATAAGAACATTTCTATTACACGGAACATAAACAGGCTGTGATAATTACTCTATGTTTGCAAGTGCAGACAGGACTGTTCTCTATTTTTCTTTCAGATTTTTCTTCAGTGTGAATGACACGATCCTCACACAGCCAGAACCAAAGAAAGAGTGACTGAGACAACAGCATCACATGGGTGAAGTTCAGACTGATTTTCACTCATGTGATGCTGTTTTATCAACTGGGATACAGGTTAAGCCCCTCCCTTTCTGTTTTTCCACTTTTTTGCCTTTCTCTTTGGTTTTGAATTAAAATTATGCACAGACCCAGCAGAATTAATTAAAAAAATTTGAGAAGTTCAGTGGTTCCCCAAAATTCAAAAATCTTCCTGGGTGCTGAAGTGTTTTTTTTTTCTGTTTGGCTGGATACTTACCCCCTAAAGAAAGGAAAGAAATCCAATTACGGTTTCTTTGGGGAACTTCCATGTCTTCACAGCACCCTGCTGGACTGAGTAAACTGGACAGGTCTTCAGGAAACCTGTACCAGTACTATACCATTCTTGCCAGCAGGAGTTGCTCATGGGCAGAGAATGTGCAAAACAAGAATAGGGAGTGGTTAAAACATGGCACTTGCATAAAAGATCTCACTGCTAGTTATGTTCTGTTTACAGAGGTTCACATTCTGACATACCAAAACACACACATCAGTCCATTTTTTAGTGTGTATCAGATAATGCTCTACACTGCAGTCATTTCCTTGGGTCTGTTCAAAACGTTGTCTTATGGTCAGATGCTTTTGTATCTTTTCAGGTGAATTCTTCAAGTCCATTCCCTGAAACCAAACACGGTCGACACTTTTCCAGCGAATCAACATATTCTCATTCCTCTGCCGAGGATTCTCGACAAGATGTAGCAGGAAGCACGCACTCCTCAGGATGCAGACCTCCCTACCGAGAAAGGCGCTCGTGGCAGGATCTGATAGAGACTCCGTTAACCAGTTCAGGGCTCCATTTTCTTCAGACTGTTCCTCCCGATGCAGAGTACATCAGTGGCCGGGCTGGCATGTCACCGGACAAACGAAGGCAAGCAACGCTACCAGTACAAAGGCGTCATAATTATGAGCAGGATGGGCCTTTCCCTTTGGTGGAATGTCAAAGGGGACATGGCGCTCACAGCAGGCCGCAGAAACAACGCAGTCAAAGCCTTCCCCGAAACAGAGATGTCAGGGGCAAGGGACATGTAAAGTCCATCGAAGGAACAGATGACAAGCTAGAAGAGAAGGTTCCTCTTAGAAGGCATAATAGTTTCTGTGTAGAAGGTAAGCTTTTGGAGATGTTCTGATCATCTTCACCACCATGGACAGCCAGAGCAATATTGCCATTTTTCTCAGCAAGGTTTTTGTGGTTGAACTGTTAACATGTTGGCAAATTCACCAGTCACTACACAGGAGTTTGCTCTTAAAATGCTTGGATGTAGTGCTAAGAATATAGCTTTGGGGCTGATCAAAATGTTCTTGTTTTATCAAAACAAAAATTGGAAGCCTGTGTTATAGGGTTACTTTATACGTGAACTTGCAGTATTGCTTGCGGGTTTTAGAGACTTCATCTCAACAATTAGATTTGTGGTTAGGTTTCTCTATCTATTTTCTTTCAGAAAACACAAAAGAAATTGGAGAAAATACAGATGGTCTGCAAGAGCTATACAAATCTCTGGAACAAGCTAGTTTGTCAGCTTTTGGAGAGCAGCGTCCTTCCACCAAGCAGGAGTTCCGCAAGTCTTTTGTAAAGCGATGTAATGATCCAGTTATCAATGAAAAGCTTCACCACATCAGAGTTCTCAAGAGCACTTTAAAAGTAAGGCTTTATCATTAATTTTGTGTGTAAGCAATATGAACTAGTACAGTATAGTCTCTTAATGTTTTCCATGAACGAGGCTTGCTTTCTAGCTTTAGAGTTAAGTTCCAAAGAAACTAAAAATACTTGAAAGCAAATATGTTCCAGCTTAAGGAAAAAAAATATATTATCTGACACTCTTTACAGGGATTTTGTAGAAAGTGCCAAGGACTGAGCTGTCAAACAGTTTAAGCTGTAGTAGTTCCTGAATATAGGTAAAAGATTCAAGTGTCCACAATAGTTTCCCTAGCACTTGGCATTAAAATGAAAGAAGAAATGAAGTGCTGAAATACAAAATGGGGCATAAATCTCATTTTGACATGTACTGTGTCTTTCTGGAATTTGATAGGCGAAGGAAGGGGACCTCACGGTTATCAACAGCCTTCTGGATGATCCCAACTTAACATCAAAGAAGTTTAAAGATTGGAAACTAAAGAACTATGAGTTTTTCCTGGACATTTGTGAGTACAGTGCTGCTGTGAAATCTCAGAATGGAGCCTCTGAACTGGCAACCTCAGCCCCAATGCTGACACACACACACTCGTTCATCGAAACTCATGTGTGACAGGACTCGTATCCTGAGCAATTGCTGGGTGCCGTGAAAAATTGAATAAGACAAACACTGTAATATTTATTGATAATGTACTCAGCAGTACTGTAAATAAGTTGGGTAAGAGAATAGTGCCACAGGATGCCTACTACATTGCATGATAAGACAATAATATTCTTTATGACTTTTTTTTAATTTGCTATTATCAACCAATGTCCGTACCAAGCTCTGCATTAGAAAGAAGCAGTGCAGAAGTGTGACTGAAAATAAACACCAGTATATTTAAAGTACTGTACTAAAATTGTTATAGTATGAGCTCCTACATTTTATATATTTAGATATGTATAAAGACATATCTATGTATATAAAATGTAACATGGTAATTGACATTTATTTTTAAAATGCCCTAAAGTTCACATTTTCACACATTTTTTCTTGAGAAAAATATAAAATGAAAACATAAATACATTGGCCACTTTGAGGTGAACGTTTATTTTTGCAACATTTCCAGGTAGTGACCATCTTTGCAAATAAAAGGACAGAGTTATCAAAATGTAAACTCAATCCCTATAGTGTGCCTTAAAATGTACACTGTACATCTAGCAAATAGATCCCGACCTGGCCCTATGGGCATGCTGTACACGCCAGTTAGATACTGTGTTTGTGACGTACTGTGCCTGCTCTACAATGAAGGAACAGAAGCAAGCAGGTATGGCACAGAGGTTAAGGTACGAGTAGAACAATGTTGGTTGTTCACTAATGCTGCAACTTAAACTGATTTTAATGTAATTTGAAGTATTTCATGGTGAAAGAAAAACATCTGCGCTGAATATGGCACATACTGCAGGTTTTCATAGTTTCTTCACTGTGAATCTAAGTGACATGAGTCACAAAATTCCAGAAAGCTCTGATGCTTCAAGGGTGAGAATTAAGTTTAAAAAAATCCTGAACTGATCAATTAAATTCTATAATAGACTTGACATCTAGAGCTGAGTAAATTATTCAAAATGATATAATGTCTGGCAATAATATTTAGCTGTCAGGAGTACATTAGCAAGTGGGTGAAGTTATTCAATACATCATTTGAAAACCAATCTATATTGATTGGTCGGGGAAGACACACAAGTCACAAAGTGTATTCCACTTCCTTGCCTGGATGAGAATGATTTCTGAGAATCAGATTTTGGAGAAAATACTTGTATTCTTGGGGGAAAAAAAAGAAAAAAAGATTGCTCTGAATGCTACAGAACATAAATTTCAAACGCTCGTTCACAATTTTCTCTGACTGTGCTTGCTAGAACATTTTTAGAAAGCAGAACAAAGGGGATGTGAATACAGTTGATGTCATTTCACTTAAACACAGATATTCACTGATAATTTTTTTCACCACATAAACCTAGTCATCCCTCATACATCAAGAACTGTCAAGTTCATACAGTTCAACATAAAATAGGAATATTAATTATTCCCAAAGCCAGAACAGGGTGAAGGTATCCTGTTTGTTTCGTTCAGTCTCCACAAAGCAGCTGTGCTGGGCTGCCCTTGGCTGCCTGACAGACGCCCACCAAGACGCACTCACTCCCCCTCCTCAACAGGACAGAACGACAAAATATGACGGAAAAGTTTGTGGGTTGAGATAAAGACAGGGAGGTCACCTACCAATGATTGTCATGAACTACCTGAAAGGAGGTTGTAGTAAGTTGGGTCTTGTTCTCTTCTCCCAACTAACTAGCGATAGGACGAGAGGCAATGGCCTCAAGCTGCGTCAGGGGAGGTTTAGATTAGATACCAGGAAAAATTTCTTTACTGAAAGAGCGGTCAGGCATTGGAACAGGCTGCCCAGGGCAGTGTTGGAGACCCCATCCCTGGAGATGTTCAAAACCATCTGGATATGGTACTTCAGGATATGGTTTAGCAGGCATGGTGGGGTTGGGGTGACAGTTGGACTTGATGATCTTAGGGGTCTTTTCCAACCTCTATGATTCTATGATTCTCCGCTCCAGTGCCTGGAGCACCTCCTCCCCTCCTTTACTGACATTGATGCCTACATAGTTGTTTCTCTCACATTTTCCTCACTCCTCTCTCCCACAGCTGCTCTGCAGTGTTTTCACCCTTTCCTAAACAAGTTATCACAGAGGTGCCACCAGCCTCCCTGCCGCTCTTGGCTTCGGCCAGCAGCATGGAGGAGCCCCAGGTCTGTTCTCAGAGAGGCCACCCCTGCAGCCCCCCTGCTGCCAAAACCTTGCTGTGTAAACCCAATATAGCAGCTAAAGAAACACAGTTCAGATTTTTTACTCTCATTTACACTGACATTCATCTGAACCACAGTAGATGCAATGATTAAACAAATAATAGTCTATAAAAATATAAGATGTTATTATCACACACCAACTGAGTCACAGCACCACCACAATAACTGCATAACGACGTTTGGACGGCACAGGCACCATGAAGGCATGTTTGGCTTGCTTCAACGAAGTAATCAGCTCTGTGCTTAAGGATCACAAAAGACAGTGACTCCTCAAATGCATTCGTGGGAGCTTGATCATACGGCAAAACTCCAGAGGAGCACGATCACATTGTAATGTGTTTTGCTTGAATATTGAACATGCACTTCACCCTCGGCCTGAGCACCTGGGGTCATAACAAAGACACAGGAAACAGAGAACAACAATTTGCCACCGCAGGTTCCACCAGTATTGGAGTTGTAGTATTCATGCAAAACAGAGAACAAAATTGACATGTAGTTACTGCGTGAACATTGTGGTTATTGGACCACTGAATAGCAGAAGCATAAGTAGAGAGAATTTGTCTAACTTTTCATATCCGATCTCTAAAAGTTACGTATTTCACTATTTTTAAAACTATCCTTCATATAATGTAGGAGAAATATTATGCAATGAAGCAAGCAATGGGGTAAATTATAGAAGCCATTCAGAAACCAGCTCATACTGTATGTGCAAGCAGTGATAGATGGTAACAGAACTCGTTAAATGGATTGAACTGCCTATATTCATAAAGAAATTTAAACATGTCTTTGGTTTCAAACCCAAAAGGCAGTTTGTGCTTTCATAATAAAAAGACCTATATAATTTAAAAATAGCTTTCAAAAAGGATTTCAAATGCCACTGTGTTGTAACCCAAGACAGAAATAACAATTGTCCACTGAGCATATTCAGTGGAGACCCTAGTAAACAACGAAACAAGCTATTCCTCTTCTAAAATGCTACTTCTAGATAGAGCTGAACATGGCAAGCGTCATTAGGAAGATATATTTCTCAAAAATAACACAAATATTACTGAAAACAGGCAATCTCAATTTTAATTTCTGAAAGTTAAAAAATGTATTTCTGAAATATGAGTAGATGAGAGAAAAAGTCGAGAGATCACACTTTTGCTCAGCTTATCTTTAAAATCTTTCATCTGTTCTGAAATTTTCAGAGTCATGAGTCTGTATTCTGCTCTTGGAGAGCAGTTCTCATCAAATATGATTTGCACTGAATAGTCAAGATAAATTATCCAAGAGATTCACAAGGTGAACTGAGATACACCGGAGAAATTTCCTATAATAGGGTTAAGATAAACTGGTAGGAAAGTCTGAAAGATTTGTCTAACATCGCTTATGCCTTAGAGCAAGTGAAATCTAATTGTTAAATTAAGCCGTACAAAGACTTTATTCCTTCACGCACGTCAGCTGGCATTTGACAGTCATTTCACAAGAACTTTGTCACGCTTTTTGCACGCATACTCAACTCCATGCTACAGCCCTTCCCTCCCCACCACTGGTTTCTTCCTTCTGGATCTAGGTACTAATCTAGCTACACTATGGAAAATAGTGTAGAAAGTCACCATAGCACAATTATTTGGAATTTCATGATGTTTGCACTGGGATGCAAAGTGCAATACAGCTACTGTATTTAAAAATCCATGCACCAAATTCTGCTTATGTATTAAAATATGTCAAATTCTTCTGGACCAAAAGGTACTTAAAGACACCGTACAATGCAGCTGAAATTATTTTTGATCAGACACTTTTAAATGAGGAAAAAAAAAATAATTCTTGGCTGTTGGGTTCATCAAGGGAAATCTACAGCACCGGTACAATACATCTATTAACTTACCAGATTTCCTGCCTGAACGCTTAGGTAAAACTTGGTTCTCAACATACACAGCTACACGAAGAGGTTGTTTGGATGTGTTTTATCAAAGCTGGTGGCTTCATTCAGAATTCCTGCAGGTAAAATGGCCCTCAGCCAGCAGACTTTCTCTGTGATTCCACAAGCTTAGTCTTTTTGTTACTGGTTATTTTTTATTGTAACTGATTCCCCTCCTTTTTTCATACTGTTCTGTACTCAGTGAAATCTCGGATCTTTGAAAGCTGTCTTCGTAGCTATCTCAGCAGCGCTTCCTGAGAAAACTGAGGCCGTTTTCTTGGTTTCATTAGTTTAAGTGAAAACTTTCCTGAGCTTACTCTAATTGGTACAAACAAGACTCAGAGGAGGAGGAGGTTCCCATCAGTCTGTATGTCCACATTCTTTAATAAAAATCATGCAGTAATACCGGGCCCCCGCTGTGTGAGAGCACAGGTAGGATCACTTTTGCCCTCACAGCGATCAGCCCGCGTTGGATCACACAGGGCATCTCTGCCCTCCCTCGCAAAGGAGGTTGCTTCACTTCCTTGCAAGAGCCATCCTGCTGTTCCACCAGCTTCTGCTGCAGTCCTCCTTCCCCCAACACACCACGAGCGCTGCTTGAACCGCGCTAGCATCGTGAGGAAAGGCTGATCAATTGCTGCTCAAAGACTTCAGAGGATGAGGCTTTCCATCTTTTCATAAGTCAGTTAATGTTCAGACCTAGACAGCTGTCTTTGAAGTGAGAAATGTGGTGCACCACTTGCTTTTTCCAAGGAAGAAGAAATGAGTGTTGCAGAGAACTGCTAGACATGCATGGCCACTTCCCTGTATTCTTCCTGTCTTCAGCAGTCCCGGCTTCCCAGGCCAAAATACTCATTCTCTGAGCCCGGGTTTTGGGAAGGATAGTCAAGGTACTGTTGAAGGGGTTACTTTACAGAGGCATTGGGAGGTGCTCAGCCTCGTCAAAAACAGTAGAATTCTACTGCTGATCTTTAGAAGATTGCACTTTGCGTGTCAATAGGACTTCTGCAAGAAAAATGAAGACTCTGGTAGAAATTGTTTATCTTCACACAGATCTGAGGAGAACAAATAAATTTCTTGTATCTCTTACCTTTGTCTCAAGTAATACAAACCAGACCTAAGACTATCACATACCTTATTTGCCATATTCTTTCATCGTGAAGTCTTACTTGTCTTCCAAAGTAGCAAAAACATCCTTTTCTGGAAAAAGCCCAGCGGTACTTATGAGCAAGGTGACATATCTGGGGGCTGTTTGCATCCTGGTACACCTCGGCTCTGGGCCCCTTGAGGTGGGTCAGCCCTGCCAGGCAGAGCCACTTCGTGACAGTTCACTGATGGTTTGGGCAAAATCTTCACACCGAAGCGCTTTAAAAGTGGGTTGTCTAAAGCCATCCCTGGCTAAGGCAAGGTGCAGCGCAACTGAGCAGCAAAACTTCAGCCCCATCTCCAGTGCCTGTCAGCTACCCCCAAAACCACAACACGACGGATGCCTACCACACGGTTTTACTGACCGGTTAAACTAAAGCCGGTCTTGTGTCTCGACAGAGATCCCGCCTGCTGTCTCTGGACCCAGTCCTGGGGAGAATCCTGCGGAAAGAGAGGACAGGTCTGTCCGTAGGACTGGGCCTCAGCCCTGCAAATGCGTTTCATCGCACACCCAAGTTCCTGTAGCGTAACGTTAGAGAAATCAGCAGAAGCCCAGTCTCATGAAACTCTTCTTTGTTTCTCCTTAGTCGTCACAGTAGGGAAATGGGGCACTTTTAGGGAAGGGGAAGGGTGCTGATTACAGCAATGCCTTTCTGCTTGGAGCGCAGGGTTGTAGATTTTCCACGTACCACATGCCTTAGACCACTGAGCTTCAAATCTCGTTAGAGACAAGACACCATCTTCCCTGTTGCCAAATGATGTTTATTTATCACTAGTACGAAAAATAGGTAATCACAGGAAAAACTGAAGAAGCAATATTAGCTAATGAATTTATGTTAAGTAATAAAAAGTACTTTTTGTTCTAGAATGTTTCCCTCGTTGCAGCTAAGGTTCAGAGTAGCTTTTTCAGGCAAGCTGCTGCGGGGACAGGTTCCCCATCTCCTCTTGCCCCAGAGGAATTCCCACGGTGTGGCTGGGGCTCTCAATGGGCCTTAACTGGGCATGCATCTGAAAATCAAACCGGAGCCCTAGCAGTCGATGAATGGAAAACACATCGTGATTTAAACAAAAACTAGGAAGTTGTATTTTGTTAGTAGCTTTTTAAAAATATTTTCTTTACTCCTATTACGTATAGGCATGACGTTGTACTTCTGATGGGTTCCATTCACTAATGTGTAGGCAGGCGACTCTCTGTTCTTGATCTCACTAACAGACGAAGAAGCGTTTTTTTAAAGCTTAGTTTCTACGTTTTACGGGTTACACTACACTTCCACATTCAGAAGGAGGATTACAAATAATACAGGATTACAAATAGCATTGTTTAAGCTTCTGTCCGTTTTTGAGATAGCTGATACGCTACTGGGACCTATTCTTAATAAAAGTATTAAAAAAATTCAGACAGATATTGCTTGTCATCACCTTCAGGAAAAGAACCATATTCATTCTTATTGCAGGCCAGACAGATGTATTTTTGTTTTTATCAAGCACATACATCTGTTAAAGGTGACAATTACGGACTTTGCGGCATGCATTAATGCCGCTGTGTGAGCAGTATTTGAAAGAACGCAGTGTTGTAAAAAGGATAAAACACATCGACAAACTGTTGTTCGACCAGCTTGGCCCTCTGCTTCTGTCCTCACATTTCTAGAATATTGTTCATCCTCAGGCACTGGTGAGGGTATCAGTACAGATCTTTTTACTAACTGTGAATGCATCTGTCTGAATGCTGCAGATTAAACAAGGATGCCACATTATACATAGTGACTCTACCGCATTTTTTCAACTAGCAACCACAAAACAAGTCTGTCTTAACAAATCTTGTTCACTGGCCAAAATACCAGTCAGACCCTCTTACCAGTTAAGACTTCTGTTTTACTGAGAAACAAGGATTTCAGCTTAAAAATCTGAAAAGAAAACAGGTTAGGATAGAAGAGAAATGCACTAGTATTAATAAACTTTTTACATTTGACACATACTGTATTACAAAGAAAATATCCTTGTAAGACCATTAATTGCTGGGCCATAGGTGACTTCTGTCTAGTTTACTAAAGTAGCTAATAAAACTTGTATAGAGAGCCTTTTTTAGATAACGCTTACATGTATGAAAACGTTACGACACCCTTGTACTATGGCTTGCACTTTACTTGTATTGAACTGTGAAGTAGGCTGTAGTAATGTCTTTGTATATTCAGGGGTTGAAATACCAAAGCACTAGAGTATCGTACTGCTGGTGTTCAACCTGTACTGTTAATTACATCTGAACATGCCAACGATGCGCATTTTGAAAACCCCACTAACTTCAAATCTTTAGCAAATAATGCTATGGGGTCTCCATGGTCTTTGTTTCTTTGTAAATACAAGCATTCTTACCGTTTCTGTAGCAATAGGAGGTTATAAACCAAACTTTCACTAGGACTGTTTTCAATAACAAAAAAAAAAATCTATAGCGCCTTGTCTAAAAATCATGGAGACTCCATGACTTGTGGGCATTTTTTGTTTACAAGCAGTATGTATATATGTATTAGAGGCAGAACTGTTATTTATCACAGAGTTATGTTGTGGTCGATTATTTCTAAAATAAATATATGTTTTCTGTCATTATGAAAAATAAGTATTTCAGAGCCATCTTGAAAAGTTTGAAGTGTCACAGCTTCAAACCCTAGTAATCTTCCACGTTTCAGCCTTGTCTTTCTAATCAGCCGTGAGACGAGCTGAGAGGTGATGCTGAACCGCCTGCCGATGCCGGGGAAACCGTCTCAGCTACACGGCGGGCTCCGGGCGCCCGGCAGCTCTTCCGTGATCACCACCTTGCGCGAGCGCTTCTCTGAGCAGGTGCTCTGCTGGCGCCGGAGCCCAGTCCCTCGGTTCATTGACGCTACAGAGAGAGAAAACGAACTGCTCTAGACTGATACAGGTAAAACTAGGTTTCAACCCCTGGATAATACAGTATTTCTTCAGTTTCACAACAGTATTTTTAATTTTCTACTTGTCTATGTTGAGAGATGATCCAATAGTTTATATAGGCAGTGAAGGTTAGGTTTCTTTTCTCCCCCTCTTTCCAGATGAGTTCTGTGTGAATTACTGTAACTGGCTGCGTTTTTTCTATCACAGATTAACTTGTTAACTTTTTGTGTGTCTACAACGAAAATTTATGAATGGAAAACTTCACTGTGTGTTGCTCACTGGGCATATACCTCATGGTACATTGCACAGACGTGTAAGTTGTAAGTTGCACTGCAACATTAAAAAAGGAACATATTGCTCTTTTTTCAAAGATATTAACTTATTTAAGAGATATAGTCTGTACATTATTAAAAAGAACATTTATTCTTCCTAAATTCAAACAAACCTTTTGTTTTGGGGAAATAAAAAAAAAATGTTGTAAACTTCAGTTGTAAATTTGGACTTCAATAAACAAATTATCTGCACTTAAATTTTGTGCTCGTGTGTGTGTGTTCTCTAACTGAATCACAGAATCACAGAACGGCAGGGGTGGAAGGGACCTCTGTGGGTCACCCAGCCCAACCCCCTGCCCAAGCAGGGTCACCCAGAGCGGGCTGCACAGCACCGCGGCCAGGCGGGTCTGGAATATCTCCAGAGAAGGAGACTCCACAGCCTCCCTGGGCAGCCTGGGCCAGGGCTCCGTCACCCTCAGAGGGAAGAAGTTCTTCCTCATGTT
>Ga0065711_1027130_pt1 | contig 53663 bp, 32 predicted proteins | sample Hoacrofraction12_FD_59098 | JGI IMG/M metagenome (GOLD analysis project Ga0065711, IMG submission 59098) | Hoatzin crop microbial communities from Cojedes, Venezuela - Epithelial fraction 12 v2 (version 2) | ecosystem: Host-associated > Birds > Digestive system > Esophagus > Crop | place...
ATTTAAAAAAAAAAAAAAAAAAAGCAGCTGACAAAATGGCTTTCTCGGCTGGACCTAAAACACTCCATGAAGGATGTGGCCAAGAAAAAAAAGACACCTCTGTCCATTCAATGGTACTGGGGTCCTGGGAATAAGGAGACAACAAACACAGCTTGCTGCAGAGCTTTCTTTTATAGCAGCCCTCTGTTAAGATGGTCTGTCACGGTCTGGCTGGCACAGAAGGTATCAGGTATCTCATGATGCATGGAATCCCTGTGGCAGTGCTGACTGTAAATGGGGAGAGCCCCAGATGATGTGGGTCAGGCAGAGATTCGCTGAACTCAGCAGAGCCGTGTTACTTTATGTTCACTGCCAGTGGGCCTGATAGCAGTTCAGAAGATTTTCCTGGAAATCTCGGAAGAACAGGCTGTTACGGAATTTCTGTGTTTCCACGTCTGGCTGGACATTGATTGTTCTGATTTTCAGCAGAAAGCCTGGAAGGGGAGAGAGAGAACCTTCCTCTGCCAACTATTTATCCAAACGGGGGAAATGCAGTAGGGGAAATGGCAGTCAGAGGTGATTGACAGAAACCTTTAGAAGGATAAATCCTATCAGGGAGGCTGTGTGTGTTTGTGTATGCGTTGGATTTGTGTCAACGTGACATCGTGCAGAAAAGAGAGGTAAATCAACCCAGGTAAAGCATCATAATAATGCAGTTCCTGACATTTGAGCTCCTTTTTTTAGAGCTGGTGCCATTTCGTCTCCATAGCAATGCACTGTGCTGCGCAGAAATCCCCTCAGCATGTGCATAGGGTAATAACATGGAACCATATCTAGATCTCTGCTAATCGCCCACCAGGTACAGCACTGGGACAGTGCTACAGGGGAAACACTGCTGAATAACGCTATTCCTGAAGTCACACTCCTATCCAGCAGAATCTGTAGCATTTGAATGCTCCCTGTAGTGCTGCAAGGCTCTCCAGCCTTCCTTATGTAACCTTTTCTGTTTTCCTCTTTCTCCTTCTCTCCTGCCTTCAAACATTTGGGAATTTATGGTTTTAAGGCCTGAAAAGACAAGGCAAGCTCCTTCTGCCTTGCTTTTCTCTGTGGGTGAGGGAGTTCGCCCCTCTGAAATACTGTCAGATTCAGACTCGCATGTGAACTCTCCCATACTTTGCAGAAATTGCACTAGGTTTTTCTCCTCTGTCTTTTCTCTTTGATGTAGAAAAATGGTGACTTGATGTAGAACAAGCAGTTGCTCTGGTGGGAAAGATCATGGAGTTTAATACAGAGGAAACCAATAGAAATCTCATCAATAGATTTCAGAGAAAACTCTAGGCACTTCAATAAAAGTCCGGTTATCTTAATTAACTGAATAGATATGGAATTCCTTGCTACAGAATTGTTTCTTTTTTAATATTTTGGGTACCTATGCTTTGAAATTCTACAAGTTGACATTTGAGTCAGTAAAATGAGTTACTATTGTTTTATTGTACTTTTCTAGGAAGGTGGAGAAGACCTATTTCACTACTAGGTCAACTCTCTGCCTGTGCCCATTGTTACAGAAATATAAAGAACTGTGAGCTGTTAGCTAAAAGCTAAATATCTGCTTTTATTCTTCTGTGGTTGACTGTACTATGAATGGATAAACGTATAGCAAACACTGGCACAGCCTCTATTTGTAAGCCAAATATGAAAAATATAATTCATAGGATCGTGAAGGTGGTAGGATTGAGGGATTTCTCTGTGGGACTGTCTTCATAGCTATGACAAAGCAAATGTAGAAATCCTGGTTCTGGTAAATGTGCTTGCTTTGCAGTACTTACAGAATATACTTGATACTATACTTATATGTTCTTTACTATACATGCTGCCTTAACTTTTCTCACGTCCCATCAATTGCAAATGTGCCAGTCCTTCTGTATTTCTAAAGTTAAACGTAGCTTTGTTAGACACTGCTGGAATCATGAATATTATTTTCTGGATTAATAAGTCAAGTTCTTCAAACTTTGTTCCATCAGTAAAGGAGAACACTGGAGAGGCAATCAAGAAACAGCTAAAGTAGATATGTGTATTCGCAGTTCTTTTGCTTCTATCATTTGCCACGTACAGAGTATTCTGCCCCAGGAGACCAGATCACGAACAGGAGACACCAGCTTCTCTAGAGAGCACTCTCTTGGTGTTCTGAATGTGATTCAGAATCACAAGGCAACTTGGCATTTTGCAAGCAGAGTTAAATTGATTGATGAGACATCATGTGCTCAAAGCTGATGAGAAGACTTTTCATTTTTATCACGTGAAGCAACACTTTTCATGTTAATTAACCTTCCTGTAACTTAAATGCAACAGTACAACGTTCCTTTCAGAGACTTTCAATTCTGTTATGTTCAACTTCTTTCTGGAAGCAAAGTTTCCATTAGAACTTTCTTGATCTTAAAATACAGTAACCGTGGTCTTTCAGTTATAGGACTGAAATCCAGAGTTGCTTCTCCTTCTAGCTTGTTTAGACAGTCTAACGGTTTTCCTTTTGGAATCAGAAACAAAATTGCAAATTTCGGAAGCATTTTTCTGAATGGAACCCTGTCTTAAAATGAAATACCAAAAAGTACTCACGCTAGAGCCATGATCCCATAAGGCCAAGAACGGATTTCCAGCCTCTTCAGGCTTTTTATCTCGTCTGAAGTCAACACCATCCCACTGTCTGACTCCTGAGTAGCAGAAGGAAGAGAACATCAGCAGAGTGTCAAATGATCGTGACAGCATGGAGCACTTTTAAATCAGAGATAGCTTCCATGGGGCGAGTGTGGAGCAGAGTCAGACTAACCCACTGTTAAAGTCAGTAGAGAAGGAAAGCCAAGGAGCTACTTAGAATACCAAATTCCAGTTATCTTATTTTGTGATGATATTGCTTTTAGGCAAGTTGGTAGAATTTCACCTTATAAAACTGTCTCCAGCCACAGAGCAGACAAAGCAAGGGTGGGAGAATGCAGCTTCCCCGTCACTGTGCCTGCAGAGTTTGGGGATGCCCGTCTATGCAGTTAGCAGGGAGAGAGTGCCAATGAGGTGGCCCTCTGTAGATGTTGTATTGTAGTGTTAGATATGGATACTTGTGTCCTGGGAGTAATGTGGGAGCTACCAGCTATTCTATGTAATCGCAAGACTCCAATCAACAACCTGGAGGGCAAATGTTTGCATCAAAATGCTCAATTGTGTGCTATGTAGTAAAGTGCTTAACACATCGATATGTCCAGCTGGTGTATGACATTAAGTCCATTCTTCAGAATATTCTCTTATTAGGGCCTGTATTATCAGTTTGTGTCCAACTGTTCCTGGTAATGCTGCTATTTAGCCTGAGAACATTTGCCTTGTTTTTGTGATGATAAACTTTTTGAGCTGTATTTTGAAAGAGCACCCTTAAAATGAACATATCGAGAAATAATTTGATATTTTCAAACTTGAAATTGATACTAAGCATGACATATGGATACCATCTAGGCAGGATAGCTGAGATATGAATAGAGAGAAATTCATAAAGAATATATCCAATATATTTGTTAGGCTCCTCAGAGAAAAAGTACCCTAAATAGCTGCTAGAAATACACTATTAGAAACATTGACATTTTAAGAAGTGGAAGTTCAATACAATTTTGGCAAATCCAAGTGCTTTGCAAAGATACATAACCTTTAAGGCTCATTGTACTTGGTTATGGATTTTTTTATGAGCTGTCCAACAAAACTGTCTTGATTAGTTTTAGTGTTGAGGTTGTGATTCTGCTACACTTAAAGTTGAGTCTCAACGTTGCAAGGAAGATCAAGCTGTTTTTGAGCTAAGTGCTACACAAGTCCACGGACATGCACCGTCCTTGTTTTAAGTAATTTAAAAGCCATTAAATGTTCGGGGGTGGGCGTGTTCCTTGGCATTTGAAACATTTTGTGATGCTGGAAAGTTGCATGTCTGTCTGTCAAAACCGAGAAAGCAAAAGACTTCAACATGGGACGTGAAACTCTAGGTAGTCAAACTGATTGAAAAAGAAAAAATAATCCCAGCAAACAACAAATAAACAGCAAAAGCCTCTTTATAAATGCTTTCATAACATATCAGTTCTTAATAAGATCAGCCTAGAAACTGGTTTTCAAAGTATGAAGTAAAATCCTAAATCAATTAGGCCTGTCAAAACCTCAGTAGAACCCAGCTTTTCTCTCTGGTTTTTATCTTGACTATTTCCTCTTAAAATATGTGGTCTAGAAACAATTTATCTGAGTGCTGCTTTGCATTTTGCTTACAGAAGGAGTGTTGAAAGAGTACCAACAGAGACTACAGATAAGTAGCACAATTGCAGGAAGGTGTGGTACAGCACTTTGAGAGTTCTCGGGCAACTGTTTGGAATAACGACCTAATCAGTATTAATGTCTTGATATTTAAGATCATTTTAGTAACCCCAGTGCACTTACTTTGTCCAAACGTAGATCACACCATAATTTTGCTTTAAAAGATCCTAGTTGAAATATCACATTTATTTCTGATATGTTAATATATTATTACCTATTTTTTGAAATTGTTCCCCTTCATGTAAGGACTTACTTTAAAATGCCATGAACAGGAAGCATTAGGAAAGTAATGCTCATGCTGGCAGCAGTAATCTCTTACTGATACTGGATCTATCTGTGAATGTCTTTGTGTGATTCAGAGGGACAGATTTTTATCCTGCAAGAGGAGAGATGCAGGAGCCAGAGAAAATTCTAAGCTGGCTAATCCCTAAGATGGACTGATAAAGGCACAGAAACCGCATCTGGCAAAATACTAGGGAATAATGGGCATCAGTTCGTGCTGAGAGCACTTGAGAAATACGCTATATTTGTCAAGGACATGAAGGATGTCCAGGACGAGTTGTAGCTAGAGACTTGATCCCTCCCAAGAGAAGGGAGTGGCAAGAGAAGTCTGAGGAGTGGCTGGCTGTCCAAGAGCACGGGGGACAGTTCCCTGACTAGCAGAGCAGACAGGCTGGCCTGTTTCTATAAAACTGTACACATCTTTCTTTTCCTTTGCTGCTCCTAGCCATCTGATGCTTGCCCTGTTCCTTGGTTAGAAGGTTTCCTGAAGGCTTCCTGCTTCCTCCTGGAACTTAGATCTGCTTCAGACATGCACGCGTTGCAAAGATCCCTCCTTAGTGGCACAGAACCTGCCGTTGCGGCAAGTGGAGTGGATGGAATGCATGTGGCACTGCAGCCAGTGACTACCTGAACCATAGAGGAAATTCATGAGTTGGTGTTTTGTGTTTGCTTAAATAAGGAAAAAAAAGAGAAAAAAAACCCCTCCACCCTTTGAACCTGTAATTTCAGAGGAAGCCGACAAGCAGAACCATCATTCTGTAAGAAAAAAACCTTTTGTTTTCTAGTGGAGTGAAAATGAACACTGTGAACACTCTCCTGCCCTGCAGTGCCATTAAACTAGCAATAAATATGTTCACTTAGGGTGAGGAAAATCCAGGGTTAAAACTCTGTGTGTGAATCAAATAGAGCAGGAACTTGAGCGTTGGTCTTGTCTATCCAGAACTGAACACCCTTACCACCACCAAGTTATTGGCTGTCTCAGCCAGCCAGAATGTGTTCATTTCCTTCAGAAGGCTTCATCTCAGTGAGCTGCCATTTTCTTAGGGTGGAAAAACCATATTGAAATATGTAATATAAAGCCCCTTAGCCTGATTAAAGCCAGGATAATCATGCATGAGCTTCTCTTTAAATTATTTGTGAAGCTAAATGCAGGTTCCTCTTTGCTGTCACACAGACCTATGTGTGAGATGTTAGGGCCAAATCTTCTGCTTGATTTAAAGCTTTTCCTTACCAAATAGATTTCAAAATCTCTAATAACTGTTTCTGGTGCTGGTGACGAGTGATCTGTGAACCCGGTAGAGAAGGATGCAGTCACCTCGCTTACCTCATGCATCACTTTCTGCTTTTCCACTGGCACCTCATCAAATGTCTTCACACTCAGTGGTCGCTTCTTGCTGTTGTTACTGAAAGTAAGGAAGTTGAGGGGTCAGCATAAAAACCCAAGCAGATGCTGCACCAGTTGGTAGCTCAATTAACATCTCCGACACAGCTCAGTTTCCTGGACCAGTTTTCTTTTTTCATCTCTTGTAACTAATAAACAACACCCTGACACATTTGTCTGTCCAACTCCTTTAAAACAGCCATGCTGAGAGAGGACACCAAACAGTGCCCAGCTATAGCAAATCCTTCTTTCCCTCCCGCCCCCTGTATATATTTTTCTTACCCAGTTTCCACTGCACTCCAGTGATTAACACAGTTGTTCAAGTTTTCTTCCACAGGGCAAGTTTTGGAGTTAGATTCCCCATCAGGACACAAGGTGATGTTCAGTGGAATATAGTCTTTACCATCCTGTATAATTAGTAACATAAAAGAACACAAAGCTGGTAAAGTTTGTTTTGTACTGCATCTCGGATGTAAAAGGTTATTGTATTCAAGACAGCTTTATGCTGAGAAAGGACTAGATTTTATTTTAACTTAATGATGTTTCTTCAAGGTGACTGTGATGTTCTTCACAACATATGGGAGTTAGAATGTATAGCTTTATCCAACATTTACTGTGTAGGAGGCTTTGGATGAGGAAAATGGTTCACTTTGGGAAACCTATGATGTAGCATGGCTGAAAATGGTCTCTAACGTTCCAGTACTCATCTGCAGGTAGTGTGTTTTCTCTTCCAGGCAACTCAGCCTGAGCTACTGCTTCACTGGTCTTTATAGCAGTTACAAGGCTTCTAAATACCCCTCACATATGGCACAGCAAGCGCGACAGTTGTATTGAGGGTGTCAGTGTGTGTGCATCCAGTTTAAAAGTCGCTGGCTTTGCTGACTGTCTCAGCAGCACCTTTGATGAGTTTGCAGCAATTTCTTTGTGATCGTTACTACATTGCAGATGTGTGGCTGTGCTGTCTCAGTGAAGGGGAACAGAATTTCACTGATTCGCACTTCAGGAAAGCAGTCCTCCATATTGTCATTGCGTTGGCCTCTCCGGGAATTCCAAGGGACCAGTCTCAGGGACACCTAAATTCGAGTTTAAGCCACGCATTTAGGAAAAGGGAGGGAGTGGCATGAAGTCACAGACCCCCTATGGCCAATATGACTTTAACAGATTTTGGAATTGGTAAAAGAATATTGCCTATGTATGGACTTTTTGCTTATGTTCAACTGACGGAGTTGCAGCCTAGCGAGAGCCAGTCCTTAAAATGGTAGCCTTAAAGGATTTTATTTCTTTCCTTACAAGAAATTGATGCTGCGAGTTTAATAGAATTCACTACACATCTTAATAAGCTCTGCATTGTCATGACACCTCTGCAGTAATCTTCAGAAATTACTTTTCCTTTAAATCCTGAAACTGTTTGTCCAAATTTCCCTTTGCTTGACTTGTTTTTTAATTTTGAGAAGCATTTAAGTGCCCTATTCCCTTATCGTGATTTTTATGTCTCCTTAATCTACTTTGGTTATAAGATAAAACTCACAAGCTCTTCATATTGCAAACTGGGCCCTCTTCAACTTAGCTTCACTAAATTTGTTTACAAGCAGGAAGGAGCTGGAGGAGAATGTTTGATTTCTTCTGAAAGTAAATTGACAGTTACATAACTGGTCTGGTTGTTTTTACTGAAGAAGAAAACAATTGATGTCACTATTATGAAATTAATAATTGTGTAATTGACTTTCTGAGCTTTTAACTGCATCATTTTAAAGCTCCTAAGAGCACTGATGAACGTAAGCTCAGAAAATGAGAGAAAAAGTTCAGACCAACTACTGGCAGTTTACTATGTTGGAATCTAATTAAAATTGTGAGATAAAGCGCTATTGTTCCTCTAAGGGGCAACTGAGCCTTTTTTTAATTAATGTAAGTTTCTGCTTATTATGGATGGATAAACATCTAGTTTTGAAATGTAATCCCCTTTGAATAGTTAACATTTTCTTTACTCATCCCAGCAGCTGTTTTCCTTGTGACCTCTGTTATGAAGTCAAATCTAATATTACTGCTCAGCATAGTCTACCTGTGCACTTGCATGCACATGTCCACATACATGTACATCCATACGTACTCATTTGTGGAAGAGAAGTTTGTGTTGCTGTACCTGCTGTACATTGGCTTGAAGAAGATCTCCTAAGCGCTCCACAAGCTCAGTGAACGTAGGTCTCTCTGTGGGTACTCCATGCCAACAATCCAGCATTGTCTGGTAGCTAGAGAAAAACACAGGTATTAAGAAAGGAAAAGGATGGGAGCTTTGCTTCCAAACTGTTTCTTTCTGCTGCTGCTGCTTGTTCTGGTCATTGTTTGGGTAGTTTTGGACAGGTTCAGATCTCCAAGGGCTGAAATTCTATTCTAGTTTCCATAGGGGATGCTTCTTCCTTCTATACCCTTGCCTCAGCTGAGCATTTTCACCTAACTTAAAATTTGACTGCTGGCCCCTACTGATGTTGCTGAAACAACTCACAGTTATGGATGCCTAGTTTCTGTTACAGAGCTGGAAATCAAGGCAGACACACAGTCTCCTGAAGTGAGATTCACGAGCTACCCCTAACATGGGGGGATCTGTTCATCTTGTTGTTGGACAAGGTCAAGCTGACTTGATCTGTCTTTAGCATTCATCTGTGGTATCAGGACACCCAAGATATGCACAACTATAACGTTTACTGAAAACAAACTCCATAGCTATCATCTGAGAAGGTCTCCTTCCCCCTGCAGACTTAAATACAATCTCTTTTGTAATACTTAAAGGACATGTATTAGCTCTGAGTACAAAACCAGGAGCTCTTACACTTCTGGAGTAGAGTATTCTGGAGATCTCATTCGGGTTCCTTCTCTGAGCCGTCGGCAGAAGTCCTCATCTATCTGCACTCCAGGGTATGGTGAGGCACCTGATGGAAGAAATAAGGAGGAGGTTTGAAAATGGCACAGTCCCTATTTCCCAGTCCAGTGAATTAAACACGTATCAGTGATATCTGCTGAGCATTGGAGATTACCTGGAGTCTGACAGTAAAAGAAGCTAGAGCAAAGAAGGGGTTGCAATCACTTATTACCTACATGTTTTGTTTGGAAACTTATTACAGACTCACTCTGTCTCTTTAGAGATTTCAATCATGCTGTCTCCTCTGCATTCATGATGTAGCCAGGACCACTCCAAGGTAAAATGGCAGAAAAGAAATAAATTTTATCTGTTTGAGACTTTAAATGACCTCTTGGTTGGTGGTAGAAAAGTTTCAGCTCATTCAGTTGGTTACATACTGTTTTCTAAACTGTTAGTCTGCTAGTACCCTGCACTAAGTGAATACACGTGAAGTAAATCAGTCCTGCTCATCATTCATTGCCTTAGAATCTCTGGCCTCACTGGCCTCTGTGAGTAAGTGCAGAGTAAGGCATCTGGATCCTGCAGAAGGCTGTGAGAACCTTGCAGTTCAATCTCAGGTGTGGAATTGTAGTCTGCCCCTCCTGGTTTGCCAGTTTAGTGTTTAGACATATTATGCAGTCCTACAGGTAAAATTTCCTTGGAAAATGACCTTCCAAATTTTGAGCCTTGTTTTCTTTTCTGAGTGTGCATTCGATGCTGCTGATTTTCAGGGCCACTCAATTGTTAGCGTGAAACCTGGGAGGACAGTTCATGGCAACTGTAATTGCTTTTGAGAGGTAGACTGCTGTAAGGAGTCAATGGTGTTATATGAACTTGCACAGAAGTTGGCCTAGCAGTCATCAAAATGACAGAGTGAGACTTAATTTCCTGTGTAAATGATTATTTTCAGAGGAATGACTAGTATAAATGTATGTATGCATTGAATGCGCTCTTCAACTAATGAGCAAGTGGGGGCTTTTCAGAGGCTGTGATCTTTGTGGTATGACATCTGCACTTCATGATGCACCATAAATAAGAGAAACAAATATGTATCTGCACTTTGTGATCCACCAGAAATAAGGGAAAAAAATACACGATTTGAGAAAGTGTTCTGGCATCCGAGTAATCCAGGCCTCGTAGGTGAAATTCAAGAGGTGTCCACACTGAAGTCTGAGAGGTTACTGAACCCGTTGTAGATAGACCTAAAAGAGCCGTAAGCTTTACTCCCTTCCTTCTTAGCAAAGGCTTCACATGCAGTGCAGCCCTCGTCTCACATTTTGTCATCCTAGAGGCTGGATGGTGAATTTGGAAGAAAATTTAATCAAGTCTTAACATAGGGCATAGAATGGAATCTGTATCCAGCCCTCAAGGAATTTCTATCTGATTTACTGTCTATAACATTCCTGCCTGTTTCCTGCACATTTTTTTTTCCCCATTTGGAAATGCCATCACGTGCTGTGCATTTGGGGCCGCAACAAGCACAGCAGAAATCTTTTGAATAAAAGCAGTGAAGATGGTGCCAATATGTGGCTGTTCCCAGAATTATTCTACTCTGTCAATCTGACTGCTCAATCTGCAAAACTGTGCACTGGGGAGCAAAGATCCTGGCAGCTTCCTAAGAGGGCATCTCAACGCAGCAAACAGGCTCCGACGACATTCAAAGCTCAGGGGCACTTCGCCACAGCACATCTGAATTCCCTTGCTGTGCAAGTGTCAGATCACAGCATTATGAGTGTTTCCTGGAGTTATGTAGATTGAAATTGTCAATAGCATCGTTTCTGCATTATATTGTGATTTTCCTTTCTAGTTTTGTCTTTGGCCTGTCATTATGATCAAAATAACCTGGTAATTAAATGTTCAGCTCCCATGGCATCACCCATGAGCCAAAGATCTCAAAACAGGCTTCTATCAACTCACAAGATCTCTCTGAATAAACCAATGGATAGTACATCTCCTGAACTCTCACTAGCTTGTCTTTTCATCTGTACAGATTTATCCTTACAAACCTTTACAAGGTACTGAGGCTTCACGAATACAGCTGTGACTTGCCCAGTCGATTCTGTATCTATTTAACAGTGGCAGAGCCTCTCAAGTGAAGGGAGCATAAGCCTCACTTGATCTAATTAGCCCTAGATTGTCAATGTGCTGGTGCAACACTGGAAACAACACCCCTCATTAGAGACGAGATGGGCTGTGTGGCCTTCTCATTCGTTTCCGACTGCATTATGCGATTGTTGTGCCATCGTGGCCAACTGATTTCCATTAGGAGGAGCTGAATGGAGTCATGCCATTGATGAACGGCTGTGTTTGTTACAGTGACCATTCTGAGGTGCAAAAGAAACCCCTCAGTTTGGTGAGTATCACTGGCTGGGTCTGGCTCAGGAGCACAGCGGAGGTTATTGATAAGAATTAGTCTTGCAAAGACATTGATTGAGGCTGAGACCTTGAGGGGACTGTGTGAGAAGGGATGGAGAGTTCCACTTGGTGTCACAAGCTGAGTTATCTTTCTTTGATTACATCATTGATCATATCAACTGCAATATGTTGCTGAGAGCAAGTACAGGGAAGGCAAAGAAGAATAATTTTTGATTTCAAGATCCTTTGGTAGTTTATATTTTGAATGGTGCTGGCCTCCTACTGCTGGAGGCAGCTCAGATCTCAAAAGCAAGGAACTCTCCCTTTTCCACTTCCATTCCACCGCACCATTGTACCTCGTCTGGACTGTGTGATAAACATAATAACTTGGATTTGGAATGCTGAGACAGCTTGGGAGAAATGTAGGCTGAAACATATGGTGTAGGGTCTACCCATGATGTTTTCCTTAGGGGAAATCTCTTCTAAAATGCTCAAAGATGTGGCATGCATTGCATAAGATAGCAGTCTTTTGATCGTGGTTTTATTTTAGTAAGATAATAAGATGCTGATGTTATACTACCAGGCACTTCTTGTTTACATAATTACCTTTGATTGCTTCTTGAACAGTGCACGTTTAAATTCCAGGAGACACCGACATTCTGTAGTGTGCCATGTAAGTGATTTCGAGATGTATTAAACATTGCTGGCGTTACCTGACGTGAGGTGTGCTGACCCCATTTCAGTAATGCAAACTCAGCCCCAAATGAAAATTAACAGTTTCTCAAGTCCCGATTTCTCTGTATCACCAAAAGGGATCCAGTCTGCCAGCCTTTCTGGAGGAAAAGCCTCCTCGGGCTTCATTCAGCTTCTGACCCTGAAAGGGCCCATGCCCAAACCAAACTGTGCATTTTGCTCGTCAGGATCTGTTCTGTTTTTAGAGGGTGCTAAGTCTGTGGGACCCAGTAAAAAGCAGCAGTTGTAAATGGGAGCCGAAACATACCCTGTAGCAATGACAAATAACTTCCATCCCCTGGCTCTCAATGATCTGTAGAACTTTTACATAAGAGAGTTCAATCAGTGACACAAATCCTTAATTAAATATTTATCGTGTGAGCTGCAGATGTGAGGAGTGCCAAACCACAGTCATGCCTGGATGATCTGTGTGAAAAACCCTCTTAGAGAAAACGACTGCTTTTGAATCCGTGCCATGGATTGAAGAAAGTAGTTTCTGATCTACGTCATAGTGAGGGCAGAGGCTGCACTACGGATGGCAGCCCCTGGAGTAATTTAGTAGATTCCTCTGAATTCAGAAGAGGACAGTCTATTGTTCCAAGTAAGCACCTTCATTACGAAAAGAGGCTATCTAAAATTAAAAAGGCTATCTAAAATTAAAAGAAACAAGATAAATTATTTTTAAAAATAGTTAAAAATAGATATGAATTTCAGCGACTATATGTTAATTTTTGTTAGTCTTCAGTATTAAAGGCCAGCTGGCCCAAAGTTCATATCTGTTAAACTCTATCAGGACCTTTGGGAATGGTATAAACAGTTTGCCTTCTGCAGTGGTCCTTGCCATTCCTCAGTATTCAGGTCATTTGGTTCCTTGGAGATGCCCAGTGGAGAGACTGTCCCTGCTGAGCGTGTCTCTGCATGCTAATGCATCTGCTTGAATAATCTATTAGAACTGGGGCGTTGCCGGTGCTTCTGGAGCTTCGTCTTTCTGTGGTGTTTCAAAACACATGCAGCAGGTGATGCTGTTACGGAGCCGTGGGAGTGTTCCACCAAAGTAACAAAACTCTAAATAAATAGGACTGAACTCTGGAGAAAGTGGCAGCTGCCACTTGTTTTAACTATTTGAGTGTGAACTTTCTGTTTTGTATGCTGATACAAACTGGAGAAAAGTCTAAATCAAAGACTTGGACTGAAAGGAGGTTGTGATCTTTGCAGCCAGCCCTAAATAAAGATTAGGATAGAAACAGCTCCAGACTTTGCACCCAGATCTGGACTTGGCATCTTGAGCCTGATCATTAGTTTCAACTGATCTGTGAACCAAAGATCGTAGGAGATTACAGAGTTTGCTTTAAAATTCAGCAGCTGAAGTTGACAATGCCTCTTGTTTTCCTTTGTCTGCAAATGCTGATTAAAAAGCCAGACCTGACATTCCTAAATTCCCTCAGGAAAACAAAACTTGCCACTCTGCAAGCAGAAATTGAGAGCAGCAAAGTCCAACTGTCTGTAAGACTGCTTGTTGAAATTTCAGGGCTTTATCTACTGGACAGTAACCAGATCTCGGAGAGGCTGAGATTTTTACCAGCACCGTGGGATGAAATCTATAGCACACAAAGAACACCATTACTATTCTTTCAAAAATGTTGTGGCTTGCAAATGATACGGCCAGAAGAGTATGCATTGTAGCTGTTCGCTGCCAAAATGACTTACGCAGAGTCCAGCACTGGTTCTCGTATCAACCTGCTGGCAGCTGCTGCCAATACGTTTTTCTTACTTAGAAAACCTTACTTTGATTTTTTGTGGGGAAGATAATCAAGCTGGGATAAAATGTCATGTGGGCAAACTCCCTTGTGGTCCATGGGCTGCCACTAGCAATGTCAGAGCACCGTGTCAACAGCAGTCTAATCCTCTGCAACCTGTGAGCTGTGTGGCTTCCTGAAGCAGACTGCTGAGGGGAAAATGTGGCTTGAGAGGGAAACCTCTTCATTGCTCTCAAAGAAATATTTCACTCCCGAGCAGCAGAGGCTTGCTTTGTCTCTGTGCTCTGTTGGTTTCAGCTATCACAAATGTTAGGTCCGGGGGTTTGGATTTTGTTTTGGATTTTTGTTCCCGTACCCTCTCCCCAATATTCACTGTTTTCACGTACTTTGCCAGGTGTAGTTCTCATGGACTTCAGTCCGGTGACTGTATTTTACACCTGATCTGCACTGTTCAGTTGTATTAAGTGAAATAGAAACATGGCACCACGTTATCATAAAGCTTTCATAGCGATAGAACCATAAATTAGGGGGAAAATAAAGTGTTAAACCGTTCTTACCTAGAGAAAATATTTCCCATAGCAGCACTCCAAAAGACCATACGTCGCTCTGTGTTGTGTAGATTTTATCGAAAATAGCTTCTGGAGCCATCCATTTGAGCGGAAGCCTTGCCTAGGAATGCAAAAGACACAACGAGTTGCCAGAACTGTTGTTACTAACCTGCCCGAGTCCTAGGGGAATAAAAACTTGAGATTAGCATTTGAAGTTCCTTCCACTTACATCTCCTTTCCGTACATAGTCGGGGTCTTTATAAATATCCCTGGCTAGTCCAAAGTCACAGATCTTAACCACGTTGTTCTCCGAAAGAAGGATGTTCCTTGCTGCCAAATCCCGATGAATGCACTGTGAAGGAATGAGGACAAGCAGGATCAGAGCATCTGCCTGGACAAGGAGCCGCTGCTACAGCTGAAAGCATCAGAGCTTCTTTGGAAATGGAAAGATAAATGGACTTTTGTTGTGAGCAGGCTGGGGAGGGGAAACGCGTGAGGGCATTTGCTGCAAATATACTGTCATGTGCAAAAGAGAAAATAAGGAACAAGACAAGCATTACAGTTAGTTTTCTGATTTTTCCGTGTGAAACAACTTTCACAGTTATGGTGAGACGAAGGGAGTGCCATTTTCCAGTTAATTGTTCCGTGGAAAATTTGGGAGAGGGCAGAAAGCTGCTGCAGCTCCATTTGCAAATGCAGGCCCGTGAGTTTGTGTGAGACTGGGGTAACCGCACGTAGGCAGCTACTGTGCTCATGGTTTCCGAGGGTGCTGTGTGGTGAGTGCAAGCTCTTGGTTCTCTGCATACTTTGGCATGCTCGTTACAGTCAATTTACTTCAAAAACAGGTGCTCCACAGGCTACAAACATACACTTTTTTATCAAAAAGAGGCACTGACTTTGCTGATAGTGTCCAACATTACTGACAAGCTAAATAGCTGTATACTCCCTCTTCGCTTTTCAGTAGTACTTTTGTTGACCATACTAGAAGGATCTTTTGCTATGAGAAGCCTTTTCTGCGTTTATTTATGAGACAGTTCCGCAAATTGTCTTACAATCTGTATTCACTCCTTCTATCTAAACTCTCCTGTTACAGATACCAGTCCCTGTAGCCAAGGACATGATGGATATTCCTGCACAACTCCTTTAGTGCTACTTATTGCTTAACCGCCAGAGCTAATGTGATCTCCAACACTTTAGTGTAAGAGCAAGAAGCAGATTACTCAGGCTCAAAAGTATATTTGCATTTCTTCATATCAGATACTCATGATTCTGTGAAAGAAGGTCAGCCCTGACATTTTAATGAGCTCACTTTTCGGGAGGCGAGAAACTCCATGCCTTTTGCCACTTGGAAGCTATAGCAAATCAGGTCCTCCAAAGTCAGGGGCCGCTTGTAGAGATCCTCAGCATCTAGGAGAGATCACAGACACAGCAAAACACTAGAGCAACACCTCCGAACTGTTTTGGCACTGGTGCCACTTGCATGCTGATGACCCCAGCCCTGCATCTGAGTATTGTTATGTGAGTTCTCTACTGGGATTACAACTCTGGTTTAGGAAGCACTGACCTAAAGGCAGAAGATCAGATGATTGAAAAAGTTCCATCCAACATTAATCATGTCATTTAGCTATGGGGAAAACAACACTTGGGGATAAAAGTGAGGGAAACTTTTTACAGTGAGCGAGTATCGAGACTGGGGACAGACTGGCCCCACAAATCTTCTGATAAAATATTGCTGTTGCTCCTCTTACACAACAGGGGCAGCTTTTATATGAATACATTATTGCAAATCTCTTTTTGTGAGAAAGCTGGAGTGAGGCACAGGCAAGAGAAAGAATTTGTGATTTTGGGAACAAGTCAAGCTGTGTAAGGGTTTGTAAAGAGTGTGGCACTAGCCAAGTAGCAGAAATCTTTCCAGTAAAAGATCTGGGATTAGGTAGGTTTCTTTTACCTTCTTCATCATCTTCTGAATCGCTGTAGCTCTTATCTTCAATAAATCCTGAGCTGGCAGAGCTTCCTGTGCTGGCTACACTCTCCAGGCGCCTCTTGATCAGTTCGGTCAAATCACTGTTGGACTCATCCAGACTTTTCTCTGCTTGGTCAGAGTTTTCCTGGGACTCGAATGGGTAGAAAACTGATTTTTAGCTTTGGATGGTGCAATGCCTGGGCATTCAAAATATGTAAAAGAATGGCACATGGAGACAGTGTCCTCTGGAGATGAGCGCAAAAGATGTTTGAACATGCTGTTCCCTGAATAGCAGAACTAATGAAGCCTGCTTTCCTTTTTATTAATACAGAACCTCCCATTTTACTGACAGCAATATTCCACCATGAAAGGTAGCTGGAAGCTGGCCGGCTGAGACTGATAGATGAGCAGAGAGATATTGTAATTCTGTACCACTTGCCTTCTTAGGAAACCAGGCTAAAAATCACAGTTCGAGGTATGTGCATGATGTGCACTGAAATGCGTCACCCTCTCCTGAGGAGTGAGGCATAACCAGTCCCTGCAGTTCATGAAAACAATGGTGAGAAAAGAAATTTTGAGTGACTGTACCAGGAAAATCTTCTCTTACTCAACGTACCTTATGTCCTTTCATGCCTGTACACAATAGGTATAATAATAATAATAATAGACTCATCCAGGAAAATACTCTTGGGGAGGCTCCAGTTTCTGGCAGGGCTTCGATCAGAGAGCCCTTTCGATGCTGTATTTTCACAGCGAGGAGGCAGTCCCATCCTTCCCCCATCGCTGATTTCTGGCCTCCCATGTCTTTGCCTATATCCTAGCCCAATTTGTGCTAGCACAAACGTTTGTGTGGATGCAGACAACCATTTGGAAACCAATCCGTTTGGTTAGTTTGAATGCAGACCACGTTTGTGAGCCAGTTCGCTGCATACAGCACCAACTCCTAGGCTGGTGCAGGGGAAGGGACAACACAGAAGATGGCAATGAGCAGGTGATGGAAGGGTAGATGGGGGAGTGGGCCTAGAAGCAAAAGTCCCCAAACTGAACTTGTATTTTGGGAGGGTTCACCTTCTCCTGCTTCAGTTAATACCAGTTTTTCACTACTACTTTGTTGCCCCCCTTGTGCTGGGTAGTATCTCACGAGTAATTCCCTCTTGGGTATTTACAGCTAATTCTTTTGTAGGTGCTAGAAAAGAAGAGGATGGGAGTGAGATCCTACAGGAAAAAAAGTTTCCTTTTCTTGCTCATACAAATTGAAATGTGATGAGAGAATAAAGTGCCTGTATAAACACCAAACTGCCTCAGTGCTAATGCAGAAAAAAAAATCCAACTTGTGGTCAGTGGTTGCTAATTCTGTTCCTTGTGACTGTGAGAAGCCTGTCATTTTTTTTTACCTTGTATGCGATGAAATCTCCTCGTTTTCCTCTTAGATAGTTGGACAGATTTCCGTATTTGCAATATTCTACTATGACCATTAAAGGACCTAAAAAGACAGTGAAAGTCAAATGAGTTTTGAAGCACTTAATACTAACTTATCCTTGCACATCCTCTTCGAAATAGGTAAACACAGTCATTCCTATTAAACAGATGAGGAAAATGGGAAACAGAGAAGTGACACTCCAGAAGTGTCAGTAGTGGCTATGGAGAGAATGGAATACAGTACTGATGCTTAGTTTTTCCCATTAGATAGTAACATAACATAACAGTATTTATACCTTTTAAACCAAAGAAAATTCAGAATGATAAATAAGAATATACAATCCCATATGCTATTAAAGTTGTTTTACTCTATGCATAGATCCATAGATCCATAGCATGGAGCAGTCTTCATTTTTCTCTGCTGCCTTCACAAGTGTTTGGTCTGGGTGGAGATGATGCCACTAGAGGCAATAAAAGTATGCAGGATCATAGACAGATCTAAAGCAAAAGTTGCAAAAATATTTAGTCTGAAGTTTTTGAAAGCCTGGAAAGTCCTATCAGTTTCTTCCTTTCTTACTTCTGTGCAGACTACTGTAGAGTTCAGTGCAATTGCTGCTTTTATACAATTATGCATATTTTTAAGATCTGCTCGAAAATGCTTTTATGTTGCAGTGTGAGCTATTAGAAGAGGGAAGGGCTACATTCTCTACCTTTAACTGCTCTTTGTAATCATCAAATGTAAGATAAGGTGAAATCGTGGGAGTAGAATGCATAGAAACTTGTATGATTATCAATCCTAAGCAACCAGACTTTCATGTCCAGAACCCTTTTCTTGTCTAGAAGGTTGGTAGCAAAAAGCAAAAGTGCGGAGAGCTGCCCTTGGCCATTCGGGAAGGAGGCAGCTCTGAGCAGCGCTTCTACCTGGCTACATTGGCGACGCGCGGGCAGACTTGTGCTGCCGTCCGCTCCCTGCACCCAGTCTGCCGTGTGCAATATTGACGGAAAAGGCTGAGAGCAGGGCTGTAAGGGAAAGTGGAGAGGACGAGGAGGGAAGAGCGAACCTCAGAGATCCTGGTTGCTGCATCCTGTCTGAGACTGGGTGATGGGTACCGTTTGGAAGCAGATCCTCACATTGAGAGGGAGATGGTGAATTCTAGCCATGATAACCAATAGCTTGCCGATAATAACATTGCGTATTTCTGCCAGGCTCTTTACCTGTACGAGTCCTGTAGCACTGCTAGATGGAATACACACCTTCGGGCTGTTCAGGGCTTCCAGCTCCTGTTGACTACAGCTGTAGCATGCTCAACACCTGAGTACACTGCATTAGTGACTGCAAAACCACAGCTGGCCCAAAGTCAGAGCTGAGAGCGGTTCTGCTGCTCACCACACAACACTGCTGCCTTGGGCTTAAAGGCAGCGGTGCTGGGATCTGGCAGTGCACATGAGATCTCTGGGGGACGTTGTTCAGAAGAACCTAAACTCGAATATCCCTCGTGGATGCCCTGAGGAAATGCAGATTCCAGTACAGCTTCACAGCGCCGGTTAGTGATTTATTCATGTTTTTGAAATACTTCCTAGACGTGGCCTCTCTGTGTTTGATTTCCTCATTGTAAAGCATATACTATGCAATAGTTCTAACTGCTTAACGTCAGACACTCAGCCAAGGTGTTAGAATTTGTTACTTGTTATATTGTTAAAATAATATACGTGCATACTCAGTATCAGTCTTCATCAGGAATACTGTAATGTGGTTACAGAAAACCTAGCAAGCAAAGAGAAAGCACTGCATTCTGCAGTGTCATTTTAATAGTAACTCTTATCCCAGTGTCTGTCTTCAGAGCTCAAGGCTATATTTCTCTGGTCTGAAGTTGCATTGCTCAAAGGTAAACAAATCAGCGCTTGCCTAGAGGCTCCTCCGTGCCCTGCAAGGCCGTGCTGCACCGCTCTGCTCCGTCCACTGCTTCCCAGAGCCGGCAGCGGTTTTCCTGGGCAGTGAGTAGGGAAGAGTGAGGTTTACCTCTTCACCCCGGAGGGCACTAGGGATGGAGCAGGCTGGAGAATGGGAAACTGAGGGACTCCCAGGAGAAGTTCCTCAGAGGTTGGGCGGTCACAGTATTTGATCAGTTACTGAGCTGTGTTTTACTATGCAGCTAGAATTCTGTGGGTGAATTAGTGCTTTGGTTAAAAGCTATTGACCTCTTAGTAAAGCTGCCATGGTTTAGGCACCTGTTTGTAGTAAGCCACCTCGTTGACTTCACAGCACAGGAGAGTCACCAGCATCATAACATTACTTCCCCTCCACTCACTGTCCCAAGCGAAGGCTACTTGCTTGTGCACCTGAATCTTAAAACCCTCCGGCTAAAGCTGGCTGTTCTCCCATACAACTTTCTGGGGTCTGCAGTGCTGCAACAGTTCCTGCGAGCTCCCCCATCGTGGCTCCCAGGTTACAGCAGTAGCTGTGCTGCTGGTTGCTGACCGCTCCTTGAGGAACGGGGAGTAGCTTGCTGGACGGAAGATTTCTTGCCTGGTGTCCTACCAAATCTACCTCACTAAAGTTTGCATCTCTCCCCCACGACTGGACAATTACATGTTCTTTGGGAAAATGATAGCTTTGGAGTCTCAGATGACAACAGATGAGTGCACCATCTCTCTCGCTCTTTCCCCTTCAGTTATTTTACTCTGATTGCTTTCTCCTCAGCTCTCCTAAATCTATGCTTTGGGGATTGTTTTGAAGGTTCATTGTAGGCAGCAAAGAGGCATTTCTGAGCGTTGTTACGCTGAAGTTAAAGCACAGTGTAGTAACAGATGAGGATGCTTTGTGTGGCAGTATGGGAAGGGATGTTTTAGTGACAAAGGTCACAGAGTCCTTTGTTTAAGTCTGCACTTTGCAAGAGATTCTTTGTATGATGTACAGCCAGTTGTGTCAGCTCAGCCCCTTGGAAGTCCATGCGGTTGCTCCATTCAGCTTTGGACTGCCTCGGGCTTCCTGTATGCTGCTCAAAAAACGCCTGCTTTTGCCCAGCAAGAGTGAAGTGCTTGGGAAAGGAGGAGGCCTCAAGTAGCTCAGTGCTCAGCCTGGTGCATCCTCCTGATAAGAGGGAGAAGAATCTGTGAAATGATCAGTAGTGCCCATGTGGAGGAATTGGGCACCTAACTGCAATTAAGGATCCTGCCTCCCTTCAGTCCACAACCCCTTTTGTGAACAAGCTTCCAAAGGACAGAGAAAAAGAAAACAGAGAAGTGACACCACTGGCTGGGAGAAGACGTTCAGAAACCATTGATGAGATGTGGCCATATTCTGCCGTAGCAGAAGCTCTCCTGTGAGGAGGAAATGCGTGTGCTTGCATTAACTTCATGTGCATGAGACTTGGACTCCACCACAGATACATCCAAACACCGTTGTATCTGAAAAGTGTTCCTTCTTTGCTCCTTATTTACTGAGGACTTCTCACCTCCAGCTTTGGTGCAGGCTCCCAGCAGGTTGACTACATTCAGATGATGTCCTATATGGATGAGGATCTTCAGTTCAGACATTAAAGCCTTGCATTCGTTAGTAGTTGCACATTCTGCTTAAGATAAACAGGAAAAAAATCATCTTTATACAACAGGATATTTTTAACAGGACACAGCAAGATCCTGTTTATACTTGGAAACAAAAACCACCCAGGTTACTTTTAGTATCTTTGCTTTTCAGACTCTTTAACAGATAATAATTCATCCGTTTCATTGTCTGTTGACCTTTATGAAGTGGAATAACACTTTATCTTTTGGGTGACTCTTCCTTTCTCTAGCACAGCTTATGGAGGGTTACTTTCCTGTAGGAGAACTCTCGCCCCCAAATCAGATATCAGAGAGCCTTTGCAAGGACCGAATTTCCCAAGCTTAGCAAAGGAACAAACAACCACTCCAAGCAACAATAGCACACGGAAGAACATGCTCCTCCATCTACAACGGTGATGTGCAGTTTCGTAGTACTTCTTTACAGTACATCAGAACATGTTTTTCCACAGTACTGAGTAAGTCTCCACTGCAGGTGGTGGAGGAATCCAACACGTATGTAAGCTGGGTCCCAAAATGTTGCTGGGTTGTACAGCGTTACTAAATCTCAGCACTGTGAGATCTCATTGACCCAAGAAATACCTTTTCCAGCAAAGCAGAGGGAGTCATGTTTGGTGTGAACCATGAACTTGACACTTGATGAAGCACTGGCTAGCAAGCTGCACTGTACTGCCATTCTCTTTTGTTGCCAAAGCTAAGAAAGGCACTCTCAGACCAGAACATGGTTCAGATGCTAGCTTGTTTCCTCTGCCTTCTTTCCAAAACTCTCGTGATGTATTTTAACAAAAAGGGCTGTGTCCTGTTTCCTCTGATTTTGCCGTTGTGTCATGTAAGATTTAAATATGAAGAAACAGTTACACAGCAGATCATGTGGTGTGACAGATGTCGCCTCTTTATCTGCTTGTAGAATGCTCCATAAACAAATCCTTCACCAAACTGTGCCAGAAAGAAGGAGCTGTTCCGAGCTCAAGGTTTCTTCGGTCAACAGTGTTTGTAGGTGGGTGTGTACATGGGTGGCATTACTCCTGATTTACCCTGGCATGAGCTGGAACACATGCCTGGCAAAATCTAAACAGAACAGCCTCAGAAGTGTTTCAGATAATCTTGCACAGTAAATTTTAGCCTTCAACCCAGAACTGATACCAGCCTACTTCATGGAAATGACAGTGCTGGAATTACAGTAATGCAGACATCTCCAGAGGCTTTTTTTTTTCCCTTATGAATGTATTGATTCACACTAGAGAATCTGCTTTATTCAGGAAAGTGATGAATTATGGGCGCGTTAGCTGGGGAGGGACGGGTTAGAGCAGGAGGCTGCTGCCTCCACTGCTGGAGGAGAGGGTAAAATGATGGTGGAACTGTCAAACAGTTTGCTGAATATGTGCAGGCAGGGTAGAGTTGACATGAGGATCAGTTGGGAAGCACAGTGTGGAGGTGAATGAAAACCTGGAGCTATCCAGGGTAGTAAGTTTTGGATGGAGAACGGAGTGTGCCTGGATCAGGGGTTTCTAGGATATTTCAGGGATCTGGAGATGGGCATGGAACAGAAGAAACAACAGCAGGAGAGAAGATGATCTGAAGATCTACTGACTAATGCAGAGAAGGGAGACCAGATTGGGAGAAGGTCCAGACAGGTGATAAACGGATGTTTTTGCAGTCTCAGAGAGATGGGGAGTAGCAGAGCGTCAGGAGAGGCAGCTAGCAACAGAAGCCCAATACTGTGATAGAAGTTCCTGAATGGTGGCATTGCGGGGGTTAATACTGTCATGCAGCAGCAATGCAGAGCAATGTGGGCTATGCAAAGCCATCCAGTGAGCATGGATTGTATCTTTGAAAAGATCCTAAGTGAGCAGTTAAAAACCTCTAACCCAAGTAGTCAATGTACTGGCTGATGCATTTATTCATAAGCTGTCTGCAGAGGCTTTGTATGTAAAATAGAACATGAAAGAATTGTGTCCAAGTTCCCCCCTTCCCCACCACTGAACGGTATAAGCTTTCCTTAATTTCAGTAATTGCAAGCAAGTTGTCTCTAATTCACTCCCTTGGCGTTGCTTTTTTTTTCTACCCCTTGAACTGTTCTACATCTGGAAGGGCTGTGATCGAAGGCTAAGATCCAATTTCAGACTATCTCATGTAATTACATTCTGTAATCTGTTTCCCTCCTAACCCCCCAGACCTGGAAGCTGCTGTTTTCCTCCTCTAGGAATACAAGACTTAATCAGCAGCACGGCATGGAGCCCACTTGTCATTTCCTACACATTAACATTCACTGTATAATGACTAATTGCTCCCATATGACAAACCCACTCCCTTCGGAACACAATGAACTTGGGACTGATTTGGAGCTGAGAACTGGAAACCTCATTGCCCACAGGTTCCCTGAGCAGTCTTGTGAGAATCTCAGAGGGATATGTACCTTTAAGCATTTTTACGGCAACTGTTTTGCAGGTTGAAGATTTATCAATGCCAAAAGCAGACGCCTCCACCACCTTCCCAAAAGCACCATGACCCAGTGTTTTACCTAGAGAAGCAAGAGTCAAGAGTGAGCCAAAGGTGACTTATGACAGTCTGCACCAGATAAGAGGGAAACATGCATTCTCAGCTATGCAAGAAATACAAGACTCCAGTGCCCAGGCACAACGTAGACCGATAGTCAATAGAAGCCTGTATCACATATTTGCAGTATATGGATATGAACGGTATGATTTATATCCATATGACTTTAATGCAATACAGTATGTGATAGAACAGAGTAGAATAAATAAATCTGCATTCAGCTGAAGGCAAGGCTGAATATATATATATGGCTTAAGGGTAAAAACATTAGGTATAGTTGTCCTGAAGCCCAGGAAGGTCGGAGTTTGGGTTCCACACAGAATTGTAGAAGCCTGATCTCTCATGAATCACAGTCATGGAGATAGGCAGCTAAGGCACTCAGGCAGTCAGAACCCTTTAATCCTTCAGTTATTGACTTTTATTTGACATAAGAGGTATAATAACTGGAATTTAAGATGATAATCTTTATTTTCCCTTTCATTTGCATTTTAATGCCTGTATTACCTAGTGTGCTCTGAGGGCTCTGACCCACCATGCAGCAGAGTACACTGGACATCATGCTCTGGCTTTTTGGTTCTGCTAGTTTGACCTTCTATCCCACCATCACCTCGTTTTTTGTTATTTTTGTCTGTCTTCCTCCTTCTCCCATGTTTTCCAGCTGAAGCACCAAGAGCACACACAAATACAGATATATTCCCTGTGCTCATCATTGCACACAGATGTTACTGTTTCTCTATACAAACACAACCTGCTTTTTACATCTTCGTGCTCTATCCTCCAGTGAGCTGAGCTGTTGAATGAAATTTGGTTCATTTTGTCATGATAGCTCTTTACAACTCAAAGCTAAGTTCAGGTGGTCGATAAGGAATTGATTATTTGATAAATTCATAGATTTCTTAAAAAGAAAATTCACTGAAAGACTGTCACCTTTCAGACTGACTTCTCTTTCCCTTTTCCTCTATGGATGTGGAAGCATACTTTTGGCAGGGACAGTACCTGGAGGTACCTTTCTTCCCTGTCAAGAGTTTGGCTTCACTTCTCCAAGAAAGAAGAAGAGGTGGTACCTATTTTGAGAGACATCATCTTTGCTTTTCTTACCAAATCTCTTGTTTCACCTCCCATTAAGGATGATCCTGAATTCTGCGACTTGCTGCCAGTTCTCCCTGAGGATGGCAGGTAGTACACTGGCACTAAATGATAGGCTGCTTCTGGGGTTATACAACTGATCCAGTGAAACTGAGGAGCGTTAGAAATCATCATTCTGTACGGTAATAACACCCAAACCACTCACCCAGCCGCAGTCTGTCTCTTGGGAACTCCCATTTACTGCTGTCGTAGGGGAGACGGTCGCACTGCTCGTCAAGAGGCATTTCCTCTGGATCCATTATAATCGACAGGTATCCTGTTTTAATGTCTGTGGCATCAGGCTAAAAACAGGGTGTGGAGAAATTATTCACAGTATTTACCTTGCAAGTCTAATGGGAGAGAACTGTCGTCTGCAAGACTGAGTGCTGGCTGGGGAGTTCCCTGAATTCCAGGCTTCGCTCTGACGTTTATTCCGAACCATGAATGCATCACTTCAGCTTCCTGCCTCTCTTTTTTTTGATATCTGGGAATTAAATGTTTATGTATGCCTGCCACTCAGGGGTGCTGGGAAGAGGCATTGATTAATGCTGGTAAATACTCTGAGGACGCAAAATCGATCACTGTCTTCTACCTGTATCTGTGAAAGGAGATGAGTGCTTTTCTATGGGAACGCCACGACTTGTGCTTCCTGGTGCACTACAGAGCTTTTTGGCATTTTCATAGTGTTTTGTTTTGCAGGCTCGGTTCTCCAAAGTTTTCCACTTCGTGGCTATTGCTTAGTACAATTTGAAATTGAAAGCTGGTGAAAGCTGCTACTTCTGATGCTGCTTAGTGGGAAGCTGTGATTTGGTGGGTCCTGTGGGCAGACTTGCATGGGTGTGAAACGTAATAGGAAATTCACTGTTATCCACAACTTTGTTAAAGTGAGCTCAAGGAGGAAAACATTAACCTCTGTATTTGCAATAGGAGAGGAAATTTTACTCAAGTATTAGGGATCAGCACTGGAAGTGTAGTTTGGTGAGCTTCAGAGCAGAGCGCTGTGCTTGCCTTTCTGTTACTGTTTGTTTCAGGAAAACCAGACCTAAATTCCTTCGAACGTTATTGAAACTTTACTTTTTTGAGTCAAAAAAGAGAGATGCAAGAATAGCAAGACTTGGAGACAAAATAGATTGTGTGGTTTGAGCTCATTTCTAGAGAACCATCCCAGGATCTTTCTCAAAACAGGGCCCCCTTTAATACTTATGTTTCAGAGGAATCTTATCAGACAAGTGGTGAAATCAAGCCCTCATTTTAGGGGATTTAGGATTTTTTGGGGTTTCCTAATCTTGCCAAGCTGCTTTGACTCCTAAAGAGGCAGAAGCCTGATTTTATGGTACTGTGGAAGTGGGTAGAAATCTCACGAGTACAAGTGATCTCTTGAGAAGGTAAAAGACTATCAGCAGAAATCTTGGACTGAAATTTTATAGGAACATTTTGCAGTTTTTCTACCAAACTTTTGGCCCAAAAACTCTGATGCTATGCATAAACTGGGCCCAATCCCAGACCCTTTGTGCAATATGGAAGCTCTCTTACTTTTCTCAGTTTCCGAATGAATAGAGTCAGAAGAAGCCAGAAGAGGGTAGCGGCTAGACCGGTGCAGACCAAAATGATAACTTCAATGTTGGATTTCTCCTCAGAACCTGGAGGTTAAATGTACAACCAAATTTTAAATGTAGCGGAAGTCCATGACTGAACAACAGTTCTCCTCAGTCCGACACCGTGTATGCGTTTCACCTCAGCTTGGAACTCACCCTGTATTTTAATGAAGGCTGACGTGCTGTCCTGGCCCATGTCGTTGGACGCCTTGCATTCATAGAGCCCTTCATCATCCTTTTTCACTCGCTCGATGACCAGGGTATTATTTTCCATGGAAATTCCTGTTGGAAGGAATTTTGGTTAATATTATCACAATAATCTACCTGTCTACACATGCCTTTAGGAGACTGAGAACTGAAAGTCAGCTCCCAGCCATGCAGGCCTGCTACGTGCTGTTAGGAGGCATTTTAATAGTGTGCTCCTCATTGCGGTCTGGCAATTTCCCTGACATTTTTTTCTGTTCAATACCTGTGTAAATTGCTTGGGGATCATTTAACCAACAGCAAATACGGCTGTTAATTTTTTATGAGCAGACAGAGCTCGAAAAAACTTCTATGGAAGTTAGTGAAGTGATGAGAAGATAGGTTTTCTGATAGCGATAAGATACACTGGGAAAAAAGGAAACTAGATGAAATTATTGGAGAAAGCAGAAGTCTTGGAGGCTGTGGGAAGTGAGGGGAGTTCTAATGTGGAACTTGGAAATCCCTGGAAAAATCACTGCGTGGAGCAATCCTGGATTCACAGGCAGCTGGGGGCTAGAGGTGGAGTAGGAAGAGGAAGGTTGCCTAGATATGACCTAGATATGTGAGGCTTTTCTGCAATTAATTTTCCAGATTTATTTTCCACCTTTAATTTTTCCTGAATTGTGGCACAAAACTGAGAGCTCATCTGTTTCACCAAGGATATGTTTGGGGCAGAAATAGGGAAACAGGTCTTTGAATCCAAAAAGGAAGGACAATTTGAGTTTCTGGGTGTGCTGCCTGTGAATCCTGTTGCTGTTAACAAGAGTACTGCACGTAACTTGCCATGCACCATGCTGAAATATTTACCCTGGGGTGTTTTTTCCAAATATTTTATTTATGTTTCCATTGGTTGGATGAGTTACATGCTCGTCCCTCTAGAATTATTTATAAAATTTCAGTAGCTATAAAGAGTTTCTCTCGGAACAGTCTGATCTGAATTATGGATGATCCTAGATTTCCTACCTAGTCCAAGATGTAGAATTAAAGTCACAGGACCCGCTACGGACATGGGATTCTCCATGATTTATAAGCGATCTCAGGACAGAGAGCTGAGAAGGCATTCCAGGCTCAGGTAGGGGAGCCCATGCTCCCTGCCCGTGGTAGCACTGCGCTGAGAGCATGTTCTCGATACTGTGTTGTGGGAGACAAAGAAAGGATGTGTAATGTGCCGTGGCATGCCCTGGACCTGTCTGTTAGGTGACTGCCCACAATTTGCTGCAATATATTCTGATCAGGCCCCAAGGATAGCTGATGGTTCAGGCTTGTGTTTTCAGACCCACCTGACAAGCAGGTACACTCTGTCTCAGTTTTGTATGCAAATACTTGTCTCGCATAAGCAGACTGAACAGCAGCACGCTGTACTTGTTCATTTACTAATGCTATGCTAATGTATGCGGACTGTCTGGCTGACTGCAGACACGAGCACTGCCACATGCGGAAGGCGAGCTGCAGAAGCAGGCATTGGGTTGTAACCGGTTGGCAGCTTTGACCTCAAAGTCTGAGTTGGAGACTACTGCAGTGGTCTGATGTATTTGGTTGCGTATACCATCGTGATTCAGCCATGCTTGCAGTAGCCGTGGAGTTGTAGCTCCTATGTTTGTGGCAGACCTGCAAGTCCATTATCCTGTGTTAACGTCCAATATCGCAGCGCGCTTGGGAAGCAAGGACACCCACCTGATGCTGCTGAAATGGGGTAGCCGTTCTTCCTCCACGTAATCTGAGGTTCAGGAGTTCCACTGACTTTGCACTCCAGAATGATCTTGCCGCTGATGTTAACCTCCAGATCCGTGAGGTTTTGTATCACGTACGGCGCTGCCTTTGCTACAGTCACGAAGGAAAACAGAACACAGTGAGATGTCAGGAGGCACCTCGCGCAGCTCTGCCATCTTCTCTCCTTTGGCCACCTGGATGGCCTCTCTGGGCTGGAAGTGGCAAAGATGTGGGTGATGAGTGGCAGCAAAAATCCCCCAAATTATGGGAGGCGTGGATAAGCTCATTTGGCTTATTTTCAGACTGACCAAGCTTAGATTCAGCTTCAGCTAGAACCTCCTTGAGTTTCTCATCCCCTGAAGAAAATAGGGGACAGTGAGTGGGTAGAGCAAATGCAGAGTGAATACCAAAAAAGAAAGGAGGAGGCAAAGAGGAAACAGTTCTAAGGATTTCATCTTCTCTATCATGAGTGCAGTTATCTACTTACTACAAAGCTGTTAACCTCTACTTTATGTTCCAGGACCAGGAAAGCAATGAATAAAATCACAAGCACAGCATAAAAAATACATAAAACCTGCAATAAGGATGGTAGCTGGTGGGTGTTAGTACATTTAAAAGGCCTTGTTTGTACAGGGGAAGGAGGGCTGGTTTGCAGGGGCATTTCCACACGTATTCTCTGGAATACTTGTCTCTCAGACATGTGCCAGACAAATAACAGACCCCAGTAATTCTCAGAAGAATGTGATTAAGCTTCCAGTTCTCCCATGGATATATTCCCAGTTTGGCTGTGTTTTTCCCATAGCCATCACGTGTAGGTGTCTGTGTAGGTGGAAATTTGACTAAACGAATAAAAATATCTGCCAGGGAGAGAAAAGTGAATTGCCTGAATGGAGAGTGCAGAGAAAGCCCAGTGCCTCCGAGTCAGATGATGCTGACACGTGGCTCCGGCTGTGGGGACAAGCCAGACCGCTAGCACTTGTTAATACCAGGGGGAGATTCTTTCCCTTCCTCCGCACTGCAGGAAGAGGCAGGTGCCTCTGCCACTTCTTAAAATAAATCACCTCCCACTCAGGTATGGGAGCCCTGCTAGCCACAGCTGTGGCGTGGGTGAGCATCTCCTCCTCATGTGTGTGCCTGCACGGAGGGGGAAGGGACTGCACGGAGTGGGAGGCTGCATGGGAGATGTGCTGCTTTGCTTCAGCACGGCTGAAGCCAGCACTGCATGGCCTGGTTTTCACCTAAGTGACAAGTGCCTATGGCAGCATAGCTGTGCCTTCGGTGGCTCATTAGCCATTAGTGTAAGTGGAGAAGCCAATTTGAAAATCACTGTCTAATTCGGCTTCTGAAGGACTCTGTCTTCTACACCCTGTCTTGCTACTATTTGTTTCAATTCTACTGCATTTCTGTGCTTTGGGTTTTTCTATTGGAGTATAGCCAATAAATTCACCCGTTCCAGCAGCACTTTTTTCTGCTGAGAAGGCCTGGGCCTGATCACTCACTTTCTTCACTACGAAGCAGAAGACACTTCACTAATTTTCAGTGAGTTTTGACCAGAAGAAGTGTCCTGCCCTTTATATTCACGTAGCCAAAGAAACCAGGCTTCAGGATCTGTAGTGTTACTATTTTTAAGAAAATAAAAGAGTTGGGGGGTTGGCTATAAGTAAGAAAATACTATTATTACAACAAAGTGCATCCCACTTACCCAGAATAAATGGGACATGTCACTTGACTATACACTTGACCAGTGACGTTTGTGATTACGTCTGCTGGATCCAGATCTATTTAGGTATCTATATCAACCTGGCAGCTCTAAGTGTGTTGAGTATTCTGCCAAAGTCATATGGATCTGGGGTGACAGACCCAAATGATAGAGTTGTGCTGTTAGTAACATGGTGGGTGATGCCTTTTCTCCTCAGTCAACACTATGTCTGCACCCAGCATGGAGTTAGGAATACAAAATGCATCTGAAATCACCTTTACGTGTAAAGGCAAATATTTTATACAAAACCAGCAGTGGCTGGATGAGTAATATGTATGGCTAGGTGTCAATCCATATACAGTAATGCGAAAAAACCCAGAAACCAGAGCACAAAGTCTGTATTAGGACAGTCCCTGAGAAATGTTGGGCACCTTCTGCTTTGAAAGGCTTCAAAGGGAGCAGCAGATGCGCAGCGTTTCTGCTCCGGCAGCAGAACGACAGCACGCCCCAGTGCCATCTTCCATGGGCAGCACCTACCTCTGACGAGGAGCTGAGTGTGCTGCTCTAGCGTGTCGGTGCTGTTGTGCTGATTCTGGGCTCTGCACTTGTAGAGGCCACTCTGCTCCTTCGTGACATTAGTAATGACCAGTATCAAAGAAATGGAATAATTGTCCGTTTTCTTGATCACAGAGTCGCTGAGAGCCACCTCTGAGGAGGGGTAATACCAGGCCAGGTGGCTGTAGATGTACCTGGAAGCCCGGCAGGTCAGCCGGACGTCATTCCCCACAATGGTTGTCACTTGTGGCTCTGTTTGCAGCCCAAATGGCACATCTAGAAGGAAGAGAAAACATGTTTACAATTAAATCACAACTGAGAAGATCTTTGGCTGCCTGGTTGCACTTGGCGGTCAAATTTCAAAGGCCAGCCGTAAGGAAATGAGCCAATTTTAATGAGACCCACATTTGCGTGTGCAAACTGGAAGTGGTGCTTGTGAATTAGGTACACGAACGGACCTCCCATGTCCCGAGGCTGACCTGTGGTAGTCCAGCTCTCAGTATTCTCATCATTACATTCTCAAGGAATGAACTGAAAGTTTATAAATAGAAGTAGTTAATGGACTAAGAGAGTTTAATCAAGAGAGATTGTCTATCCAGGTAGACAAATGTGTTTGTGAGCTCTTCTCTTTCTACCTGCAATCAGTGCTTGAAAGTGTAATTGCATAAGAATAAAGAAACCTATTCCCATTTCTCAGAAGTAGCACTCTCTCTCTTCACCACTGAACAATCTTCCCATTTCTCTCTTACTCCAACTATGCCAATATTTGTTTTCATCACGTGTGCCTTGGTGGATATTTACTTGATCACTGGATGGGTTAACTGGGCTAATGATGTACGAGTCCTTCAGGCCTTTATGTTTAGCAGAGGAATACTTTGAGGCATGAGTCCAACCTATCCACAAAAAAGTAAGCTGTTTCTTGCTATATTTTTAGTAATTTTTCAGCCAGAAGAAAAATCAGTTTTGCTGAAGTGGCAAACTGAGTCCATCTGAAGACAAGAAAAAATGTTTCTGAGTAGAATGCCCGGGTCTGGCCCACAGACACATTCCTGTTACTGCATTAGCCGCCAGAGACCTACGATTAAATTGTCTCTGAAAGATATTCTTTTCCCTTTGAATTCTGTTAGTTTCTGTGGCCTACCCACCCATCAGACTTGAATGAAAGTGCATTGATAACAACAGTGACTTGGAATTATTTTTACATCTGTTTGGTCAGGATTTTCAAGCAGCGGGGAGTTATGAGGAATCCCTTATAAATTTTACGAGGTGTAGTACAAGGATGGGACACTTTGGGAGGCCTTGCTCTGGGTTGCCTTCTGAACATGAACACTGTTTGCGATAAATCTGGTAGATTATTGCTTCAGTGCCAAGCTGTTGGTAAGATGTTTTCTCAAGCTAGGATGAAATGGATGGTGCTTGGAGAAGGACAGAAGCTAAAGGGCAGCAAGTACGCATTGCCCTTGCAATCTGACAACTTCCACATGGGAGCTGGAATTTGGCCAGGGGCTCACACTGCAGACTCTGGCAAAAAGTTCTGCCGAAGCTACAGTTAAGCATAAATAGCGAGGTTGTTGAAATAACCAATCTGCCTTATAATAAACCATATATTGTATAAAATCCGGAGCCCTGAAGGAGCCTTCAGATATGATTAAAAGTCTCTCTTCTTCACAAGTCATCTGGAATAGAACCAATAAGCTTTGCTTCATGGTTTTTAAAGACTGGCACCAGAAATGTTTTACAAAAGATCTGAAAAGAGAAGAGACCCCTCAGGCCACAGCTGTGGAAATTGTTACTTTTCTTTTCTTTCCTTTTCATGAAATTTCAGTTTACTTTATGCTGTGTTTTGTTAGGCTCGGTTGCTCTCTTTCTTGCTTAGTGCTTGCCGTATGCTCAAACTGACTCGTGTAATACATCCATTCTTCACATCTGATGTCCTGTGGTTCCAGCATGTCAAGATGATGCTTATCAAAAAGGGGGGAAAGTCTGAGGCCAGCAGAATTTCTCTAAATGAGAAGAACTGAGGTCCAGTGAAAACACTGAGATGTGGCACGAGCAACATCTCGGCATCTCCCCTGAATCTGTCAAACCAAAATAGGGAAAAAGCGCCCCCTTGACTGGCCTTTTCCTTCGTTTCTCTTCTAAGCATTTGCTATTTGCTCTGGCAAGAGTTACAGTACTAAGGTAGATGGATCTTTGGTTAGACTCAGTTCTAAGTAACTTCTGAGTAAGCTCAATGGTCTGGGAGACCTCCTGAGATCCCCTCCACCCTGAATTATCCTGTGATCCGAAGTGCTGGGTCTCAGTGAAAGTCCGAAGGGATTCCATGTCAAGTGACGAGGTGGGAGTTTGGTCACATTACCCAGGGTAAAACACAGCGAACCCCTGCAAATCTGCAGGGCAAGCTGAACTCAGCCATCAGCGGTTAGGCTGGCAGCCCCGTCTGCCCTTGCTTCTGCCTGTCAGGAAGCCTTTTCTGAAGAATTTCTGCTTACCACTTGCAGCCCCGTTTGTTTCCCAGGCTGAGTTTCCTTGAATGGCTGTGGGAGACTCACCCCAGGGAAGCACTGCATCCCCTGGAACAAGGGACTGGCGTGTGTATGGCAGTGAGAACACGGGCTGGAGCGCCCAGAGATCTCTGACATTTCGGTGCAAATTCCCAGTGAATTTGATGTGTTGATTTCTAGGCCCAAGTTTATGAAGGATGCTCAGTAGCTTCAGCTGGCTGCTGGGCTACTGGACTTCACCAATGCAGGGTTTGTGCTACCAACTTAACATTCTGGGAGCAGAGGGCTGGCTTGTTTTTCTTATCATTTCTTCTACTGAGATTTTTTATTTAGCATTTTGAATATTTTTAGCTGGAACCTGTGCTATTCTCTTCCATCTTGTTAGCCTTTCAAGAAGCTCTTTCAGCTCCAATAGAATATTCATTGATTTTCACTACAGTGGAAGGAAAAAGAGAGGAAAAGAAAAGTCTCTCTTGCGCTCCTCTCTCTTTTCTCCTCCTACCTGGATTATCTGGGGAGTAACTGCAGCTTTGAGAGCATATTATAAGTCAGTTCATCTCTTAGACTACTTTGCTTACACGATCTTGAACCTGAGCAGTCATTAACTTCCTCTCTCTGAACAGATACAGTGTTTTATAAGACTCCTAATAAGTTGGCTAAAAGAATGCACCATGGGGCCTTTTCTCTTTTATCAGCAGTCACCAAACATTTGTCTTTTGTATTATATTACAGCGTAGTAGCTGCGAATTTCACTCTCGACTGTGCAGGATTCCATGGCAAAATAGGGAAATGAGCCATTGGGGGAAGGTAAAAAGTCAGCATCAATCAAAAGAAAGTCTGTCTCCATTTGTATTTACAAGGAATTAATTGGTTTTAATTTCCTGTGCTTTGCACAATAATCTGTGTAATTCAAAACTTCTGCTCTTTCCCAAATTCCATCCCTGTGCCTGTCAGGGTGGGGGGTTGCCATCAGGCGTATGCACGTAGGGAGAGTGAGCAAAAGAAAGGGTGAGCCCGACCATCTGAAACAGCACAGATCTTTTCATAAATCCTGTAAACATGTCAGGAATAAGCAAATTGAGAGTGGCAAGCAGTTGTAGAACGGCCCAATTCATACATTGTTCTAGTATCTGATAGCAGATTTTTATCTCACGTTTGAAATATAATATTTTCTTTTTGGTAGAAATCTTTAACTCCATTTTTCTGAGCTGTTTTTGCAAGCAGATAAGCCCTTGAAAAAGGGCTTTTGTTATTATTTGTTATTCTTACTGTAATTCATTTATATTCCAAGAACATTCAGAGGTTTCATATGGGTGGGATCCCATTTTGTTGCATGTAGTACAATGATACAAAGGCTAGAATTTGATTTACTGTGCACCTACAGTAATATGTAGTTGCCCTTTCCAAGCTGCAGACCAGAGATTAGAAGGCAAATAATACTTGTTCACGGCAGAGAATAGCTCCGGGAGACATCAGGTCAGCTTTGCACTGCACGAGGAAGGTCGCAGTCTGCCTCGAGTGTCCTTTGGTGCCTAACTGGTGGTGGGCAGTGACACGAGGCGGTTCTGAGCACCTGATGGCTCACCCACATTGCCTCTGTCCGTGACAAAATAGTCATCTGACTTAAATGGGAACACTGGTGTCAAAACTGCGGTAGGCAAGAAAGGCAGGAGACAGATTTTGTTTCAGCAAGAAACTGTAAAAAGGATTTACACAAAACAAAAATAGTGGAATAAGAGTTAGGCCAGGGCACGATGGAGAACACAGCTACTGCACTGCAGTAGGAGTTTCTGCTGCCATGAACAGCTCCAGGAGAACTTCAGTGACTCCCTGACAGGCAGGACATCTGCAGAAAGAGCTCAGAGAGGCTTCAGGGCTGTCAGTGAATGAGAAGATTTCTCATCTCATTGGACCCCTTATATGGTTTGGTTTCAGCGTGAGCTCCAAACCCCATTGACCTATCACTGAAATTAATTCTGCTGGCAAAGAAACGATTTAAAAATAGATACCAGTGCTATTTCTAGTGTCCGTGGGAGTTTCTGTGGGGGCTCTGCAGTGGAAGAACAAAATGGTTGTTGACAATATTCCATTGGGATAAATACATTTTTCTGAAACGAATGTGGTGGTGATGGAAACACCAGACTGAAGTCAGGCACGTCCCCAGAAAGCAGGTGCAGCCTGGACAACACCTGGTGAAGTTTGCCCGTGACACTCTGCCATGCCCCGACAAAACATTCCAACCCTGACCTAGCGGAACAGGTTTCCTCCGCAGCATCTTCAGATCTCTTAGCAGGGAGAAAACCTCAATTCCCCAAAACATTTGAAAGCAGCTCAGGATCCACCAGCTTGTTTGGCAGTAGGAGATAACAGGCGATCAGGTCTTTAAATTCAACAGACTGCTGAATTAATTGTGGAGTCCCACAACTAGCAGCTGGTTTGCAGAGAACGGAGCACTGTGAAGTGCTACGAACATTTGCTAGATGTTGTCCTAAAGGCCCACATATTGCGTGTGTGCTCTCTGACTCTAACTCAGCCTTTATCTCAGCTTTTAGGTTCACTCTGCGTAAAATTAATCAGCCTAGCAATTGTAAAGTGGTCTGCTTAGAGCCTGACGCTTTTGGACTTCCCCTGTTCGGTACCTCACAAACTGTCCTTGAATGTCCCTCCAACACGGAGACTAGAGGCAGCTCCTGGTGAGAGTAACTGGCAGCCACTTAGCCTCCTCCAAGTGCACTCCATAGAAGACAGTGCCTTTTTTTCATCTGTGGGGCAGACCTTCAGCAGCAGCTCTTACAGCAGCCTGGTCGCTTGTTGGAGTAACGTGCCTTACTCAGCAGAGGACCGTCACCTAAAGAAAGCCAGCAGCAGGTCACTCTGCTGCTATTTTACCACGGCAGTATGACCTACTTTAGGATCAGGGTGGCCACATTTAGAAAGATTTCTTTTCTTTCTAATCCATAAACACCACTATTTTTAAACACAGCACTTTTCTAAGTCAGTCATGCTCGTTCAGCATCTGCCTCTTCCCCAGAATGGCACAGATGCACAGTCTTTTCTCCACAGGCGAGAATATATCTGTCTTGCCAGCCCCTCTTCACCTCCTCGTCTGTTTTGGTGGAAACATTTCCACCATAACCGCTGTCAGTAATTTTGTCCGGTGATTCATTTCCTTCATAACTAAAATTGCATGATTTAAACATTTTGTGTCTCAAAACATTTCTAGATGGATGTTAAAATAAAATATCTGAAATATTAGCTCCCTGGGGGGGAAGCTACATAACATAGTTGTGAAAGGTGCATGGATTAATCAAACCCTTGGAATCTGACCTTATGCTAGTTGTTTATTTAGTTGCTGCAGCATTGGTCTTAGTCACCAAGTATCACAAAGTCCTGGGAATAGCTTGGGAACATACGGCTTTGAGTTACCCATCCAAACGTAACAGCTGGCAGAATTCAGAGCAGAAACAAACCCACGTGAAGACTCAACAGTTGGAAGTGGTGAAGTGTAAAATTAATAGCTCGTCTTCAGCCTGCCTTGGACATCTTGAGGACCTCTTATGTCTGAGCTGTATCTCCCAAAATTGCATCTTGGAGGGCTTTTTCCCAAATAAATAAGAGTTAGGGCTTTGGGAAATATCTCTTGGTGGCTTAAACCCTCTTTTGTCTCCATAAGGCACTGGGGTAGTACAAAGAAGCCATAAATGGAGGTGAAATCTTTCCCCCATATGGCACCGGCTTCATTATCATTGGATGACATTTTTTATATCAGCACTTTTATGCAATAAGAATGGTAAAAATGTTTAGTGATCCCTTTTTTGGTTAGCCCCGTATGAAATGTGCCGAATTACTTTTGAGCAATGGAGTCAAACAACACAGGACGCAAGAGAGGCAGAGGAGTGCAGAGCGCTGCTACGAGCGCTTCGCCCTCAGACCCTGCTTCACAGAGCAGAAACCAAGTAGTGAGAATCAGACATTTACCTTCCAGGACACTTCTGCACTCTTTGTTCTAAAAATTGTTATTCTGATACAAATTCTACCAGCCAACACCCACTCATCCAGAAAGTGAGCAGAGACGTGATTCAGTTTGTTCTCGTTAAGTGCTTGAAGAAGGCTGTCCCTGGACTCTTCTCTTTTTATAAGCTCCCATCTCTCCTAAAAGCATTATGTAGGTCTTGATCTCACTACTAAAGAATTTCTGTGTTGAAAGGTTAAGCAGATATTTGTTTGGATTTGTGTTCTTTGGAGAAATAGCATGTCCACCTCCTCCCTCCTTAAAGGGCACTGGAAAGGCTAATTGCTCAGGCAGGGATCCAATGTCACAGCAACGCCCGGTGATACCAGCCCTGGGTTAGGTCTGAGTATTGGCTTTGCTCACCTTTGCTCTGTCTGCTGACTGAATTGGAGACCAGCCATTCTCCTGAGTCAGGGAGAGGCTTCAGGCCTTCGGCAGGCTGCAGAGGACTTAGCTTTTGCTAGAGATTTCATGAGGACAGCGCTCAAATGTCATGAGTGTTGCCTTAAGACACAGGCAGCTAGGCTCAGGGCCTGCACCTGCAGCTTCAAAAGGGCAAAAGGGGCATCAGGTCTGACGCTGGGCATGGCAAACTCAGCTGGGCACGGCAAACTCAGCTGGGCACTGATGCAGCACCCAGCCTTGCATGTGGTGAGGAGCCTGGCACGGTGCGATCTTGAGCGCTCTGAAAACACAACACGCAGGGATTCCCAGAATTTTTAACAAGCACTCGCCAGCCATATGAAACTTTTAAGTCAGACCGTCAGCATCTAATGTTTGTGTAGTGTTTCTTGTGTCGTTTACCTGAGACGTAGAACTCAATGCTCCTCTCTTCTTCGCCGATCTTGTTTGAAGCCACACAGTAATAGATTCCTGATGCACTGCTGTTCTCCATAGTTAGCATGCTCACAATCTGCCAAGCAAAGAGAGAAAAAGTAGAGGCTTTCAGTGTAGCGTAGGCTTAGCAGAGAGGCTTCAGAGTAGTGGATATGTTTTATGGTAGAAAAACAGTTAACAAAGGAGTTTCTAGTAATGAGCGAAGCTCACAGACAGACAAATGCTTCTGTCAGGTTTTTGGTCTCTCATCTAACATCACTTCAGTCCGGTTGATTCTCTTCCCTCCTTATTTCTACATCTTCCCCTTCTTTTCTTCCTGTCTCCCCCGTGGAAAACAGGCTTCCCCATTGACACCCTGCCAAGGCCTTTGTGTGACACCATCAGCACAAAGATAAAGCGAAGGACCTGGATGATTCATCGAAGACACTGCAAATGAAGCCTCACATCCATCTATTTTCTTTTCTGCTTTTCAGTTGTGGTTTCCATGGGTAACAGGACACCCCCATTTGTGTGGGAAGCAGGTCGTTCATATGTATGTGGTATAAAGAATATTGCATGATTTTGCTTTGCTCTGCTTTGCTGTAACCCCAGAGAGGGGAGGGAGAGATGCAGCCCCTTTGGGCCTCAGCTCACTCTTATAACTTGTGCTTGGAAGCCCCTTGATTCCATAACCCTTCCTGAGAGTCATACCCCAGCTTGTGCAGTCCGTGAGGAAGCTCTGGAGAAGCTGCCTGTGCTAAGACACTTGGCAAATGCAGAAAGAAAGGGAGGATTGTGAAGGAGAAGGAAGGAACACTTGTCCCGAGCTTCACCACACAGGAAAAGGAAGCAGTTCTGGTATTGATGGGGCTGAACTCAGACACATCCTTAAGAACGTGTGTTCCTTAAACATCCCAAGGCCCTGCTTCTGCATAGGGCCTTCTTAATAAAGAGCCAGCCATACGGCATTCCCCTGTCCCTGTCATGATGCAGCATCCCAAGCTCATGCAGGACTATCCACAGGTCATGGCTTGAATTAGTTCTAGTACTTCCTTTGGGCTGCTAGCAAGAAAGCAGGGTCTAACCCACCAAGACAGAGATGTTCTTGCGAGATTACTTTGCTTCCCCTGCAGCCATTCACCTGAGGAACTCTGAGCCCTCACATTTGGAACAAATATCACTTTCTTTGCTGTCCCCTCTAAGGATTTTGAGAATCAAAACTTGTAACACCCCCTGGCCCTTTGTCGTTATCTCCAGAGAGCACTTTGAAGTGCACAAAAGCATCTCTGGACTTTCTTTTTAATATCCTAAACTAAACTCACACGAGACATTCCTTTACTCCTCATAAAGCTGCGCCATGAATGTGTCTATAGCGGTGTGGGATGTGTTTTCAGAGAGTTACTTAAGTTTTTCTGAGCTTTGGCACTTTAAATCCTGTAGGGAAATGAGTTTCAAAGGTTTTGATCCCATGCGCGTTTTACATTCTAATGGGGAACATTTTCAGCAGAATAATGGGTAAGTGAAAAAGTATCCACTTTTTATGGGCACCAAACACAGAAATTAACCAGACAAACCAAATTTGGGGGTGAAAACAGGAGACCAGTAAACCCAGCTCCCTCTGGTGTCCACCAAAGAAAGAGCTGTGCAGTTCTGATTTATTTATGGTGTGAAAACATCTCTAACTTGGATATAAAATCACCCAGAGAAGCAGTCTGCTCCTCCTCCTTTTTCTGTTCCTGCAGCAGTGGGCCTAATGCCACAGGTCGTTAACAAACACATGTTCAGAGCACTACCCTTGACTTGAAACAGTAGAATTTTTGAATTACTGCTGAATCAGGACCAAGATCTTTCTTCTTACGATTACTGAATCTTAGAATTTTCTATCTGGGAATAGAAAAAGCCAATACAAATGTACATGCTGAGGACAGAAGAGGATAAATTTGGACAGCTGTTTAGCAGCTATTAGTCTTGCTAAGTGACAGCTCTAGATGGGAAGGCAAGGATGATACGGTAGAGACAGTTAAAATCGTAAAGGGGAATGTGATTATCCATTTTGGAACACGTCCAGAGTGTTAGGGGTGACACTGTGACTCCTCTAAAAAGTGCTGCAACGCCTCAAGCTGCATTTGGTGGCCCGGAGGTAAACGCACACACATGCTCATGAACACTCACAGACGCTGACGTCTGGAACTGCCTGACTCAAGAAAAGTCTGACATGGTTGCAGGATAAAAAGCAAACAGCTATACTGAGACCTCACCCTGCCTAATCTCAATTGCGTCTACATGTGAAGGTGAAAAAGATGTTAAAATGTTGGTGGGAAACAATCTGGGGACGAATTCTTGGGAAAAATTTACTGAGGAAAAGAGAGAAAGCAATTTTCTTGTCTGTGTGCTCGAAATCACTGTTATGCACTTGCATACCACTTTGCTACATGCCTGAGCACAAGAGATAATGCACTTTACTGCCTTGTCTTCGAACTAGCACCTCCCAGAGTCCTCCAAAATGTGACTTTCAAACCAGCAGCATCCAGCAGAGAAATAGATGTGATTTTAGAGACAGAAATGAAGGATTCTGAGTGATTTTCTAGTAATAAGTTGAATCCCTTGAAATAATTATGCATCAGCTTTTCACTCTAGCTGCGTGCTCCTGGGTAAATCCCTGAGCTTGGGAGTCCAATTATCTTTCAGCATCTTAAATAAAGTTCTTGGTTGCCAAACTAACCTAATCCCAATTCAGTCCTCAACAGTGTGATGCTTTGGAACACAGGCATGTTATGCCAAAGGGCATCCAAATCCTCTTTCCCACTATAAGACCACATAGTTTTGTCTTTTACCAAAAGGAACCTGAAAGAAACGTTTAGGAAGCCAGCAGTGGTATCTGCTTTTTGAAGTATCTGTAGATAAAGGATATCCCATTGAAATCAGTCGAGGAGACCCCGTTGAAAAGTAGCCCCTATTAACCCAAATGTTAAACCCCCATAGTATTCACTATGCTGATGTTTTGGCAGTTGTTCACCACCTGTTACTGCAGGCAACCCAAGTTGAACAGACCTGAAAATTAGAAAATTTGAAATTTGTCAGTACTTGTTCATAGTGGCAGGTAGGGATAAGGATTTTGTTCTTCTAAATGCCATCCCTGTACTTTCAATGCCACCATTTCATGGAAAGTCTGCAAAAAGAAGTTGAATGAGAAAGTAGTTTGAACTCGAGCACCAAACATAGGAATCTTTTCCCATTATTAACAGTGAAAACTGATAGCAGACTTCGCTCTCAGTGGAGCGGCACAGTCCCAGCATCTGGGGACCTTTAGCAGAGAGTGGAAAAAATTCCGAGGGGATAATCTACCTTGTGTGCTTAGTCCATGCACCTGGCAAAGCATTTTCCATTCCTGGAATCAGAGCCAGAATAGAAAAGTTTGAGACATGTTGGCATTTGCCACATCTAGACTCATGAAATCACAGAAAGACCTTAGCTTCGTGGGACCGCTGGTGGTCTCCTGTCTGACCTTCCTCAGAGCAGGGCTCACATCAAAGGTGTTTCTCATGCCTTCTACTCAGAAAACTCTGCTCCCAGACAGAGCACAGCCCTTTCTGCTAAGCCTGAATAATGAGGCTGATGTGCAATCTGCAATTGCCTTCAAACATTGTATCTCCTCAGTGAAATTACTACCAACTATTTACAGCCTGGAAGTTTTAGTTTTTAGTTTACCTTCCACTCAAAGTCCTAGTCAAGAGCAGTTCAGACTAAATGACACGTTAACCCTTGCCAGTGTACTCCAGCCATAAGTGGCAGCACAAACCATGTGGCCGTTCAGTCCTTAGCTTCTGTGCAGGCTGCGCTGGAACCAATGGGAATCAATAACAAAGTGTTGGCATGGAATGTCTGGACATCTTCTTGGTGGGAGGTGGACTGAGATCCTGGGAGTTCGCTGCATTGCAGCCATCCTTCGGACCAGTTTTGATTGCCTGTGTTGAATTTGGAAGTAAAGGGCTCCATTTCCTATTACTTAACCTAAAGGCCACCCAATACTGCGAGCCCAAAGAAGGGATTATTAGCTAATAAATAATTACTATAAAAGAATAAACTAAGTAAGAAAAGAAATAAAATTACTGATCTCTGAAGAACAGCTATGACAAGTAAATAGAGATTGCTGCTGGGAAAACTCATAGTGGGATAGTTCAATAAAGTCTATATGTCTTGCACTGTAATGTTCCCGAACTGATAAAACCAAGCTATTTTAGAAGCAGCCAAATAACATTCCACAGCCATATACCATGAGTGTTTTAAGACATCTTGTAGTAAGGACAGAGCAGCAAGACCTTTTTTTAAGCTGCAGCCAGAATGAATTAATGTATCTTGTTATTCCTTGCTTTCTCTTTCCTTTGTCTAATCCCTCCCTCCAACAACTTAACTTAAATGATTCTTCTCTCTTTCACTTCGTTAGCTATATGTGGGCGAGGATGAGGAGTAGAAAAAGTGGGTGGAAAATTTCTCAGCTGTCTAACTCTGGCAGAGCTGGGGTGGAGGTGGCTAGAGGCAGATGAAATTATAGGAACTTCACCAGAGGCCCCACAAAGAAAATATTCAGCTAGCTCCCAATCCATCTACTTGAATGGCACAGAATAACACTTATTTTTATAGCCTGACAATTCTGATCCAAGATCTTGGTTCATTCATTCAAAACATGCTAAAGGATGGACTGAGGACAAGTGATGAGAGAAGTCTGTGACTTGACTGAGAACTTCTAGGGTTTTCTCTTATCTCTGGCAGTGGGCGTTTCTCTCCTTGTGAAATGAGAAGAATCGTCGTCTTCCTCCCAGAGCATGGCAGAGCTGATGGTAGTACCGTGTGATCAGGAAACGTGCTGAACAGGGCAGGAAACTGGGGAGAACTGGAGGTTTGAGGTGCCTCTGGAGCAACTGGTATACATTTCTAGTACGGACAGACTGATCACGCTCCGGCCCTAGGGCGGGTGGGTGGATGCTGGCTCATCATGAGCAATGACCACCGCCATGCTTCTTCCTCTCACCCAGTGACTGCAGCTAATGAATTTAAGAGGGCAGGGAAGACAGAGGGCCATTTCTTATGTCCCTGCTGCTAGCCAGGCTCTCTCAAGAAGACCTGCTAAGGACAGTGTAGTAGTCCATGTGCCCCTGTGCTTGGGCAGTGCCCAAAACACCTGGGGTAGCCTCCCAGAGGGTGGATGCTGTGTTCAAAAACCCAGCCGCATGACTGTTCACCTTCCCCGGCCAGAGACTAAAGTGACGAGGCTTGTGGGAGCTCAATGAAACGGGCACCCACACACGGTGACAGATTTAAACAGCCCTACTGAGTTGCTCACATTCTTCTAACCAGATGAATCCCAATACTCTAAGGTAGTCTTTTTGTTCCTTCAGGAGGTTTAAACCTTGCATTTTTGGGTCAGTTTTCTTGAGTGGTTATGAATTTCACCAGCAAAAGAGATGTAGGAGTTTCACAGCAGAAACATCCACGTGGCTAGGCCACTCTCTCATGTATACAGGAAAGGGAGAAAAGAGATGAAAAGAAACCCCCAGTGAGGACTGTGTTATGTATGGATCTTGCTGTTCTTCTCTGCCAAGTCTTGTTCACCCAAGCTCAGACCCATACGTTCAGTTTACCAACGGAAATAAAATCGCAGCCTAGCTACTTGCAACTTGAAGAGGAAATTCAGGCAATTCATGCAATCATGGGCTTTTCACCTGGTGTTCATAAGCAGTCTTCAGAAGTAGCTACACAGTAGTTTAAATACCAAGTGAAAAGTTCAATATTGACTCAAAGCCACTGGGAAAATTAAACTAGCATGATGCAATTCCCTCAACCACTATTTGACCAAAATTTCAGTGAAGTACATCATAACTTTAATGACAACCACATGCTTTTCTTTAGGAGTGAGACTCAGCCTCTAGAAGATAGGAGGGGGTGAAATTCACTTCTGTATCTGTGGAATATTAATGGAATAATCATTATGATGAAGATGATCTCAATTTTTACATGCCACTTTTGTCAAACAGATGTCTAAAGATCTTGGTGTGATCAAAGGTCACATAAAGCATCAGTGGTCTGCTGGAAAAATCCCTGCTTGCTGCCCTGCAAGCTAGCTTTTGAGCAGGCTTCTCGGTCTGGTAATTTCTAGGGGTTTCTTCCCATATTCTTAGCAGCTCTAAAAAGTTATCATGTTTTTTCATATGTTGCTGAACCAGCATGTATTGGTACAGCTCTTCGAGCGTGAACTCTAGGGATGTGGGGAAATCTTGGAGACTGGGTAAATTCCACCTCCTGCTCTGAGACTCCAGCAATCATTGGACAGGCTGGAATCACACAGGAAGGACAACCAACCTCAGCTAATCCCAGCTTCATAACAGAGTCCATAAAAGCCACGCTCTGTCAGACTCCTACATCTTTATTATTTCGTCTGACTAGTCAGTGCAGATGAATTACTTGCCAGGGCACGGTGGGAATGGATTGGGCTGTTTCCCGTCTATTCCATTTCTGGTGGGAACCATGACTGATAAAACACAAGGAAAAATCTGAAGGCTATGAGTTTTCATCAGTGTCTTTTTATGAATTATATTCTATTATCTAAAGACTCTGCTTAACACAGATAACCTTGGACTTCGGAAAGGGGGAGGGAGAGGAATTGTCTGCTAATGTAAGCAGGGAGACAAAGTGCTGAAACCTGAGATTCATAGAATCTAGTTTTATTAATTTGAAGAAGTCTTAATCAGGACATAAAAATTATTAGGAAACACCTCAGGGTGTGTTTTCAACCAATGGCTCAGCAGAAGATGAAAATAATGGATATACTATAAATGGTAAAATTATGTAACTTGTAAAGAAGTATTTTTATGAAACTTTAATAGTGAGATATGTAAAAGTGAAGTTAAAGGGTTGTAGGCTGACCTTTTGAACAGTTCAGGATGCTGGGAGTCTACGGAAAGAACAGAGGTGGCTGTGCGGGGCAGAGCGGGGAGCAGCCTTGGGGCTGTCTGTGGTAGTCCAGGTGTGAGCAGCAGCAAAGCTCTTAGGGAACGAGAGGAGTCCTTCTGAGGACTGCGTGGGGTCCTTGTACAGGGTTGCCCTCATGGTCCTCATTTCCACTAAACAGTTGTGCCTCCTTTCTCCTAGCACTGTAGTGTCCACCGTGTTTTACAGGCAGGAAGCTCAGGCCCGTGGTGATGTCAGGACGGACCTGGGGGTAGGTGCTGTGGTGTGTGGGAGTGGAGCACTATTTTTCCTCTGATTGCTGCATCTGCAGATTGCTGCACCTTTTCTTTCCGGGGAAATTAGGTGATAGGGGAAAGCTAGGAAGTCCCTAATCACGCACCAGCGTAGACTGAGGATGTGTTTGGAGTACCCCGCTGGCTCCAGCAGCTCTGTGGCACTCCTGAAACACCTCCTGCAGAGACTGCAGCCAAATCCCATCTTCAGTCCACTACAGACTAAAATTTCACCCAGTTGCATGTTTGCCTCGGCAATGTTAGTAAAAGAAGGAATGGGAGTGGTGTACGTATGCATAAAACAAAGAAAAATATTTCTCATTTTGTGCTGTTGAGGTGTCTCTATCCCAGCATGTGGGACAATTCAGCAACCAACATATTTTTTGAGTCATAGCAACTATGAAACCATTCATTTTTATGTGAGGACTAACATAACTTTAAGACTGATCATCAGACATAAACCAAGCTCTTGGACACCAGATGATGTATTTAGATAGACTGTATATGTGGAGAGAAACAGTAGCCATGAGAGCTGCAAAACTTGTCAGTCCATGCAGCAACCAGAAAGTCTTAGAAAAGGAAGAAACTTTGCAGGTACATGTCACAGACCTCCATTTTGTACAAGTAATTAGCACTTTGTAGGTAGTTGTTTTTACCTAAGATCTAAAATCCTTAGAGCATAAATTATAAAAACAGAGCTTAAGGGGCACTATGCCATCTAAATAAATCCAGTTTATAAATACCTTCCAGCAAGGGGAACACTCGGGAATGAAATGCGAACACTGATTTTCGCCTTTCCAGCCCAACCTCCATGTTTTCAGAGCTCTGCTTTAGATTAAGTTTAGAGCTGGAAGGTCTCCATGAGAAAGAGCAGATGGCTAACGCACTGATCCTGCCAGATGCTGATTTAGTCTGGACCCAATCCAGAAGACCACTTTAGCTTTGTGCTTAACTTTAAGCATGGGAGTAGCCCAAGAATTATCATATGCTTACAGGTGTACCAGGATACAAACTGCAGCATTCAGCACCTGGAAGGATTAGGGACTAAACCTTCTGGACCATCCACCTTGAAACCTGTAGCTGCAAAACCACCCCTAAAGCCACAAACCTCTCTGAGTCCAGCAGGGGTAAAACAACTGTCTGAGCCAGACCACAGCATTTTCTGCAAGCATAGCCAGAAGTCTGTGAACCTACAGCAGAATGGCTGCAGCAATTTCTCAAGGATTAGCATGGATGGGTGTAAACAATATCACTCGGTGTCACCACAGGTACCAGGAGGCATTTAACAGATAATTGGTGGCTGGGCTCTTTGCGGTTCATGCAGGAGGTGTGCTCCCAGTACTGACTGGAAGGGAAAGCCAACAGGGAAGTGTAGAAGGAAGAAGGTCTTCCCACCTCAATTGGCTTGGTAACATGGTTGGCAACCCAAATGAGTAAAGAAACGTTGACAACTCCAGCTGAAACAGGCAGGCACTTACATGCTCTGAAAATCAGGCCAGCCATCTCTGGCCACCACAGGCCTCTTAAATGACACAGCTGTGGAACTCCTGCTACTGGGAGAGTAGGCAAGGTTGGGCAGTACAAAGTGCTCTCTAAGTGCTAAGCATTTTAATGAACTGAGTCCTTATCGGTTGTGTATGCTTCACAGGACCCCTCTTGCACTGAACCAGCCTTCCACTTTCTCAAGACTGAGGGAGACAGAGAGGTTTTTGACCTAAAAGCCTTTGGAGAGTTTTAAACAGGGTATGTGACATCATTGCCAGAATCCCAGCATTTATAAACAGCAGAGATCTGAAAATGATCCCAGGGCTGTGGAATTTAAAGCATGCAAACAACCCGCAGCAGCTTGGGAACTGCAGGGAGAGATCTCTGTGCGAGCACAGCATCCCCTCCATAAAGCCCACTGCTATTCCATGACATCATTGCTCAGATTTTCATCAGACACATACCTTTCTTTTATCCCCATGCTTCATGGTGATGTTTTCAATGCTTCTGATCTTGTTGCCTATGAACATGTTCTCCTGAACCGCAATTTTTTGCCCATCGGGATTGCATCTGGAGGCAGAAAAGCAAAGGTGGTGTTCAAGAACCCGACTCACTGCAGATAACTCAGCGAGGCATTGTGAAAGAGAAAGAATGTCATTCTTGGAGAATAGTCTTTGGTCTCAAAACCTCCTGAAAGCTATTGCTGCTGGAGACTGTTACCTCTTCAGGAAACTACTGTGTTCCTTCATCGCAACATTTCAAAATTATTTATGAAGAACATTGACAGAGGTAGACAAAGGTCAGTACCTGACCAGCAAGGAAACACCCCAGACTTTCTGAAAATTGGAAATAGAAACTGCTGGACAACAAATTAAGTCATGTGAGTTTGATCTGGCTGATATGAGTTATACTCCCAACTCAATGCAGCTGTGGCTTTTTAAGTGCTCTTCTAGCGCTTGCAGTGCATTTCAAAATTCAGAATGCCAGTGATTCAAAACTGTGGGGAGGTGAACGTTGCTGAGTGTCTCTGTCTATCTGCTCAGCTTTCCAAGGTGAGGTGCAGGCTGAGGGAGCAGAACGGATAAATACTGGGATAACAATAGCAGAAGGCTCCCTTAATATTGCATATTCCCCAGATGATAGCCCTGTCTCAGTTCTCAATCTTCAGTTTTGAATTATGGGCAAAGAGTAGTGTAGCACGTCATGCAGAAAGGTGTTTCTGCATCATCCAAGGCAAAAGGCTTTTCTGACTTCTTTGACTACACGACGTGGAATAAATGGGCAGAGACACAGGCCTTATGCTTAGGAGCGCAAGGGCTGCAGCAAGGCTGGAGCTCCAGGCATCCTGGCTGAGGGTGCTGCAACTCAAAGGAAGCCTTTCATTTTAAAGTTGCCAGCTGAGCTCCAGTCCAGCACGGCTGCGTGTTACAAACTGTGACTTCGTGATGGCAGGTTAGTGAAGTCAGTTCAGTGCCACAACCAGCCGCAATCGCACCTCGCACAAGTCAGCACAATGCAGGACAGGGAGGTGTCCTTGTTGCCTTCTCTCAGCAGAGGCACCGCATGTCCCATGGCCGGTCCCAGCGGCCTCTGAGCCCACTGCAGCAGATTCGATTGTAGGAGGTGAAATGAATATGCCTTTGCTAAATCCGCACAAGACATGTGGGTAACACCCTGGGTCAAGGGAGGGCTTACAGCTCTCAAAAGAGCCTAATTAGATGTCTTGAGTGACTTCCTGCAAGGCATGATTCTGTCTTGAGGATGAAGGGAAAAAACCCAAAGGAAGCAAATCACATCACAGCTATAAGGAACAATGATAGTGTTTGGGGATTCAGAGTGCACTGGTGAGGAGGGGGGAGAGACAGAGAGAGAGAGAGGAAGTGAGACAACAGAAGGAAACGGAGTCTGTGTCATTTCCCACAGGAATCCTCCTACAGCTTCTGCTGGAGAAAGATAAGGCTGCCCCGGAGGCCAGGAGAGGTAGACGCCACTCTGCAATTGTATTTAAATTGATAAGATCAGAGAGTCAGAGAGCTGGAACAAGGGTTATATGAGGTCTTTTGCCACCAGGTCACTGGTTCGAATCTGGCTTAATTCGGCATTCGTTACCCATTCCCTCTTCCGAGGCAGAAAGGTCTGGAAAAGATTTCACGTCGTCTCTGTGGCTTTCCTACAGAACGCATAACCTGCTTTCTTACGGTGCTTCCATTCTGCTCTTGTTGAATGAAGCAGCAGCTTGTGTGCCTTCTGCTGACCTGCAATGCCAACAGCCCTACCTAAGCCTACAAATCTCTACCATTTTATTCCTGCAGGAGCAGGGTGACTACCTAAATGAGGTAGTGGGCTGCTTCCCTTGTGGAGGGACACAAGGGCACTTTTTAGACCCAACCCGAGACTGGATCACCCAACATCACTGCAGCTGCTGCAGCAGATAACCTGGGAAAGGAGCTTCTCTGTGATTTTTCCCTGTCTCACGGCTTGCCATTCACAGCATTTGGAAAAGCATTGAAATGGTGAGAAAATAAGGAACAACCCAGCACTTTTCTCTCTTGCTTCCTAGACCTGCCTTCATTTTTTATGGATGGAAAACCCGACTTGAGCCCTCTCATTGCAGGGAAGGATTGAAGTGCGGTCAGAATTGTTATACATGGCTCCTGTACGTCCCCTGGGGCTACGAGGGGAAGCATTCAGACCTCATCCAAGACCTCTCTCTATAGATCACTTTGCTCATATAACAGCAGGAGCAAAGAAAATGTCTACTCATATAAGGTGGATCTTGAAAGGCACATTGTGTTTTAACTTGCCTCATTCGCCTCTGACAGTTTTGACCCAGTGACTTGCTTCTGTGTCTTCACACCTCAGACTGCCTCCAGACTTTAGCAAAGAAGGGCCCTCGGTAAGGCGTGAAGGCTTGGCTCTTCCAGCTTCTGCAATGCAGATGCTGCCACAAGAGGTCATGATCAGTGTGCGCTAGTGAAGACAGCCCTTAGGAAGTGGCATAAATTCCATATGGCAACTCAACGAAGTCAAGCTTTCCGCAGGTTTGTCTGACAATAGCTCTTAGAGGGAGAAAAAGCATGTTACCTCTACACAGACAGCACCTAGCTGTTTTTCCTTTGCCAACCACACAGGCTGCATCTAAGAGGTGTAAGAAAAGATCTTGGTAAGTCAGAGGGGCATTGCTGGTCAAGTTAAAGAAAATTCGAGCCTGATCTTGAGTCACTTTAAACTTATTTGACATAATGCTGATAAAATAGAAGGTGTTTGTAACTCCAAAAGGATCATACACAACTAGATGTCTCCTGTGTTCATAACCCTTGAGATTTTTAGGTGGGGAATCACTGCTTGTGGTTTTCAACTAAGATAAATAAGAAGTACTGGAAAGAAAAACTGACTTGAAACTAGCAAACTATTTTGCAACGCGTTCATCCATAGGAGTGTCCACTTACAGCGTGTCTGTGAGGCTGCAGGGCTGCCACTTCCACTCAATCTTCGGGTCAGGATTCCCGCTTATGGTGCACTGGATTTTGTGTTTGCTTCTTAATTCCACCCGCTCAATGTTATCGAAATCAGTTTCCTTTTCATAGATTTTGGGTCTCTCTAAAGAAAAAAAAAACAAACAACAACAAAATAAATGGAAATGAGCAAATTTACATCCATGGTCATGGTCCTGTTTCCATCAAAGGTTTTGAAGCCTTTTGCTGTCATCACAGAGAGATGATTTAGTGAGGCTGCTGAAGCTGTAGGGAAATTACCAGCAGTACTGAAAGCATACACTCGCAGAAACATGGGTGTTGTTGTAGTGGCTCAGAGAATACATTGAAATGCTACCACATTCATCTTAACTGCTTTCAAATGTCGTGGTGGACCTGCTGTACTGCTGGAAAATTTATGCCATGAAACGTCGGTTGGTTGGGGACTGCAGGGCCGGGCTGTTAGTCTACGTACCGTTGGCAAAATAGCATTTGACTTCTGATGTCACCTCCTGAGAGGAACCTTATCAAACGGCTGCTGCGCTGCAATATTGTTACCATTGTGCAGGTTCTCCCCAGGGTTTGGGGAAAAAAAGTCTTTTTGATCTGAAAACTTTGCTTTCCTTTTCTGTTGATGTGTGATGTGCACTGGATGGAGGGGCGAAGAAAGCAGGGAAGAAGCGGTGGGGAGAAAACACTTGTAGAGTAACGCCAAGAAATCCTCACCACCAGCAGAACCATTAAAAATGTCACTGCATTATTCACATCTGGAGGGGTTGCAAGATCACACCCTTGGACTGGAAATCTCTCAAGAACAAACATTTGTGTGACACTTTCGGGGCTGCTTGTTGCCAGCAGGAAAGGAATGCTTTGTCCCATCTACTTCCAGCTCCCACGGGATCATGCGAAAATGAGAAATAATGCTAAAAAATCCCCAAAGTGAACTGAACTTTTGCTAACCTCGGCGAGGGTGGGTTTAAGTTTGGGGTGAAAGCACAGGCTCTTCCCTTGTGCAGACAGCTCTGCCCATCCCTAGCCATATCTCTTTGTCTGCTTCTCATAACAGGAAATCAAACAGATTTATTGGTTGGGGTCCCTCTGTGGAACACCTCTGTGTAGCCAAGTGCGGCTGCTTTACACTGAGGGCTTTTGACAAGTTGGGAAGTGAATGTAGATTAGATTTCTGGTTTTTGGGTTAACGTATTTTTTCTGCTGTCAAGGAGGCCCCAGATATGTAAATATGAGCTACTGCCCACCTCATCAATCTTGAGACCTTTCCCTCTTTTATTTAATAGCTTTTTTTCCCTTCCAGCCCTCTACTCTTACGAGAGGATTGACCAGGCTGATCCCGTGTCTCGGTGGGATCCTCGCTTTCCATTTCTCATGGCTGCCAGGTCAGACTCTGAAAGATCTTGTGACCTCATCATTACCTGAAAATACATCCGCATTTCCTTCTCCACCACATGAAAGGAGTATTGACTGTAGTTGGTTCAGCCACATCCTAACTCCCATGCTATAGTAAAACATTAGCTGCTTTAAAGAACCTCCATTAGGTTCCGATTAGCATTTAACTTGAAAAACCCGAATGACAGGCCTTGTTTGGTTTTGCTCTTGCGTTCCCTTTTGGTTTTTTGATCCCCTTTGGTTGAGTCTTGTTTCTCTGTCTGCCTGCAGATGAAGTTCTGTCAGGCTTCACTTGTCACTCCTCCGTCCCTCCAGACGGGGACAGGGATTGTGAAGGAGAAGATGTAGAAAGGAGCAGACGGGAGAGTACTTCGGACCGTGGTCAGGGTCTCTCAGACTCAGATCCTCACCTGTAACATGGACACAGGGTTCCCTGCTCCACATCGCCCTGCGTTATCCAACGTATCGCTGATCAAGCGCTTTGAGATTTGTGAGCAAGTCACAGGACAAATTATTGGGGCTAATGTTGAATTTCCTTGTAACTAGTATGTCATTTCCCATCAGTAAATGATTTCTGATCATAAAAATAATTTTGTAAAACTCCCTGGAGAGAGAAGCACATTTTTTATTATCTCAGACATTTTTCTTTTCAGTCTCAAACCCTGCATTCGGCATGTCTGGACTGACCTCAAAAGTGTGATTTTCGGTTGGAGAAAGAGACTCTAAGTTCAGTGTAGAAGGTTACTCAAGTGTTGTGTGAAAGGTCACCCCAGTGTTGTGTTTTCTGGGCTGTAAGAACACAGCTTTACACGCTTGGGGAGGGAGACAGTATGTTTGTGCGGTTTTGTGTGTGTGAAAGAGTAGGGGGCACAAGGTTTGATTACCATCTTTTAATATTAGAAGATTTTTCTATGCTCTTGGTGAAATGATGAACACATCAACTGTCATTTAGATTATCATTCTGAAAAAGAAATAATAATTTTAACGATCTAATTCAAATAAGAACATACATGAGTGACGAATGAATTCTTAATTCCACAATTACTTTACTGCATGGCACTATTAAATATTACTTGAAACCTAAAATGAGTCAAAATGATTCATCAATTGAAATAATTATTATTTATGAGGCTTAAGTAATTATTTTCTTAAAACTTGAGGGGCTGGCTGAAAATGCCTCCCCATCATTCCTTTCACAGTGCCTTATAACACGGTTAGTGTGGGGTCGTAGCTAATTACGGGCACGACGCTCAGAAATTGAGGCAATTTTTAGACGTGTCTCTCTCTTTTTCCCTGCAAAGGTTGTAGTGGGTGTAGGTGTCATGCTGCAGGTGACTCTTACTGTGGCGCTACGGCAGCGGGGACGAGGCCCTTCCGCCATTTCGAACGTGCCTGCTTTGTGCTCGGCAGGGGCTGGCGCTGGCCTCAGCGCGTTGCGCGTTTGCGGTGGGGAATGTGGGGTATTCATATGGGGGACGTTCCTTGGGCTGAGAACTTTCCAAACCTCTGCACGCTGTTGTGGCCATTTCACCTCTTACTGTGACCACCAAAGGCAACTGAAGCTTTTCCACTCACTTTGCTCACTGCTGGGCCAAGTCCTGTTTACGGAAGCTGCCTCTGTCAGTGACGGCAACCAGTTCACTGGTTGCTGTGGTGGGTACTGGCCTGCCAGATCTGCTCGGGCTGTAACTAGATAGCTGGCTCGGTGGGCTGGCGTCTGCGGCAGTCTCACCTGTGACAAGGGTCTCCATGTTAGCGCGATGAGGAGTTTTTAGCCTAAAGCCAGGGATTACCTAAGGTACACCTAGTAGTGTAATTCTCAGATAACTCTCATCCTCCTCCAAACAGGGCTTTGCTTTCTCTTTCACGTTTGCTTAGGAAGCAGCGTGGTGGATTGTGCACAAACTCCTGTTTATCTTCACAGAATCCCAGACTGGTCGGGGTTGGAAGGGACCTCTGTGGGTCACCCAGCCCAACCCCCTGCCCAAGCAGGGTCACCCAGAGCAGGCTGCACAGGACCACGTCCAGGCGGGTCTGGAATATCTCCAG
>Ga0065711_1027131_pt1 | contig 53655 bp, 27 predicted proteins | sample Hoacrofraction12_FD_59098 | JGI IMG/M metagenome (GOLD analysis project Ga0065711, IMG submission 59098) | Hoatzin crop microbial communities from Cojedes, Venezuela - Epithelial fraction 12 v2 (version 2) | ecosystem: Host-associated > Birds > Digestive system > Esophagus > Crop | place...
CCCCATCGAAACCTTGCCACGCAAACCCATAACATGTCTCACCTCTCTGCCTGGCAAGATCCTGGAGCAGATCCTCCTGGAAACTGTGCTAAGGCACATGGAAGATAAGAAGGTGGTTTGTGACAGTCAACTTGGCTTCTCTAATGGGAAGCTGTGCCTGACAAAACTGGTGGCCTTCTACGACAGGGTTACTGAGTTGGTGGCCAAGGGAAGAGCAACTGATGTCACCTGCTTGGACTTGAGCAAAGCATTGGACTCTGTCCCACACAACATCCTTGTCTCTAAATTGGAGAGACGTGGATTTGACAAATGGACCACTTGGTGGATAAGGAATAGACTGGAAAGTTGCACTCAAAGAGCTGTGGTCAACAGCTTGACATTCAAGTGGAGACCAGTGATGAGTGGCATTCCTCAGGGGTCAGTATTGGCATTTGCGCTGTCTAACATCTTTGTTGGCAACAGAGACAGTGGGAGTGAGTGCACCCTCAGCAAGTTTGCCAATTACACCAAGCTGTTTGTTGCAGTCGACACACTAGAGGGAAGGGATGAGGCTTGAGAGGTGGGCCTGTACAAAGCTCATGAAGCTGAATAAGTCCAAGTGCAAGGTCCTGCACATGGGTTGGGGCAATCCCAAGCACAAATTCAGGCTGGATGGAGAAGGACTTGGGGGTGGTGGTTGATGAGAAGCTCAACGTGACCCAACAATGTGAGCTTGCAGCCCAGAAGGCCAACTGTGTCCTGGGCTGCATCAAAGGCAACATGGCCAGCAGGTTGAGGGAGGTGATTCTGCTCCTCTACTCTGCTCTGGTGAGACACTACCTGGAGTCCTACATCCAGCTCTGGGGCCCTCAGCAGAGGAAAGACATGGACCTGTTGGAGAGAGTCCAGAGGAGAGCCACAAAAATGATCAGAGGTATGGAACACTTCTCCGATGAGGAAAGGCTGAGACAGTTGGTGTTTTTGAGTTTGGAGCAGAGAAAGCTCTGAGGAGACCTTACAGAAGCCAGTACCTGAAGGGGGCCTATAAGAAAGCTGGAGACAGACTCTTTACAAAGGCAAGTAGTGATAGGACAAGGGGCAATGTCTTCAAGCTGAAAGAGGGTAGATTTATATTACATATAAGAAAGAAATTTGTTACTATGAGAGTGGTGAGGCAGTGGAACAGCTTGCCCAGAGAAGCTGTGGATTCCCCCTCCCTGGAAGGGTTCAAGGCCAGGGTGGCTGGGACTTTGAGCAACCTTTTTGAAAGGTGTCACTGTCCATGGCAGGAGGATTGGAACTAGATGACCTTTAAGGTCCCTTCCAACCCAAACTATTCTATGATTCTATGAAAGGGAAAGGCAAAGTCCTGCACCTGGGGAAGAACAACCCAAAGCACCAGTACAGGCTAGTGGATGACCATATGGAAGACATCTGTGCGGAAAAGTACCTGGCGTCCTGCTGTCAATACACTCTCATGGAAAAGAAGGCCAATGGTATCCTCGGCTGCATTAGGCAGAGCAGTTCCAACAGATTTAGGGAGGTGATCCTTCTGATCTACTCAGCACTAGTGGAGCCACATCTGGAGCCACACCTGGGTCCAGTTCTGGGCTCCCCTGTACAAGGCAGACATGGACATTCTGCCATTATGATGATGAAGGGATTGGAGCATTTGTCATATGAGGAAAGACGGAGAGAGCTGGGACTGCTCAGCCTGGAGAAGAGAAGGCTTAGGGGAATCTTATCAGTGTGCACAAATACCTGAAAGGAAGGTGCAAAGAGGACAGAGCCAGGCGTTTTTCAGTGGTGCCCAGTGACAGGACCTGAGGCAATGAGCACAGACTGAGACACAGAAGGTTCCTTCTGAACATCAAGAAACACTTTTTACTGTGAGGGTTACCGAGCACTGGCACAGGTTGGTCAAGAGAGTTTGTACAGTCTCCATCTTTGGAGATATTCAAAACCCATCTAGACATGGTCCTGGGCAATCTGCTATAGTTCATCCTACTTTGAGCAGAAGGAGTGAACTAGGTGACCTCCAGAGGTCCCTTCCAAACTGACTAATTCTGTGATTAGGTCATCTTCATGGTTTAACCCCTGCCGGCAACTAGGACCCTGCAACTGCTCACTCATTTCTCTCCCCCACAGTACAATGGGGAAGAGAATGAAAAAAAAGTAAAACTCACATAAAGATAGTTTAATAGGAAAGCAAATGAAGAGATAATAGTAATAATAATAATAAAAAATCATTAATAATAATAATAATAATAATAACATAATATACAAAACAATTGATGCAGAAATGCAACTGCTCACCACCTTGATGAATGATACCCAGCCCATCCCTGAGCGGTGATTGCTGCCCCCCTGGCCAACTCCTTCAGCTTATTTACTCATCATGACATCATATGATACGGAATATCCCATTTGACCAGTCTGGGTCAGCTGTCCTGGCGGTGTCCCATTCCAGCATCCCATGCACCTGGCAGGACAGCATGAGAAGCTGAAAAGTCCTTGATTACTTAGCAACAACTAAAAACATCAGTATATTATCAACATTATTTTCATCTCAAATTCAAAACACAGCATTATTTTCATCTCAAATTCAAAACACAGCACTACACCAACTACCAGGAAGAAAATTAACTCTATCCCACTGAAACCAGGACAGTCGTTAGAACTGTTTCTATTTATGTACCTTTTAGATAAACCCCAAAGTGTGCTTATCCAAAGGATAATTATTTTTGAAATACAGTATGAGTGGAGACCAAGTGCGACAGCAACATTGATGTCATGCCATCCTGCAATGCCAATCTAAAGAACAGTCAAATATTCTCTCTTCCTTAAAAAGAAAACAAATTACTGAAAACAACATTTTTTTGTTTCAAAGTAGCTCATCTACCTTGCAGTCAATTATGTACCTTATTTTTATTTTCCATGCAATAATTCTCTAGTGATTAACACATAAAACAGCCTGGGGACAGGATTTGAACTGGGTCTTCCCCCCTCAAAGGGAGTAAGCTAACATTTTGACTAAAGAGATAGATGCTTTCATGTTCTCTTTTTGGCCTCATAAGTCTTGTATACTTCACTGCATTCTGACGCAGCTTTGGTTTTCCCACTTTTTTCCCAGCTGTTCTGTGCCACACTTGCTAGAGAAATTTTCCATGGAAGCAGCAGATCAGGATTTGAAACCCTGAAATCTGACGTAGAGACCTATAACACAAATTCTACATCAAATGGGAAAATGTTTTAATTACTACACCATTTGTAAAAGATAAGGGCTGACATCACTGCCCAAATATCCTTTTCCAGCAGCTGACTTTTTAAAATGAGTGAAGCATGGCCCATTGGGCATTTACCTAAATTCTGTACACTTCAGCTTGAATAAATTATGAAAATTAATGTTCAGCCTCAAATTAGAAACCTGCATTCCTACGAAATATTTTTTTTTTACTTGCTATTATGATGTTTTTTAAAAACTTTTTCTTGCCCAGGTTGGAAGAAACATATTACTTTGGATTATAAAATAATTTAAAATATATAGGCTTTTTACATAATCTTTTTAATTTTTACTTTTAGAATTGAAGGATATAATATGAAAAAAATATTTCAAAAGAAAAAGCTTGACATTTTCTTTTTGAAAGTATAAAATTGGCCACAGTAATATTTTCAGACTTCTTTTTAAACTGACACATTTTTGTAAACAAAGTGATATATGAAAAGTAGAAGTGTTGTAAATTTTGTCTCTTGCTGAAAAGAAAAAAAGTGGCAGGATGAAAGGATTTACTCATTTTCAGTCAACATTTCTTTTTTCTTCATTATTTTCTCTTTTATTCATTTAAATATTAAAATATATCCCACAAGAAGAATTAAAAGGGAGAAAAGAGAACAAGCAAAACATTGATCTTCCCAAGTATTGTGAAACTGTCATTTATAAAAATGCAGACACTAAAAATCGCATGACTTCAGTGGAAAAAATAAGAAAATTTCGGAAGACCTACATGCTAGAATTTCTATCTAAATACCTTTCAGCTGCTGGACATTTTCCTTCTGATGTGTGGGGATTTGCTGATATGCAGCAATCTTACTTCTGCAATTGTGGAGTGAGGGGCAAGTAGTGAAAAGGAGTCTGTTCCTCTCTAATACCTCATCAGCAGAGGCTCTCCTAATTCACACCTGAGGCTCTAATTAAATATCTCTATTGATCACTATTATATTTGACGATAATGGACCTAATCTCCTGGGGTCTAAAAGCACTCATTCTTAATTTTATGCACAGGACGGTCTCACAAAAGTGAATGGGTCTGCTCATATTTGTTGCGTTACGCACATAACTCCACTAAATGGGTCCCAAGTCAGCAAGTCTCTATACAGGGCTTTTTAGGTCAAACAGAGCATCTTAAAGCAGAAAACAGCTGGTGAATGCAAAACATGGTGGTTTCAATATCTGACTACCAAGTCTTCACTGATTCCAGCCTATGAGTTTGAAGACCAGTTGCATTTAATCATTGTCCCTGCGTACAACGTGATGGTAGTGCAAAGATGAAGCACTCCAAATAATTTCAAAATTTTCTTGGTCTCCATGTGTTTACAGCTTCTGCCTGGCAGTAAAACCACGTTATCATTTTTAGCCTTTAGACAGATGAAGACTGCCTGTCTGGCTAACTTGAAAAATAGTGCAAAAAATCTTTAAAGAGTAAGTGCTGTTAGATCCGTTCCACCAACATTTCCAGTGACCTTATATGTTTAACACAGCCAAGTATTTTTGAACTCTCTATCTCTAGCTTCTTCCCGCTCAGTTATTGAATTCCACAAAGAAGTGCAAGACATTAATATCTCAGCTGGAAGAACCAAGACTGAATATTATTGCGTTCTCTTATTAAACGTGGCATTTTCATTAAAATCCCTTTCTTCCTCCTGAAAAATTGTGATGCTGTATTATCCATTCTGATACAAGGGTGTTGCAGCATTCGCCTAGGAGGTAATACAGTTTAGGAAAACAATTAAATATGATGGCTGGCCAAAGGCAATTTATACGTTTGTTTCCTTTTTGGCAGATTATATTTTTAGCAACAAGTTCTACACCTGAAGCGCAAATGCATTGCTTTCATGGTGACATAGGGAGAGAAACCCTGTTTTGCGTAATGCTATCTATGAGTGAGTCTCTCAAGAATAACAGGAGTTGGATGTTTGTTCTAAATTCAATGGACTGTCATGCAAAAGACAAAATCACTTCAGCAATAAGAAGACAGAATGATTAAAGTGTAGTGAATGAGAAACTGTAAATATGGTTAATGTTATAGCGCAGAATAACTGATACCACCTCCCTGCAAATTCCTTGCCCATCTGAAAACTGTGTGCGCTGTACAGACACAATTTTTTTTATTAACCATTGATTCTCACTCTTAGCTTTCCTTCTTCTCTGGAATGTCTGTATATTGCAGAAAAAAATATCCAATAAAATTAGTCTGTTTTCCTTGTTTTCCCTTGGCCACCATCACAATTTCTCCTTTGCATGAGAAAACACCTATCTGGCCAAGGCCCTAATGTCAATGAGTGGTTCATGATGAAACCTTTACTGGGAAAATGCTGTCGTATGTGAGAGCTGAGGAGATGTTTCCAATGTCCTGCATTCAACAGCTCTATACGAACTGTTGTCAGTGACGTTCTTAGCCAGTATATTTTCTTCATGCACTGTGACTGAGATATAGGTGCTTAATGTAGAGGCACAGACAACTCTGTTGCCAGGGCTTCTCCCCATCCTATATCCCAGAACCAAACCCGAGCTGTGCATCGCTGTTGTGCAATTATCCCCATAATCCAGCATGAAGCAGTTAACGACCTGCTACACCACCTAGACACTTGCAAGTCTATGGGGCTGGATGGGATCCACCCGAGAGTACTGAGGGACCTGGCAGAGGAACTTGCCGCGCCACTCTCCATCATTTATCAGCAGTCCTGGCTAACAGGGGAGGTCCCAGATGATTGGAGGCTCACCAGTGTGACTCCCATCTACAAGAAGGGCCAGAAGGAGAATCCCAGGAACCACAGGCCTGTCAGCCTGACCTTGGTGCCGGGCAAGATTGTGACGTGGTCAACTTGAGTGCACTCATGGGCCGTGTGCAGAACAACCAAGGGATCAGGCCAGCCAGCATGGGTGCATGAAAAGCAGGTCTTGCTCAACCAACCTGAACTCCTTCTATGACCAGGTGGTCGGCCTAATGGATGAGGGAAAGGCTGTGGATGTTATCTGTCCAGACCTTATTATAGCCTTTGACACTGTTTCCCACAGCATGCTCCTAGAGAAACTAGCTGCTCATGGTTTGGATGGGTGTATGCTTCGCTGGGCAAAAAACTGGCTGAATGGCAGAGCCCAGAGAGTGGTGGTGAATGGAGCTAAATCCAGCTGGTGGCCGGTCATGAGTGATGTTCCTCAGGGCTCAGTTTTGGAGCCAGTCTTGTTTAATATCTTAATCAGTGATCTGGATGAGGGGATTTAGTGCTCGCTCAGTAAGTTTGCCCACCAAGTTGGGCAGGAGTGTCGATCTGCTTGAGGGTAAAAAGGATCTATAGAGGGATCTGGACAGACTGGATCAATGGGCTGAGGCCAGCTGTATGAGGTTCAACACGGCCAAGTGCTGGGTGCTGCACTTGAGTCACAGCAACCACATGCAATGCTGCAGACTTGGGGAGGAGTGGCTGGAAAGCTGCCTGGCAGAAAAGGACCTGGGGGTGCTGGTTGACAGCTGGTTGAACATGAGCCAGCAGTGTGCCCAGGTGGCCAAGAAGGCCAATGGTATCCTGGCTTGTATCAGGAACAGTGTGGCCAGCAGGAGCAGGGAGGTGATTGTGCCTCTGTACTCGGCACTGGTGAGGCCGCACCTGGAGAACTGTGTTCAGTTTTGGACCCCTCACTACAAGAAGGACATTGAGTTGCTGGAGCGTGTCCAGAGAAGAGCAACAATGCTGGTGAAGGGGTTAGAACAGAACTCTTATGAGAGGCAGCTGAGGGAGCTGAGGTTGTTTAGTCTGGAGAAGAGGAGGCTGAGGGGAGACCTTATCGCTCTTTACAGCTACCTGAAGGGAGGTTGTAGTGAGGCAGGTGTTGGTCTCTTCTCCCAGTTCACTAGCGATAGGATAACAGGATACGGCCTCAAGTTGCATCACGGGAGGTTTAGACTGGATTTTAGGAAACATTTCTTTACTGAAAGAGTCTTTGAGCATTGGAACAGGCTGCCCAGGGAAGTGGTGGAGTCACCATCCGTGGAGGTGTTCAAAAAACATGTAGACATGGCACTTCAGGACATGATTTAGCAGGCACAGTGGTGACGGGTTGACGGTTGGACTTGATGATCTTAGAGGTCTTTTCCAATTTTCTTGATTCTATGATTCTAATGGCGCACGATTGTCCAAAGCAGCAGACACAGTGGCTGCTCAAGAAACAGGCTAACAGTGTCCTCCTAGACTTACCATAACAGTCATAGGATTTGAGCTAGTACATATGTGGCCAGTTTCATTGTGGACAAGGCTAGCTTGCAGTTATCTGTGATTAACTACACAGACAGACATCAAACTCCTCGATTCTTCCAATACTCAGATGTGCGCTTAATTTTGACCTTTTATTTGTGTGAGCTGCCCAGTTGGAATCAATGAGGTTACTCTTGTACCACGAGATGTTAATGCTGGCAGGGCTAGTGCCTCACGTGAGCCCTATTCAGCAAAGCACTCAAGCCTGTGTCTGCGTTTCCCCATTCAACAAGTCCCATTAATGGAACTCAAGTGTGCACCAAAGTGCTTTCTTAAGCCTGAGTAGTGATAGCTTGTATAATTGGGGTCAATGAACAGAAACCGTGTTAGCCGCCACGTAATGAATGACATTTTCTCCATGTCAAGCACAGATGAAGTGTTTGAAAGCAAGGAAAGGTATTAGTTATTCCTATTATATATGCAAATTGCAAAAATGATACCTTGAAGTAATTGCACTCTGAAAAAGAAACATTTTTTTCAGTGAAACTCTTCATCTATTATTTGGTCACAGAAATAATAAAAATAAAGAGCTCTATTTTATACATGGATTTCAGTTGCAAAAATAAATTGAAAAGTATTTCTCCAATCAGTGGCCAAACAATAATATCAACAATGTGTGTAAATATGGTTCAGCCTGTACAAAAGTAATTTCTTTAATTTTTGTCGCCAAAAATGGAGTTAACAATCAAACCTTAACTATTGTTGTACTTTTTAATATGATTTAAATGAAAAGCATTTGTTTCATATTGAAAGGTTGATTAAAAATTCTGAAGAGATACCCTAGAAATGCTTAAAGAAACACACTCTTTTTTTCAAAAAGAAAAGCCAAGCCAACCACCTAAACAATGTTACTACAAATTGACATTTTCCCATTTCTCGGTGAAAACCATTTGTTAATTTTGACCTAACTCTTTGAATATGTCTGGACCATGGAACTGCAGTTTTCAACAAATTTCTACGAATTAACGAGAAAAACCAAATTGCTCGGCTGTAATCTCAATACTAAAGTTAGTTTAATTTAATTCTGAAAATAATTTTAAGATAAAGTTATCTCAAATATTTGTAATTCTTAATTTGTTAGAAATCAAAGTCTGGATTGTCAGGAAAACAGGGAAGGCCCTTTCTCTCCAAATTCTGTACCAATTATATCAGCAGTGATCTGATGTTGGTTATGGCTTGCATAACATATAAGAAACAGTAGAGAAAAAAACGAGTCCACTTTTCAGTTACAACATCACTCTTTGTGTTAAATATGCAAACACCTTGATGGGACTGCAATGAGTGCTTCTCCTTCTAGCAATACAGATTTTCCATAAAAATGATGAGTGATTTCTGAGTATGACCACAGTACTATATCAAGACTTGAGGGCAACCAAAGCTTTTGAAAGACATTCATCCTGTCTTCAAGTGTGAAGGTAGTAGTTCAGGTAAAATTTATCCTTCACAGTTTGTTATTTCCTGGTATAGGACTTTTAATTACAAAAAACTTCTCCCTCCCTCCATTATAAAGGACAAACTTGGAGAAGAAAAAAAGGGTACTTCTGGCCTTAAATCTTAAATACAGGTACACGTACACACACACACAAAGCCACATTCTCTTCTTTCTCCTGTCTCCCACGAGTACTCAGCCCACCCTTTATGAATGTTACTGCCAGGGAGTTACTGATGCATTTTTCCTCAGAAAAGATGTAAGGATGTTGAGGATCTGATTTTCTCCTATTCAGATACCACCATCTGTATTTTGACTCATCTACCTCCTTTCCAAAAAACTTTCATCATTTTACACTCTTTATCACTTTCATCTCCTACAAAGCATTTTTTTTCTGTTTCTGAAACAGTTTTTCTTTTCAAATGCTAAACTTCCATATCAGCTACATTTTAAGCAATACCTTCATTCTGCAGTTAGCCTCCCAATAATATGATGTTGAAGTTTGATTCTCCCACAGTTAAGCTCATTCTTAAAACACAGTTGGTGCTGCTTACCATCTTCCAGCCTTTTCCCCCTTTCCCATCTACGGCTCCAAAGTTTTTATTTGCCTCTTACAGAGCAAGTCTTTCCTCTGTATAGCAGAGAGAACTTGTCCTCTGCTTTCCAGGATGAGTGATGCAGAAGAAGGAAGTAAAAAGAAGCGGACGGAGTAAAACAGGAGCTGTAAAGCTAACAGAAGTGATTAACTATAGTGAGATGATCCCGGCCCCTCAGCTGTGAGGCATTGTCTGTGTCTGTTGCATGTGAAGAAGAAAAATCTGTTCATCTGCACATGGAGAAATCAGTTACTGCTTTTCTGCAAGAGGGGAATGAATAACAGCAGTCAAACAGAGGGAGAAATTTTCATTGGCTGCAAGATTTCCCTGTAAATCGATCAGTTCTAAAAATTAATATCTTATTGAAATCCTGTAGAAATGAAAATCCTAAATCTATTCCATGAGCATATTTATTCCAAAATTAGAAAGATATTCATGTTGTAAATGAAAAACTCACCATTCTGCAAAGAACACACAGCATTAAGTAATCTAGTTTCACTGTGAAGGGAAAGCAGCTTTCTGAATCTATTTTGAGACACTGACATTCTCTTGCAGAAGTTATTTGCCCTTTCAAAATCCACTCCTTCATAAAGGCTCAACATTTATAAAGGTTCATATTGATCTGAATAATCCTAACGTGAATGATCTGAACAAGAATACTCTGCTGATGCTTATAAAGTTCTTTGGGAACTTCAGCATGGCCAAGTTCTGATTTAAAGAAAAAAATGCAGTGCAAGATTAAGACATCTAACTTTGTGTCTCACATAGGTGTCTTCCTGTGTGATAAGTATCTACGTTTCCATTATATGGGCCTAGAATACTCTGCTGCAGTCAGTGGAGATACAGTCAGTGGAGCCTGAGGAGTGATTCAGATAACCAGATAACGGGTACCTACTTTCAGATGAAAAGACTTGCTCTGACTCCATTGTGTGCTCCACAGTGTTGTGCGTCCTTTCACAATACTGACAGCATAGTTACATAGCATGGCACGCAAGACACCTACGTATAAAAGGTGTGTAAATTCTAGTGCCTCAATATTGAACTACAGGACTTGCTAAGGGGATGGTAGGGTTTCTCTAATGTAGGTGCTGATCCAGCCTGGACTGTGCTGCCTGGTGTGCAACTGCAGAGATGAGCACTCCTCTCACGGGCCCATGTCAGAGCTGCCTTGCTTGCAGCGGTAACAAGACAACCCAGGGCGTTTCTAAGACCACGTGGTTTCATGTAGCTATCTGAAGGTCCAAGAATTCTTGATGTGAAATCCCCCAATTTTCCAAGTTTTTCACATCACAAGGGTGAGGCTAATTTAGTGGTTCAGTTTGGTATGGGACTGCAGATCACCTCACTTGCTGTGCCTCGGTTCACTCTGCAGAGCAGTCCCAGAAATCCTGCACAGGAGTCCTTCTGGGCAAAATAAAGCAGATGTACTCTAGGAATCTCCAAATGACTTCCCATTGCTGCAGGCACTAAATCCACAGGATATGACCCTGAAACCTCCATAGAAAATCAGGTCCTCAGCACTAACAGCTTTGCTCTGAAAATCTGTCCTACTGGGCTGCACTTCTGGCTAACAGAGTGGTAGTGCCAAATTAGCACTGAGCTTGTTTTGCAGTCCCTGCATTTACAAACTGCTTCCTCCAACTCTTGACACAGAGTACTGCACAGGGCATTTTAGTAGTGAGAACATTTAACAGTATGGATGACAGTACGGATTTTTAAACCAGATGTCATGCCTGATTAAGCATCTGACATTACCATAGTTGTTGAGTTATGTAGTGATAGCTCTAATGAACAACTTAGTGGACTACAAGTTGGGTGTTGGAGCATTTCAATTTTAAGCATGTTGATCCTCAATGAAATTTGGACTTACTGGGCTAAGTGCTAGAACTGTAACCTAAAAATCCCACAGAGTGACCAAGCTAACAAGAAATGTTAGGCCATATAAAAAAGGCTTTATAGAAAAATCGCGTTATATCAATCTTACATTCACTCCATGTCAAGTAATTTCTTTCTGTTTGGTACCCAACCCCCTCTGTCAGGTCTTGAATGTAAAAGAGAGAGGGAGTCCAACCTAGATTTTACATTTCCAGAAAAAGCACCAAGTGTTATGCTATTTGCTATACAGTCTAGAGATACATTCATGCTATCTTTCTGAAGTTGTATCACTGCAGGGAAGAATTCGGATCTACAGGGCTTTAGGAAGTACAGTAATAAGATTCTCATCAGGAGAGCTGAGATCAAGGTTTGGATCTGTTCTCTAAGAGATGTTATTGAATATTTTAGCCAGTGACTTTGAAACACAAAATGCACAAAAAGAACTAGTATATTTTTCTCATAAAATGAATGCTCCAATCACAAGCCTATAGACTTATGCTCCCTCCTCTATACACCCTCTCTCAAGTTCTTCACTGCAGAGTCTCTGCTTCAATATGGTGGAGAGATTTTCACTCTGAAGTATTTCTGCATAGCTTGTTGACCGAGGCATCTTTCTAGGAGTTTGGAGACTTCTTGTTTTTGTTTTTGAATGCTGGTATGGGAAGGAAAGAACAGAATCCACATGACCTGGTTCTATACAAGAAATCTGGCCAGCAGACTGCCACAAAAATTCAGTCTATATTAGGTTAGAGATTAGGTCCTTTAGAGAATACAGGCATACAAGTCATAGATTTTAGGTGGGAAACAGGATCCTCAAATGATGGCAGTTCTGGACATATGCAGAGTCACTAAAGAATTTTTAAGTCAGTGATTTATCTGATAATGTCTTTATAGTCAGATGAACCTGAATAATAATTATTTTTTTTAAGTCACAGTTTGTACTTCTGTTGCTCAATATGTGTTTTAGATGGTCACAACTTTCACAAGACCTAAGCCTTAGTTCATTATCACTACATATATTTTTTCTGCTTGCCAAATTTGTTAGAAACTCTGTGAAAGTAAGCCCTCCATTCACTATTTTTAATGTCAATTTTGTTTAATTGATGGTAATCTTATTAATATAAAAGGAAACTTTAACTTTTTGATAAAGTGGAAGATTTTGCCTTTCAGTTGTTTTCATGTCCTACAGCACAGATTGATCTCTGCAGTGTTTTGGATGCCGGAAATGAATGAAAACTACTCCTGAATATAGCAGATGTTAAAATGTTGCCGAAAGCTCTGGAGAAGAAACATCAATTAACATTGTGCCTATGTTTCAATGAAGACTATGAAATAAAAATATCTCTTTTGCAGAATCATCAGAACCATCAATTTTTTGCTCACCACTAGACAAAATTTCAGTCAGTGGCACATTTGATCTTGAAGAATCCGAATAGATCAATTTGATAAGCTTTTTGAGTTTAACAGAAATTCTTTGTCTCATGAAAGACCAGTGTTTCTTAGTTCAGATCTCTTCAAAACAAGAATCCCGTGATTCTTTCTCCTTCTTTGAAACTCAGTCATGCAGAATTAGACAAATTCACAAATTCATTTTTATGACAATCAGTGAACAACAATGGCATTCACCATATTGATTATTGGTTTTGCATTTAGAAAAGTTACATTTCTACACCGTAAAATGTGAATAAGAGCATAGCCTACATTATATACAGACAGGTGGTATGATAGAAACTGCTTACCTTTCAGAGGACCTTTCTGATTTTACCAGATTTAATCCCCCAGTATCTCACAAGTCTTCCTTCTCTCATCTTATCAGATTCTTCTCTTATAGTCAGGATAGCTGCATTCATTTTCTTAATCAAATCTCAGTTTTGAAATTGCTTTCATAATAATAAAAATGCTGTTCTCATTACTTTTGTAGTTTTAATTTCTGAAAGTTTTTGTACATAGTTTACAATCTCTCTAAATCTTGTATTTACCTCTTCTGGGAAGCCTGAATACTGGGATATTTCTCCCCTACACTCTGTATCAGATTAATCTTTATGGCTGTAGAAATAATTTTTATATAAGGAGGTATTCTGGACCAAAACATATTTAATGCCAGCACATACCCAAAAAAACAGGAAGCAGCTTGTGGTTTGAGTTCTAAAGAGGCATTTTCGAAGTCTTTAGGAAAATCAATTTGATGAGTGAAGTGAATACTTTTGACTGAAGTTCATAGAAATAATTTTGCCACTGATATGATGCTTAAACCTAAAAAACCATATCCACCAGCACACTTGGAACCCATATTCAACATCTTGAATGTCTATGATTTCAGATGCTGACTGTGAGGAATCTGGTAAATAGGCTGAAACCCATAATGTCTGTTTTCATTTTCTCTTTGACTTGTTATTTCAAACTTATATTATTATTATTCTAATAGCAAGAAATAGAAATAAATTGTTCTACTGAAGAGCATCAGATATCAGTTTTCCATGCTGTTTCTATGATCTCAACAATGCTAAAGTGGCCTGCACTGTGCAAGAGGTAGCTATAACACTCCCATCGTCAAAAGCAAATCTGCTCTCGGTGTTCATAAAACTGGGAAGGTATAAATGTCAGCAAAGCATCCTGATGTTATTTTAAAGTGGAGTTTTACTTTTACGTACACTTACGACCCCCTAGAAAAAATATTGATAACAGCGGAAAGAAGGAAATAGCAGGTAAGGTAATTATGCTGCCATGGTTACTCCTAGAAGAGGAAGCTCAGAGAAAAATTTAATACAATCCAAAAAAAATGAAACCAGTAACATTCAACTAAGATACAGAATGTTTACCTAGATTTTTTTTTTTTTTAAATTTACAAAGTCAGATTATCACATTGACATTGTCTGCCTATAATTGTGGGTAACAGGAATGAATGAGAGTGAAGTTTTGGCCTGGTGGCAAATGTCACTAGAGTAAGAAGAGAGGTATATCGTTGTCTACACTGCTTTCATATAGGCTCATCCTTGAACAGACACCTTTTCTGAACCCCTGTAAGGGTAGTTCTGACATGGGAGCAGCATCTAAGAGATTCCACCATCTATGTGAGGCTGGAGTTGTCTGAATGATCTTGGGGATTATTGTATTTCAGAGTGGGGAAGGCACAAGAACGTTTTTGAAGCTCCCTCTTCTTTAGCTGTAGGGGAAAGACTGCATAGGTGAAGGGACAGCACCAAAGAAGACAGAAAGACAGCCTTGTCTTCAGGGCTAAAGCAAAGAGAAGCAGAACTAGGGCTCTCTTTCTTAAAGGACAAAACCAAAGAATAACTCTCTCCCCTTCCCCCTTTCTGCTTACCTGGTGTTAAATTTACAGAATTATTTTGCTAGAGACAGACTCGGGCAAGACAGGCAGGGACCGTTGGTTCTTTCACTGATACTTACAGTTTGAACGCTTGTGTGTTTGTGGTAACAAAATGATCCCATAAAGTTTCAGGGAAGTCTGTGCTTTGGAGTTAGATTAAGGTATATTTCTATACTCTAACAAATCAGAATACATTAAAATATTCTTGTGAAGAGACAGGTGCACCTGCCTGCCCATTTTAATCCAAAAATAAAGGCATTTTAGGGTAAGTAGCTCCTTAAGTAACACAGCTTTTGGCTCATGCATCATTTCCATAGATGAAATGCCTACATTACTTATTGTTAAACCCAAGGAAGTTTCCTAGCAACCCAGTTGTTATCTCTGTGGGGAATAAAAACACACCAGCATTATATAGAAGTTGAAAGTCTTTGACAGCATCATGGTTTTTGACGACCACAATTAATTACCAAACACGCTGGCGTCAGTCCGAAGCCCTCTTCTTCAATAAGATAAGTATCAACAATGTACTAAGTAGCTTAATGCTAATGCATTTCATTTTCTGCCACATGATAAAATCAGATTCTGTGTATCTAGTATACTGTGCAAAGCGCAGAGCATCCTAAACAGAAATCTTCAAATTAACCTCTTGGTTTTTCATGTCCAATGTCAAGGATAGCAAACACCACATCACGAAGGTGACTTTTCAAGATTTATTTTAGGAGATAATTAATGATCTAAATAGAAAACCTTTTTAGAAAGAAACTCTTCCTCATTTTTCTTGTGGGTTGTTTGTTTGTTTTGCTTAGCTTGCTTGTTTGTTTTTAAAGCATTTTCTCCAATTCTGCAGTGTTAGACAATAGCCAACAATGTCAGCTAACTCAGGACCAGCAGCTAGCTCCAGGACTGAAGCAGTAAGGAATATAATTTGCAACAGATATATTAGGAAAATTAATTTATGTTGTCCTGTATCTATGGTTAAGCTTTTAACATATGAATGAGATCTCGGAAAAATGAAAAACAAACAAACACAGGCAAGTGAAAAAAGATTGCTCATTATTCTTTCAAATCCTGTGCTGAAATATGTCTGTCTCTATGGCAAGAAACTATCTCCTGAATAATCCGGCTTGGTGCCTTGTATCCTGACAGTCCTCGAGTTTATGGAACGTATAAAAGAATGATGACACCAATATTTATAGAGCCTTTTCTTTTATAGTGGAATATTTGTGGGTCAGCAAGCATCATCGTGAATAAACCGATATCTCCTCTTCATATAAAATTTCACTAATAAAAAAAAAAGTGCTTTGCAGTATTTGCTTTTCCTGCACTTTGGAGATAGATACAAACCAAGACAAAAGAACATGTCACCACAGCTTATAGTAAAAAATTATATTAATTTCTTGACACTGCATCACTTTTCTCTTGTGCCTTTTTGGAAAAGAAAAAAAGATAAAAAAGAGAGGTATTGTTTCAGATATATATAGGTGACATGAGAAGCAACCGATTCAGAACAACTTTTCTTCAGAAGCTACACTACTCCAGAAGGAAAAAGAAAAAAATGCACCCAACGCCACCAAAGAACAGGAATTATATGTGTAACCTACTTTTTAACTTAAGTCACTAGAACCTGTATTCCTTTTTGCAGGAGTAGCTCAGAAATTGGACAAGACTATCACTTGAGAGGAATCCATGACAGCAGTTCCTGTGGTGTTTAACCCATTATTTCTCTTCCAAGCGGAAGGAAGAAGCCACACAACTTTCCTGACTCCTGACCTTTTTAAAATGTAGATCTCCTACCTGTTTGTATTGGAGTATCTAGGCTTGGCCATCTTTGAAACATATTTATTTTTTTTAGGTTGTCTCTGTCTCCTACAGTGATACCATAAGGATTACTCACCCGTAAGACAGTCTATATTATAGTTGTTTATTTTCACAACAATGATTCCTACAATCTGCAGGCAATATGATTACAAAACAAAACTGCAGACACCTTGAACTACCTCATTAAGGTTATGGACTAATATTAAGGTAATTTGTAGCTCCATTGCACATGGTTATTTAAAAGAGTTTAAAAGAAAGAAAGAAAAAGAACCAAGCACATATAACACTGGCCTGTAGCTTGACACAAACTGGGAATACACTTTTTGACTAAATGACCTCATTAAATTTTAGGAGTCTGTAATTTCTTATCTGATTATTATTCTAAATATAATCCTATGGCTTCTGTGACTCATGCATAGTACCTTAGGATAGATTTCTTTTTGATGTGTGCTGCATTAGTCATACTTACCTATGAACATGGATGATATATGGTGCAATCTCTACACCTACTACTGTATTTTAGAAAAAAATATTAATATATTACTTGATTCTGTAATTAACACTGGTACACAAACCTATGCCAGTCCAAAATAGTTTTTAGGATTCAGGATTGGATGATTAAAAAAAAAAATCATTCTTCTCCTCAAAGTTGTTTCATTGATACTGTTAGAGATAATTTATTACCGTGATAATAATTCCTCTAGTTCTTGCAAGAAGTATGATGTAAAAGAAGAAAAATATGAAAGCTAATGGACAGTCTTTTCTGAAAGACATGAAATTAGCAGCCATAGAGAAAGTTAATAGTCCTTACATGCTAAGACTCAAAAGGCCTACAGATATCAGCTTTCCCTGAAGAAACCAACAATCAGATCTAACATGTTAATTCCCGACCAGCTCACAGATCTTGACTGGGTCTTGTCCAGTCTAAATTGGCAAGATACTAGGCAAGATTTGAATGAATACTTGTTAGGCTGTGAAAAGAGAATGTCCTTGTCAATGCTGTAGGACCAAACTTAAAGTACAAACTGAGAAGAGGATGTCTGTAAAATGGAATGATAGGAAAAATCTATGTTCCCTTTAAGAACTGAGCAACATTACCCTGACCTTTTCATGCTTCAACAAAATAAGTATGAAGTCCTGCACCTGGGGAAGGATAACTCCAGACACCAGATCTAAGCTGGAGGATGACCATTTGGAAGACATCATTGCAGAAAAGGAGCTGGGGATCATGGTGGACATAAAGTTGAACATGAGCCAGCAGTACACCCTTACAACAAAGGCAGCTAATGATATCCTGGGCTGCATTAGGCAGAGCACTGCCAGCAGGTCGAGGGAGGGGATCCGTCCCCTCTGCTCAGCATCGGTGAGGCCACCCTCAGAGTGCTGCGTCCAGTTCTTAGCTTGCCTATACAAGGCAAACACAGACGTACTGAGACAGTCCAGCGAAGGGCCACAAAGAAGATCAAGGGACTGGAGCATTTCTTGTATGAGGAGAGGCTGAGAGAGCTATGACTAGTCAGCCTAGGGCAAAAGGTGGCTCAGGGGAATCTTATCAAGGTATGGAAATACATGAAGGGAGGGTACAAAGGGAACAGAGGCCTCTCATGAAGAGGCTGAAACAGAACTATATTTTTCGAACATTACCAACCCATTAGGATGTTCTAATAGGGAAGTAAGATTATAAAATGTCAGAATATGGGAAACCTAGCCACTACTTGTCTTTCTAATACCACAATGCAAAAATAAGAGCATGCTGGATCTTCTACAAAGAGGAGACCAACTTCCCAAGATTCCAAGTTCCCTTCTCCTGCTTGTCTCACTGGTATTCTTGTGAGATGTTTGGTGGTTGGCATTCCCTCACTAATCTTAGTGCTGTGAATGTTCCTAGGCCATTTTTTCTTTTCTTTGGTTTGGAAGCTGAACTGATAAACTGAAAAAAAATATTGCAGATCAAAGTTAATACAATATTATGTGTAGAACAGAAAATAAAATGCTGCTGGGGATGAATGAAACATTTTTGTTCTCTAGGCTCCTTTTACGTAATCTCAGAATACCCAAATGATACAACCAGAATGACCAGTCTCAGAATACTCGCCAGGTTTTGGAAATTACCCTACCTCCTCTGCTCAGGGAAACTTGACACATATAGTCCAACTTCCAGAGGACTGCCAGGGTTGTCATGCTACAGAGTCACTCCCAGTGCCTTTCTGCAGTTCATGCAGCAGTATTTTCTAGGAAGCAGGAAAGCTTAATCAGCTGCAAATAGGAACAATGCACTTCAAAAACTTCATAGTCATTAGCTCTATATATAAGTGACTGGGCCTCCCTCTAGGACATAACAGACGTAGTGTCAAATATCTACAAATAAAGGAGAGGATGGAACCAGGGACCGAGATTTTCTGAGCACAGTAACTGGGCTGCTAACAAAGCATTTCATTCTTCTCAATTTTGTGATTCAAACTAAAGCATTTAAGATGAAAGTTGTGAGTGATTTAAGTCAAAATTTGTAAACATCTGTGTCTAAACTGATTTTGCTCGCTAAGACTCTTTCCTCACCTGACACAAAAGGTGTCATGAGTTGTTAAGTACTGGCTGCAGAGCACTTTGAGATACGTATACAAAAGCAACTCTTGTAGTTATTACTGATTCAAAGAGGAGTGGTTTCTTAAAGCATCTTGATGGTGCATTTGATCCAGTCAAGTTGCAGCATTGTTTTAGGCACCCCTGGGAGACTGTTTCTTATTGCACACTGTTTTACTGTAAGAAAAATATGGCTATAAAGAAAAATAGGCCTAAATCTTTCCTTTACTTACTTCCATTCAGTCACTCCTGGTTACTTCTCTTTGAACCAACCTACCTGATTCCTCTCTCATTTACCCTCTTAAAACACTTACAGATATTTAGCACGTCATTCATGAATCATTATTTAGACAGGCACTCCATATTTAGCTCTTCTCATTTTCCTCATAAATCAGTCCCTTCCAGACCCTCAATCATTTTTATTGCTCTTTCATAACTGCTGATAGTACTCATAAATGAAAAGGGAACAAGAGACCAAGGCTGGAGTTAATGAAATAAAAATAAAACATAACCTAACTTCGGTATCCTCTTTATTTTGGCAATCGAGTAGACATAAATAACAGCACAACAAGGCAAATGAATTACCAGAAGCTAAAATGAGGCCCAGGCATACCTGCTGACATATTTAAAAGCTTTCTAGAGAAGGAAGTACGAATAAAGCCAATGCGAACATCTATTTCTGTTTTTCAAATCAATATTCTGTTATTCTGTGCACTTGAGTGGTTGCTGGCATTCAAAACCTAAAGCATCTGAAAGCAGGACTCTCATAAGCACAACATGTAAGAACAATATCTGTTGCCACAGGACAACTTTCTGAGCTCATACTCTGCTTGGAGAAGGTTTCATGGGATCCTTTACAATATCTAAGATATGTCAAGCTTCAGAAATAGTTATCATTTTAGTGAAGATCAGTTAAAGGCTTAGCAGGGAAAAAACCATGGTTTTGACAGTCTGATATTTACAATACTGCATCCTAGTAGTTTTAGTTTAGAAGGGCATCTCCTTTTCCCCTGTGAGGCTAATGAATGCTGGGACTCTGGAGTTTAAAAGGTGAGACATAAGCTTTAGTGAAACTATGTACAGGACTTACTTTAAGCTTTCTCTTGAAGAGGCAGCTTTTTAACAAAGACCATTCTGAATGATTTGTCATAGAAGAGGCAGAAAACTTTATGGAAGTTCAAATAAACTGCCTTTGGCGAGTGAGAAATAGCTGCTCTATCTCTCTGTGTGTGGTGTGTGTGAAAATACACACATGACAAATTTCTAAACCTATGGAAAACAGGAGGCGTGAAGATCAATTCAGCAACATTTTTTTTAGATTGTATTATTGTGCATTTGAAAAGTAAAGAAAATTAGACAAGTAAAATTTATGAAAGCAATTGGCTTCTACAGGAAACTCCGGAAAGATGCTTAAAATAATAATTCTCAATATATATTGTTATAGCAGCTTAGTGCTCAATGGCTTTATAGCTTTCCTTATGGATCCTTTATCAATCTCATTTTAAAATCTATTTTTTAATTGCTTATAATTTGAATGTTTTAGACTTGTTTTTCTGTTAAACAAAGCATAAGATGTTAGCCCTTAAGATTGTTTTTAACTTAAAAAAAAATATTTAACGTATAAAATCTTCTGTTTTGACACTGCAGGTATGTATAAACATAGAACACTTAAAGTTCTAAATGCATTACTCATAATAAAAAAATCCATACATAAATAAACCAACAAGAAACAACTCGCATTCCTATATTAGAGAAATGGTCCTCCCCAGAGCTTGTGTATCAAACCAGATTACTGCTTGTCAGGTGATGAAGATTTAAACATATATATTTTTTCAAGCAGTGGAACATCACATGAAGAAAAGAAAGATTAAAACACTGTAGAAAAATTATTTTCATAATGACAAAATATCTGCTCACTTAAATTTGGAAGATATAGGAGAACATTAGTGGTCATGGCTACTAGGCTACCATTTCATAAAGGGATTGCTTATTTTACAAAGAACTCATTCCTCCTATATGCATACACTCCTCTCTACTTTACCTCAATGATTCAGATGAAAGGAAAGAAAATGCCTAGAAGTCTTCCAGACTAAAACGTGCTTTTTATTTAGCTGAAAAATGGGCCCAAAATAAGGCATTGTGATGCAAAAGGAATATAAACCAGCCCTCAGCACTTCAACGAAACTTGTAGCTGTCATCTGACCTTACAAAATACTTTCCTATTTTCAAGACTCTCTAAACTTGTCTGATAAAACATTTATGACTGCAATGCTTTAAGTTAAAATAGTAAAAGAAATTACTTCATAATCTAGGGTATTAAAAGCTGAAGTTTTAATCATTACCTCTGATTAAGAAACTCCATTCATCAATTATTCTCTTTCAAAGTCCGTGAATAAAGAGGGCATACCTATACACTGTAATGAAATACAGGCATCTGATTAAGACAGTCCAGACTGCTTAAAATAAATTATAGTCTTGGCACCCAGAAATCTTGGAGGTGATTGGTAGGAATCATCTATACCGCCAACATAAGAGATACAGTGAGTAGGAGTGTTTTGTCTCTGCACATCTTCTGAACGGCTTTTGTAATGGAATATCCCTGAAGAAAAACTGTTTCATGTTAGAGAAAGTGCATCATTTTCCTAAGTACCACTGGTACAATCTCTCTCATATGAGGGAGGGCTTCCTGTCAGCCCTGCGCATTTACTTGACTTTGTAAGGGTTACATTTGTTCTCTGTATATTGTTTTACAAATGACTATACAAAGATTAACAAATGGAGACGTGAAGGTCTGATGATTTAATTCACATCACAGGCTGCATGTTCTGAGATTTTGGTCTATCCTCACTTGCTAGGAAAGAATAAGAACGGAAGACTCGCACAGTGAGGAGCAAGTGAAATGTAGAAATGAATATCTAATTATGCAATGATGTTGACAAGAATACTTTGGCTGCTCTGATGCTGGGATACAGTTCAAGGAACTGCTACAGAGGGAGAGAGGTCATGTCATGAAAAAGAGGAAGAATATCTCCACCTTGAGTATATCGCACCACCTTGTAGCTTTTAAAGAAAGACACTAGTGGCAGCCAGTGACAAAAGCCTACAGGTTAAGTATAAACACTGGCTGTTGGTCAGAAGGCTAATGTCACGGTGGTGGTTATGGTGGTGGTGAGATTAGATTAATCTTCACAGGCTTGGATAGTGAGGAGTTCGCAGATGGGTAAGGCGAGGTCAGAGGTACGGGAACCACACCGGTGAACTGGAAATCCTATCATATGGTCAAACGTATAACAATTGAGAATCAGCAGGGCACTGACTGGAATGACTAATGCTGACAGCTATAGCTAACTCAGGACAGACAGGTAGACAGGACTAGAGGAAACATTGACTTGTATGTTAATTATGTCTAACAGCTGTTTTGACATCTAAAATTTAGCAAGATGCTTCTCTTTAAAATGGCTGGGTGATTTTAAGGAAGCAAAGGAAACAGATGTTGCCTTTGCTGGAGGTCTGAGAACCACGAGGCCAATAGAAATAATTTTTTTCTCACACAGCCACAGAAGTAGCTAATACTATATTTAGACGCAAAAGAGCATTATCTTCTGTAAGACATGCGAGGCAATCTTTTTCTTATCCCAGCACCGGCAATGACTTAACTGAAGCATTTCAAACAGTTGTTCCGGGCACCAGACCCCAGAAAAGTCGTAGGCTGGCAGGGATGCCAACAGCAGAGCAGAGATGAAGAACTGCAGTCATGAAAATCTGAGGAAACAGTTCAAGATTTTTGACAACATAAAGGCAAACCTGAGGGAAGACACAGTAATATTTGCTGCACAGCAACCATTTTATCATTTCTATATGAGAATGGGCAAAAGCATCAGGTTTAAGTAGAAGAAGATTTGCCTTCAATATCATAAAATCACTTCTAATTGTAAAGCTAAGCTATGCAGTCATGAAGCTCCTTTCAAATGACTGCAAAAACATTTGACATTTAAGACTGGAATACGCAAGCAGCTGTCAGGAGTTTGATGTGTAAAATCAATCTTGATTTTCTGTGTCTCTTTCAGTCCTATTTGCTACGACAATGTGTGTAGCAGTAAAAAATAAAAGATCAGGGCTTGCTTTCTGGCCCAGAGGACAGCTTAAAGTGTGTAGCTTGTACACACATTACTAAAATTGCTTACTATGTATTTCCTATCCTATAGCTGCATTTAAAAAGCCTCTTGATAGCCCTCTTTTCCAAATGGTGCTTGTCAGTTGTCTAGACAATAACTGGTTGGCACAGGACAAAAAAAATGTTAGGGACCTGGCTAAATAATGCAAGGATATAGACTTGAGCCAGTGATCCAGTCCCTGCCTGAATAGTTATAGGTCTAGTAATACAGATGTAGCCTGCATACCAGGACCAGGACGAGTTGACTCTCGATAAATAATAGATGAATGAAATTCAGTGCCAGCTGCTGTGAAGAAAAGCACACAAGGAAAAAAACCCTCTAATTCTACAAATTCCTTGATGGATTCTGAATTAGATATTACCAGTCAGGAAAGAGATTTTGGAATGATTACAGATCTGAAAACACCAGTAATAATAAAAAGATGAATAGAAAATTTGAATTATTTTCTAATAAACAAAATAGTAAACTAAACAAAAGCAGACAAAATGGAAAACATAATTATGCCACTATACAAATACATAATGCATAGAAATCTTGAATACTGTGTACTCACTTCAGGCCACTTATCTCAGACACAAGGTTATGATACTCTTCACAGTACACATAAAGAGGCAAGGATGGCTGATAGCATGGAACAGCATTTTACAGCTCAGGAAGTGTCTAATACATTAATCCACAGAGGCAGGAAGAGATGTAAGGAAAAGAAGATTCTCCTCTTGCCCTTTTTCTTACATATTTTCTTTTATTCAACTGAATAAGTTGAACTCTTTTAGTCAGTTCTTGCAAGCTCCTAAACCTCAGATCACTCCAATAGCTTCTGTTTACAACTGTTGCTTTTGAATACTTGGTTCTTCGATGCAAACACTAGGAATATACTCTGTATTTTGTATGAAGATTCAATCATGCCTTCTAAAATAGCTTCAATACCTCCCTGTTTCTAGTAGAAACACCTTACTCAACGTAACCCAGGGCTTCATCTGTCTTTTTTATGATTCCATTACATTCACCTTAATAGCCAATCCATGGTCAGATAATGAAAGCTACTGAATCAAGGAGAGCAGAAGATGCTTTATGACTTTGAAAATCAAGCTATTTTTGTTTAGGTACATGATAAAGAGTCTAACAGTCAGCCATCAATTAAACAAAAAAAAAACCACCAAAACCACTGAAAACAAATCAGAGCAAATACTAAATGTGAATAATTGGAAAAAGATGAAAACAACAATGGACAAATAGCTTAAAGTATGTTTTCTCTTTTGTTTTCTTTATTCTTCCCATGACTAGGGATTCAATCCATTGTATTTGTGTTTTAACATAAAATGTCACTAAGATACTGATACGCTAGAGTCCACATTCTAATTTTAAATAAAATCAAATTTATCTGGTGGTGTATGTTTTGCTTCAGAGGAATAATTGCACATTTAAGCTGTTTTAAATGAGAACAGAATTTACCTCACTAGATTTTTTACACACTTCACTGGTTGGGTACTGAGAATGTGTAACTGGATTGGTTGGATTTTTTCCTCATAAGAAACAGACATGATAATTTGTATTTGGCAGTTAAACACCTGGTCACTAAATATTTAAAATTCTGAAACGAAATGCCTTTCAATAAGCTATGGAGCAATAGTATACAAATGCTTACTTACAGTCAATCGGCATATAACAAGGTATGAACAATGTGTGTGCATTGTAATGAAGTGATGTAAATGACCTCAGAAGCTGGAAGACACTGCCAAAAGTTTGATTTGTATCCAAAAAAAGAATGCCTGTTTTCCCTCCAATCTGCTGAATGCAGAATGCATTAGCATCTCAGACCTGCACAGCTGTGTTTTTCTATTGAAGGAAGATAATGCCTGCTTTCTGATTTGGAAAAAAAAAAAATCCTTCCCAATTGAGTTGGGTACCTTTATCTGCATTCAAGCTGCTGCTTATTTATTTTTAAATAACTGAATTCTGGCAACATTTTATACTGAATGAAACACATAGTCTAAAAAGAGTTAGACATTTCATGTCCGCCTTCTGCTATGGAAACACAGTAACTACTGAAGATGGATCTTGACCTTTTTTTCTTTTTCCTCATGACTGATCACCCAACATTTCTTTGTGATCTTACCTATGGCCTCAGACTTGTTCCTCCCTATTCTCTGATGCAGTCTTATAGGCAAATCATTACATACAGCCACAGTCCTCCCTTTAATTGTCCTGGTGCAATCTCCAGCCCCATGCCTTCTCAAGGGCAGTCTCCTCTCTTAAAGGGGAGACTCCCCTCTTGGTGAGAAGGTGTCCACCAATTTCTCCTCCATACTTTTCTTGTGGAAGTAGTGAGCTCTCTAAATCTTCAGAAGATCTAGAGAGCTCAGCAAGACAATATCAACGGCAGGGCTGCTCAAGTGAAGGATTCAATATAAATCTGATTTATGAATAAATGGTGCCTGAACCACTCCATGGCTCCAGACATGAAGTGTTTGTGATGTTTTGTGAAGAGTCTCTTGTTCCGTTTTATTTTTCTGGTGTCACAGTGAGGAGACCCACCTCACTGTGATTGGCACATGTGAGAGTGCTGTCGAGCAGCCTAGCATAAATGTGGCTGCTTTTTGCTGGAGAAGTGTTCTGCGAAGTCAGATCTAGAAAAAATATTAAAGTCTAATGAAAATGATCTTCAATACAACTTCCCTATAGGTATGATTCACGGTATCTATACAAAGCAGAACATGCTCTTCTTTTGCAGCAGAGCTATATTACTCCAGACCCCTCTCATCCACTGAGAGGCCTCAGGCTCCTATAATAAAAATATTTCCGAGATACACCTAATCTGAAGTCAAAAGCAATTTCTCTTTTCAGTTATACTCCACTACAGCACAGAGAACCTGTACTTACATAGTTAGAGCCAATAAAGGCACAGAGTCCCAGCTGGAAGAAGTTCATAAGTATGTGCTTAAGTCTCTCTCTGCTCAGGCGTTTGATAGAACTGAAGCATATGCTTGAAGATTAATAACTGTTTATCTTAAATGTTTTTCTTAAAATTTTGTTGGCCTGTACTCAGGTTTGTGTATGAAAGAAATCACATTTCAGTAGTATGTTAGAAGAAGGCAGATCATTAGAAAATATAAATAAATCATCGCAGTTCCACTGTCTTCACTACAGTGAAGAATCCAACCCCTGAACCAAGATATTGTGTTCATTTTGTTCTTACCTCTCCCTAATGATACAAGCACTCGCTTTCAGCAGGTTGCGATTCATTTATTTATATTTTTTCACACAACATTTTTTAGTGTTTACATTTACTGTTGTATTCTAATGAAGCCAGATTTTTATTTCATACCTATACTTTCTATCTGAGTATATTTCAGCAAAGTACATATGTGGTCTGATTACCATGTGTCAAATATGAGTCCTTTTACACTTTTCTATTAAGTCAAGGAAACCTTATTTAACAGTCTTTCATTAATTTGATACAGGAAGAATAAACTTCTGTTCACACATGAGATTTGTTGTTGATCACCATAGGATTTTTTGTAAAGTGAATTAGTTAAACTCCATTGTGCATGTAAAACTGAGTTTAAAAGCAGTTTATTTTGGTTTAGCTTAAACAGATTCCAATTTATGCTAAAAATATCTCATTTAAAAAATGTCTCATTTAAAATGCAATAAAAGTAGCTGCACAACTTCATTTACTGGTTTAGTTAAATCAGTTAGATTTGTTACATTTGGTTGAACCAAGATAATAGTATCACAGATTCAAGGCTGAAATCTTAAGCTAACATATAGCCTGGCAAATGTATCAATTTTAGCAGCAGATACCTGCTGGTATTGCTAATTATCTTGCTACTTTGGGCAGTGACTAACAAAGCCCATGTCTGTAAAGGGTTACTGTGCAGAGTAACTGCACTGTGCATGTGAGTGAGCCTTAACAGCATGTTACAAGGATCTGCTAAACATTTCATACCAAGAACAAGTTAAAATACTGGGTTGGAACAATTCTCAAATGCATCAGGGTTTATTTAAAGGAAAACTGAGCCTTATGCAGATCCTCTTTATGACAGGGAAATGGTTTGGGACAAACATCTTTGTTTTCTGAATCATTTGCCAGTGGTCTCAGTGAGCTCACATTGAGAAGGGCAAATATTACTATGACACCTCTCAGGATTCTCTAATGGCTACATATAACCCCAACCCAGGTGAAGAGAACTCACTACTCATGTGACCTGTTCTTGCCTAAACTGCATTTTTAAACAGACTGTAAGCTTGCTGTAAGTATGGGAGAGGATTCTGCTCGGCCAAACAATTAGCAGAGTTACTTGATGTACAAACGGAAGAAAGGAGGAGCTCAAGACTTTAGCCTCAGCCTTGGGCTCCCAGGAATCTGCCACCAGCTCTTGCTCAGGACAGGAATAGTTCCTTGCTCACAAAAATGAATTCAAATACTTAATCACACAGCAAAATATTATTGCTCTAATGTATTTGCAATGACATAAACTTTTGCAGAGGGACTTCAGATGGCAGAATCAAAGTGCATCAAATTTAGGCTCAACAAGCAGAATAAACAAACACTCACAGAAGTTGAAATTATTCAGACCCAATGAGTGGGTGCATGCTCAGTTGCTACTGTTCTTTATACTGTTTTTCGTAAGCAAATGAAGTTTTTGAGATGATAAAATACCTGTAGCTACCATTTTTTCAGCTATTTCAGCCTGGTAACTCAGATGTCATTCAAAATAAATCTGCGCTTGGACTCGATGCATTTTTTTGCTTTGTTTGTATCTTCAGTTCCATATGTTTGAAAACAAACTTTGCTTTTCATACAATGAAAATTTTTATCACAAATAAATGACAGAAAGTACAAGTTCTCTATTTAATATTTCATTAATATGAATCTTCATTCAACTGAATAAGGCTATAGGTATTAACCCTTTCACAAACCATTTCTTCCCCCACTTAAGTTATAAACTACAGTCTAAGCACTATTTTGCTTTACTTTCCCACTACATACAGCTAAACAGCTATAGAAAGTTTGAACATATGCAGTCATTTGCACACATCTGCATGCATTCATATGCATAAATACACATAGCACGAAAGGTGAAACTCAAAGAATGTGAGTTAAGAAACTGAAATTCTCTTCAAGGGCTGAGCTAGTTTTGAAGGTAATTCACTGAGCTGTGAGGTAAACCAAGTACCACATAAATTTATGTACTTATTTCCTTCTTAAAAAGAAGACACACCACCTTGCAATTCATTTGCAATTAATACACTACCTTGTTAGCTTGCAAGGTCTAAAGTAAGCACAGAATTCGTTTTTGTTCTTCATCCAGTTTGTGATCCTTTTTCAGAAGGGGGAAATCTGCTATTTGGAAATTCCATTTACAAGCATTTTCATATCAAAATAGGTATCTTCACATGAAAGTCAGAGGAATCCTTTTTTGAAATATGTCCTTTTAAAGTTTTTCAAAGAATTCTTTTCAGAAAAGGCAAGCACCTCATCAGCTCTCATGCACACAAATCTTCAAATGCTGTTTTTGAAGAATTGCATTTAAAAGTATGTTCAGTCATATACCAAGCATGAGAAGCTGGAAAAAAAGTCTTTGAATCTGAACTACAGCTCATCATAATCTGGTTAAAATTATCTCCAGCACCACCTGTCATTATTAATGCAGGAAGAGAGGCAGAAAAATACCTTCAGCCCAGCTATATTATTGCAAATAAGGTCCATCTGCTTTTCACTGTTCTGTCATATAGTAATAGCAGCTATATTTATGATGGATTCAGGATTTTGCCTGTAGTAGATGAATGTGTAACTGCTTTTATTAAAAATGCTTTTCTTTGAGGGTGTTCTATCATCTTAGCAGACTTTATACCTAATTTTCAGTGTGGAATCCTCAGTCTTTGATATTTTCCATTGCTAGTTAAATTATTTTTTTCAACTATTTATATTCTTATTTTATATCTATATTATCGTATAGATATTAAAATTACTCTGTTTAACATTTTGTGTTAAATGGTATAGCTGTGAAGTATCTGATTTGAGCCATAATGGCTATAAGAGCCATTTTAAAATAGTCATATTAAAATATTCATTATCTGCATCTTTGAAGGAAACACATTAAAAAATAAAATCCACAGAGTAATACTTAATTTTTAAAAGAGAAAGCAAGGATGTTTTTTAATAACAAATGAAGAGGAAAAGCTTAAAAGATAAAAAGCTTATTATTACCATGGATAGCCTTCAAAACACAGCAAGGAGATTCAGAGTAGACAATGGGTGTGTCTACATTAGCTAGTGATGTGCTGCATCAACCCAGGGGCTGTGGTGTGACTTCTTGGCTTGCTGTCTCTCATCCAAGTCTATATAAATTCCAGTGACTTTGTGTGCTCCAAAAAGAGTATGCTGGCCAGAAAAAAAACCCCTCATCAGTAAGATTTTAAGCTGAACAAAAAAAGTAAAAGAAGCTATTAGCAGTAAAAGATATCCTTCAGAAATTGTTATTTGTGTCCAGACTACAAGAACAGAAAGAATATAATATCTAGGAAGATAAATGCAAAAGCATGACAACACAGGCCAAAAAGAGAGTGTGAGGAAGTGCATTGTAAATGCATTAAACTCAGAAAAGAACTCTTTTTTACTAAACTCATTTGAAGAGTTTAATCAGCAAAAACATCTTCAGTACCTATAGATGATCAGTGTGTCGCATGAGCACTCAAAGAAGACAAGATCACAGCAGAAAACATAGACTAATTCTTTCTTTCTGACTGTGCTCCCTACAAGGATTTATTTTTCTTTTCTTTTTTTGTCCTTTTGGGAATGATTCTAAAATGTCGTAGACTGGAAATCCAGTAGAATAGATTTTAGAATAAAGTGACAAAGTAAATCAATACATGATAAACTGGATAGAAAAAAAACACCTGAACTGAATTACATTCACTGAAGAATGAATACATGCAGTATGTACAAATGTCTCACACTTCAAAACTTCTCCAAATTTCTACAATAAAAGAATTTTCAGGACAGTCAGAACTGGAACAGACATGTGCAACAGAGTTGCAAGATATTGTATTGATAAGTATCAGAGTAATGAAATAACAGATCAAATTCAGTGTTGATAAAACCTGAAGGTAGCTTCTAATCTGGATATTTCTAGTCCTTCTAGTCTAGAAAGAGTACTTGAAGGATAGATTTGAAAATCTCAGATCAATGCTCAGAGGTACTTGGAAAATAAATGAAGTGCCAAAAAGTGTTAGAAGGCAATAGAGAACAAACCAAAATGGCAGTAAGCCACTTTAAAGCCATGGTATAACCTTACTATGGATAATATGCAAAGTTCTACCTGCCTGATCTTCAAATCTATGAAGCTGAAAGAAGAACTTGATGCAGAAAATGGGATAAGGCTGATCAAACAAGTGGAATGGCTTCCGTAAGAGAAGAACCTATAACTGTGGAGGGCGAAGTTGACAACCTGTGACTCTGCAGCCTGGAGAAGGCAGGGCAATAAACTTATATGCAATAACAGATGTGATGAAAGAGTGAATAGGAAATTTTTTTTTTCATTATTTCTCCTACTAGAGAAGCTAAACGAAATAGAGAACTAAAAAAAGGGAAGGACTTTCTTTATGCTCCACTTATCTCAGTTGTGGAATTCATTGCTATCAGGTTTTTTGAATGCCAGAATTCTGAATGGACTCAAAAAGTTACTACAGAAGTTTATGGAAAAAAGGTTCATTATAGGCTACTGAACAAAACCAACTAGATGCAAATTCTTGTTCAGAAAGTCCTTAAAATATTAACTGAAGCTGGGAGGATACACAAGGAAAAACAAATCTACTTGTTCTGCTGTAATATTCATTGCCTAACCACAGACACAGTACCAGAGAAAATGTACATTTGGTGAGATTTTTTTTCCATTCTTGTATGCTTTACCAGGTAAATAGACGTAAAGAAGTAATAGTGAATATCACCACCAAATTACTTATGGGTGATGAGAAGCTCAAATATGGAAGATACAGAATGTTCTCCTCTCCATTCTGTCCCACTTCAGCATTTCTCTCCAAGTCCAGTAGTTACTGCTTCAGATCACATAGAATATTCATGTTTCTGTGGAAATAACTTTCTTTTTTTCCCGCTACCTGTATAAAGACTGACTTACTGTTCTTTGTCCTTGCTTAGCAAGCAGAGAGTTTTCCTCCTAAATTTATACAGCAGTAAAGATCCTAACGAATTTTAATTATCATTATTAAGTCGCACATTTGTACAACTCCCATTCCATGATGTGGGATCCTTACAGGATCTAAACATGAAGAAAATTACAAGAGGCAGTTTTCTCTGTGATAGGGAACACTTTACTGTGTGATCCCTTGCAGCAACTGAACCAACTCCTTGGAAAGATCAAAGAAAAGAATATGAAATTGTTGGGAATCTAAATGGTAGGAATGCAAAGTAGTTGCACTTACACTTCCCCAGCAAGGATCTATTCCAGAAACGCGAGCCCAGCACTACAAATAGCATTTAGCTTCTAACCTCATCACCTATGGGACGGGTAACTGAACACAGGAAACATGGCTATGCAGAGACTTGAACAGCTGTCTTGCAGAAAATGGGACATTAAACTGTTCGGGTCATGTACCAACCCCTGGACTTTCACCTCAAGGTCATTCGGTATTTGTTGGAAAATACACAGCACCACCGAAATACAAGCTTGACATTCCAGCTGACTGAGAAGGCTAGCACTCTAGTTTATGTTATCTGTTGCTACCATGTGAATAACCCATTGCAGTAATGAGTTTCTTAAATTGACATAGCAACATCAGCTCATGCAGAAGGAATGAAGAGGGCCCGAGTGCCTGATCAGGCTTTGTTTTCGGACATTTTTCTTCTTGAAGATCTTGCAAAAACCTGTACAATTTTGTGACTTTGGAGGGATAATCTTTCATCAGTATTTTGTTTTAGCTAACAATCTGCATTTAATTACATCCAGGTGCAACAGATTTAAATTAGGAATATGCAACAGACAGTTTACTTTACCTTTATGCCTGATATATGAATTTGCCTTAGGAGGATTGACATTTTTATACTGTGTTAAAAAGCTTTGTGTAAGGACAGATAAAGTCAACTGGAATGATACAAACAATTTTAAACAGTAAAAGAGAAAAATTTCTCAAAAACCTAGAAAATGATAGAGGGAGTTTTCTTAAATACACTTAAATTCTAAATGATCACATTTAATAAAATAAATTTACATCAGAGAATGCTGAGTTACTCACAATTTTATTGTATGAAGAGTGAGAGCTTACTGAAATCATGTGGTATTGTTAGTGGATGTAATTTGAAACAAAAACTCTTTTCACCCAAAGCCTTGAACAATTATTGACTCTTAAAACTTCACATTGCAAACTCAAAACATGGTCTTCATATTCTAACAGTTCAACAAATACATCCCAAATGTTTCAGGTCTCTTCTGCAGCAATGCCAAAAAAATACTGAGAAAGGATAAAGTATACAGAAAAAGCTGAGTTTTCAATAACTAAAAGGAAGTTATCTTGTAAAATCACTAGGGATTTCTCCACTGATTTTTGAAAGCTTTTCAGTAGATGCAAGCCAGTAACATAGCAGAATATTTTGGTTCTGTTGATTTTTTCAGGCTGAGGATGCTTTGTCAAATACTACTATTATAAGTCATATTTCAAAGCGGTTTCACAGAAATCAGTAGATATTTTCATTCACTTTCTCTTTTTTTTGGAGGAATATGGAACAAATTTATATTCTGTTTTATAACTAACCGAGAGACAAAAGGTCTCTGAATTGAATTAATTTCATGGATTTAAAATAATGCCAACTTCATTTAAGAACTGTTGGAAGCAACAATTATTTTACCCTTACACTTTAGGGAATTCCCTTTATTGGATTTCTGTTACTATGCAAGAGTGAGTGACAGGGTAGAAGTCTGCTCTGGTATGTTCCTGACAGTATAGCCAAGTCATTCTTTGTGGTATGCTGTAAACTACAGCACTTGTTTCATGTAAGGCAGTTGAAAAGATTTATTACAGTGTTTTGCTGAATCTCACTTAAACCAGTGTCAAACTCCTGACAAGCCTCCAATATTGGACAACTCAGGCTGTTTGGACATTTTCCACCTACCTCATGTTTACAGGTCTGGCCTGTCGTGAATGATATATTTGATAACAGTATTAAAATAAGATTCTTTTTAAGGCAAGAAGACTATCTTCATTAAAATGAGGGCAGATCAGGTCAAACTTAACTTTTGAAATAACTTCCCTGAACTGCGTTTTCAAAATGGAGCAGTTCCTACACAAGCTGTTGGGAAGACCCACTCATAGCACCAAGTGGCTGTATATGTAGGAGGTGTGACGGAAACGTGGGAGACCCAGCTTAGGTACTCAGTTCTGAGTCAGAAAAAACGCTTCGAGTAAATTCCTCCTCCCTGGCAGCCATCTGGGCCACAGGAGTATCCCGGGGGTGATGTCTCTGACTTTGACCAGTTAATCTGTCTTCAAGCTATGAAACACTAAAAAGAGGAAGGTTTAATAAAAATTGCTGTCTTCTCACAAAAAACCAAAAACTCTTAAGTTTCAAATACTGACCAAATTTTCAAATCTTTTCCACCAAGAAAATATCTAACTGTTTTCTGTTGCAACTGGAATGAAATATCAATGTCAATTTGGATTAGGAGAGAGCAGAGCATGTTGAAATCTGTGGTGTCTGCAAGGCTCAGATTCATCTTCAAATGAGGCCAAATGTGATGCACTGTTTTATACAAACTGAATGAACTCAAGTATAAGTTATTGCAATAAGGTAGTGCTATTTTTGGAAAGTTTAGCCTTCTAGATCTACAGGATCTTGCCTATCTGATTGCTAACATGTACTGTAAGCCAAGGTATTTATGGGAAGAAACATACACAATATATATTTCTTTCTGCGAGCCATCTAATATAACTCTGTAGAAGAAAAGAAAGAAGAAATCAGTTCCTTACTTCAGAGTTCTACTGAGTTACAAATGGCAAACAACTTTTATCATGCTCATCTCCACCGTGGCTTCAGTGAAGGTTTCAATTCACCTGAATAGTACTAGTCTTTAATCAGTGCAGTGAAGATAGTGCATTCAATGCTGCCATCTGTGGATTCATATCACCACTCCCCTAGTTGTTTTTCTTTTCTGACAGGCTTCAGTTACTTCATTTTCTCACATTTCTGGCTCAACAGTTCACAAGGAAGCTGGGTTGATGTTGCTGTAGGAATTGTTCAAGGTTTTCTCCACAAATTTCTTTTGCTTATACTCTGCAGGCTTCATATCTATAAGCATCAATGGCTATTTTTCTCCCTGTTTTTCTGAAGTAATAGTACTAATACATAGGATTTTGCTTTTGAGGCTTCAAGGCAAGCATATTAAAGTGACTGCTATACAGTAAATGTAACATTAATTTACACTGGATTTTCAGGTGTTTACAATTCAAACTAGCAGGAAAGTCCCTTTCAGAAAACTGAAAATTCTGTATTGTAATTCAAAGTCCTACTGTTCCCCTTTAATAGGCAATTTTTCAATATCATGTCAAAGTCCAGAAGACCATTTTTAGTTTACCATAGCAAGAACATACATAGATATCTCAATCGTTCCTCAATTTTCTAGAATTACCCTATAGATCTCAATTGTCATAAATCTGCCTTTGGCCTAGCTATGGAAATGAAGCATAATGTATTTAATTAGGGTGCTATAATGATTTCCACTATTAATAGACTTTGTTGTCTCAACATATTTTATTACAGGTTAAGTGATTATTGTACACTTCAACAGAATGGGCTATCCAAAATGAAGCACTGATGTGACAGATCTCTCATTGAGGGGCAAACATGATATTTGGAAATGATGCATTTTGTTCTGGCACTGTGCAAGTTATCTCCAACTAAAACCTCAGAACACCCTAGCAATATTTTACACTAAACATTTCCAGTTCCGCATACAGGAATTAATATGCATTTAGTATGCATTTTTAGAAGGCAAATAAGATTAATTTACACAGATGTATCTATACATGCTGGTGTTATTCAAGTGACAAACAACAGAGATACGTGCTAAATTCCATCTGCCTTTGAGTTTACATATGGATTTTTTTTATAGCACCCACCTCACTAAGTGTGAATTATACATGCAGCTTTGAACACTCCACCTGCACTCTGCCCACTGCTCCATTTCTTCCAAGATTACTTGTAACATATCACACCTTTACACTGTGTGAAATGTTTGCCAGTTTTATTTCTAAAACCTGTCTTCTAAGGATGAGTTTCTTCACTGATAAGTTACAGTTGTTTAAGAGGCAACACAGGCTACATAGAAAGCGAGAAGAGGGAGGAGTTTTAGCTTTGACACCTTGTGGCACTATATCTAGAAAGAGAAGCTGCACAAATTCCTGTAAGGAGAATGAACTTGCTTCTGGTGGACAACAATCATTTCAGTTTGAGGGGCCTAAGGATACCGTAATTTTGTTTTTCTCATATAGCTGTCTCTGCAGTGACATTTGAATTGCCTAATAGCTAGTAGGTACATGCTGTCCAATAATTCCTGGTAAATAACATGCTAGCTTCAAGGACCTCCACGGAAACTGTACCTACATTACAATATAACTTTCTAGATGTTATCATTCATATTCCCCTCATCCATATAAAACAGGTTATTGCTAACATAAAGACACACTACAATTTTTTAAGTACAATGACCTGAAGAAATCCTGTGCTGCTTCAGTGCCTGTATATTGCAGGAGTTCTCAGCTGTTTAGATCGACCATCTTTGTATATTCCGTACACTGACACCTGCAGAGCACTGTTGTACCATCTGCTTGGTGTACCAAACATTACAGTCACATACACCTTGCATACCCAAATTTAGTATTGAGAAAATACAGCTTTCACTTTGTAGATGGTACTTACCAGATCTACATTGTAATGTTTGAAAACCTAGATCACTTTAGTGTATTTATCCTCTCTACATATTAGGATATGGGATAGGCTGATACTATGATCTGTTTTACTTACGTAGAGGAAGATTTAGAAGTCTTACCCAAAATTGTAATAGAATTCCTGCAGTCAACATGAAACTGAAATGCATTTCAGTTTGATCCATGCTGTCCCCTTAGCCTTGGAAAATAAATTATATTCTCATTCAATTAAATGGCCAACTTACTGCTAAATGTAATACTTTAACTTCATTCCTATGCACCATACATATCTTAGAAGTTTTTCTGTAAAGTATGAACACTCATTTCAATGCCTTATTTAAGCCCACTTACTTTGTTTAGTAATAAACTTGGTTTTAGTACTAATTAAGCTCATTCTTATGCATAGATGAGAACCTGAATTTTGTTGGTTTTGGGATCCAGACTAGACTCTCCAATACTGTCTAAATGTCTCCATTCCAGAGAATGGCATTTGGCAGTTAGTCACTTATTCATATGTGATGCTACTGGGAAAGAATTGATGCCGTAAGTATGCAGGGGATCATTGCATCTACCTCCTGTCAACATCTTTCCCAAATGGCAAGGACACTTTGCTTTTATAGCTCCTGGCTGCAAAGATGAGGCAGTTGGCAGAAATGCAGCCATTATAAAAGGGAAGTACTTCAGACAGGGCAGGGAAGCATAAAAGAAGATACTCTCTCTATCTTTTACTGGGAAGAGATTTAATTCCCCATTAATACTCTAGCTATTTGCAACGGTAATTTGGGATCTCACAGTGGCATCTGTGGCCAAATGTCAGTGCTTAAACCATGCATACTCTGAAGTTCTTCTAACAATCTGTTGTTAAACATAACCTGACACAAGTTAAATTGTGCCAATATGACATGAAGACTGTGCTACTGCAAAGCCTTCTACCTCAAAAAAAAGCCGTGAAGAGCATTTTGGTGGCTGAATATGCAGTATTGCTTTGAGCTTTCAGCTCCCAGAGAGTGAAAATAAACCCTCCCCATCCACACAGCACTCAACTGTAAGAGCATCCAGTGCCTTTTTTTACAATATAGACCAGTTTTGGAGGGTTCAGTGGAGAACATATGCACGCACATATCCAGTCATTCCTCACCGGTGCATTCTTCCAGCTTGGAGCAGTTAGCAGCTTATAGACTGATCTGCTCTCATGTGACAGCCTCTGACATGCTCCTGCGACACTTGGAAACTGTAGAAGAATTCACAGCATTTGTACACTCCAGGTCAGGCAACAGCTTTCCCATGGGGTGGGGGCAACAAGAAAAATGTCAGTGACTTGACAGTCTGTCATCCTCTGAATTCCCTAATTCACTGCGATAGATGCTCTGCTTATTTAGGCACTGATGCTGCATCCTATCCTTCTCCACCCCGTCGTGTGCAAATGCTGTCTATTATCAAAACAGCGTTCCACTGAGGTTACAAGGATATTCTTTTCTGCATATCAGGGATTTATGGCATAAATGCTTAAGATGTGATTTTATAAAAAATCCTCCAAATACTACAGAATTACACTACTATGAAAGCCAGTATGAGGGAAGAAAAGAGTCCATTTTTATACGTATGTTTTAAAGCGATCTCATCTGAAACAATTACTAGTAATTTAATATCACCTGCTTTACCCGGCTTAAATCTTCTCTCTTATTCTGACTTAATTTTTTCATTTCTCATCCTAAAGTGTACATCCTTTCCAGTTAAAGTGCCATAAACCAAATAATTTAAATTTATTTTCTATGGATAACTATGCTGCAGTTAACATTGATATGAAACAGTTGAAAGAACTTTCAACCTATTTTAAGCAGTAGAATAGGTCCTGTAAGCTTTCCTGAACAGGAAAAAGCTACCTGGCCAATTCTGATAGCCAAACAGCTGCTCTAGAAGATATATCAATCCTTCTAATGAGACAAAAAAGATATCTGTTAATTATAATTATCTAATTATTTTGCATCAGAATTGTCACAGACATGTAAAAGTGGTGAGTTTTTCCTTCTGAAAGTAAATGAGAGAATAAAGACTGGCAAGAAAGAGAGGTTTATTTTCTACTCAGACTGCCTGCTAAAATGTCTATCTGTGTCACATTTTAATTTACAAACCAGCATATCTACTTATATATTCACAAATAGTATTTAAATTGAAAAATAACTTCCCAAGCCCACCTAATTTTATAAAAGCATAATTTAAATTTTATGGATTCTTGAAATAATATTTTTAAACTTTAGTGGTTGTAGCTATGATAAATTTTAAAAACAATGAATGAATAAAGAACCAAACATAATTATCTTGCCTGCTAGAGAAAAGCAGTATTAGTCTGGAAGCAAATTATTGTAAAGTGTTTTTCTTAAATTGGGGGATCTCAAACTTTCATTTTCATAGAAAATACTTGTTCTTTTATGTTACTTTGGTATTATTTACTAGGCAGAATGAAACCTCTGAACGAATTTCCACTGCCAAAATTCAACAATTCACATAGAAAGTTTATTTCTTCAGGATAAAATGCCACTGAAACATTGTCTACATTTTTCAACATTTAGAGTATTTCAGATTATTTCTTCCCTCTTTCCCGAAAGAGTAGTCCTGGAAAAAATGTTTAGCTAAGTTTGTCTTCGCTAACTGGAATTTCACCTGGAATTTGATGCAGCTGAAAATCAGTTAATTTAGTTACTTAATCCATATGATATTTTTCAAATCAACCCTGAAAAATAATGTTTGTATATGATAACATGCATGCACGAAATCAGACTGAGGTAGTTTCATAATTGTAGTTTTAAAGATGTCATCATCATTATATAGGAAAGCACTGCTGATTTAATTACTGCTTTGTTACTTTCTGTGGAGAATATTCCCCTTTCCATAGCCTGTTACAAAAATTTCATTCTAATTCATATTACTATGGTACCTGGGTTGGCAACTGAGGATAGCAGACATCTATCAGAAACTTAAACTATGCATAAGGAGAAATATAGGTCTAAAACCATGGAAAATAATGTTTTGTTAAAAATAATATCTAAAGAGCAACAAAGAAATGCATTACTAGTTGTTGGTTTATAGGACTCATTTGCCTATTTGGAAAATAGAATTTAGACATAGCAAACATCACTGTTGTGCCATCAGAAAGATCAATACACTAAAATTAATGGAGTTAATTTTTCTGTAAGGAAATTAGAGAAGAAATATTTCTGTCTAGATATCTACAAAATAAATTTATATTATCGGAACAGAATAATACTGAAACATGGCTGAGTTTTATTTATCCATCTGAAGCAGCCCAGGCAAACAGTGCCAGATACTCACGTTCTTTCACTCCCAAACTGAATCCTAGATTTGAATCAAGTATATACCTATTGCATAGTTTACTTCTGAAGCACGGACTGTTGTCTAGGAGACCTAAACAACATTCTTTTTTCCTTTCACCACACTAGAAATTAGTCAGAGCCTGTATGCTTGACATGCTGCAAGATCACAGATAGGCCCCTCGTGACTCTTTTAGGGAAGACACTATACAAATGTATTGTGTTGTTACTGCACTGAAGAGACTGTTTAAATTCTCCATTGTTCATAGGTCAAAACCAGCACATTTCAAGACACAGATCTTGTATCTCAAGTGAAAGAGTAAAATATTGATTCTTCACTATATAAATTTTTTCAGATACTGTACTATTTTGCATTCATGTGCTTTGAGGCATTCTCATTCCACCAGTTTACAAAACAATAAATTCTGATGCATAATATTTTATTCTTCTCAAAACATGTTGTTATATTTCCCACTTCTGCACCTGTTTTTACTTTTCTTAAGGATCGAGTGTATGTTTCTGATGCTGAACGAGTGTACTTACAGAGGCTGAAAGAGGTGATGCTGGTGTAATAGAAGTGGATTGTTAAGGAGAACAGCATCTGGAAGTGAATGATAGGTTTAAACCCTAAGAAGAAATTACTACTTCTCAAGGTTTCCTTCAAGAACAAAAAGCCCCACAAATACAAACACTTCAGTTCTGTTGTGGTCACTAACTGTATTTAAGAAAATAAAAAATCATATAATTTGAGAACAAAACTTATCCTGAGATGTAATACTGCTCTTGCTTAAACATTCACTGTGAGGAAAGGGTGGCAGATTTTATTGTTACTCATACTGTGCAATCACTATCCATAGGTATCTTTAATACCAAATTCAGTAAGCAAGTCCTGTATACCATAAAGTCACTTCACATTAATTTTCCCAGAAGAGAATAATTACTACATTTCAAGTAACACAAAAGTAATTATTTGTCTACATCTACTGTCATATTCTCAAGAAATATGATAGTTCTTTAATTAGTCTAATCTGACCATATCATATGCTAGGCCAGGAGTTAACTTTTTTTAAATTTCTGAAATAGAGCCATGCTTCCGCGCTTAACTCTCATGCTGATCTAGAACAAAAATATATGGCAAGATTTTGAAACACAGAAATGAAACATGTACATAAAAAGAATAAAAGCTAGATTTTTTTTCTTTCCCCACATTTTCCCTTGTCCCCATGAAGCAACTGCACCAATGACAGGCAGATGTCTGCCAGAGATTTTTCTTTGCTTGCGACATTTTCAATTTGTCAGTGCAGGGTCACAGAGACTGCCACTAAAAAAAAATTATTTTCTCTATAGTAGATAATCAGTGAAAGTTAAATGCAGCTGATAAGGAAGGATGTCCTCTGGGACAAATACACTGAAGTCAATTGAGCTGTTTGTGCATAACCTGCAGTTTTGAAACACTTCCAGTAATAGTAGAATAGGATTTCTGACATTCCAGAACAGGGGAAAAATCTTGAATGGGGTTACAGCTTTTCCAGAGATACAGTCTGAGTGGTGGACAGACTAGCTTGCAAAATTCAAGACAGTGTTAGCTTTTATTTCTTCTCTCGAAACATGCAAAGATTTGCCATCATAGTACTCAACAGCACTCACCCTATAATCTAATTCATGAATGTAAGTATTGTAACGAAAGTGTTTTTATTTCTGCCTATCTAATGTCATACACTTTGAGATATCTTCTGACTAAAGTGTTCTGTCTGCTAACTGAATTGCCTAGAATGCCTAACGTAGGGAAGAATGAAATGTATGATAGCTACAGATGCAGCATTCATAATACTGACTTTTTAAAATGAGATTCTCATACTGTTTATCACTAAGATGGAAATGACCTGAGGAAAATCACCTTTGGGGATGGAAGGAATAAAGTGATTGTCCGTACTGTCTCAGTCCTTACATTCTGCTGAACACAGACTGAGAATTGCCAATTAAACCTAATTGTGATAAATTATGTTTTCTTTATTAAAGATAACGGGGGCCTACTGTCTAACAGGTAATAACCATAAAATACTCTTCTAATTGTGATTAAAACCTCAGGTTAGATTTAAATGATCATAGATGTGACATGCCAGTGCTCCATCTACTATACCATTATTATAGTATTCACATTTACATACACAATTAATTTTGGCACAGAATAAAATATTATTTGCAGAAGTATGGCTAACTGGACTTTCTACTGCATTGTTAGTTTTCATTGGATTATAACTGTTCTAAATCTGGGTTAAGAAAGACAGAGAGGCAGGGAATGCTTTTGCATTTTTGCGCTATGTCCTGCTTTTCTTGACTTCAGCCAGCCCCTGTAGCAGACAGCACTCTGAAATATGCAAGAATTTTAAAATCATCCAAGTATAAAGTGCACAGTCATAATGTTGATATTGTTTGCATACTTCCTTCCATATGAGAGAAAAACCCAGCCAAGAGAGAGCAATCATTGCTGTGGGACTGATCAAAGCACACACATGGTAAAAAATCCCCCAAACCCTTCTAATTGGAAAAATAATTTCCATTAGGCAAACATATTCATTAAATGTATCCATAAATGTATTCCTTAGAAACAGCTCCAAATTTTAAACCAAAAGCAGTGTTTCTAAAAATCGTATTTCCAGTTCTTCACTGGGAAGGCAAAACACTCTGTGAATTTTAGCAAACAGATTGATTATGTCAAAATTTTCCATAGAGATAAAAGTGATAACACAACAACCAGCTGTACTCAATAGCTCTAAAAACATGTCACCAGCTCCGAAATATGTAGGAGCCAAACTTTAGAGACCCTTGCTTCAAAATTTTCATCTAAGGTATTAAATGACTTTCCCAAAGTCAAGCAGCACCAGAGTGGTAAAAAGAATAGAGAGCTTTGTGCCCCAACATCTTTAGGTTGTATATGCATTACTGAACAGGATACATGTCAGCATAAAGGAAGATACATATTATAATTTGTGGAAAACTCTAAACATTAGAGTTCTACTTTTGAACTTAACTGAATCTTATTTCAATGAATATAGATATGCAGCGGGAACTTGTAAAATCCCAATAAAACTACTACACAGAGAAACTGAGGTTACACTGAGGGATTTAATGATTTTAACAGACTTTTCCATTTCCGGTTTTGCTGACATGTATTTTAGCTGTCTCCTGTATTGCTTCACACCTGGGCTACATCTGTCTTTCATGCAACACTACGAACTCCTAAATTGTGCTCCTAAATGGCAGATTTACAGCCTTTAAACAATTTGAAACTTATACAGCTTAAATTCTCAAACACCTTAAGGCCATTTAAGAAGTACAGTGATTTTAATGCAAAGTGCAGGCAATTAAATTAATATATTTTTGCTGCAAATATCTTTACGTGATGCAAAAGGCTGAATGAGACTTTGGGAAACAGCAAATCACCAAATAAATCACATAAATATTTTATTTTCTCTAACTATCTGTCCTATAAAAATAACTTTTGATGTCTTTGAACCATCATGTCTTCACCTCGCTTTAGTTTCCCCATTCCCTCTTTATTTTTGTTAACCCCAATGTTTTCTCCAAAGCATTTTGCTTCTGTCAGCAATAACATTTCTCTCAGCTGATTTTACCATTTTTAGATGGATATTTTCTCATAGTATGCTTTATCATAAATATACATCAGAATATTCAGAATTTGAGCTATTGGACCCAGTGATGTGAAATAAATTGATATATCTCTGCAACCTTTGGAGTGAATACACCCTTGACATTTGTGTTAAAGTCCTAGAAGTCTATGTGTGCATTGCATGCAGAATATGATAGGGACTGAGAGATGAGTTTATCAAATATTTATATATTTGTGCTGATAGTTGCTCTTTGGTTTACTCCAAATTCAAAGGACATTTTCAGTTAACTAAAATTCAGCTTCCAGTTTCAGCTCTTAAAAGTCTGGAACAGTACATAATAAGATTCTGATTTTCCTCCTCAGGTGTGGATAGCACCATTTAATGTGACCTAATTTTTAAGAAAAATTCCACTCTTAAGCTCAGTGCATGTCTTTGAGTTTGCAATTCGAAACCAATTTTAAAGAACAGGAACTTACTACAGGTGGTTTAGAATGAGTCAAGTACAAGCAGTTGCTATCACAATTTCTTTAAATCTACTTTCTATTAATGTTTATCATTTATGTATTACAGAGCAATGACACACTTAGAATATTTATAACCTGCTCAAATTTCAGATAAAAGGATTCACATGTTACTTTTTTCCTTCCAGTCATCTTTTTTTTCCAAAAGGCACTGCCTATCTTATGAGACTGGTGCTTCTTAGTTACCCATGATGCATTAACCGTTGCCTAAAGTCTGATTCACGGTGCCAGATGAGCTTAGGCATTTGTGGAGACCCATTTTCCCAACAGCAGTCCCAGGAAGTGACGGGGGAGGGAGACACTCTTCATCAACCAAGCAAGGAAAGGAATTTACCTGATGAAAAGGAACGAAAATGAGAGAGCCAGACTCTCTTCTGCAGGGCCCAGTGAAAGAACAAGAGGTAGTGGACACGAATTAAAATGCACAACATTCCATCCGAACACAAGAAATACTTTTTTACTGTGGGGTGGGTGGTCAAACATTGGTGCAGGTTGCCCAGAAAGGGTTAAGAATCTGCAAGAACGGAGATATTCAAAACTCAGCTGGACTTGGTCCTGGACATCCTGCTATAGCTGACCCTGCTTGACAAGGGAAGGGGATGAACTGGTTAATTTCCAGAGGTCCCTTCCAATCTCACCCATGCTGCGATTCTGTGATTCTATGCGTTGTGGTCCCCCAACTCTAAAAAACAGGATGATCCAGATTCCGATTTCAAGGGCACTGAAGTAAATATTGGAAATCTGCTGCCTTTCGCTGAAGTCAGGCCAAAACAGGGCAATAGATTTCTCAGAGCATGATTCACAGCCCCATACAAGCTTAGACATTCATGGAGGCCCTCGCTGCCAACGAGGAAACAAAACAATTTTCTCCCTTAAAGAATTGAACAAAATTATTCCATCCCACTGGGAAGAAAGTAACATGAATTAAAGAAAGAAAAAAGGACAAGCTTTATTTGAGCTTCTGTTTGGTTCCTATGTGGGAAAAAATTAACTCCTGGGGTTCCTGTGAGCAGACATGCCCATTTTATATCACTTTTGAGATAGTCTGATAGTACTGGGATGAAAATTCATATCATTTCACTCAATCAGCTGTGATGTGAGTCAGAGAATAGTATGCTAAGCAACTAGGCCACCTACTTTGATAGCTTAAATCACACTAAGATGAAAAACCCCAAACCCTCAGGCTTTAACATAGTCCAATAACATGCACTTTGTGGTTTTTTTTTTTCTTATATAACAAATAGGGCAAGATACAGGTCGTAAAAAAAGAAGTAAAATCTGACATTACACTGAAGATTTAATACTGATTTTTTTTTTCCCACTGCCAATGTAATCAGAAAAATAAAATTCCAACTACTACAAGCCAAGCATATTAAACACGCACAGTTTATCTTCCTGAAAAGCACTGCATTAATTGCCATGTCAAGTATTAGCAGTCAAGTTTTATCCTTTAATGAGGAAAGTGTCATGAATTAAGAAAAGTGAAATGTCTAGAATAATATTCACAAAGTTAAATAAAATGAATGAATGACTTACTGTAAAAGATATGTACAATTATTTAAAAGTGTGATAATACAAGATAGAAAATGAAAGCTAAAGAAGAAGAAAGCAGTAAAGGTAGGAAAGCATAGAAAATCTAGCATGAAAATGCAAATAGAAAAGCAAAATACACATCATAAAGAAACTATGTAGGTTTGGTATAAAGACCCTGATCATCATCTGCAAAGACAGCTGGAAAAGATAGTAGAAATTCCACAGAATTAGCTCAGTGGAAATAAGAGTGTTATTCTACCTCACTCATTTCTTCGAAGTATTGGATAATAAAGTCTAAACAGAACATGAAACGATCATCAAAAGCTCAGAGTAAGGTGAAGGAATTTCACAAAATATCCTAATGCAGCCAGAAATGCACAAATGCAATTAAAAACTTCCCAAGATTTTGGAAACATTTTCTGTTGTGAAATGCTCATTTATTATGATAAAAATGTTCCATGAGAACATTGGCAGATTCAGGGAAGCTTGCTTTAGACACACATAAAAATATTTTAATTTTTATTTATTTTGAAATACAGTTGAATTTTTTTATTGTAAATCATTAATACAAAATTCAAAAGTTGAAACAGAAAGCAAAATATTCAGCTGAAAATTATTTTTAATGTTCTTATGCTATTTCCAGTGAAACAAACTATTAATAATATATTATTTATGAAAGCACTGAAATTCCATGTACTTCACAGTTGTGGTAATATACAGTATGCATAGCAAGCTTTCTAAGAAAGAATAGACAAAACTTCTAAAGAACTCATGACTCTATTGTTCAAGAACAAAAGCTTTTTGAAAATAGTTCAGAGCTACAAGCAAGAACAATCGTAAGTGTTTCAGGTACGATCTTCAATAGACTTGATAGTGTAAATTAATATGGCCAAGCATGTGCAGAGGCACTATGCTATTGAAATCAATTTGGTTAAGACAGCCTAAAAATTATTCTCAAAAGAATAGTTTGATTAGGGTTAAAGAATTATTTCTAGATGCCTGTGGGAAGGATATAAGTTATGCTAAATACCAACAAGTCAGTGAAGAACTAGAAGATGTGGTGACTGTCATTTTAAATTTCTTTTTATTTTTAAAAGCATATTTCAGAGAAAAAGAAATAATATATTTTTATATTATTTCTGTATATATCTGTATGTTAAGGTAGATGAAGAAGCGTTGCATATTAGTGGTTTTTTCAGCTTATTGGAACTGTATCGTTGCAAACTATGTGACAATCAAATCATTAGACCCTGTTGCCAACAGAACTGACAGATTTCCATTTACAAAAGAAATTTGACATGAATTTGGTCTCTTGTCAGATTTTACTCAACATCTCACAGAGAAGGAGAGCTGATTGCAGATTCACCAAAGGAAATGTTTGCCACTGGCAAACATACATTTTAAAAAATCAAGAAATTCCATACAAACCTGCCAAGTTCTACTGAGGCTTCTGAAGATAAAGAGAGAGACAAAGATCCTCTGATCTTTTGATCTTCCTGTGGGCATCTGAGACTCTTGCCCCTCATTTTTTGAATTACAGTCTAAATAATCTTGAAGTCCATGGTGTATAACCACCTTGAAGGATCAAGGACATTACTACCTCTAAAGAGAATAATGCTGCCAAATCACTTTCTAGTATGGTTGGAGGTTTCGGGTTGACTTTACCAGCACAGAAAGAAAACTTCAAATCTCTCCCATGGCAGATGACTGCCATGTCACCCATGCAACCCCAGTGCTACTGTGCAAAATGAAAAGTCAATACTCTTGCTAGCTGTCTTTCTCCCTGACCCTGTGAGAACTGCCCAGGGTGGCACATGCTTCATATCAGCAGATGACAGCAAGGCTGTAGTGACACGTGGCCTTGCCTCTAGCCCATCATCAATATTGCAGCAGTAACCCTCCTTGCTTCTTCCCTTGATTGCGTCTGAATTGTCCCCTGAGGAGCCTACAGGCATTGGATTTGTACAGCAAGGAACTGAAGCTGAAGAGGAAAAGGTCTGGGTAGTTTGGGTATATTGAACAGGTCTGAGGACAGGGGCCATACAGGTGAGTAAGTAATGAATGAGCACGGGGAAAGAAGGGCTGGGGTGGATTTGGGCCTCCAGAAAAGAGAGAGGCTGAGGACTGAGATCTTTAAATGTAGAGGTGATTGACAGGGCCTTACAACTAGTTTGGGGCAGTGGAGGCTAGGTGTTGTGGGATACAAGGAGTTTGGAGACAGGAGGGGATGAAGGCATTGCTCTTACATCTGCAGCTGTTACATCTGTATCTCTGAAATTAGCTAAAAGAAACATGCAGAGCGAATCATCCCTTGCCCCCTGGTGATGATCAGTAACTTTTACTTTCTCTCCAGAAATATATTAGCCTAAGCAGTAAATGTAACTGAAGAATCTGGACTCTGCTTTGGACCCTGACTCTTATTCATTGGATGTTGTAGCGTGTATGGCATAGCAGTGTTCAAGTGAATAACCCCTCTCAAACAGGTATTTCATGAAGCTTCGCACTCTTTTAGTTATTGCCAGAACCGTGTCTGAGGAGCAGTATGTACGTATATCTAGATTTCATAGAACATAAATTCAATAAATGTAGTCTTGTGTAATTTCCTTACGGTTTGTTTATCTGGTAATGGTGAAAAGAGAGAACAAAAATTATCCATTCTCTAGAGTTTTGTCTGCTGTGAGGCTGAGGACACTCTTACAAAAATCAGCCATGTCAGGACGTGCCTTTGCCTTTAATGTCTGTCAGTTGTTAATTGTGGCCTAATTTTATTTTTTCCTACGGACTAAAAGAAAGCAATTTTTATAGGCTCTTTCTGAGTTATCAGATTAAACATAGTATCATTAGACAGTTCACATTCAAGGCTTCTGCTGGCTCCAGTGGTAATTAAACATGATCTCAAAACTTCCTGAATTATCTCTATTAACACTTCAGTCTTGTTGATTCTATTCTCGTTCTTGAACAGGACTGGAAAATTCAGAATATTAAAGCTTAAAGAAATACAGCGACATCACGCTTACTATGTTTCTCATTTAGCTGGACCATGGATTAAGTCCATACTTTGTTCTTTATACACTGTCTGTTATGATTTCTCTTCAAGAAATGGAAAAGTTGATGTGTTACACCTTGAACTTGTACGGAGAAACATCACTTTATTACTGGAAAATGGAGAATATAATAAAGAAATCTGAGGAGTGCTTCAACTATGAGAAAGTAAATTATTTGATCCCTGAGCGAGACATACACTTTTCTCATCCTGTAAAAAACTAGCATTCGTGTTAGAAAAGTAGAGCAATGCAGTTCAATGAATAGCCAGATTCGCCTATCACTGGCTATACAACTATGTATGGATTGAAAACAGCTCAAAAGCTGTGTTCCGACAAGCCCAGTTTTACAGAAGAATTTATATAATTAATGCATGAGTAACTGTGACAGCAATTAATACCTACTAGTAAGTTTTTATCTTTTTTTCACAGGCTTTCTACCTTTAACAGCACTTATAGTTTTACTAGAAAATAAAATGGATAATGTCATACAATCATGTACATATTCACCTGCAGAACTGTAACTGAAGAATTCGCAAGACACTTTCTTCTTCTTGAAGATAACTTTAATGGAAAATATTTGTACAGAAGGACTGCTGCAAGTACAGAGGACAGGGTATTGTTGCACTGACTTTGAGTCCTTTGGTTCTCCACAGACTTTGGTTAAAACCCCACATACTTGGTTGTTGTCCTTGGGAGAGCAAAATCAGAGGCAGAGAAAAAGATTCTCATACAACAGGATGTGCAAAGAAATATAACAACCAGTTCTTCCAGTTCTTACTCAATGCTTCAGTCACCGAAGAGAGCAGGAAACTGTTGCAATGATAAGAATCATGGAGCCCTGGTATCCTAGTTTGTTATCCCTTTCTATGGTCAGCTACGTGAACATAAATAAGACAAAAACTGAAGTGATGCAGGGATTCGTATGAGTTTCTGCTCCCTACACAGCGAATTTTGAGGCTCTGCCATAACATCGCTATCTCCTGCATTTAGATAAATCAAGAAAAAAAGGAGTGGAAAAACAAGTGGCAATAGATGTTAGGATTTTTCATACTGGATTAGTGTGTATTTTGCTATGTACTCTGAGAGTTTAACATGACAGATGACAAATGCAACAACATGAGGACTCTGTGACTGCAGTCATCCTGCACTTTCCTTACTCTGTCTACACCGAGTCTGATCCATTTATGACACACTTTTGGTTTTCATCAGTCTGCATCTCTAGCTCCAGGAGAGAGAAATATGAATCAGAAAAATACTTCTTTGTATTTATTATTCCTAGATGAAAAATGGTCCATGAAATGACAAACCCGTTAATCTGATCTGACTTTGATTTTTTTTTTCTATTTTAAAAAGTGTATTTACTGAGTTTCACAAAGCTGAAGAGAAAAAGATTAAAGACAGAGCTGGCACACAGCTTTCAATCATTAAAGCAAATGAAACAGAACAGTATTTCAGAAAAGGAGATGGTACTTATTAGCAATGATGGGAAAGGCTAAAGCATGTTGGGCAAAAAACACCCAAAGAATATTTTGGAAACATATTTGTTTTCTAGGCACAACAAACCGAAATGAAACAGCACTGGTTTAATAATTCAGGTAAGAGACTGTGATTTTAACATTAGCAATACATGTGTTAGCTGTAGTTTTCCATAATTGTGGAAAGTTTTAAGGTTATTCTAGATCTTCATTGCAAGACAAAAAACATCTATCTCAAATCAAATCTAATGTCATTAACACTTTTGGCATTAGGTTAGTCATAGCTGCAATGCCTTGATATTTTTGCCACGGCCTTCTCAGATTCTAAAATGAAACTAACAAAGTAAGTTTCCTGTGGAAACTCAGGAACAGAATCACAAATGAAGACAGTCCACTGTTGTTATGGGGATATAATGCTTTTGGTTATATATTTATTTATTACCTAGGAACACAATTGCAGATCTGGGAGGAATGATTTATGGACCAGAATAGGTAAGATTCTCTCAAATAGACGGCCTAGAGGATTATGAGAAACAATATAAATGATATTTCATGTTGAGAATTTTTCTTTGCTTGTGGTTTTTGTTCAGTTTTGGTTTTGCTTTTTTTTAATGGAAGCCATATTTGACAGTAATTTGAATTATTTTTTTGTGAACTTGTCAATTTTTTCTGAGTGTGTGGGTGATGGACTTTCTGTAACTGAATAGATATTTTTAAAAAATTTTATCTAAGGTATACACACAAGCAAGGTGTTGGAGAACATCTCCTTTCTGTGGGCAATTTTGGGACAGAGAAACTGTCAGAGAGTTCTGATGACTGATTCAGGTATAGCAGTGCTTGACTTGCAACTTAGACTTGCACAAAGAACTAGGTATATCAGTGTAAGTGAGAAGATCAGAGCCTTGTTTCTAACTATCAGATTAAATTCTCCTTTGGAAATACATGTCTCTGTCTTAAAAAGCAAACAGGCAACAACACCTGCGGGTATAATCCCACCCTTGTACCACAATAATCCAGTCTAAGAGAATGTTTAATGCTGACATCTAGGGACCAAATCCATTACTGATCATTAAGATAAAAAAAAGGTAAATCTTTTAGCGCCTGTGTACCAGTGAGGTAAATCTGGATTTCTGTTAAAAAATCCTGCTGTGAAAACATCCTCCAAAAAATGCAGGTAGCATACATAGTGGCCCTTTGAACAGATGCCAACAATTGCCAGGGAAGTTTTGTACAATGGAAAGCTGCGGTAATATAGAAGTCATTTATGTTGATCTATTTTAATGTGAATACATATGGAGTAAGCTTTCAGCTTTGACCTGAATCTTTTTCTGCCTGGAAGTGGAACATACATGTCTCTAACAGTTAATTTGTAATTGTGGCAGATCAAAGGCCTCTTTCCTCTGGGCATGCACAGGTGGCTCTGAGGCTGTGCTCGTATTGCCATTTTGTGAGACGGAGGGTGACAAATGCATTGTATATGAAATCCTAGCAGACTGAAGATTCTTTTGTTTCATTCTGCAATGGCTATAAATAAGCCTTGTGGCACAAAACAGACTGCTGAATGAAACAAATGCATGCACACAAAATAAATCAGAGAAACCTTAGCGGTTTACAAATGGACATTTTCAACAGGATCCAAACAGAGAGACAGAGAGCGTTTTTTTACACAAACGAAAGAACAGCTTTACTGCTTTCTACAGGCACTTCTGGGAAGAAGCTTCTATCAAATAGTCATGGTAGCCCCTTGTCTACACAAGTCTGGTTGATGGAGTAATAGTGTCGACTCACCTGGCACCAAAATTCAGCCATTTTCCCTTTCCCCATCCAGTAAATCTATGGCTGTCAGTGATAGGAGCTGATGGGAAATGATAGCCTTATTGAGCTGCCTCATGAACTGTAACTTATTTGTTCTGAAGACCCAGACTGACAGCCTCTGCATTTCTCTCTTCCAGTGAAATTGAGTATAAATCACTTTATCATTTTTCCCCATGACAGTTTATCAGAATTCTGGAATTTTATATGAAGTCATAGAGGCTAGTGGTAGAAATAAGGATCATGGTCGACCTTGTTGCAAACCACTGCATCTTGCAAGGTTTAATATTCCCATAAAAAAATTGCAATTTGACTTCCACTAACCAGACGCATACACGTATACACACACACACTTGACATGGTAACAGAGATGGAAGGTTGTTCAGGCTCACTTCTACTGGGCAAACAGTCTAAGGTCATGAGTCCTATGAACTTACAATTCACTTTTACTTTTAGTTCTTGGTAAGCTAATTTCTTATTTTGACTTTTAAATCTCCTAATATATTCCTTGACCAAAAAATCCAGTAAAATCCTTCACTACACAATACTACTTCAGCGGAGAAGAAACCCTCTACTCTCCTTTGTTTTGATTCTTAATGAAGTGCAAAATAAAAAAATAGGGTGGGTATACTAGAGGTAGTTATGTAGAATGCTGCTCTAAGCTTGAAATTGTTTTATGAATTTGTTATTTAGAAAAATGAAAGACGATAACCAACAATCAGAATTATATAGTGTCAAAGCTGTTTAGTTGGTACAGGACAGCCAGTAAAGTTACTGATTCATCTTCTTTCAAAATCCTCTATGAGATGATATGCACTATGTAAATATTATTCATTAATTCCAGAACTGAAGAACTTGGTGTCCTTAAGCAAATAGTCATCTCTATTAAAAATGTAAAAAATATTAAGCTAGCCACACAAAGTCCCTGCATGAAGCAACAAAGGACAGAGATATTTAGAAACATACATAAGCGTGCAAAATAAAATGACTTACACTTCTGACTTTACTTATTGAAACTTCAAGGACACATATATTTGACGACCACTGTCTAGGAATACAAATCACAATTAGGAGTCAGATTTTTTTGTTTGATTACATGCAACTGAAACAGGTGTCCCTGGGGCCCTGGAAGCAGAGCACGAAAGATGACCTAAGCTGAAATGATTGGATTTTGGTTTCTTTTGTGCTCTAGGATGAATGAATTTCTCCAACTGATTATTTTTAGCTTTTGAAGTTATTACATAAAATTTGATCTTCTTGATCACTGTGGGTAGGTAGTTAAGCATGTAAACTCTTCTATATAAGTGACAGAACGGGAGGTAATCATTTCTGTAGGTGGATGACATAATGAAGTGGTGTGATCTAACATGATCCCTGTTCACTGCATTCATTTTCGCAAGATGCAGGTCTATGGAACTGGACCACACAGATTTCCCTACTTACCAGCTGCACTGCCCACAGAAAAATTCACAGTGGAAAACATGCTATAACAAATAATACTCTGAAGCCAGCACAGTAGATAACATGGCTCAAGACTGAAACCATTTAGTCGTTAACATTTAGGCCACAATGTAATGCATGCCGAAGTCTAGCTTAACAATGGTTCTCCAAGCACAAAAATGTCACACAACAAGCCACTAACCTGTTCCCCATACAAGGTATGTTAACACCAGTCAGTTCCAAGTGCAAAGGTGTTCAAATCTGGTACCTGTAGCACAGCCAGCAGGTAATGATCAAGTGTCTTAATTATTTTAAATGTTTGAATAACTGATATCAGCTGCCTGTTTTCTACTCCCTAAGCACTGACTACTGTAATTCTTAACACTGACCTGAGCAGCAGAAAGCTCCCCCACTTATTAAACTCCACTAAATGTTTTTTCACCTGCTTTTGTATCAGGGTGCATGTATCACTAGACAATGGACATTTGCTTGCCCCATTAACTCTACTAATGACATGAAATTTTGCACAGCTGATGGATCAGTAAGCTGGAAGAATGTGGACACATTGTGCAGAAAAAGAATCTGAAACTAATCTGAATTAAATGTAAACAAAAAATGAA
>Ga0065711_1027132_pt1 | contig 53652 bp, 29 predicted proteins | sample Hoacrofraction12_FD_59098 | JGI IMG/M metagenome (GOLD analysis project Ga0065711, IMG submission 59098) | Hoatzin crop microbial communities from Cojedes, Venezuela - Epithelial fraction 12 v2 (version 2) | ecosystem: Host-associated > Birds > Digestive system > Esophagus > Crop | place...
CTTTCATCCCCCAGCCTGTATTGATACCGGGGATTACCCCGACCCAGGTGTAGGACCTTGCACTTGGCCTTGTTGAACCTGATGAGGTTCACACAGGCCCACCTCTCCAGCTTGTCCAGGTCTTCTGTCTTAATTGGTGACCAAGTGATCAGCAATCCAAGGAAGAACGAACTGAACCTACTTCACCCCAAAATACCAATAAGGAAAGTAGTTCTTTCTTCTCTACTGGAAGTCACCAAGCAATTTCCATCCCCTCCACTCCCCTGGACATGCATGACAATATTTGTTTTTCTGCTTATTCCAGCGGGCAGCACTGGTTCATAAACTGTTCTGTTCTCCCAAGTGAAATTTCAAACTGCTTGTCAGCAAATCAGAACAATGATTACCATGGAAAAATGATGAAGATGATCCCAAAAATCATGCAGACCTGTATCAGGAGCTTAGTTAGTCCCTGAACTACCTGGAAATTCTCCAATTAATTACACAGTATGTAAATAGAATTGTTAATCACACCAGAGCTGTTTCAAAAACAAAAGGAAACTCTAATGGCAGAGAACTTGCCTAGAAGGCTGCAAGTTGTCCAAAATACAGTTAGTGCTCTTGACATTGGTATCTCCCGCTTTAGACGGTAGTACTGGACACCCAGGCACAGCTTCCACGCTGAACCAAGGCAGAGAAAGTTTCCAGGGAAAACGCTGAAGACACGATACAAATTAATCCCTTTCAAAGACTTTTTGAACATGAAAGAACGCTGGCTGTTAAGAAACAGGCTTGCATACATTCAAGTCTATGAGGCTAGGAGTCCTCCGAGCTGGTAAAATGTGCCCATTAAGTTATACACTAGCATCGTCTCAGGTTACATCAACTGCGAAAGAAAAGCCATCAGCCTAATTAGTTCAGTCACACTCCAGAAAGTTGCAAATGAAAAGGAGATACTTATAGCATTCTAGTTAGAATGAATTCATTTCCCACTTCTGACTTGGTCATAATCCTTATCAAAAAAAGAACATTTCTACTTCACAATACATAAGCTTCTGGTAAATTCAATGCAGAGAAACCATCATCCCATTTCTGAATCTCAGACAGAAAGAAATTCCTAATTTAACATGAATCTCAAAGGCACATCTTTGTCAAGCAAAAGCCACAGAAAAATTCCCAATTTCAAACATGTAAGTATTGTACAAACTTACTAAGAGAACAGTTGAAGAGTATTGGCAAGCACAATCAAGTAACAGAAAGTCAGAAAAAGTGCTACAAAGCATAATTCCAACAGAGGTCCAACGTTCATGCAACACACTGCCTCTTCACAACTGAGACGAAAACTCTGGATGCCAATGTGTTTTCTACCAACAACTGCACGCCTCATAACTGGCCGCCTTTTTGTGTCATTTTGATGAAACTAAGCTCCAGGGTACCTCTTCAGAAAATGAGAGTTGTTAAGGAAAAGAATAAACTAGACTAAGTTTCTATTTTAGATGAAGTTTAACTTAAAACAGCTCTCCAGTTTTATTTCAAACAAAATTCAAAAGTTTCTGACTGTACACTAGCATGTCAATACTCAATTGCAGACACTAAAACAGCAATATGCTGTTCTATTAGTGAGAACTAATAGAAAACACTTCCTGTGCACATAAGCTGGTTTTGGCTAGGTAAGATTCAGCAGTAGGGGAGGAAAGGTAAAGGGAGGAAGAAGCAGGGAGGAATATGTGTAATCACTTAGAAAACTAAAACAGAAGGCATACCTCTATATACAAGCAGGGCTTGGCAGATGACTGGTGACTGCAGAGGTAGGTGGGAAGAGCACGTGATAACAGCTTTCAAAGATGGTGCCCCTTCTATGTTAACCTGCCTGCAAGGAAACAGTGGAACACCTGCGGTATGCACAGGGAAAAGTAGCCTGGTCTAAATGAAAAAGAGGGTGAAAAACATTTCAGTGAAGTGCCTAAAACAAGCACTTGTGTAGTAACTATGAAGAATTTGCGCATTAAGCTATAACAAACCCTAACTCAACGCTGATATTACTGAACATTGAAAATGCTGTCCAGATGAAATTTCTTCACTATTCATGTAAAAGTCTCAACATTTAATGCACTATCCAATTTTTTTTTTGTATAATTCTGTAGTAAGTGGCAGTTACTATCTCTAGACATATAAATCAAACTCACAGGCTGAATGAAAAGTATTCCCTTACATGCCAGGCTCAAAGTACTTTGATCAGCAGCAAAAAGTCCAGTTGGTGGTCAGCAGCTAGTGGCACATCGCAAGAGTTGATACTAGGGCAAATAATAGTTAACATCTTCATTAATGACCTGGATGATGGGAGAGAGTGACCCTCAACAAGGCTGCAGATTATACAAAATTGAAGGAGTGGCTGACACACAAGACGGTTGTGCTGCTGTGAAGAGGGACTTCGTCAGGCTGGAGAAATGGGCTGACAGGAATCTCATGAAATTTGCAGAAGGGAAATGCAAAACTCTGCCCTTAGGAAGGAATAATCCCTGACACCAGTACACACTGGGCACTGACCAGCTGGAAAGCAGCTTGGCATAAAACGACCAGGGATTCCCAGTGTACAAGTTGAATATGAGCCAGCAATGTGCCCTTGCATCACGGAAGGCCAACAGCATCCTGGGCTACATTAGAAATAGTATCTCTAGTAGGTCAAGGGAGGTGATCATTTCCCCTCTACTCAGTACTGGTGAGGCCACACATGGAGTGCTGGGCCCAGGTCTGGCCTCCCCAGTAATAGAAAGACATGAGCATACAGGAGTGAGTCCGATGAAAGTCCATGAAGATAAATAAGGGACTGAAACATTCATCATACAAGGAAATGATGATGGAGCTTGAACTGGTTAATCTCAAGAAGAGAGGGCTTGGGGAAGGATCTTATTGACGGGTCTAATTGAAAGGGTGTAAAGAAGATGGAGCCAGACTCTTCTCACTGGTGCCCAGTAAAAGGACAAGAAGCAACGGGCATAAACTTTTACAGAAAACACCATTTAAATTTAAAAAAAAAATTTTTTACTGCAACAAGTTGTCCAGAGCACTTGCAGTCTCTCCATCCTTGGAAATACTCAAACTCTGACTGAACAAGGCCTTTGATAAATGTGCTGTAGTGACTGTTTTGGACAGGAGGGTTGGACTAGGTGACTTCCAGACTTCCAACCTCAACTATTCTGTGATTCTGCAAAATATTTGAACAACCTCAAAGTAGAAACTGAAGCAAATCTTGTGTCATGCCCAAAGTGTTAAGGAAGCACCAAATCAAATAAAGACAAGGTCATTAAATTAAAAATATTCTAGCCTTAGGTTCCAAAGAACTGTGATAGGACTGAGAGGGGAAGGAAAACATTATAAGAACCTGACTAAAACCAGGTTTCAAACAAACCAGCTGATCATTCTGTTATCATAGGCAACCTGCAACCCACAACTTGCATTAAAGATCACGTGAGGTAGCTGTTTTGACTAATAGTTTTAATAATCAAGATTAAGGGAGTATTTTCCTACACGTAGAGGCACTGCAGCTGTAAGAAAAACCTGAGAATTTTTCTTCCCCTTGTGATATAATGGACACATTGGCTAAAATCCTTTGGGCTAGTTGAATAACATACAGTTTCCCTGCACATTCACCTCCTAGCACATTTAAGGACACATTTAATATTTTGGAAAAAATTCTTATACACATACCTATAATTAATTTCCTGTTCTCTATCTTTAAAATGTATTACAGAAAGTTACAAGTGTAGTCAGATGTGTTCTAATAATTCAAAATCAAGACAACTAAACAAGCGTAGACAGGTCAGTACCATTTCTTCAGATTCAAGAACTAGCTTACAGACAGACCACCTACACGAAGTTTCTATTTTAAGAACAGGACATTAAATAGCCTAAAGATCTGCACATATCCCACCAGAAGTCTCACATAAAACTTAAGGAGTGAAACATCTGACACTCTCCCTTCAGCCTGTGCCTAGGTGTCAGTGTGCTGTGGAAGGGCTCTCATATTCCGAGCTGCATCTCAAACAGCAAACCCTTTCCCACCCATTCCTCTCCCCACACTTCTGACATGGCAGATAAGCACTTTTACGATTACATGAAGTTTAGCTCATGCTATATGAAGGTTATCTTCAGAGATTTTTAGAGTGACAGCACAGCGCAAATGACCTACACTTCTGATTTGATCGCTTTCTCATTAAAAAGTTGCTCCATTTAGTTGGCTCATACCTGATTACTGGCGGCCATTATCAAGGTTCTTGTAGGCGCAGATTGGGGTTTACCACTTGGCATAGGCAATGCGGGTGGTAAACTGGCCATAAGCTGAGTCGGTGCTTGCAGACTGAACTGGTAAACATTAGGAGCTGTGCAAGGTGGTGTATCAGAATCCTTTTGGCAGAGAAAAAGGGGAAAAGAAAAGCAACTTTACAGAAAGTACAGTATATACAGGCTATGCATGTGAATATGCACCCAAATATCAACTCATGTGAATACTGTAAAATTTAATAATTTTTTCAATGGTAAAAAGTAAAATACAAGCCAGCACTATGCTTATTTTACACATCTAGCAAAAGTTTAACTGAATCTGCACCAAGCAGACAACGTCTACAGGTCTATGGCAATCACAGGTCAGTTCCAGTCAGCACAACCTGAAGTCAAATTTGTATATCTACTAAATTTGAATTAAAAGATGGGAACTAGGGTTGGGCAAAAAATGGAACAAGAACAGCAACACTGTTAGTGATACATGGGCTAGAATTGTAGGTGTCATGACAGAATCAGTCCTCTGAGCAGTGTTCTGGATTGTATTTATCTGTACAGCAAAGTTACTCACTGTAATTGTTACAGTCTTCTCTCATTCCACCCAACAAACACCAAAGTTAGGGCTCCACCTACCAAGAAACAAGGAGACGGTCTGCCAGTCAACACTAGCATATGCACACCAGTCACCCACTTCACTACTAGGTAGGAGGTCTGTTCCCCTTGCTTTCCATCAGAAATCTGAGTGATAATTCCTCAGAGGAAGAAAGATGGATGTAGGATTACAGAAAAAAAACTGTAATGGAATTGATACTGATTACTATTCCTCCTCCTTCCAGCCTGATTAAGGGCAATTACAGAGGCATCATAAGCAGAGTCATAGTGATGATGTTAAAACACTGTGTGTCTGGAGCACTTAACAGACAACAAGCACAGAGGCAGGAATAGATGCAGGGGTTTATAGGAATTACTTAAGTCTTAAAACACCCGACTGCCTCAATTCTTAAATAATCAATTATTTTCTAAGTTGAGAAAGTTGAAAAGCAAGCTACAGCCTTTTGAAACAACTTTGAACACAAAACTTGTAAAACTTTTTTCAGCCACAACACAATGGCAACAGATAGGTAGGTTTCCCTACATTTTACTGCTGCTTTTCACCTCGCCCTCAATGCCAAAGCATTCTGAACTTCAAGATAACGGAGAAAATCTATTCTTTGTCCCAAACCACTAGTGTTTTTTCCATTCCCATCTATCTGGCTCAAAGTATAGCAAGGGATGGGGCTTAGCCAACTAGTAGTTTAGGAGTTAACAAATTAAAATATATTACTGTCTCAGATCATCAAGGATCTTGACTAGTAATTACTGAAATATTCTATTTCTCTTTCTCTAAAGATTGATTGCCTGGAAGCAAAAACTCTTCACTTAAACCAAGCAACCTTTAAATAGACCTCCAGCACTACTCCTTGCCTTCACATGGCCTTGCCTTCCAAACCGTGTTCTTTGGTTAGAGAATAGGCTGTCTGGGAAAATATTCTGAAGAACAGAAACAAGAAAATATTTTAAAGCTTTTCTTGGGGAAAGGAGAAGGTCATTTAAGAGAGACTGACAGTTATGAACACTGAGCAGCCTACGCAATGAATTACTAGAAAGCAAAACTTGCATCCCAGTTGAAGTGAATACCCACAGTAGAAACAGCCCTCAAGAAAACTGTCAAGATATTAGAACAATCATCAGTTTACTGGTGCATATAAAGTTGTGCTTACTGAAAAATAAGTTCTAGAAAGAAAGGAGATGCTCTCCTACTAGGTCAACTAGTGGTAAAAGTTACAGTATGCCTTTGTGAAGCAGTTTGATACTTGCATCATGAATTCACTGGAGACAGACCATACTGGTAACATGAATCTGTGCAGTAACATACATCTCATTTATGAGATCAGATGTTTACCATTTAATAAATATATCTACAGTGGGAAACTACATGCTGTAGCAGTGATCAAAAAAAATAAGCTTAGCTGTATGCACATGCAAAGCTGACTGCCTGGATGAGATGGTATTTTTCTCCTTTGCCCAATCCCTACAATATTAGCCACAGGAACAGGGTAAGGTCTCTACGAAGATGAAGCTGATATGGTCCTAACTAAGTAGGTGGCAGTCAGGATCAGTGGCAAGAACGTGGACTTCTAAGTTCCAAGTTTTGTTAGACACTATTAGTCACGGAATTATTAAAAAGCTTATAAAAAGAGGGAATAATAAAGAGGGGCTAGTCATGTTTGAACAGAATTTCTGAGCACACTCACACGTAACCATGAACAGGCAGATGGGACGGAAAAGGGGATCTTCCTGTCTGCCCAAATCAATGTGTTATCTTCTGTGATGCAATCTTCCCAAATCTGACCAAAGAATAGTTTTAGTCTCTCCACTCAAAGAATCTCCCCTTTCTCTTCTGCTTAGATACAGTTAGACCCCCTGAAGATTCACATACCTAACCCAGATGGGACACTTTCAATTTATAAGATTTCTAAGGGGTTTTGTGCAACAAAAAGTTAACTTCAGCATGGAAGCAGCAGCAGATGGAAGATAAAAGGGAGTGACATGATTTAACTGAGACTAGATAAATTTCAGCACAAGGAAACTTGTGTTGCTTCAACTTCATTTTGTAATAGGTATGTTCTTCTGCCTCAAGGTTATTTACTGAGGCATGTCTCGTACAAGTAGATTGTATCCCTCTTCTGAGGCAATCCTGGATTGCCGACAGGATTGCTGTATGGAGTTGATATGCTGACTTCTCATCAGCATCAAAATACTTCTGTGAAGGAGAGCATTACCTTTCTCTCTCAAACTAAAAGGTTAGCCTCAGTGATCAGAAAATTGAGCCTAATGTGAACAAAACTGATTTTCCACAAGCACTGCCTACACTGAGGGAGTCTTACTTAGTCTTCTGACACAGGATTTTTAAGAGTAATGTGCAAGTTCGAAGCATTAAAGCAGCTCAGAAAAGACCTACAAGTAAGTAAATGCATACAATACTCCGACACTTTATACCCATGCCTGGAAAACAAAAGCTCTGACCTTTACTAGGGTAAGGGCTACAGAGGTCACATTGTAAAAAGATGAATGTAAAATAAAGGGGTAACATCCCTCAGTCGATTCTTAGCAAATAATCTAGGGATAAAATTACAATGACCCCACTAAGAGCCAAGACAAGTTCCTGATCTCTCAAATACTACTACTACTACATGCCAATCATACAGAGTCCCTCACCCTGCAAGGAAAATATTGTCTAAAGAGATGCGTTTGGAAACAAAAAGAGTCTGCCAGATACAGGTTTATCCTACTGGGAAGTTTCCATTTTAAAACATACTTTTTAACCCAGTTTCAACTTCCTGACTGAGAATTTAGTACATGGAAGAAAGATTTCTACTATTCATAGCCTTGATTACCGAGGACTCTAATTTACCTTAAATTTACCTAATTTACCTTGGAAAGAAGGTAAAGTATGGAAGAGACCTAGAAACTCAAGCGTTACTGATTAACTTTCATCTAACTGCAAATTTTGCTTGAGAAATGGGATCCCCTAACCTTCTGTCTAGACAGAAATAGTGAAACACTGCAGTCACATGAAAGATGAAGAGTTAAAGCACTCTTAGAATCCAAACTTCTCTTCCTGACATAGGAAGAGAACAAAAATCCTTTACTGTTCTGCAAAATGCATCTCCCATTATAAAAAGTCCCAGGACCTCATCAGCAAGAGAATATTTACTCCAGCAGGAGCCAGAAGCTCCTTACTGACTAGGTCTAACTCTAAGAGCTTATTTCAATTCCATTAATAACTCCAGGCTTAAGACGAAGTAAACTGTACTTGTACATTCATCGATCACAACAATAGTTCAGTTTCCACAAATTCCATGGGCACTCAATTATACTCATAAAATTCCTTTCCATGATTCTAAATATATGAAAAAGTGGTGCCTTCTGCTTTTTTTCATAATGTAGTCAGTTGAGAAGTTTCAATTGACTAACAATAGCTACAATTTTAGTCTTCAACTTCCAAGGCAATAGTTTTTTAAAAGCTGGAGTGGCACACGAAGATTAATTCATGATCCTAGTCTGTTTAAGTTTTGGCCCAACAGTAAAAGAGTCTAACCATTCTAGGAGTCCGTATTCAGAAGTCAAAATTAAACAGAATGCAAGTTTCTTGTTCATGTGACAGATTTAAGTTCTTACACCCCACTCTCCACCATCCAAGAATGAAGTAGAGGTCTTGGCAAAAAGGTTCTTATTGTTTCCACTCTTCAAACTTCTCCCACTAGTTAAACATTGCTTTTTTCCTCTTTCCCACAACCTTCAGGAGTTGGAACTTGAGAGAACAGCCACCACTTCAGTAAAAACTGTGTTCCATCCCTCAAAGCAAAGAACTGAAAATAGTGAGAAAAGTGGCATTTATAGTTAGCACTTTACACCATACAGATTTTTTTCACATGCTCCTCTCCCTTCTTATTGTTAAAGCAATTTAACAGATAAGTGCTGCGAGTTTTACTCTTTTTGCCTCTTTTCCCATTCTGGCCTTCTCCATTATAAATGCATTAGCATTTGACATTATTATGAGCCAATTCACATAGGTGAACCACAGAAACCGTAATCCCCTTTTCAGCTTGTGAATCAGCTCACCACAGGATTAGGTGAACACCAGTGCAGAAAAGTAGAAGCAGCTGGTGAACAGAAACACCCCTAGCAAGAACACCTAACTACTGGATTGGCTTAGTAAAAGTGTAAAACCACACTCGTTAGAATGTAAAGCAACACCAGAAAACTTCAGGAATTTCATAGTTTCAGGCCATGTGCAGGAGCAGAACTTCAATGCTCTTGCTTGAATGGTTTTAGCCTCTGCATAACTTCACCTTGGAAGCGTGTTGCTTTTATCAAGCAGGGTTATTTCACAGATTATATACCCTCCCATCTCATTTCTTTCACATCAGCTGGTGTCATTTCCCTTTTCGGTAGGTGGAGCCATAACTTTAACTATGGTGTAAGTAGAACCGATGAACAAAATTTATCTTCTAGGGGAAGTCACAGAGTAGAGAATTTGCATCAATACAGTCGTACCATTTTGATTTGCCAGTTTATAAACAATACAAAACAGTCTCAAGATGCAGCTGGCTGATTTTTCTGTCTTTAGGTCAAATGCATTACAAATGGCAAATATGTTGGTCATTGTGCTTACAGGAGAGGCAAAGTGAAAAAAGAGATATAGGATACACAAGCAAACTGAAAAATATGCATCCTCCAAAAGCATCAGTGTTCATTTTACAGAAAGATAACTAAAAATAATTTAATCAGTATCTATTAAGATTAAATACAAGCACCCTTTAACCTCATCACATTATATCCTGCCAGGCCTGACTGTGGCCATATTCCATGTTTTATCAATACTCACTGTATTTCAGATAAGCCATCTTAAGTGAAAAAAGGTCTCAGAAGTATGTAATTCGAATTTTGTTACCTCTAATACTTTCATATCACAGGCTTTCAGTTGGTCTGTATTGTTAAGAGTGCAGTAATATTTTGAGTTAGTGTTTTTTAAGTTAAGCACTAAATTATAGGACTCATTAAGCAAGCTGAATATATAACATGATAGAACATAAATATTGAATTTAGGTTTTCTTCCATCCTAAAATGGCTTGGGTACCTTTTTTTCTTCAGGGGAGGGAATGTTAAGACATTACAAGAATACAACTAGTCTTTGGCATTAGAAAGTAGTCTGAGCTTGACTGTTACAGAATTGTGTGCTTCTCTCCTTACTTGACTGACACCATAGCAGAAAAACCCAATTTTACTTGCTGATTTACACATTCCCTCTGTACCCTTTGCTGCTTAGAGTAACTTGTTATTAAATAAAATTACTTTACAATTTTGTGTTCAAAATTGTGCCTCCTGAGGCTTTGCAGGAATTTACAATTTACTCTTACTTCAAGTGGATACAGATAAAAGACTGCTCAAGCAATTGAGACAGAACTGAAAGAAAGTAAGAGACAGCATAAAACAGCGCATGGTCAGAGATACGGATTAAAAACCCAAAACCAAATGTGGAACTATATGGAGAAAGAGGAAAATAGAGGAAAGCAGCACTGGAAAAATTCATTGCCCTCTGGTCCACAGAAGCTGTCAGTAATCTGCACAGCAAGAGTAGGAAAAAAGAGTAGAGTTTTAAAGGATTTGGGGCTTAAATTCTTAAATGTCCCAAATCAAATGTCAATCAAATGCCTTCCCCTGGTAACATCAGGTTGTCTGTGTCTGCCTGCTAAGGGTTGCCCACTGCTTTATTTGGCAACAAGCTGGCTGCAGGTCAGCACTTCTATCTTTCTTTAAAGAGACTAAGAGGCCTACTTTTTAGAGCACTTGCCTCTTATTTGTCCAGGAAGGGGAAAAGCGTAAGGCAGAATCTGCATTCTTCTGCAAAAAGATGACGAACTATCCATATGCATACTTGAACTGTTACTTTGGTTAGGACATGAGAATATTCAGGCATGTAAAAGGAAGGGAGAAAACCTGTGTTGCTCTTACTCTCAGACTAAGAATTTTGTTAGGCCACCCCCTTCTACCCCCTTTCCCTACAGACACAATTTCACCTAGAACTCTACAAATTAATCATAGTCATTAAGACAGATTTAACAAGACTACAAGAATAGTTACTGTAACAGCTCTTCGGAAGTGTCTGTCCTTCTACTGCAGATAAGCACATGCCTTACACCTGCAAAATTAATCGCTTTAAAAAAGCGACATTTATCAGGACAAGATAAGTCATATACTCTATAACCTCTATCTGTGAATCTGGAAGTACAACAGTTCCTGCTAATAACCTGAAATTCACAGTCTTTGACTAACAGGAAGGGGAGATGGTGATAACTTCATTAAGCATGTTGAGTTCAAGTACTAAGCCACAATTCCTGCAGAGCAAGCAACAGTTCCAAAGTCAGTGTGGATCTTGTATGCATTCAGCAAAATTATAAGAATAATGAATATTAGTCTTATCAGTCATATTTATGCACTACTGTCACAGTGTAAGCATCCGGGCAAAGTACTGAGCACGTGGTACTTGAAGGCAGTGAAAAGACATGTTCCACAAAACACTTCAGGTACTGCTCAGCGTATCCTCTAGCTGATGGGGACACAACACGGGCAGATCCTGCACTGACGTTCTGATGAGAAGTTATTATAAAGCCTGAACAGCAATGGCTACAGCTAAAATTTCAAGAACAGTCTGAAAGAACATATTGTAAGTGCTAAAAAGTTAAATAGAGGCAAAGATTGTGTTCTCCCCCAAACTAGACTACACAGGTACCGTGTTCACTGCAACTTCAACTACCTTGGCATGACTGCATGGTCTTTAGAAGTCAGAACTCTTCACAAAATTTTGTTTTAAAAGCCCCATTATCACCAGAAACACTGGTATGAAGTGTATGAAGTTTCTGAGATCCAAGCTTTTAACAGACAACTTCGAGATTCTGTGCTGGACCGGATACGAGACCATATATCCACAAGGTAACAGAAAAAAGAGCTTTAAACTCTCCTATGAGCCACTACATCTGTTACTGATATGCAGGTATCACTGTCATATAAAATGCTATGCTTTATTTGGCATAAGAGCATCAAAACTGCAGAGCATACTTAGCGCCAGACCAAAAATGAGACTGCAAAAACATACCTAGGATTATTTTTTGCTTGCCAGAGACTGTTGATCAGGCAGCAGATACTCTCCAGCACTACTCTAGGACTGCTGAACTAATAAAAAGCAGCTTTCTACAATGTTTAAGCACCAAGAAATCCAGGTCATCAGTTAGAGTGCAGGTTCAGCACAAAAAAGCACCCAGGAAAAAGGCATTTTCAAGAGGAATTTTGTCACTGCTTAGGTTCTCAGACTGAAATCTGCAATCAGCCAGAACAAGCAGAGAACTGGGGGTGACCACAGCTCATTTCTTCTGGTTCCAGATTCACATAACAATCACTTGACTCAGTATGAAGGTTAAAGTGAGATTTGCTAATGCCAGCGGCTTCTTCTCCATTGGGGAACAGTTTTGACTCTTGCTCCCAGAGTAAGAACTCACACATTTTGCACTGTCCTTGACGGCAAAGATATTTATGAAGCATCTTCCATTATTCACTTCAAAATTTGTTGTATCACATGGGAATGCACAATATTTTGTGACTTACCTGTTTGCATGAATACGTGAAGAATACATGCTGCTTTTTTGTCAGGACAGCACATGGTATTTTAAATACCTTGACAGTAGAATACTTCACTGAGAAAACACTTACTATATAGATCAGTTTGGTAACTAACAAGATTCAGGAAAATGTATGTGCAAATACATTCTGATGATCAGGTTCCTTGCATCCACTGGTTTATTTCCATGTGTTGCTCAGTTTGCTCCTGATCACTAATATTTATATTTTTCACAGAGCTGAGGCAACAGGGCAGGAGCTTTAGTACTCAGTATTTTGCAAGGAACTACACTAGAAGTGCCAGTGAGAGAGTCAGAGCTCTGTATTGACATGTACATCAAGACAAACCCATAAATTAAATGGCTCTCTCACTAACAGTAATAGCAACACCAGAAGACAAATTTCTCTTCCACGCAGTCTTTTATCCGAAATTTACTGGTCCGTATGAAAACTTTCTTCTTTGACCAAGATTTCGCAGTTTGCTAGGACACTTACAAAAGACAGCACAACTAGAATTTCATCAGTCAGACAGTGCTAGCATAAGGCATTTTGTAAATAGCTTTGGCTGCCTTAGAAAATGCTTAAAAGGACACTTTGTGTACAAATTATGATTTAGTCTCATTAGTTTACACTTTTAGGCTGTGTAGACAGTGGCTCAGAAGCGTGCTTGCCTGCAAGCTAGCCTTGGACATAAAGAGATGAAAGCAATCATCATCCTGAATTTGAGGCAGTGTACTGAGGAAGATCATATACATCTACAATACACAGGGAAAGAGAAGGTTGTCCTTGAAGGAGGCAATTCTCTTGTTCCTCGTCTTCAAAAGGTTACCATCAGTATGGTCCCCGAAGGAAGGAAAGCAGTAACAGGAATGGAAAGAACTCAGCATGGTAACTTTAAGCTCTCATATCCCTACACTTTCATTTTTCTTAGTATGTACCAAAGTTGAGAGGCTAACTTCTAAGTGTTAGCTCTAGTTTATGCTAATCCAATATCCAAGAAAAAACTGCTCCTTTTTATTGTTCTATTCTGACACCTATTCTCCTGCTGCTGCAAGGGATCTACAACCATTGCTATCTCTGAAATGCCCCTAAGTCCAACATACCAGGAGCCTTGTCTATTCAGCTGCTGAGCCATATTTACAGAATATAAAGGCAAAATCTCGAATGCTGCCAGAACCTTCAAGGAAGCAAATCTTTAAAAGCCATACAGCATGCTGTATTACAACCAACTACTAAACTACAGGGGTTAATAAAAATTCTAAGATCCCTACAAGTAACATTGCACTGCTTTGATAAGGCTTTCATACTTATATACTGCCAATATTGCTTCCAGGACATATTGACAAACATATGCAAGGCCTCCAGACTTACAGCCACTATACAGTGATGTGATGACCAGAATATAGCTACCTCTGTGCTAGAGTGAACAGCTGGAATACCTGAACTTCACCAGAAGCTGAGGGGGGCAATATGACCAAGTAAAGTCACAAGCTGCCAAGCCTATTTCCTCTTCCTCACCACACGTAAGCTGACTTCTATTATATTGATAGGCAGATCTCAGAAAGGTCAAAGTGCAGTTGATCACTAGTACCAGTGAAACTTTAGCAGCAAATTGAAAAGCAAAAACACTATCAGGTCCCTCTAATTTCACAGCTAGGATCTTGTAGTTGACACACAGCAAAAAGATATTCTGCAGTCATGCAAAATACATCTCCAGAAACAGTGTCTTGACACTGACCTTGTGCTTAAGGTTAACAGTGACATCATAGTGATGAATATTTTACCATTAAAATAAAACCTTAATTATTGGAAGAGATGAGTAAATCGTCAATCTAGGATATCCCTGTCTCCTAAATTTTCTTTATAATCTGTACCTTGCTTTCAGTCTTCAGTATCAGAGATGTTCAGAAGATTTAACTTTAAATTAATACAGAATCATTCCCCAAGAACAATCCTTCCACAAGATCAGAGCTAACACTACATACAACCCTACAGCAACGAGATGCACCATATCCATATTCCCTTGTTCTGAAGCTGGTACCAAAGTTCATCCTACCTCCTTGCAGCACACCAGAAGTTTTTGTACAAATACCAGTTGTCACACATGCTAGACATTCCTTTTCTAGAACCTGGGCATAGTATTATGCCAGATAGCCTCTTCCACTCTGGCAGAATTGGCATCTCTTCCTGAATCAGGTGTAGCTCAGGACTGCTCAACCAGAACTCTGTCATCCTCACATATCCAAGCGTAAGTAGGATGGACTCATCAGTTATTTGTCAGAAACCTGCCATTCTGTTTCAAATTAAGATAACATGCTGGCAGTCTACGAACGACATAATGCCAATAAACAACCAGGGCTTAAACTAGGGTCCGTCACAAACACATGGGCATAAGCCTTTTTATTTTGTTAAAAAGGGTAGCATTTCCATTTACTTTATGGATGCTCAAATTGATTGCAGGTCTTTCTTGTTGAGAGCTTCCTTTTCACTCTTCATTAATTTCTCTGGCATCAGACAATGAAGTTTTATCTTTAACGTCAGGCAAAAAGGGACTAAGGGGAAGTCATAACCACTCTCCACCCGCTACATCAAGAGTGCACAATATTAAGCAAATATTTGCACTTTCTCATAAAAAACTTACTATAGCAATATCTTTCTCACTGACATACTCAAACCAGGAGCATGGCTATTAGTATCACTGGCAAGCATCATGCTGTTCTTTTTCCATTAGCCAAATGGTGCCGTTACAGCATTTACCATATTTACTGGAGGTGGAGTGAAAAGACAATTCAACACAGAAAATTCAGTAGTGTAAAGGAATTACAGAAAGTAACCAGAATACATAAAGAATGTATTTGTCCCTTGAAAATTATTAAATTTTTATCAAATACAATTCCCAACTTTTAATTCCATATTTGACTAGTTTTTGAAAGCAGTAAAGAAATAGGTACATCCAGTTATTCACTACTGTAGTTAACTGGATATTACAACTTGCCTCCGTCAATACCTCTACCTAACATAGAATGCTTCAGTGGATTTATAAAAAGCACCTCATGCTATGCAATGCAATTTTGTGCTTTAAAATTTGCACTGCCCAATTCTGTGTTGATTTAACTCCCTACTGAAACAAAACCACCTTATAGAATCTCAAGAGTCTGGGAACATACCTAAGGAGACTACACAGTCATCTCTTCCAGGAAGTTACAATAAAGCCCAACAATTGCTTTCAAATTGTGCTTTTAAACAAGGAAGCAGACAGCAAGACTTCACGTATGAGGGCCCTATTACCATTAAAACATGAACTGACTGCTTGGCTGAAAATAGTAAGGGATATTATTCACCTTCACAGCACGGTATGATGTCCACATTCAATTTGGGGTGTGGGGAAAAAGGACCAGGATTTGACAGTGGGAGATTCTGTTTGATGGTAAGATTTATGAAAATATATTTCTATTCTTCTACTCAATTCGCTACTGTTAACTCGTGTTTTTATATTCTATTACATCTAACTACTACCATAAAGGGTACCGAAGATTTAGGATGGAATTAAGACCCATTTAACAAAAAAAAAATTTCGTGTCAGAAATTTTGATTTCAGTAGTTTTTCTGAGCAGGGGAAGTTATTAATTTGCTGTAGCAGCTCAGGGATAGTATCACATTAACTACTGTTGTATCAGTTGAGGCTTTGAAGAGTATGATAAATGCTTCTTATTAGTTTAACACATTAGAAGAAAAAGCTTACAATGTCACTGCCGGAGAGTGATGATACAGAAGAGGCTGATGAGCCAGAGGATAACTGCTGTGTACTAGCCAAAGACAAAGCCAAGCGTTGGTTGTAAGATGGTTCAGAGTCTCTGTTCTGTTGCTGTTCTCCATTGCACGGAGCTATCTGGTCTCTTATTTTCAACCTATTATCTGTTAACAAAAAACATAAGTATCACTTAAGAGCACAAAATAAAAACACATGGGCCTTGAAGTCTAAGAAGACCTGCAGTTTAACAAGCTAATTGAAAAAGAGGCTCAGAGAAAGCTAGTCTTGGGTTAGCAAGTTACAAATTCTTTTCATTTTTTCCTACACATCTGAAAGTGATTAAATTCAAGGCATGAGTATTCTGAATTACATCAAATTCAAGAAAAAAATTTAAGTTGATTTCAAAGATTCCTGCTATACCTACCAAGTTCAGGTGACAAATTAATTTTGCTCCCCCACTTCTTTTTAATCCAGGCCCTGTAGTCAATCACTTCTTGGGTCACTTTGATGATTCTACCTAATGTGCTAAAAAAATTTTTCAATTAAGTATTAAACAAAGACTGTTGTTACATACTTGCAAGCATTTCAACAAGCAATCAAATTATGCTAAAAGTCAGTTTAAGATATCCCTACCCAAAGAATCCTTTTGAACTTTCATTTCCTTAGCATACCAGCTAACCTACTGAAGCATCATAGTTTTTAAAGAAGTATACTAATCTTCTACCATACTATCATGCAAATACTGACACATAGGTAAGGCTTTTACTCTATTTCTAAATGCAGTGCATCTTAATTATCAAGAATGTATATGCATATACCAGTGTACTTCATAAAAGCAATATACAAGTTCTTTCATTTCTGCATAAAGAAAATATTTTTTCCACAGAATCTGGATTAGAACAGTTATGGGATGCACTGAAGACATCAACATCCTAGGCCCCTACCTGACCTCCAGGCTGAAGACTAAGACCTTCACTAATCCTGGCTTACAGATTTACAGTACAACTTAAAATGCGTAAGATCCCCACAATTATAAAGGAAGTACCATGGATCGTGAGGTAGTGGAAACAACAAACAGACTGGCTCCAAAACCAGAATAAGTTAGAATTTAAAAAAAATACTTACAAGTAATTGGTTCAGAGAAAAAGCCTAACCAGTCCTGTGACCAGTTAACAAGTACAAAGCAATATTTTTCCAATATACCTACCCAATATTCAGCTATCTGAATTGTACTTCTCGGGCAGGAGTTGTGTCCTTGTTTGAAAGCTAAACTTTTAAGCTTTCATTTCATCCGGGACTAGTGGCTGAAACACTAACTATAAACTACACACTCAAGATACGTGAAGGACTGACTATTGTACAAAAAGGGGCTGTGAGAAGTTATCATCTTGGAGAAAGTAATGTTATTTCAGTTTTGAAAATCTTCAACACTTACAGTAAAGCTTATTTTGTATTTCATATCACAAAGGTACATTGTACCTACACTGGAATTTTCTTTTAGTTTAGGTGTATAATGGAAAGGGACAACATACACAGCCTAAACGTATTTAGACTACCTTTATTAGGTCATTTCACAATAACACTTTAAAACAAGAAGCAATAATTCTCCTGCTGTCTTAGGGATTACTATTTCATGCAAGATCAAAAACCACATGTTCCATGTTTAGTCTTGCAACTTTAAAGACGTGTCAGTGTGTTAGTATCAAAAAAGACAGTTCAGTATTTTAAGCAAACATTGATCTCAACAATATCATCTAAATTATAAGTCCAATAGCTGCAGAAGGGCCCCATGGACAGAATGAATGTCATCCATCATTCTACTTATGTAATGTAGATAAAATGATGCATGGTTAGAAAACAAAATCTTGACTTTACACGCAGAATTAAAGGTGTGATTTTCATCACTCAGCAACTAAAGATCTGGATTATAATATCAATTCTTTGGAAACTGCAGTTCCACAGCTAAGGAGAGTGCATTAAGACAGGTACAAAGAAAACACAGGATAGTATTTTGTCAATGTACACTCCCACGACATAGCGGCATTTTAAATACTTGATGCAATTCTGGTTTCTCAATCTCAAAACGGAATTTAAGACAGAGGAGACAGAATGAAGACAGGGATGACCAATACTGCAGACAACCAGCTGTGGCCCTGAAGTTGCAGTTCCCAATACAGCAATATCAGTATGGGAGTCAAACTTACACATGCTGGATCTCTCCAGCACTGGGACAGAGAAGGAAATCTTGCAGCTAAAAAGCTTAATTCGGGAATGCCTTTAGAAAGATTTCAGTTTTTACTCCAGGATAACCTATAAATTTCATAACTACTACCAGTTGTGGTCTTAGAACCAGAAAATGAACATGGGCTAACACTAGCTCTTAGCAAGGAGGAGTCTGCCAAGTCTGAAGCTTCTTGAAGTCCTTCCCCCAGAAGCAGATCAATAGTCATGCCTTCGTATATCAGAAGGAAAAATGAATAATACAGGATGGTATTTTTATCAGCCTGGGTGACTGATACACCAAAAATGTCTGCTCCCAAATAGATGTAAAGGGTGAAACTACTGCTACACCACCAATAATGGCAGAGGTGCACATGCAGAACCTGGGAATCCCTCTTCTCACTAGGTCCTTTCACAAAGAATAGATATCAAAGCCTCAAACTCTCATTTTTGGTAGAAAGGTAAAAAAAAAGAAATTCATGAAGTCATCAGGTCAGGAGTCAAACAGCAGATCCATGCCACACTGCTGGTACACCAAAATTAAAAATATTTGTTACAAGACATCAAAAACTGAAAGAGGACTAAGGCTATACTGCCATATACTTTATATAGCAGCAAAGAGGAAGCAAGTGTGATCAAACTAGATACTGCTCTCAAAGAACACCATTGCGTATGCATGGGACTCAAGCACATCCACGAGGTCAGGATAATTTTTTTAAAGTAAACATTTAAAAATTGTGCTTATATCTGTTTTCGATATTGAAAATGCTTAGGAACAAAAACCCCATTAATCTGCCCTGCCTTTGATACGAGAAAGTTTCATGCTTTTGGGGTTGTTTTTTTTTTGGCTGAGGCCAGAATTTTTACAGATATGAGACAAAAGATGCTTGTTTGGAAGACATAGAAACAATACAGTTAACTTGACAATAAAATTAGACAGCTCTCCTATGAAAGATGTCCCTTTAAGGGTTTTCTCTTGATGTTATCATACAGTAAAACCAGGAATAAGCTATTTACATACCTAGTTTATTTTGGAAGAGCTTAGATGTTCCTCCTTTTACATACTTCAAGCCCTCAGTTCACAGGGACACTTTCTAGCTGTCATTACAGCAGAACTGTGGTGCAATTAAATCTTAAGATCACTCTTAAAAGGCTCAGATTGCTGACATAAGATTCAGTAAAATCAAATATCTAAAGCTCCAGCCAAGCTCCACACAAACGAGCGAGTACCAGCGCAGGAAAAAACATCAAGTCTGTGAAAGAACAGTCAAAATAACTGTTCAGTAGGCCTTAGCTGAACTTAAGGAACTATCCCCCAGCATTAAAAAGGCAATATAATCTAAAAGCAGACTAAGCAGCACCTGAGAAGAATCCACTTGAACATGAGGATAAAAAAAAAAATCTAAAACCTTTGCCCAGACAAATACTTTGCGTAGGAAAAGCTGATACTGCTGATACCTCTCAAGAAAAAGCATGCACTCTAGTGACAGCCCCCCACCACTCACGATGTGAGGCGAAGGAAGGACTGTTTCAGACAGCACATTTCGGCTTTCTGTGTCAGCAGATCTAGCAGGCAAGTTTAACATTCCCTTTGACAGCTCTCAAGACTATCGTGGCCAGCCAGAGGCAATCCAAACCTAACATACAGACCTGTCAGCAGCTAGATCAGTCGAACTGTACACTAGGAAGAGACCACACAGCTTTCAAGCACAGAGATGGAAAAATCACTCTATGTATGGCCCAGACAACTGTTCAAGATTACCACGTGTAAGTGACATCTCCACACATGCAGTAGCAAAACCCTGCCAAAGTTTCCTCAAACTCTGAACTCCGGCCTGTTGGCATAACAGTCTCTCTCCCTCATCCACCTGTACCATGTGTCTGGCACCACTGAGGAGGAACCCGTTATCTATTTGCAACTCTTGGAACTGAAGAAAGGTTTCGAAAGTCTTAGTTACACTGGAAGGGCACATCACAGCAAAAACCGTCTTCCACTCCTCATTTCATATGACCTTGTCTGCCTTCCACATGTGGCTACGCTGCTGTTTAGAGATGCAGTCTGAGCACACATTCGTATCTGAACCATGCGACAGGCCAACACGTCAGCAAACATCCTGATCTACAGACATACATATTAGCCTAAGGATGCACCTTTGTCACACCCATATCAGCACAACTTACTGCTGTCATATAGTACAATACCGCTCTTTCCTTCTTCCCCCAAAACGTGATTCCCCTGTTGCTTCTCTTGCTTCTGATCTGGCCACAAGCTGGATCAACTTCTTAAGACAGAAACGTTAATCTGTTTTCAGTCAGAACAGAGAGTTCATCCAACTCACTTTCTGACTGCAGGATCACTAGATCTGATCCAAGGCAAAAGTTAGGAACATACAGAGAAGGAAGAAAAAGGGCAGCTGACAGGAGATAGCCCACATATAGTTAAGCTAGACAAGGTATAATGTGAAACTGCACATTAATATAGAGACAATGTAGTAACAGATAGTCCACTATTTCAAAGAACATTAATCAATGAGCAAGAGCTTGTTCCCAAACATCTGCCAACGTTTCCTGTAGTTTATCATGCAACAGATTAATACTGGGAAAATGGTCACTAACTTGAAACTTCGTGTTCAAAGAACAGCAAGGAAGCTGGTGAAGGGTCTAGAGAACAAGTGCTATGAGAAGCAGCCAAAGAACTGGGGTTCCTTAGTCTGGAGAAAAGGAGGCTCAGGGGACACCTTTTCGCTCTCTACAACTACCTGAAAAGGTGGTTGCAGCAAGGTGGGTGTTGGTCTCTTCTCCCAAGTTACAAGTGATAGGACAAGAGTACATGGCCTTCAGTTGTGCCAGGGGAGATTTACATTAGATACTAGGAAAAATTTCTTCAGCAAAAGGGTTTTCAAGTACTAGAACAGGCTGCCCAGGGAAATAGTTGAATCATCATCCCTGGAGGTATTTAAAAGATGTGTAGATACGGTGCTTAGGGACATGGTTTAGTGGTGGACTTGGGAGTGTTAGGTTAACAGCTGGACGATTCCAACCTAAGTGATCCTATGAAAATATCACTTCTTAGACATCTTTAGTTAGCTCACTTAAGATGACACACACTTCCCTAGAGACAGGCTATGGCCAAAGACCATACCAAAGCTGTTAAAAGCACATACTGACACTGACCCTTAAGGAGGAACTATCCTGTCCATAACTACATTTTACAGCTAGACTGATGTCCCCATGGCCCCAAATATTAAGAAATCAATCGTGATTTTCAGCCACCTTGGCTGAGATCACAACACCAAACCTGACCTCACATACAAGTTGTACAGATTCAAAATGGATCAGTCTCCTCATTTCCCTACTAGGAAAACCTCTCCTGCCAAGATGATAGGAATCTGTTCACATTAACAAAACCTACTGAAGTGTCTATCAAGCTCTCCTGAGTCATTCTTGAAAAAGGATGGATGATATAGACTGGGGACAAAACAGTGTTAAAGTAATTTCTGCAGCTGTAAGAATTACCTTCAAGACTCAGCTCATTACTGTTTTCACTCTGAAAGAAGGTACTTTCAACTCCCACTACACTCCAGATGTTCTATTTGGAAGCCTGAATGAAGATGCTGGTAAGAGGGATTTCAATCTACCCCCTTACTATTCTGTGGGACTTCTTACTACAGAACACAGGACAGAAAAAGGCCTATGCTGAAGGACCAAAATTTGACTTCTTTCACACTGGGAATATCAGAAGCAGCAACTGTCTAGAAAGCGTCAAATTAACTTACGTTTGTGCTCCTTTGAATTATACTGACCCTGAAAAAGAGCAGTAACAATGATCACCCAGAAAGATTTGAAATCTGCTGAGATTGTCATCTACGGAAGAGGACTCTGTTCACAGAAATTATCCCTGGAAAGAGCCAATACGCATTTAAACCTATCATATAGTTCAAGAACAACCAGTTCCACTTAGGGGAAAGCTAGCCCCAGTTATGACAAAACTGAATAAGCTCAAGCAAGCTTGGAGATTTCAGCCTCCCGCAAGTTCCTACCCTTTCAAGTGCTCTTCATTTAGTCTCTGTTGATCCTTCTAGTAGAATGTCATATAGCTAGTCGCTGCTCTTAAAGGGAAACCATTGTTCACTGTTTAACCTACCACTAAAAAGCCTAGAAAAGGGAAAAAAATGGATCAGTACTAAGGGCTGCTGGATGACTAAGGCTTTAGGTCAGGCCACTGGAAAAGTCTTTATACAGAGTCTGGACCACCCTGCCTAACAGGTGGAAGAAGGATCTGAAATACACCTGGATTGCCCAAGCACATCAGTTTTAACTAAAAACTGAGACTGAACACAGACTGCTGTTGAAGTTCTGCAACTTGATACCCAACAGCTCATCATGCACCAACAGGTCCTTTGGCACTGATAAGACTGGTGCTGGGGGAACTACTTGCATACAGGACTCTGTTGAATGCTGTTCCTCTTGCGACACCCTCCCTTTGACACAACAGCAAGCCACTGCCATGGTAAGTTCTGAGACTCAGGCATCACTGGCACAGACAGTCCAGAACCAGCAGAAAGACAGTTCAGATGTTTGACACCTGAACACTGCTGCTGGGACTTCTCCCCAGATTTGAAGCTGCAACAAAACTCAAACATTTTCCCAAATACAATAACAAGTGTACATGTCAAGTCTACATATTGATGATATCCGAGGCTTCCATTAAATGCATTTACAAATATACTTATTGATGTCCGGAATAAATACAGGTACTTCATAAGAGAATGACTATATCCTTTAGAGAGCACAGAAACGTTAATGAAGGCCAGGACCCAAGACACAAGCAAAACTTCAGGAATCCTTAAGTTGTTCTATCTATACTTACATAAGAATGAAGTTACATTCAGCAACAAGAATTGTCAGCCAGTACACATTTAATAGATACACCTTTAATCTATCTTAAAAGAGCAGTCTCAAATGTCAGTGTGCAGCACTACGTACCACTCTTTGTGTATTCCATCACAGGCACAAGTACAGTCTCAACCTTTATGAAGTTAATACCACAAAAAACCTAGAGATTCACAGGGACTACTAAAATACGGTCAGTTTTAAATCCACAAGTGAAAGACTGCATCCACTTTGTGTTAAACTTACTACAGGAGAACTATTTCACCTTCCAATCACATTAATGCTGGCAGTTAACAGCTTGACTAGAGTTTGGAATTCTATCTACATTGTTTATGAGACTTGTTACAATGATCGCTCCCTGCAGTTAGCTGGGGAGGTCAAAGCCATTGTGATTCTAGGGAAGTCTCTAGGAAGAGATATCCTCTGATCTAGCCCCAATTTGTACTGAGGGTTAGAATAACAGATGCTCCTCTTTCAAAATACACGAAACTTGCAAAGGTGAGAGCTAAGTACTAGCTGTACAGTGTTTCTATGAAAGACATTAGGAACTACATTAAAAATGGAATGTCTAGAAGTATGCTACTTTTAAAGGCAGTTCTGACATAAAAGAATCCGTTCAGTTTGGCTGTAAATAGCTCAATTATTAATTAATAATTTTTCCATATCTTTTCAAAGACCTTATGGGAGCACGAATTAAAAAACTACGGAAACTTCTACCCCTGTTGTCCAGTTTTGTGTCTAAACAAGCAATTTGATCACACACATTTCTTTCTGCCACAGTGCGGACATACATCATATCAAACATTAAACCAGCAGACCCCTCTTTGAAATACTTTAAGTAGAATGTTTGAGGAAAGACCAATTATCTTCTGGCTCTCTTCCACACTTAAGAGAACCTCACATTGGACTCATCCTGGGTTTTGTCATGCTATCTTCATTTTAATGCTGCACATTGAGGTATTACACTCACACCACGCTTAGGGTAGCCTAAATTTCTAGGCAGATTTCAATACAGCCACAGTTAAACAATAAATAACAATATTCCGTTTATTGATTTTAGACCCAAACATTCCTAATTGATTACACAGACAAATGGATAGTCAAAAAGTGGACTAATTACCTCTCAGAATCTCTATTTGGATATGATCTTGCAAGTGGTGATACTGCATGGCTAAGAACAATGTAGGCATAATCAAAAACTTGTTTCACTTGCATGGCACCGTAAGAACTTCTGCCAACGTCGTTTCCTGAAATAATGTGACAGTCATCAGATCATCGTTTTTTAATACCAGTAACCAGAAAATTATTCATACTTAAAGCTCAGAAGCCTTAACAATACAGCTTAACTCTGTTTAAACTGGTTAGCTCATCCTATTCGTATCAGGAACAACTAAGTGTGCCTATCTCAATGAAAAAAGCTAACCTTAAGAATGACACTTCACATTATGCATTCAATTTACCACTTTTAAAAAACCAATGTACCAGTGCCCGAAAGAAACAGAGAACAGAGATCAGCTTAAAGCTCTCATGGCTGTCTTAAGAGGGAACCTATCAAGCCTAAAAGTATCATGTGTCACTTACCAGTAGAGTTTCTGCAGGCCAAGTTCAGCTTAAAATTCCACTTGTGCAACCACATTATCTTCATAGGGCCAGGTATACTTACATCAACTCCTACTTAACCTTATCAAAGCTACAGATTAACAGACCAGCTCATACAGATTATTCATCTCCACAGGATAAACCAGTTTGACAAAATCTATGACAAAGAATTCCAGAAGTTTGTACAGCATTGTTTTTTGATCAACTTGGTGGCACTTCTTGACTGCCCCTCTTGAAGCATGAAGGACAATTACAGCAGAACTCCTTCCAAATCCAGTGCCATGTGTGAGGAAACACAGAATCTAAGCACATGCTAAAGCTTCTGTATACCAGTGACAATGTATAAGCATTGGTCTCCTATTTGACATCTAGAAAGATTCTGCTAGTACTAGCAAGAAGAAACATTTGGGGGTTTTTTTGTAGATATATTTGGCACCAGACACCAAAGGCTCACTGTCACCACTCAATTTAAGAAACAACGAAAACTTCCTTCAAACTGCACTTCCAAAATACAGACTAGATCTTGAGTGGGTAGAAAGCTTCTTACTGTAAAAGGTTCCCTCCTTCAGAATGATGCTTGAAATGCTGTGAGAACACTGGAAAGGGATGAACCACCAAACATGTTTATTTCAAGCTTGAAAATCAGATCAGGGCCCGTGAACAGGTTTTAATGAAAAATCTGCTTTGAAAATTGATGGGTAAAGGACAGAACCTATCCTTTGGAGGACTGAATCCAATGAGGCTGAAATTGACTTTAGAGGATCCAGTCACTCAAGTATTTTGTCCAGCGAGCCATTATAGACAAACATGCTGAGGTTTGCCATCTGGGGGGGAAACCCTTGGCTTTACTACTTGACAACACATTTTCATCCTTCAAGAGTATTTTGGGAACACAAAATATCTTCAGTAATTTCTGTGATCAAATAAAAGCTGATCAAGAAATACCTCCTGTTTACTGAAGAAACTGAGTATCTTGTTCCGACTATATTACTGCACTATCCAGCAGCTACTACGCTCAAAATTACAGAAGCATCTGAGCGGCATGTTTGCCATTGGACTCTATCCTGAAGTAGAAGCAGAGATCAACGTGGGCCTAGGACAGAGAATCTAGGAAGAAACACATTGCAGTCAAGTTCAGAGCTGCACTACAAAGTAGCAGAGGACTTCACACAGGACCTAGTCCAAAGGCATCTGAAGAAAGACCATGGTATTTCAGTGGTCAAGAAATCAGAACACAACAATATTAATTCTACTAGAAAAACAAAGATTAATTCAGTACAGGTTTTCCAGGGGCAGGAGACATTGTTGTGTCCTGCAACAATGCCACCTTCTACATAATGATATGCTAAACCTATATACAAAAGAGAATTGAGAAGTAATACAGAAGTGGCACATATACACGTGGCTAAACACACACAGTTGCACCTACCACTAAATTAGAGTCCATCTACAGCTGGACTTCATGATCTTAAGGGTCTTTTCCAACCTACATGACTCTATGATTCTATAAATTCATATAACGAGAATTAAGAATAAACACTCAATCAAGTTGCATTAGTTCAGTCTAATCTGGTGCTAAGACAGCTACATTTGATGTGCATCCTGCACGGAGCTACACCAAAATGAAGACACTGCTGTTATAAACTCTTGGTTACTCTTTGTCAGTTGTTGCCACATCCACTGTTGTGCTAGCAAAAGAAATTGTAAGCCTTCCCCAATCCACTTACAGTAAGCTCAGGCAGTTTAGTTTAAACCACCAACGAAGTTGTGTATGAGTCATGATTGAAGCAGATTTGAGAACAGAGGCAGGACAGCCCATGCCATAGCATGCCTAGGTTCCTGGATTGCCTCATTCTGCACCTGTAATTAGTTCATAAAAATGTCTGAATAAACAATCTTAAGCAATTATACAGTCTGCAGAACTTCGGACTTGTACTGCAGCTGAAAAGCGGGTATCGAAGCCAAAGCTACTACGCAAGCTGCTATGAACTGTACCAGTCAAGTCTGTATAGCAGTGGCCCTACCCAATCCAGAAAGCAATACGTTAGAGAAGCCAGAAGATCATGTATTTGCACTTCCTGCCCCCAAGAGATTTTCTCCTGAGAGACTGTTCTCACTAACAGTTCACGTCTTACATACCTGAGCATCCTTTTGTCACAATCTACAGACTTATCAGTTAAAGCACATAACCGAAATGCTCTCACTCTTTAAAAAAATCATACAGACTTCAATTCCTGGATGTGCATCAGTAGATAACAATGGTGTGTGATTTCGTGTATAATTCAGTTCTCCTCCTTTCTTACAGAGCCTTCATCCCTAAAGGAACATATCTAAGATTTCCATCACTTGCTATCATTACTACCACTCTGTCAGGTAGCCTTCCATTACCTGAAGCAGTTTTAAGAACATTGCCTGGAAAGGTAGAGGTAAGAGCATGAGCTAGGACTGAAGCAGATCCATTTATCTTAAGCTGTTATCTAGTGAGTACCTTTTTTGCAACATTCAGCATTAAACAGTTTCTTTCAGATGCTAACTTCAATGTATTTGTGTATTTTCATAAATGCATATATTTTACACACACACACACATATATATTGCAGGTTCTAATGACAAAGAGCAGACTGAAAAGCTGCAGTGAGTAACTCTGGGCAGCCACTAATGCCAGAAAAGGTAATCCCAATAGCTGTTGCCAATCTCACATCTAATTATTTCCTGTATTTGTGACCAATCAAGATGCAGAAGCAACTCCTGCAAGCTAAAGAGTCTCTTTTCAAAGAAAACACACTGAATTTAAGGCTTAGAAATTTTGTTAGTGCCCATAGCAATTCAGAATGAACAATCTTTCTTATGAAGGGAGCAGCACAGGTGGAACTCCAAGCTTTAAACTGCAATTTAACTACTCTTGCCACTGCCTGTCTGAACCAAGATCAAAATAACTCCTGTTCTGAGCATCAGAAATTACTGAAGGACTTTGACAATCACCTGATTCACAAAAGCATAAAATAATAAGCTTCCCTAACAATCTGCTGAATAAATGCCAAGTTTGCTTTTTTATTTGTTTCAGTTTTTTTTTTTTTTACAACCACAGATTAAAGATTTGTCACATGCAACCAGAGTCATGTCTTCCTACTGCTAGACCAACTCTGCAAAAACCTCTTCTAAGATGATACCATCTACCCCACTCCAACATGTTCCTGGGAACAGACTTCTGAATGCCTTGCTTTGCAGTTCTCCTAAATGCATATTTTCAATTTTACACATCAAAGAAAGGACAACTGCTTTGAGAAACTAAAATGGTGGCAGTTACAAGATGTTTATAGAAACTCCGTTCTTTGGATGATGCAAAGAACGGAGTTTCTATAAAATCATCTCATTACCCTGTCCTAGGGCACTAATTCAAGATGAAGAATCTTAGGCTATGTATGAAGATCAAGTATGAACTAGCACTTTAAAATGTATCACCAGCTAAATTAGTCTGGCATCTCAAATCCAGATTTCAACACACTTCATAGAATCATAGAATTGTTTGGGTTGGAAGGGGCCTTTGAAGATCATCTAGGTCCAACCCCCCTGCCATGGGCAGGGACACCTTCCACTAGAACCAGGTTGCTCAAAGCCCCATCCAACCTGGCTTTGAACACTACCAGGGAGGGAGCATCCACAGCTTCTCTGGGCAACCTGTGCCAGTGCCTTACCACCCTCACAGAAAAGAATTTCTTCCTGATTTCTAATCTAAATCTACTCTCATTCAGCTTGAAGCCATTATTTCTTGTCCTATCACTACAAGACCTTGTAAAAAAACATATCTCCAGCTTTCTCATAGGCCCCCTTCAGGTACTGAAACACTGCTACAAGGTCTCCCCAGAGCCTTCTCTTCTCCAGGATGAACAACCCCAACTCTTTCACCCTTTCCTCATACCAGAGGTGTTCCAGCCCTCTGATCATTTTTGTGGCCCTCCTCTGGAGCCGCTCAAACAGGTCCGTGTCTTGCTTGTGCTGAGGGCTCCAGGGCTGAACACAGGATTCCAGGAGGGTTCTCACCAGAGCTGAGTAGAGGGGCCCTCAACCTGCTGGCCATGGTTCTTTTGATGCAGCCCAGGACACAGTTGGTACTTCAAGCATAGACTCCTGACATCTTTATTGGAACCTTGTTCTCAAATCACAGAAATCGTTATTGCTCTAGCATGCAATAACAGGTCTTTGAGAATCTCAGAGGAAGCCCTACAGCATCCAGGAGAATCTGAGCAAAACCCACTACAACCAGAAAAGCAATACAACAGGCTGATGTCTGCTCCTTCCAAATCTTGGAACTAACAGAAGGAACTAACCAGGTAGAACTGACATACCATATCCTTCTGATGACACTGTTTATCTGCTAACCAGACATCAGCATTTCACATTGAAGAAAAAACAGCTCCTCCAGCTTAAAGGAACTAGTCCCACTGAACTTAATCCTGTCCTCTACAAGACTGTCTAAAGCTATTCTTATGAGTTACATCTTTCAGCATCCTGTTGCTGAACTAGTGAATATGCTCATAGGAGGGACTTCTACACTAATTGCATAATCTTCAAAAATTGAAAGGCTTTTTTTCATCCCTGTATTTTTTTGTCTGATTTCTGGATTAAGTAGTCATCTTTCAAAGTCTTCTTCCAAGGCTTAACCAAAACTTTAGAGAAAGCTGTGATCATGCTAAAAAAGGATTGCAAAAAAGATTAAGAACTTGTGCATGTAGATCATAAGCATGTTTGAGGAAAAAAACTCTACAGCAGCTGATGCTAACTTAAGTCAAAAAACATCTGTGCCCAGTCTTTACCAAAACACTTGTTCCCATCTCCTTCACAGTACTGGCACTGAACCTCATGGAGTTAGACACCTGAACCTTGGAAAAGTTTTTTGTACTAGGACACAAGTGGCAACAGAACTAAACTAATAACAGAATTCTAGACATTATCTACATACACTTAACAGCTACTTTTAGATACTACAAGAATATGTGATTAAGTCTAGGTCTAAGGATGCTGTATTTGCAAGATCTGACTCAAAGAGCCATCCTGCAAGTGCTATACAATTTTCCTGCTAGTTCCATCAGGCAAGTTCTGAATCTCTGTGGTAGCTGCCAGAAAAGATCCCTACAGGACACAGTGGTCAGATAACTTCAAGTTATTGTCAGCTTTCATTTCCCCTGCCAAAACACTTTCTCTTCTCTACGAATTACATTATCTCAGCACATAGAGCCTCATTTAAAATTTAGTTCTTATCAACTCTTTGACAGCATATAACCGGATACCTTTCTTCTCAATTATAGTTCTTTGCTTCCGCAGTATTTATGCTAGGAGAAGTAGTTCAGAGCCCCCACTAGCTTTGCAATTTTTTTTCATCTCCGAAGAGTCACTGAAGAGAAGAAAAAATTCCAAAGCTTAACTATTAGCAGTGATTAAAACATTGTGCAGCGTATGTAATTTCTTCTCTTTCAGTCCTCAGCAGATAAGAAAGAACTGGAGTACAGTAAAGGCTTTTGACTCTAAAGAAATGTGGCTCATGCTGCTACTCAAATGCATCTCCAGACAAATAAGTACACAGTTACTGAAGGAAATCTCAACAGCACAATGAAAGTTCTGCAAAATTACACCTATGCCTAGCCAAGTGCAAGAGTCATGATGGACACAACCTCGGAGCTACAAACAAATCAGAGATGTGGTTAGACTGATGAATATCTTAGCTTGCAACCTGTTCTGGAGAACTATGAACATTCAGCATATTGAATATTTAGAAGGGTGCCAGACTTTAGCTCCTGATCCATGGTATTTGCTTTAAATGTGCTCTACATAAGCAGTCTACCCACAAGACGTGACAGTATGGAGTTTGAGTGCCAATTACATTCTAGAAATAGTAATGCTGAAGTCCAAATTAACTGAAAATTGACTGTTAAAAAGCTGATTTGGAATTTCAGCTACTTGTAACAGTCTAAACAGAATCCAAACTGAGTACTATAAAACTGGATTTTTTTTTTCAGGAGCTCAGGCAAAATTAATCTTGATTACTTTGAAGGTTACTGAATCAAAACTAAATCTTAAAAAAAATATTGTTAGTTTCAAAAGTACATGCAATTAGATCTGGCATTCTCTTACGGTCCCTGTGCAGCACAGAAGCCAGTTATGCAAACCAGACTCTTTCACCAACACCATAATACAGCTGCTCCCTTGCTACACATTCATGGATATACACTGATGTTTCCTTGCAGTCTGTAGTGCAGTGCCCTGCAGGACAGGTACCTCATCTGAGGCATTTCTTTCCCACATGGTAAAATTTATCTGAAGCATGGCACCACAGACTGTGCCAGAAAAAGCTACACCCTCCATTCTCATTCTGTCATAATGAACAACAGTGAGCTGTTCCTACCAACAAACCCCTTTTCAGGATTTCCTGGATCTCTTTCTTTCACTACCCTTCAGCACTGTTAGAGAACCTTATCATAGAGTCACCACTGTTCTGAATCTCCAATGCATCATGTACCCGCACTGTTTGCGTGCAATCCAGTTCACTCCGACTGTGAATCCTGGGAGACTTCAGGCCCTCATCCCTTAGCTCCTCTCCGTAACTGCACCTCGACACCAGCAAAGTCTCTTCTCAGTGCAGCTTCTTAACCGATTTGACAGACTTTAGGGACTGTAATGTAAGCTGCGACAGCACAAGCTGAGCTAGAGCTCCAGAATATTACAAGAAGTATACAGTCTTACCAGGCAGGAGAGGATCTTCAATACATAGCATGGATGGTCTGTATCCATTAGTCATGACTTTCATGATTTCTTCTTTGGCAATATAGGCACCTCCATTTTTTATTCTAATACCAGTTTTCAAGTAGTTAAAATTCCTTCCATAGAGTTCAAAAAATTCTATCAGAAGCATTCCAAGATTTTCATCAGCTCTTCTGGCATCAATTCTTGGATGCAGCTGTAACACAGAGCAGTTGTTAATTATTAAGAATTAATGCTTTTCAGACCATAACAAAGTGCAACAAAAAGCTCTAATTTAAACGGCTGAGTATAATCTCTTTACACAAGCCTGAACTGAGCCATCAATTCATGTACTTAAACTACTTTCACACAACCAAGAGGGGGCAGCACTTCAGCAGCATCCAGAAGCCAAAGAATTCCTTCTTCCCTCCTCTTCCAGCTCTTTGAGGATTCGCAAATTTTTTCCCTGAGCCAAAAGCAATAAAGAAGAACTGCCTACTACGTTATGGCTTAGTTTGTAGTAACAGAGTAATATCTGATTTTTCACAGAAAATCCACCAGTCTTAACGATTTCATAAGCAGTGGGGAAATCTATTTACCCCAACTGAAATACAGTTATTTTCTCAGTCTCGCTGCATTATATATGGTATGTATAATCTAGAGTAATATTTAAACTAATCAACAACAGCAGGATATGTAGGTTTTTCCATTATCACAGCTGCTGAGAGACACTAACATTGTACCTCATCATATCCATACAAAGCTTACTGTCACAAAAATGTAGTGGAAGAAATTATAACTCATTAGTTATTTCACCAGTTACCTAAAGTATTTGCCAGTTTTATGTCAAAACCTAACCAACATATAATTAAAAAACAACTTGACTGTTTGATTTCACAATTTTAATAAACACTGAAATCAACTACTCTTCACAATCAGTATTAGTTGAAGAAGCAAGAGACTTAAAACTGCATTCTAGCAGATTTACAACATGCCGGTAAGGCGATTCAGGCACTGGAACAGGCTGCCCAGGAAGGCATCATAATTCATATCACAGGCCCTGGTATATAAAGCAATGCTCAGCCACCATGCTGTTCATAAGGCTCCTGCTCCTGTTTCAGTTCACACAGTGAACAGAAGTTCTTACAGATTTGAGAGGCAGTCTACAGGAGCTGCCAATGATCAAACACCTAGAGCCATAACAGTAACACTTTTCATATCTAGGGCAGTCTAAAGAAACAGCACCATAATAGGGCATAAGTAAAGAAAACAAAATATTTTAAAGAACACAGAAACAAGTAAGTAGCAGACTTACCTGCAGGAAACTAATTGCCATTAAAATTAGGCTGTAAGAGCTAATTCCACCAGTAAAAACTTCATTCAAGTCCCTCTGAAGGAGGAACTGTTTTAACACTAAAATCAAGTAAGGCAGCAAAGAATATTTCTGGAAAGCAAAATAAGTCTTATCAATGACATTGTCAAGATTCCAAAACAAAGAACTACACAATCTCAACACAACAAGATTCGTCTTCTAATACAAAAATGTTATTCGGTAGTGTTATCTAAAGTGTTTCCACAGGAAGGACTGAAACATGTAATTTTTTTTTTATTCTCGAAACAGATGAATAGACTTCAGCTGATTTGATCAAATATCTTACATACCAAATTTATTTCCTCCTAAACAGAAAGATTTTTATATGTTTCTTTGAATGTCAGTGTCACTCATTATAGTCAAAGCTTTCCATTTAAACAGTACTTTTACTGCAGATCATAAAAGTAAACTTGATTTTAAGTAAGTAGCTACAGAATTGGTTTTAGATATTGTTTAGCAAGACAGGAGTCATAATCAAGCATCATAAATTCAAGGTAAGGAAAACCTGAACAGACTTGCTTTAGAAGCAAAGTCTAGTACCTAACTGCAGGTCTAGATATGATTGAAGAAGTCCTTTCAGTGTACAGGTTTATCGACACAAACACCTAGCGCTCAAAGACAACACTGAATAGATACCAGTAGAAAATAAATTATCCACATTAAATTAGTATTAATGAAATAGTCTTCAGCAATAAATATTCCAAAGTCTTAAGCCATATCAAAAAAGTTAACTAAGCATCTAGCACACCCTTGGTAAGTAGTATAACATTCATTATATGGCTGATACCTTCATGTATTCCTTAATAAATCGAGCTGCCTTCACACCAGTTTCTACATTAAAACTGATGTCAACTTTCACTTCTGTCTCCTGGTCAGTAAGTTTTATTATCGGTACCTGAAAAGAACAAGGTTTGATGGATCACCAGAAATGCAACACTAATGCTATTCTCCAGCTTACTCAAGACACATGGATACTATCAGTCCAAATGAATGCAACTATCAAGACAAGAAAACATGTTTTTGAGAAAAGGTAACAATCCTAACTTGACTAACAAGTGAATATTTTTTAGTGAGGTGATTAAAAACACAAGCATGTATGATCATATTAACTTACAATCACTCATGTACTCTGATAGCTATTAGATATCTGCCTTCATGGCTGCAATATCACTGTTTTGTAAGACAACTAAATTTACTTAATTTAATGACTCACTGCTGTTAACAGGAGACACTCTACTCATAACCTGTGGGAACTGCATTCATCTGACCCAGCACTGCACCGTTCACTTGCTAAGCTGACAGAAGACTAGCCTAGCAGAAAAATAATAAAGCACTGTCTGTTGGTTTATGAAGCAGCACTGGTTCACTGCAGAGTTAAACAAAAGCCAGAACAGATAAAATCAAAGCAGGAGTAGCAGTACTTCTTCTGGCAGCAATAAATTATTATAGAACTACTGAATATGCAGTTCAGTCTCACACCACCACCCTGAAGGCAGTACCTTACAAAATGGCCTTACAATCATAACTTAAACTTCAGCTGATAATATTTATTTTAAATCGAACTTCTTGTATTTTAAAACTGAAACTGTAAACACAGAAGAGTAGCAGTATAGCATCATTTTATATCAACAGCAGAGGGAATGAAATAAGTGGCTAGTAAAATTGATAAGGCTAGCCTAGTGCCATTTTCCATCACTAACTAGTAGCACTTATTCTAAAAGTCCCCCTCATTCTCAGGTAAACCACAGATTAGCAGAGCTACTGTTATGTACTGCTACTCTAACAGATGTCATAGGAATCTTCTGGACTTGAAAGAGTCACCCTATTTCAGAGACCACAAAACATAACAGCTTGCTAACAGAAGTTTGGAATACTTTGCTTAGCCTCCTAGAGGAAACACCACTTACTCAGTAATACAAAATTCTCAAATGTTTTTAGCATATTCTGTGTGATCCATTTGACTTACAAGACACATGCACGAGATACTTCCGTTTCACAAATGAAATGCAGCTCTTCAGTAGCATATTTTAGTTTTTATATATAAATATATGTAAAATATATATATGCTACCAATATTTTACACATATTGGTAGCATATTTGGTTTTCCCTCCCTTTGGAAGGGAAAAACAAATGTCAGGTTTGGAACACTTCATTAGGCCATCAGAAACAAGATAACCTGAAAAGCAGGGGTTTCAAGCTACACAGCTCTAGTTATTGGCCCCCGGCTAAACAAAGTCCTCTCAAAGGTCAGTGGAAAAGTATTACACAAATAGTTAATTTATTCTACTAGATACTTTGCAAATATTGTCAGATCTTTATTGACAACATAAGCATGAAGTATGGCCTTCCAGCAAATACAGTACACAGAATTACCCTTGTCCATGTAAAAAACTGTGTGCTATTGCTAAGCACATACCCATTCTACCAAAGTCTTACACAGAGCAAAACATTGTGCTTAAGACAACATCATTTGCTTCATGAATTAAAAACGCTATTTATCACCAGCATCTTAAGGGGTCTGAAAGCTTTCCAGCTCAGCATTCCAAAGACAATTACTTACTGTAGCTTTATCAAGTACTTTAATGGAATATGGCTCAGCCACGTTGTGTTTTCTTAATGCTTGCTCCAGCAGCTGTAAAGGGGGACGTTCCCATTTCCCAAAAACAACTAGATCAATATCACTAGACAGAAGGAACACAACATGAGATCCATTAAGTCTAAAGCATAATACTCCACAAAACAGGGTAAAATTGGCATTTTACATATCACAAGTCCTCTAGGGTGACCATTTTGCAACTTCTAATCTAGGTTCCCAATAAGCTTCCATTAGCAATGTTAAGTAAAAGATGGTCTGGTGTGCTTTAGGACCCGAAGCAGTATTCTAGTTTCTTGCTTCCAGTTCTCTGATAAGTTCTTTGAGCTCCTCTCCCTTCTACCTTTCTTGTTCCCTCCCCTCTGACTTCCACAGCCCAATCCCATCCCTCATCTACCCATGTTGACAGGCATGTCAATAGTACAAACAATTTTTATCAGTAATTACTCATAGAAATGAAATTTCCACTGCTTTCCTACTGAAGATTTAATTGATGTAAGGACAACATAGTCTTTACAACACAGCTACACAGGTTTTCCACATCCATTTATTCAGCCATTAAGTGATCTAAGACACAAAATTAAATGAGACATTTTGCTCTCCAAAAAAAAAAAAATCGAACAACACAGCTGCAATAACTCCTCTGACTTTGCACAGTAACTCTGTGATAAGTGACACACTCTCTGTAATTCACTTTATTTAACAAAACACAATCTTTACACAGTAAATACTAAGTATTCAATTCCACTGTATCTTGAAAACAAATAGCCAAAGATTAATACCAGACAGAATGAAGAAAAGTTAATTCACCATAGGATCAGTAAGTACCTAGAGCAGTACAATGTTACATAAAATATTTATCTCAAATAACTACATTCAAAAGCTCTTTCCTTTGTCACATGGAACATTAGGCAAAAATTTTACTGGAAGTTCGGCAGGTTTACACATTCCAGTCTAAACTCCCCTTCAAAATTCACCATTACGCTAAAATAAGATAAGCTTTTATAAAAAAGTAAATCATTACTTACCTAGTTGGAAGATAAAGCCCGGTACTAAAGCTGCCAAATATCTGGACCTGAAAAAAAACCCACACCAGTGAAATACCTTGTAATCACTTCATTTCACTTTCACAAGACTTGAGATTTTTCTGGACCTGTTAAGGATATAGCCCAGTTAAGTTATTTAATTTACTTTACTACATGTGCTGTTAAGCCTGCACAAATACACTTTCACTTACCGATGCAACTTTAGAGGAAACAATGTTTTTTTGTTTAACATGAAATGACTATGAATCCTGCTTTCAGCAGAGCATAAACTTTTGAAACAAGTCCTTTTCATTATTTATTTCCAGTTCAATAGAAGTACAAGCTGTTACAAATTTCCTTACTTCCTGCTCCCTTCTTTCCTCATAGGACAGCTTTACTGAAATTGGAAGAGTTTAAGGGAAATATTTCTCCAAATTTTTAGGTTTAAAAAACAGCAAGTGCACCTAAACATATAATTCAGAGAAACACAAATACTCCAGATTTTCCTGTAAGGATGACTGAAGTTGTGGTAGGTGTTTGTGTGTGGAAAAGAAGGTATGCTGAAGAGACATTCATAGTCCACATCAAATACTTTTAGTATGCTTCCAATTTAGAGAACTGAGGTTTTCTTCCCCCCTCTGCTACAGCAGGGCAAAATTTGCAAGTTCACTTCTTTGAAGTGACCTATGAAAAGGCTGGGCAACACTGGACCACTTCATTGTTCATACCTGTTCTCACAAGCTAGAAAATTGTTATTACTGCACAAAATTGCAGATGAGGATGGAGTAGATGGACTTCACAGTATCTTTAGCTCAGCACTGTGGCCACAGCCCTCACTCTGTCACAGCAGGCTATGAAATCACATTTTTCTGAAACTTTTTTCTGCTTGTTAATGACAGTGCTAGTATCTGGTAATTAGAAACGTGATGCTAAAGTTTACATTAAATTCCTTCTGGATTTTTTCTGTTTGGAGGACACTTACTCTTCAAGTAATAAAGGGTTTGAAAATACAATAACTTTGGTTGCAAGATCTCAGAAAGTCAAGACCAATTTTCCCACTAATACAAGACTAAAGTAATTCCCCAAATGTCAAATCTGTGAAGAGTCAAAAAAACCCAACACTCTGGCGTTTTTAACTGTTCTTTTGCAAAATATTTGTGTTTACAAATATCCACAGGGTCAGGACTCCTTGCAGAAATGGATACACAGGTAGTCAGTCTCACTTGAATATTCAAAATGAAGTTATGCAGAGAATCACTTTCAAAAGTTTTTACTTCAAGAAACACACTTCCTAAAGTGAACACTTCTTCACATCCCCAGTTCTCAAAATGAAAAAAAAAATCACTAGCCCTCATTAATCTGAAATCTAGGTTTTCAATTTCCTCTGCTTTTTAAAATAAACTGCCAAGTACTACAAGAGCTATAATATTCAGTCAACTGCCTTAAGATTGAAGTCTTCTCTGTTCATTTCTAGAACACACAAAGATAACAGCAAGGTGAAGTGAGCCGAGCTGTGTAATTTACTAGCAAAGCAAATCAACATTTGAGTTACACTCACATCAGCTGTAGGCCAAAGATCTTTGATGACTGTTTCTATTCTTTTCACAACTTCTCTTCTCATAGCTGCTTCTTCAGGACGAGGGGACATGAAGTCATAGAAGTCAATTATTTCTTCATGTAGTCTAAGGAAGAAAGTAGCATCAGTTATAACTACAATTTAGCTATCATAATAAATTTCAAAAAACAACATGCCATAGGCTTTATTTTCATATCATCATTTAACCAAAACCAGCAGTTCTTTCAAGAAAGGTGAATGCCACAACAATTAGGCTTGCAGATGAGAAACTAGAGGGTTTGCAGCAGATATATTCAGACTTGATTTCCACAGCAGCACCTCACAGCAATCTCAAAAATACCTACACATCAGCCCTCAACACATTACCTAAAAGCTAAAGATGCCAAAAGACACGGGATGCAAACACTAGTAGACATCTATTAACCTTCTTACTGGCTCATCAGTGCAGGTCAAATTCAACTTCTGATTCCCAAAGATTATTTTCTTTAAAAAACAAACCATAGTCTTTAAAACTACACCATGATCCAGATGTGAAGCAGCACAAGAACAATTAAAAGCTTCAAGTAGGTTTATTCTTCCAGGGATTCTTACTTCTATGTACGCGGAAGTTTACACAGACTTGGAAACAGGCCACAGGTATTAAGGAGTTTTTGTGGAGGGCAATACAAGGGATACTTGAGTATTCATTGATGTGAAAATGTCCACTTTGACAAACAGGAGTGCCTTTGACCACTCAAGCTCTTTATTAGTCTTTCACTCATACAGGACATGACCTTCCAACTGACCTACTCTAAGTGAGAAGTGTTAAATATATTCTCAAGTGTAAAGTGCATCAATACCAGTGCTACATGAGGAGTTCTGACTCTGGATCTTCATACACCTGTTCAGTCCTTTTGTTTCCCATCTCCCGATACTGCAGAACACTAGCTGCCAAATTTGAATGAAGCTCATTTTGAGTCTTCAGGTGAATGTCATGTTTGCTTTCAATGAAAAGGCATCAAGCCATGCCAAACAAAAAAAAAAAAGAAATTTCTTACACAGGACAATAATAACTACCACTGGGATATTTTACAAAAATAATTTCTGATGTTGGCATATTTCTAAGATTCCTCTCTAATTTAAGACACATATCAAATCTGTTTGTCTTATCTTAAACTGGGCCTAGGTCCACAATTGAACATTTGATTACACAGCAGACTTTCCAACTAAACTTGTCAATTTGTTGATTAATCTACTTGATTTCAAAACTTCAGAGCAAGACAGACGGTACAAACTAACATACTCCTATTTTATTTTGCTTCTAGAAAGCATGATCTTCCCCCCCCCCCTCCAAGATGAAAAGACCAATGAAGAAAATACTTGAATATACCTAACAGCAGTGGGGCCGAACTAAAAGCTTCCCACTTTCCTGCTTATAACAAGCAGCTGTAGGCAGATACAGGGTGAAAGAAAGAAAAGACAAAGCAGTTATCCAACACCCTTGCAGCAATCCTTCCAAGCCTCCAGTAATTGCGTTTGGCATACTTTTGGGTGGATCCCAACCATAACGCACATTAGCTCAAAGGACTTTCCTTCCACTGATTTTTCCAGCTCTTTTTAGTCCATTTATGCTTTTGTCATTCATGGCATTCTATGAGAATTTCACATCAGAATAAAGAAGTTGTTTATTTAAACTGCTGACTATTATTGATTTCATTTGATGCTCCTTTTCTTGGGGGAAAAAAGTTATTACTGGGAGTTCATCTCCAGACATAACACTTTTCAGGCTTTCAATTCATATCCACTTGTCTATCCAACAGCCCTTTTTCAAGCTAGCAATCCTCACCTGTTTTTCTCTCCTTATAGAGAAGCAGGTCCAAAGTTTGATCACTGCTAACATTCTTCAGCTTGTTTTCAGTTGCACCATGTTTTCTGACAGGTGGCCAGAAATGCACACAGGGTCATGACACAATTACACCATTCAGTCCATGACACACACCTGTTTTCATGTTCTTGTCCATGTTATGGCAGAGATTACTGCTACCTGCTATTTGAGGATATCTAAGCATGCAGCTGCTCTTTAAAAGAAATCATTATGAAGGAGCTTCAAGATGTCTTCCGAACAATAAGCACCAACACACAGCCCACCCAGTGGGTACATTCAGCCTGAATTATTTTTCTTCAGATTCATGATTCCGTATTTACTAGAATTTAATTTTATCAGCAACTTTTTAACCTAATGAACAATGAACTCCCACTGCGACTGTCTGCAGTCAGCTCTAGCTTTCTATTACCCTTTCTATGCTTTTCTCATTCATTCCTTCCCTCCAGGTATTTATGAGCATACCAGGTAACAGCCTTGAGTAATTCCACTGGCAACCTTCCCTTATTATAAAGTAAATAATTTATTTCTTCCTTTGGTTGCTTCTAAGCAATTAACCCAAAAGCCCAGCAAACCTGTGACTGCTCAGTTTTTACAAAGTCTTCAAAGAACAATCTCAGAAACAAGCTTCTGAAAAAAATCCAACAATTCTGTGTTAGACTGACCTCATGACTAAGGAGGATTAACAACAAATCTTTCAAGGAAATGAGACCTGAGAGACACAACTACCTTTACCAAAGCATGCACTAGCCACTTTCTTTATGTTTACTCACACAAAGCAGTTCTGTTTTGTTATGGCATCAACCCCATCCAACCAATCCAGGAGATCCAGACATTCCTGAAAAAAATGTGTTTACAGTAGCCATCCCGTATTAGGGAAGGAGGAGAATAAAAGGGGTCTCAGTTCCCCGGCACACTGCGGACTCTGCCATACACAGCTTAGCCTTTCAAAAGCAGCCCCTATCATGTCAGCAAAGGCAGAAAAACAGCGAGCACACAAGCACTCTCTCACTTCAGTGCCCCACTGAGCTTCTGCTCAGATGATTAACACTGTCACAATTCTTAATTACATCATGAAAGACTCAAAAGAATACCACCCATCACTAGTCTACATTTCCTTCCCTACATTTCCCTGAGCTATTTTGTAAGAAGCTAGCTTCATACTTTCTACCTTGAAAAGGGAAAAGACAGCACTTCATTTAATGCTTCAGTTTGCATGGGACAACAGCAAGAGAGCTAGATAATCAGAACTCATTTAAAGTTCAAACCATAGCCCATGGTTTCAAGGTTAAATTCCTCTGGAATTCTTCAGCATATACCACCAGACATAGCTGTACAACAGTATCATTCTGCTGACAGATTTAAACACTCCTTACTAAAATTTAAAATGACAGTTGTCTGGAGTCAAAGAAAGTTCTGGTGAGAAGTCTCTTCAACCCTTCTCTGACAAAAAGCAAGGCAACTAGTTCACTTAGTTTTCACTACATGACCAGACTTCTGGGTGCCCTTTCAGGTCTCTCTATGAGCCCTAGTGACTCTGGCAAGTTTCTTGCTTTTGATATGCAAGGTTTTCAGGTTTTAATTCACTTAGCAAACCAGTGATGAAACCTTCTGTCTTAAACTTCTATTTTGTTTACCCTTTCCATTTTTCCTTAATTCAACAGCTTCTAATTCTCAGAAAACGTCATCTTCCTGGTCTATGTCCTTCTGGGTAAGAATCAACGCTATCTTCACAGTCAGCGTATGACAACGTAACCCTCTTAATACAGCATTGTCAAGCATTTTACCCTTTTGGCTTCCACTTGAAGAAGCTTCTCAGAACGGAGATGCTTTTTTAAAGTTTACTATTACTGTGGTTTACATTTTTCTAAACATCTTTGCTCAGACAAGGGTACTGGAACACAATTACAAAAAATTATCGCTGATTTACATAAAACAAGATGCTGTATGCTGCTCAAGACTAATCTCAGAGTAACTTCTCTACTAGCCGAAGGAATAATTTGGTGTCTGAAAAAGCAGATCACAACAGGATATTCACCCAGCCAATACAGGGACAGTTTCCAGTGAAGTGTTTTGCTCATGTAGCTTCTATGATCTTCATAAGCACTTGTTACCTCTTAAGTCAGGACTATGACAGTTTCTTAATCATTAGGAACAGAATTTCAATTTAAAGCACATGATGTACATGCACATACAAGTACCATTGTAACATTTCTTAAAAAATAAACCTTCCTTCAACATGCAGCACAAGTCCATTTTTTCAATCTCCTTCTGGCTTCTTGAAGAGTTTGGGCTCCAGCAGCATCCCAGCACCTAGCTATCTTCTATCATATTTCAATATGCCTGTTAGACTACTTTCCTAGCAAAGACAGTCATTTTAATTTACTTTTTCACAAGACAGTTTCACTGTATTTATAGAAACACTGGCAACGAAACCTGTTGGTGAGATACAACTGTACTCTTCATGCAAGGTGGCAAAGACTAGAACGCAAGGATGCAGAAGAGAGGCTACTTGTAGTTGCTACACTATTCAGCAGGTTAATTTTAACAGCCTGGAGGAAACTACCATTCACTAATGCTGTTACTGCTAAACATCTGCTGCTTATAGGCTGAACTATGCAACAGAATTGACATTTTTTGTTTACCAAAAATTTATCCCTTTTACTGTTTCAGGAAAGACCGACAAATTTCTAGTCTTCAGGTTAAACTAATACTTAGGAGACATTCTCAAACTTTTCTAATGTTTTTCCTTACAGGCAGGTTTCTAAGAAAGGAGATAATTTACTTTACTCATGATTTACTGTATCTACAACTATTATTATATATAATATTGACTTGTTACCTCAAGGACTAACTTCAGTGCAGTGAAACGAAATTCTCAAGCAGCATCAACAAACTAGAAGGTGAACAAAAAGCTACAGAGATTTTGTTCCCTCAAGTAAGCACCCTGTTTCTTTTCAGCATCATGTCTACGCTACTAAACACATCATCTATTCTAAAGGAACAGACAGAAACATGACTGCATCATTTACATGGAACAACTGATTCTTTTTAATAACATACTCATTCAGTAAAGAATATTTTTTTAACTGGAAAGTCTAACATATCAGCCAAGAATCCTCACAAAAGGAAAGAACAGATGCCACAGTTAAAGCATGTGGGTGTAACACCAGGGGTGAGCAGGAAAGGGAGGTAAAGAAATGGGGAGGCATAGGCAGCAGTTCAACAGAAGCTTTGTTGAAATAAAGGTACAAATAATAGGATACGTTCTTTCAGTGAAGCATGAACTCTGAAACATGCCTGAGGACTCTGCTGTCTCAAGACTAAATGGTGAAAGGCCCAGCAGTCACTGTGCATATTTCAAAAATCTGTTGAACTATACCTTCACCTACAACTACTGCGAAGCACAATTGCATTACTATGGGAATGCAAGTGAAATCTTACACTACAACAATCAAATGCATTCAATAGTTGAAATCAGTATTGCAGTTTAAAACTCAGGAACAGTTTAGTGAAATAAAGGTGAATACATCTACGTATGATTGAAAGCAACAGTATATTCTGAGATCCACATTTTTTCCAGTATGATCTAAGATTAAGACATCTGCAAAAGTAGCGAAAATAAAACTATACCCAAGAAAGAGATGAGCTTGCAATTCTTCTCTTCCCACGCTGCTCACAACACCCGTCACAGCGCCTTCACTTTTGTCTACCAGTCACCTTCACTACCAGTAACACTCGGGTAAATAGTACTCTATGCCCCATGCAATGTTCTAGGCTTACAGATGAGAGAAACTATAAAACCATAGTGCTATGTTCAGACTGCACTGCCGCACCAAATCAGTCTCATGTTACTACATAATTCAGACAATTATCTTTGTCACTGTAACTGTATGGAAGACAACAAACTCAAAGACTGGATGAATAACAAAAAATCTCAACTGTATAAAACTTCTGTATCAGAGCTGTGAAACATTTTACACGTAAGTACTCTAAATACTAAAATAAGAATCAAGCTTACTTTGTAAGTTAGCTACTAAGTAGAGAATGGAAGAAAAAAGTACTTTTTTTCCTCATCCACAGAAGATGAGGTTTATAAAATATATTGTACCCTTACCACAAGAGATCATATTGTTCATATTTCCTCTCTAAGTTTTCTCTTTGCTCTTGCAAATCAGAGCCAGTCCTAATTTTAAATTGAGTTTCTTGTCAACTAAATTTTACCTCTTAGGAGCATTTGACAGTTCAAGAAACTGAGCTTGTTGGATAATTTCCACCGCAAATTTCCAGACTGGAGTAACAGAATTTGCTTGCATTTTGGAAGAGAAAAAGAATCTGAAACTAATCTATTTTTGCAAAGTATGTCAATCCCTTAATGGCTGGATGTACTTTGAAAAGTACACTACAAAAATCTAGGAAAGAAACTGATATATACCTCCAAGTTAATACACGGAAAAATAGATCCGCTACATAAGCTTCTGAACAGCTGTATATTACTCCTGACTTTGGCTGCTCGACTTCACCACAACATCAAGAAAACATCACATAATTGTTTTGTTGCATCAGTGAAGGAGCGTACCATATTTTAAACCTTGGAACTGAATCAGGAAGCTTGCAATGCCAATAAATAGAACCGCTAAACACTGAAATTCCTGTCTTAATACTATTCTTTTCCAAATGCCCAAAGATAGAAAGTGATTAACAGTCCAGACAAGTCAGAAAGGTTGCAACAGCAGAAACACATGAGTGATGAGAGACTAATTATGCCCATGTAGATCAGGTACGCATTACACCAGGTTAGCCACTGAAATGTTTAAGAGGAGAAACAACTTGACAATTTCGAGCAGCAGAGTCTAATTTATCAAAGCACCACTCGCAGCAAACTCTGCACATTGAAAGTCAGTATCTCTGCCAGGCAACAAAAGCTAGAAAAGCCTATTCTGGATTTAAGTACTGCTGCAGTTCACCACGTAAAAGAGAAAGTTTATTCATTTAATAATCTCAACCAAAAGAATAAGGTGTTTCAGAGACTATTAAAGATACCACACTGGTTGTTCAGCAAAAGTGTGCATCACTAATCAGATTTGAGGGAAAAAAAAAAGCTTCTACTACCTTGTCACAGGATTCCATCAGAAGATGTCTTCAGAAATCCTGAAGTCATGTACAAAGCAGGAAAAGAGGATTGGAAGATTAAGGATATCAAAAAGGATTACGAGGAACAACTTAACAAGATGCAAACCTATGCTTGAGAAAGGATAAACCAGCTCAGGAGCCCAAAAACCTGCTTCTCTTAAGTGAATTAAGTGATCAGAACAGAGAAAGTTAAGTGATCACAATGCATGCCAAGTAGAGAAGCTAGTGTTTTTTTCTTCTCTTTTTATCCCTCAGAGGTTTCCCTGATCCCTAACTGTACAGGGCATATTTGTCCCAAACCGACTTTTTAGTAGGAAATACTTCACACCAAAATCTAATGAAATCAGCAACAGCACTCACTTGATACTGCATTTGTATGAGAACACTAAGCAGCAATCTTCCTTTTAATTTAAAAGCATTAGTTTTGACATTCATAATAGTCAAACTAGTCAGAAGTAGAATCAATGCAACACATGAATAGTTATGACTATATCAAGATGTCAACATAGCTTTCATAAATGGACACAGTGGCTTAAAGAAAATCATTAGGAATTATTTGCAAGAATCAGCGAATCACAAAGAAAATCCTGCTATCTACCTGGATTTCCAAACGGCATGTGATAATGGTTCCACATGTCCTTACAAAGACTTCAAGAAACCACGCTGACATGGGATCATAGGGAAGACCTTCATGTAGATAAAGAACTGTTTTAAACAGAAAACAAGCAGATGGAACTTAGTTTCTGTATTAAAGGAAGGTCATCAGTGAAGCCTCAAAGTGCCCTGTGCTAGTCAACACCCTTGTAAGTGATCTGGCAAGGGGACAAACAGTAAAGCAGAGAAGTCTGAGGCTGCAATGTTACCTACATTAGAAAGCCAGCTCAAGAACTGCAGATGGACATTAAAATACAGACTGCACAATGAAGTAGCGGGCAGAATTTGAGATAGGATAAATGTAAGCACAACAGAGGCATATGAGAAGATTCAATCTTCACAAAGATGCAATGAGGGGCTCTGCACCAGCTATAGACGCTGAGAATCAAGACCTTGAAACAAGAATTCTGTTAAAAGGTCTGTTCAGTACTCTGTAGCCAAAAAGAATAGGCACGTCCCATGTCAGTAATCAGGAAACAAAGTACAAGATAGAACAAGATAGCCCAAGATGTAGGAATACTGTGACTCTATCACACACAGGTCTTGTTTGCCCAACTCCCAAAAATACAACAGCACTGTAAAGCATACAGAGGTGATGAACATTAGGAAACAGCTTCAACAGAAGGAATGATTAAATACACTAGAAAACAGACAACTGCCAGGTGATTCAACTTTTCCCTTCCCTCTTTCAAGTCAGCTGCAAAGAGCACTCACGCCTCATTAATACACAGACCTGCGGTCGGCAGCAACTACAACCCCAGTGACAGCCTCAGGACAACAAAATGGTTCTTTACTTAACATATAGCTTAACTGAGGAACACCATGACACAGGACACTGCTGATCCAAGAAGCTCATACCAGCTCAGGACAAGATGAGAAATACACACACAAAATCCACAATGACCTTAACAATGCACTGCCTGTAGCCCAGGTAGTCCGAGAATGATGACCACCAAAATCTGCAAGATTATTCCAGGAAATATCACCACATGCTCATGTTGATATATTCTTCTCCCAGCATTTGGCATTGGCCTTTAACGGTCTCACCCAGTACAGCTGTTTACATTCTTAGTGCCAATTATCTCTACTGCCAAAGCCTAACAACTGTGAAATGCATCAAGTTGATGCCAGGATTAAACTGCTCCAAACATGTCCCGTTCTCCTTTACACACAGATGTGAGCACCTGTCACACAAAGCCTTCTTGTGTTTTACTACCGTAGCTCAGCCTTTCTGACCTCTAGTACTATGTTCTCTCTCAAGCCTACTGCTGCCAAAATATTCCTTTCATTCCATTACCAAAAGCATCAGTTTCTAACGCTACACTAGGCATCCACTGTGCAAGGAAACTTTGAGCTTTACCTACTCTAGTCAACTTAGTCGACCACAAAAAAGAGATGCTTTTTTTGACAATTCATCCAGCAGCCACCCTTGGACTCTGCTGCATATCAACCTTTAGGCACGAAAACCCGTTCAGCTACATGCTGATGCTCTCTCAAGTCTCTCTCCAGACATTTACTACAACTAACAGGCAACTACTCCCACCCTCCTCCTTGCATACTATCACCTAGTTCTGCATTGATCTTACAGCCAGATGAAACAAGAATCAAGTGTACATTGCCAGCACTGTCTGCCTTTTACATCAAGACCTTCACTATAGGCATCCACCTAACATTGCAGATAACAGACACTAATGATTTAACAGATGAAGCACAGCCCATTGTGTTGGTTCTTTATTAGAAGGTACTAGAGCAAGACAGCATTGCTAAGTACAGGGAGGAGTTAAAATACCACCCCTGGGAACCCCTTAAAGCCCTTACAAGTGCTAGACACTCCAGTGCAGACAGTAAAGGCTTCACAGAGCTTCCAAAGTTTGCATTTTTTCAGCTCAGCAACAGTACAAGAAAGCAAAATTTGTGAGAGACTGACAATGTGGCATCCCTACATATTAATTTGCATTGTCCAGCTCTGGCAGCAGCATAATAAGAAGCAAGCGTTGACAAACATGGAACTAGAGCTAGGGAAGGTCCCAAATCCAATGCATTTTTACTAATGCATTGCACAAAACCCAGTAACTGAACTTATCTTGGTCAAAATTCAGCTATATATCATAAAAGCAAAAAACACAGTAAAACAGGAATTAGAAACACTTCAGCAAACAGGTGAAGAAATAAACAAAACCTAATACAGACTTAGTAAACAGTAACACTACCACATCTGAGTAGCTACAGGAATCAATCTCTGGACATCAGTTTTGGTACACAGTATCCTTCAGCCACAAATAGGTGAGCACTGAAGCAAGTCTTCTGGGGAAGCATTGTCATAAGCTTACCTTGCTTGTAAGAACTCTCCCCAGGTATCTGCTACAGTCACCAGACATATGGTCACCTTCAGCCTAACCAAACGTGGAGGCGTTTGCGCTCCTGTGCTCTACAACAGAACTTCTGTATCATTATCAAGAGATGGTTAAAGACAACGGGGGGGGACAGAAATTAATGCAGTAAATCATCAGATGCTATGCAACACTAATTAGTTCAGGCAGAGCACCATTCCAAAGTATCATAACACTTCTGGTATCCACACTAATCCTCAACAAGCCAGTTCTGTTGTTTCTGTACAGCGCTGTAATGTACCAAACAAATATGCCAGCTGTTTCATCACTAATGTCGTTCAACATCTACAATTAATCTGAAAACTTAGTTGAAACTATTAAGCAGAACAGACTCATTGTTAAAAATGCCTTAATTCTTTACTTACTTTGTTAAATTCATATTAAAAAGCAGAAGAATTAAATCGGATATGATTTTATACTACTTAGAAGCTATCAGCTACATCTTCAGACAATGTGCCCTATTAGATGTGTACCCAAGCAACTCAAATCTAGCAGTAAAGTACTTAGTAAGTTTAGAATAGCTTAATGCCATATTTTGAAATAAAACTCCAGCACTTTTAAACTCTCTAGATGCTTAAATTAGTTAGATATATTTAGAATAGTGACTTCACAGAAACAGAAGGTATTACTTTGTTGTACAAAGAAGGCAGACTCTAAGATGCTAGATGCAGTTTAAAACCACTCCAGAGGATACTTCACAGTAGCAAGAAACCAAATGTAGTTCCGAACATCAGTCACAATAGTTTGAGCTAAACTCATAATACTAAAGGACACATCTGCATCGCATCTGAAACAAATCATTTTGTCATCTCTACTGTGTTGTACTCCTAACATAAACCCAGGAATTTAAGAATTTACACTGCTGCTACATTAATCACTCTGCTGAAGCACTAGAATAAATATGGCTCCATTTTCCTCACTCCTTACCTTCCAAAAATCTGGAAAAAGATAACACAGGTCAATCTGGGGCATCCTAAAGCATAGCTTTAAGATGAAATCTAACCAAGCATGACTATTCACACTTGTAATTTACAAGACCGAGAATTTCCTTTACGACACAAAGATTGGCATGCTACTCTCAGGAGCTGGTAAAAACAATAGACATGAATCCACTGGAAAGAAGGAATGCTGTACCTAAAACCAAGCAAACACAGCCTTTACAACATAAGGCATTCCTAAACATCACCACACCTACCATCACAAAGCCACTGAATATGATCCATCTGAAAAAAAAACTGGTGACGACTTGCACCGCTACAGACCATATCCAGCTCTGAATGAGAAAACAGTACTATTCAAAACATGCAGGCATTTCATCAAAAGTACTGCTGCAGACTGGGAGAGGGCAAACAGACATTACCCTTCTCAGTCTGCTACCAAAAGACACCACAGTAACACTGTGAGCTTCTGCATATCACTTGGCAATTTCAACATGTTGAAGAAAAACATTCTGCAGAGAACAGCATTCATGTATAATATGAGCACAAGAGCATCAATGCTCAAGTCCTTCCCATAATCTATGTCCAAAGCAGACTGCAACTCAAGATTGTAAGGATCGCATTTTTTGACATTCGCATACGCCAGTTTGACACCACTGAAGATGCTCTGTCAAGTGACCATCAGAGTTATGGAAACGACGCTTCAGGACTGGGCTGACAGCTCCAAGTAACACCAGGCAACGAATCAGGAACCTACAGGATCCAGAGAAACTTCTGTAGGAATCTGTTCCCACCCTAGTCTTGTCAGTGCATTCTCATTTGAAGAGCCAAATAATACACCAGCCTGGCTTCAGGAAAATAAAGATAAAATCACCGATAGTCAGGAATCACTGGAGAAGATAGACACCTAACGCCACTCCATCCGTGACAATATTTTTGTTATTTCAATCCTATAAGTACTTCATAAGAAAATTTCTAACACCAAACAGAAAATTGTTTTAGAATAACATGTTTGTCCAAGATTTACCCTAGGTAACAGAACTCAAAGATTAAGGCAGAAACTGCTTCTCATATTTAAGTCTATGGTCCCAACTTCCACGCTCTCCCTTAGCACTACTTCCCTGCTACTCTAAGGAAAGCTATGACATTTGCAGAGCTTTGCAAAGCTTAATGATTTGACAAATTAATCGTGAGAGTCTGGAACTATAGGATCACAAACACTATAGTCACCAGTGTCCCACCCCCAGCATCAGGTCTTACTATAGTAACACAGATCCTTGACAGAAGATCAGGAACCACAGCTTTCACTTTCAAAGACACTTAGCCAAGAACTTGTCATTAACTCATCTGCAAAAGAACAATCTGTATCGTGGAACCGATCAGTGCAACCAAACCTCAGCTAAACAATTTTCTTGTGTATGGATTCTCTACAAACCTATACTTGAAAAGTGTCATAACCTTTAGTAAAGGAAAGCCAACAGAAAACAAAAGGGCAGAAGATGCAAGATAAAGATATGTGAATGGCATACACGGGGCTGCCTAACAACTGGAGGACAGGACCTGCAGTGCCTGGATTCGACTCCCATGTTTGCCACAGACCTGGCGGTTGACCTCAGGCCAACTTCCTCATCTGTCTGCCTGGAGATCTACCTCAATGACACTGACTTGTCCTACACTGATAAATTAAAATCACAGAATCACAGAATGGTAGGGGCTGGAAGGGACCTCTGTGGGTCATCTAGTCCAACCCTCCTGCCGAAGCAGGGTCACCTACAGTAGGTCGCAGAGGACCTTGTCCAGGCGGGTCTTGAATATCTCTAGAGAAGGAGACTCTACAACCTCCCTGGGCAGCCTGTTCTAGTGCTCCATCACCCTCGGAGGGAAGTTCTTCCTCATGTTCAGACGGAACTTCCTATGCTTCAGTTTGTGCCCATTGCCCCTTGTCCTGTCACTGGGCACCACTGAAAAGAGTTTGGTCCCATCCTCCTGACACCCACCCTTGAGATATATTTATAAGCATTATTAGGTCCCCTCGCAGCCTTCTCTTCTTCAGGCTGAACAAGCCCAGCTCCCTCAGCCCCTCCTCATAGGAGAGATGCTCCAGTCCCCTCACCATCCTCGTAGCCCTAAAAATATTCACTCAAGTGTTCTACTGCATCTCTGTGGAAATAAAACAAGAAATTCAGACTATTTTTAAGATAATATCAGAACTTTAGACAGACATCTTTTAATACAGGACCCAAAGCTCCTAGCATATGACACCTGCTGAACATCCAAATCTTAGCTTCCTATAAGCAATTTTAATTTTCAGTGTCAGTTTGGAATTAAAAAGCAGTAGTGACAAGCCTTGTCCTCCCCAGGAGAGGCTATGGTTTACAAAAACAGAACTTTAAAAGAAATCTTTTAATATTTCTGGTTAACTTTGATGCACTCAACACCTGACAGTACCACCCAAAAGAGAAAAGGGAAGACACTGTCCTTAAGTTAAATCTCTCACTTACATTTCTCCAGCTCTGAAAGTGTACTTTGTTATCTTCATGTATTTCCCTCTACAAATATGCAGCGCCTTTACTACATGGGCATTCGAGGCTCTTGGATTTTAGGAGTTCCCAGAATCTATTTTTCAAATGACATCAGAAATCCGCTACAGTAAACCACTGCAGCTAGCACTTATTTGATGAATGAAACAATGTTAACGTTAGAAAGCAAAGTTTCCCCTTGACTGAGTGAAATTTGACAGCTGAAATACAGAAACTTCATGGAGCACCCCAGAGGTGCTTTGTTCAAGTTCAGTCCCTTCTACCTGCCAGCTGGACCTAACTGAATACTCAGCCTTACTAGCTATCCATTTATGAGAAAGTTACAGCCATAGAATAGGATAAGCTTCATAAAAGTGTTCTCTCTAGAAAGCCAAGGTTTCAGTTCAGATATTGGCTGGCTCAATCTGTTCTAGAGCTAGATCATTTCCCTCAAAAACATTCTAAGACCACACTGACTTTCACACTCATTTCAGCCAGAACTGGGCACTTCCCTGGCAGCTGATGTTCCCAACGCTCCCCAAAGTAACCAGTCTGCTACAGCCTAAGCAGAGGCATTTAGAAATGAGTGCAAGGGTCATCTTTGAGTTCCTCTGATCTGAAGCCTTCCACTTGCCCCGTACAATCTGAACTGACCCCCAGGAGGTTGATGCCTTGAAAAGCTGGAGCTGAAAGCTTGATGACAAGCATCTCCCACCCATCTTTGCTTTAACCATTGCCGGTGCCATCCAACGGCGGCCTGACATCTTCATCTCTCCAGCACCTACGAGTCAAGGCCTAACCCCCCGTACCTACGGGATGCCAGGCCCTGCCTGCATTGCTGCTTCGGCCAGGAGCCACCCAGCCGCCGCAGACCAAGGTGATCTATGACAGGACACGGTTTTGTGCCCCCGCCATCCCCCACCACCGACCTCGCCACCACAGCCGGTTCCAGGGGAGTTTGCGTGACCCCAGCCCTCCCCCCCCAGCAGAAGAGGCTGCCGAGGTCCCCCCCCAATCCTCCTGGGGCCCGGGGCCCCGGCTGCTCACCCCTGCACGCCCGGGCTGTATTTCCTGGTCTTCCAGGGCGTGCCGGGGCTCTGTAGCGCTGGCGGGGGCGGCTGCCGCTGCTGGTGGGGGGAGCTGTCGCCGGCGACGCCGCGGCTGCCGGAGAGCAGGTAATTCATCCCATAGGTGCTGGCTTTATTCTCCCGTTTCCTCCGGCCCGGGTGGTACTGGTGCTGCTGGGGAGAGGCCGGCGGGTGGGGGCTGCGCGGCGGGTGGTGCCCGTTCACACCGTTCACTTTATTCTCGTGGAAGTTGAAAAACTCGCCGGGCCCGGCTCCCGGCCCGGGTCCGGCCGCGCTGCCCAGCAGCCCGGGAGGAGCCACGGCCGCCGTCGCCCGGGGTCCGCAGGAGGAAGAGGAGGAGCCGCCGCCTCCGCCGCCGCTGCACGATCCCGAGGAGGAGAAGCCGGGGCTCTCGGTGCCGGACTCCACCGACGAGCAGGAGGAGGAGGAGGAAGAGACGGAGGGCGACTTCTGCAGCCGCCGCCCTCCCTCGCCGCCGTTCACCGCCGCGGGGCCGGCGGGGGCAGCGGGCACCAGTCCGGTCAGCAGGGCCGGAGGGGAAGGCGCAGGCGAAGGCGGCGAGGATGAGGAGCAGCAGGGGCCGGGCGCCCCGAGCCGCAGGCAGCCGTGGCCGCGGGGCGGGGAGGCGGCGGAGTCCAGCGCCGGGGAGTTGAGGCAGAGGTAGTGCGGGAAGCTGGCGCCGCCCCGGCCCCCCACGCCCTGCGAGGTCTCCCAGATCTGCATCCACAGCGCATTCGCGGGGCCTTTCTGCTCGGGCTGGATCCAGGCCACGCGGGGATCCATCCACGCCCGCCTGCCCGCCTCCGACCCTCACGGCCCGGCCACGGAGC